>JACCDQ011989432.1_pt1 | contig 25944 bp, 30 predicted proteins | sample 7446031 | NCBI WGS metagenome assembly JACCDQ01 (sample SAMN15323442, study PRJNA562643) | freshwater metagenome | isolation source: river surface water | place: USA:Blue River Watershed | collected 2017-08-17 | reverse complement strand
TAGCATTGACGGTATTTCAGCCGATTTCATGTCAATAGTAATTCTCATAAATTGTATTGGGCTTGGCGGATAGGTCACGTATCGATCATTTGATCGTGATGTTATATAACATATTGCGTCTCGTATTTCTGTTTCCGTCATTTGAGATACAGCATTTAACCAGGCACCCGATAAAACTGAATGATTCTCATTATCACAATAGGCTTGTTTCGTCCATACACGCCCGTAGTACGATTTAAAAATTTCGAATATGTATGTCACGGTTTTTGGCGTTCCTCGTCTCTCAGATCGGTATTTGGATGTTTTCTGAGGTATATTCTTTGATTTCTCCATTTCGCCTTGCGTTCTGTATGTATTCTCTTGTTTCTCGCTGAGCACGTTCGTAATGTGTTTCATCATTTCCATATTTGTTTTTCCTTATTGGCGGATTGATGTTGTTGTTCATGAATCTTTCGATGTGGCTAGAATCGCGAAGTATTAATGAAAGATCGTCATAGCCATTATCAATGTTCCACGGAGTCTTGGCAGCCCCGCTAATCGCATTTAAGATATCTTGTTCAGAATATCCAGCCTTAAATGCTTTCAGAATTGATTTTTTACGCTTGTCATCAAACTTAGCTCGATGATGATTGAATAAGCATTTCCAATGTTCAAATATTTTAAAAAAAATATTGTCGTCTTTCTTTACTGTATTTGCACTGCATTTTTTTTGATCAAACTTTACATTATTATTATTAGATATAGTTTTAGATATAGTTATAGAGGACTGCCCTACTTCCTGCCCTACTTCCTGCCCTACTTCCTGCCCTACTTCTACGTCCTCTTGTTGCAAGTTATTGTTTTTATTTTGGGAATTTTCTTTTGAAGCTGCCCAACTTACTGCCCTACCTACTGCCCTACCTACTGCCCTACTTATTTTAGACGGACTCGTCCCTTGATAATAAACTATCTTTAAAATTAATTGTCTTTTTTGTGGTTTAGATAGAGTTATTATTAGTCCTACTTTTTCTAACTCTTTGATAATGTGCCTAGATTGCTTGTAAGTAATGCTGAATTCAGAAGACCCTTGAGTTTTTTCTTTATAAAGTGCTTCTCTGAGCCACTGATGAGAAATTCTTCTCTCTTTACCTGCTATCCCAGTATTCCAGTCCATGACCCTTTTAAGTTTAATATAGGCAGCATAACACAAAGGATTTCTACACGCATCAAGTAAATACTCTTCTTTTTTTGTAATCGAAATGTATGATTCTGCCATCGTATATCCTTGATTATTTTAATTTTCAGAAGATTGTTCAAGAGATTCAATCCATTCTTTAAGTGATTTCTCCGTCACAAATCGACGGCCACCGATTAATATACTTTTTGGTCCTTTTCCGCGTCTCCATAGGTTATATAGTGATGCTTTACAGATAGGAACTCGCTTTAAAAGATCATTAACACTAATTATAATATTCATAATAATTTATACCCCATTATAATTAAATAGATTAATATATATAAATTCATAGTAAAATACAAGATATAAAATGAATTAAAAATAATTATTGACAATCCATGAAAATGCTTCATACTGTAATTATCTTAGATGAAATTATTTACAACAAAGGAGATTAAAAATGACAAAATACGAAGAACATGTTCAATTTTGCAAAGAGCAAAAACTGCCTATTTTCTGTCCAATAAATGGATATTGCCATGCATGTGGTAAGAATGTCTTTGATAGATATTGTGCGAAAGCGTACATCACTGGATGTCCGTTTTGCTGCCGCACCTTTTGTGGTTAACAACATAGGGATAATTAAAATGAATACTGCATTAATAACTATTAAAGAAACTGCAAAGTTAATGAAAGTTACGAGTCAGACAATACTGAATTGGGCAAAGGATAATATCGAGACACATAAAGATTTTCCATCACTTATTTATACAAATAATAAAGATGGGCAAAAAGTTAAAGTTGGTTTTTTGAGATGGGAGATATTGGAATATATGAGAAAACATAAAATAAAATGATTTGACTATAAAAAAATATTTGATATATTATTAATATATGCCACTTCGTGAAGTTAAATTTGGGGATGAACTTTTAATACGAAGTGGCATTACTTATTAATAAATAAAGAAATAATGATTGCGGCCCTAATAAAAACATATATTATTAATAAATTCATATCATTAAATAATAAACAAAAGAACGCTATATTTAGGCCATAAACTATTTACAATCGGTTATAAAATGTTAAATAGTCGTAATTGATTACTATACACAATAAGAATAAACACAATAACAGTTAAAAAATTTAATTAAATTATTTTATAAGATAATGTCGATGCGGAGAAACAGAACGATCTACTTTAATAACGCCAGCCGATTCTAAAAAGGGACACATTTCTAACCACTCAAACTTGTGAATATGTGAGTACTTATAAACATCTTTCAGTCTAAAATAATTATCTTTTCTTTTAATTTTCTTCAGGACCTTATACATTTTAATGTATACCTCAGTCTCTGTTTTTTTAATAGATTCCAATTTATCTAAATCTTTAACAAAAGAATCGCGGTAAAACCTAATTTTCTTTTCTGCGCATAATATATGGTATGAATTTATTTCTGTAGCGCGTGGATCATTAATAAGAGATTCAGCTAGAGACCATTTCATGACTTGCTCAATATGGCGAGCCCATAAATAGTCATTTGGAACCTCTATATTTTGAATTGCTTTTTTTGCACAATCGGTAAAATTAATTGTTATATATTTATTAAGGGATACGCTATATCTAGTAGAAACAATTTGATGCCACTCAACAAATTTTTTAGGAATAGCTGCATGTGGTTCAAAATTAATTAATGGCTTTTCACCCGTTTGTGCAACAATAAATCTATTAATAAATCCGGTTGCTTCTAAATTATGTTTTCCTTTAAACAGCGGATATAGAAGTTCTGGAACAGTATCGCCAATTAATGTTAATGCAGGTCTTTCTATTACTTTTGCAGAATTTTGAACGCCACTACCTTCTACATATTGATTATTTTGATAAATTGAATCTGATGCGTCCCATATATTGCATATTTCTGAAATTAATTGTCTTTGAATTGATCCGCTCAGCAATATTTGATTTAGAATCATTCCAAATTCTTTTATTCTTAAAAATTTTCGGAAAGACGCGTTATCGCTGTCCATCATCTCAAAAAGAGACCTTTTTGCTGTCGGTATTGCTAGTGTAAAATCATTGTTGATATTTAATTCTATAAAAGCTTTTTGCAACTGCTTTAATGGTCCGTCCTTACCGCTTCCAGTTGATCCAACAACAATAAAATATAAATTTGTTGTATTTTTTGCGCTAGTAACATAACGTCGGGAGAGAATAAATGATACTAAAGACATTGAAGCAATATTGCTCACATCTAAATTAGGATATATAGAAGATTTATAAAAATATTTAACGAGTTCATCCCATTTGAAAAATGGTTTTTTTATTGGAAATGCAGAGTTGTCAACATTATTTAAAAATTCAATGATGTCATTAGACCTGATTATTTCTTGCGCCCCAGATTTGCTAATAGAATAATATTTTTCGTTTCTTTTTATTATTTCTATAGCGCTATCTGGAAGCGCAGAAAATATAGACATCTAATATACTCAATTTTTATAAAAGTTAGGAATTAACTCCGATCTGCCAACGGACCCATTAGATGCCTTTTCAATAACGTATGCTGTATAGGGAGACATTCTTTTTACTTTGTAAGAATATCTAAGAGTTGACAAAGAGAATTTGCCATCTGTAATAGATGAGCATTTTTTATGCAGACTAGCCATATTTCCAAATTCTTTCACAATAGCTTCAAAAGCTTGAATATTAAGAGAGAATAGACTGTCTTTGTTAATTTTTTTCATAGTAGGTCCTCACTATATAGCTAAAAATTTAATATAACACAAAAATAAAAGAAATAATATATAATTTTTTATTTGAAAAATTAAAAATTGTGGTATTATAGTTTTAGATTAACCAAAACAAAGGAGAAACCAATGACTAGTCATTCCGAAAAACTTATCGACGCTGCTAAAAGCTGCTAAAACAGGCGATCTCAGCACGGTAAAGTATCTTGTTGAGAATGGCGCTGATATTCATGCCGATGATGATAAGGCGCTTGTATGGGCTGCTGAAAACGGCCACCTGGATGTGGAGGAATATCTAAAAATAGCTATTGCAAAAAATTAAAAATTGTATTATTCTAAGATTAAACAAAGGAGACAATCATGCTAACAGAAAAACAAAAAGAAAATAGATTTAACGGTATTGGTGGTAGTGACATATCTGCAATACTAGGAATCAGTCCATATAAAACACCCATCGAACTTTTTAATGAAAAAATTAATAAAACCGTAGATTACGAAGAAAATTTTTCTATTAAAAGAGGGAATGCTTTAGAACCTATCATTATAGAAGAATATGAAAATATAACAGGAAATATTGTATACAATCATGAAACAATACATGATAAAGAGAATAATTTTTTATTTGCAAATTTAGATGGTTATGTCGAAAATGATATAGGAGAAATAAAAATTGTTGTTGAAGCAAAATCAACGAATCGTAAAAAAATATGGGGAGAACCGGGAACAGATCAGATTCCTAATCACTATTTAGCCCAAGCGGCTCATTACGCGTATATCACAGACTGTGAAAAAGTTGATATAGCGGTGGCATTTAATGATTCAGTTAATTTGTATTATTACAATAGAAATGAAGAATTAGAAAAAGCAATAAGAAATAAAGCTATAGAATTTTGGAATTTAGTTACAAAAAGAATACCGCCAGAACCGCTATGCAAAAATGATATCGAGTTGATATATAAATGTAGTGGAACATCTATTGAAGCAGATGCTGCAATTTTAAAAGATCTGGAGTCTTTTATTGAAATAAAAGAAACAATAAAAAACGCACAAAATAAAGAGAAAAAGATAAGAGACAAAATAGCTATATATTTAAAAAATAATGAAATATTAACATATAAAGGAAAAACTATTGCTACTTATAAAGAGCAAAAAGCGCCAAAAAGAATAGATGTTAAAAGATTACAAAAAGAAATTCCTGATATAGCAAAACAATATACTATTTCAGGAAATGCACAAAGAAGATTATTAATAAAATAACCAAAAAAGGAGCAACAAATGAATAATGATTATAAAAAATTTATTGACGATGCTAAAACAGGCGATCTCAGCGCGGTGAAATATCTCGTTGAGAACGGTGCTGATGTTCATGCCAATAATGATTATGCGCTGAGATGGGCTGCTGAAAACGGCCATCTCGACGTTGTTAAGTACCTCATTGAGAAAGGTGCTGATGTTCATGCCAAAGATGATTGGGCGCTGGAATTGGCTGCTGAAAACGGCCATCTGGCTGTCGTGACGTATCTCATTGAGAGCGGAGCTGATATTCATGCCGATGATGATGGGGCGCTGAGATGGGCTTCTAAAAACGGCCATCTGGATGTCGTGAAATATCTCATTGAAAACGGCGCTGATGTTCATGCCTATGATGATAAGGCGCTTGTATGGGCTGCTGAAAATGGCCACCTGGATGTGGAGGAATATCTAAAAAGAGTTATTGTAAAAAATTAAAAATTATGTTAGTCTATAAATCAAATCAAACAAAGGATAAAATAATGAAAAATTCATTGCAAAGCAACAAGAGTATATTGCCTAATTCTTTCACAGAAATGCTAAAATTCTGTGAAAATCTATCTAATTCAGAATTGGTTCCTACTTATTTCAGAGGAAAACCTTATGATTTAATGCTTGCATTTGATACTGCAAAGAGATTTGACTTGCCAATTATTGGCGCATTGCATCAAATATACCCAATTATGGGAAGAGTTTGTTTGGGCGCAGACTTGCTGTTAAGCATAGCAGCAAGACATCCTGATTTTGAATATCATGAAATAGAGCTCACAGAAAAATATTGCACATGCACAATTAAAAGAAAAAATTGCAAAAATAGTTTTATTTATAGATTTTCAATAGAGGACGCGCAAAATATCATGGTTTATGAAAAGGGTAAAATGATCCCAATGTCTGAAAAACCAAATTGGAAAAATAATCCAAAAAGAATGCTTAGAGCTAGAGCAATAGCATATTGTGCAAAAGATGCTTTCCCAGAGTATTTAGCCGGAATTTATGAAAAAACAGATATTCAGGATCATGGAGATACTTACAATTCAATTCCAAATGAAATTACAATAAAAGAAAATGAAACGGCCTCTAGCGCTCTTTTATCAAAAATTAAAGACAGTGATGCGAAAGATTTAAGTTGCGAAGAAGATATTATAGAGATAGACGGCGAAGAATTTATATATTCTGACAATGAATGTAAAGAAAGTGAACCTATAATAGAAAACTCAGTAATGAACCTTATTAGATTAAAAAAAGAAGGTAAAATACCAAAATACTTGGAGGATAAATGGTGTGAAAAAGCAAAAATTAAATATCTCAATCAGATTAGAGAAGAAGATGCAAAAAAATGCATTGAATATTTAAATAATAATACGGAGGAAAGTGTGTAAATAGTTTTTTTTAATCCTTTGTTTATACTATTGACACACTTCCTCCACTTTAATTAATAATTAGGAGAAAAAAATGAAAAAACTGTTAATCTCATCAATAGTAGTTGCTGCATTAATATCTACTTCTGCTGCGTACCCAGCATTAGATAGTAATTATGCTAATCAATTCTTGAAAATTAAAAAAGATAAAAGCAAATTAGAAATGTCTATCAGTACGTTTACAACAAATTCTAAAATCCCTAGTAATATAAAGTCACTAACACTAGGATACTCTGGAGAATTAACATACAACATTAATAAAAATTTATATTTATCTGGAAATTTAAAATATTATGGAAATAAGAATTTTTCATATGGAGCAACTGCTGGAATTACTGCCTCAAAAGGAATTTTGCTTCCTTACGCAGAAATTTCATATGATCAATTTCTATATAATAAGCAAAAAACACACGCTGAATTTGGATATGACGTTGGCGCTGTTTTAAATGTTAATAAATATATAAATCCATACGTTCAACTAGATGATTTTTTAAATAAAGACATTAATAAAGAAATGATGGAAGTTGGATCACAATTTCTTATCACTGACAATGTAGCGTTTAAAGTTGGTTATTCATTTGGCGTTCAAAATAATAAAAACAGCGCTAATATTAAACTAATATATATATTTTAAAAGATTCCCACAAATATATATTTAATTATGTTTGTGGGAAATTCAAATTATTATACTTTTCTAAATGAAATGTAAATAGATGAACCTTCAATAGACCAATTATTAGTATCTAAACTTAAAGTTTTATTAGTATTCGTTCCTTTCTATATAAAAATTATATAAAGATGCTATTATAGTACAGCAAACAATAAATTGAATTAAAAATTAGGAGATTCAATGTGTACGCATATAAAAAGTAGGGGTATTCGTAATAACAATCCTGGTAATATACGACATGGAGATCGATGGGAAGGATTGAGCAAAAAACAAACAGACGAAAGCTTTTGCCAATTCATTAATGTTAAATACGGAATAAGGGCTATTTTCAAAATACTCCAATCTTATAAAAATAACTATAACATTTTCACTATATATAAAATAATTTATAGATGGGCCCCTCCAAAAGATAATAATGATACAAATAGTTATATAAAAAGCGTTATTTCATATATGAATAATAAAGAAAAAGATATTGATCCTGTCTATAATGAAGAATCTGAAATAAACGATTTAAATAATTCTGTATTTGTAATGGCATTAATTAATCATGAGAATGGGGAATGTCCGTTTTCGATAAATTTTATATCGTCCTGTAAAAAGTTACTATAAATAAAATTTTATTTAATTTTTCTTATTTTCCATAGATATATAATAAAAATTATAAGCAACGGAGTATAGATTACATCAAATATATTTACTGACAGCCAAAAATATTCAGTAAATTTGCTGAATGCTACAGAAGACGAGTGTGAATTATAATATAATGATGGAAACTCGCATACGAAAGAAAAAACCAGGAAAAGAATACTCGATATAAAGAAATATTTAATAAAATTTTTTTTATTTTTTACCATAGAAAAAAATCCAGCTAATATTTTTTTAAAATCAGTAAAAGAAAATAGCTTATGTAACAATATTATTAATAAAGTCTTTTCTACCAAAAGCTCAATATCATGGGATTGCGAAACATTTCTACTTTCTGCGTTATTCATTTTTTCCCATAAATATTGTTTTAAACATATTTCCAATAGTCATTAAAACATCTTCTCCCTGTATTCCAATAGACCTGCCAATAAGAATAATTTGTATTGTAATAAACAATCCATCCGGAACTTGTTTATATGATTGATTAACATAATAAAAAAATCTATGGCCACCAAGAATAGACCATAACGGCATTGTAAATAGAACTATAGAAATAATTCTTACAAATTTTCCATTTCCAGATGCCATGTGATTTATTTCTGTTTTTGTGTTGCAATAATCATCTGATGTTATTTTTTTAATCTTTTCATTTTCTGCTGAAATCTTTGTTTTTTGCTTATTAATAATAAGGCCAACAAAAGCTTCTATTGCAGGTAATATTAATGGAAACATAAATATAATTATCCTATATATTGCGTAGCTTGATAAACGCTTGATCCGCTATTATGTCTTTTTTCTCAAAAGTTGACATTTATTTAATCACACAGTAAATATAATTTTATTTACAAATCCATTGTCCATTGCTATCACAACATTCTGGTAATTGAACACATGCCGGATCTTCAGTTGCTGGCGATGTAATGTTTGCAGGAAAGAATGTTGGCATCGCAGTTGTAATGCTACTGGGTGAGCTTGTAATATTTGAAAAAGCAGTTGTCATTATTGGTGTTGTTGTAGTATAAATTTTTTCAGTTGTCATATTGTTATCATTATCATCTGGGCTATATAATAATTTTGATAATAAAATGGCTATTGCAGATAAAGAAATAACAGATGCGCACGCAATTGCTATTTTTTTCTTTGAAATGAATGTATATCCATTAGTCGCACTGCCTCTTGCCAGGGGTTCTGTAATTGTATTATATGCACGATCCTTATTATAAGTAGAATTTATAAATGTAGTTTCAGATGCTCTATCGCCATTAATGGAAGTTTCATCTAAGTCATGTGATAAATTTTCGGGATTCATCATATTTAATTTAATATAAGAATGTATTTTTCTCATTATATGCTCTTTTGTTTTATTTCAGTTGCATTAATTTCATATGTCTTATCATTGTATAAGTAACAAAATGATCCCCTATCTTTATTAAAAAATATTTTTGGAGCATAATTAAGTAATGCATGTAGATATTGTAACTCGCTATTTGTTATATTTAATGAATTAAAAGAGGTTAGAGATTTTGAAATTAAAAACGAATGATTCTGACCTTTAACCTTATACAGCAAATTATGAATATCTTTTTTATACCAGTCAGGTTCTTTACTATATGTATGCTTCTTAAATTCTCCACTGATTACATTTTCTTTATCTGAATAGTCCTCTATATAAACAACACCATTGCTTGCTTCTAAGCATTCGCAAGCCTCTTTTAGTGTCAATTCTTTTGACACGGAAGACTCGCAATTTATAGGAGATATTGAAACCGTATTATTGTTACATGTTACCATAAAAAATGAATTAAAATAATCGCCATTTATATAAATAATATCTCCAGTCTTTAATAAATCTATTGAGTCATTAAAAAATCCATCAGCGATTACTATATTTTTTTCAATCCCGTTATTTTTATAAGTCCACATTCCAAATTGGTCATCATATCCTGCGAGACCCTTGATAAGCTCATCTCTTGAATCACAAGAATGAAGATTTCTTGAAAATGATTTTAATTTACATTTTTCTTTCATAAATTTTATGTTCCTTCTTTATTTTCTATAATAAAATGTCCATCGTTTGTTAAAATAAAATCTGAATCATTTTTAATAATAAAAGTAATTATTTGATCAATGGCAACGGTTCCCGATGTCCTGGGCCAAAATTCTATTGTTAATACACTTTTATACATACTGTTCATAACTAATTGTCTGCATATTTAATACTTTATGCAAGGCATTAAAGAAATATTTTCACTTTTTTCCTGTACTGTTGACACTCCTGGTACAGTTCTTTGAGTAAACCATTCCAGGGTACCTTGGTAATCTGCAAATTCTTCTGCAAATCCTGTTTGTCCATTAACATGATTTAACCACATTCTTTGATACGTTCCAACCTTGTCTCCATAAATTCCAGGAACAAGGGTACTTCTAGTTCTAACGCTGTCATCATATATAGATCCATCATTCCAAAATCTTAACAGTCTTCCTCTAAAATCTGGAATAGAAAAATTAGTAGAATTAATTGATCTGCAAGTTTTTTGAGCAATAACCAATGCACTGTCAGTAGAGCCTACTTTAACTTCTATTGCAGTTTTCCCAGAAATATTAGGGTCAGTTCCGTCCGAATCTTTATTATACCAGACGTAGTATGATTCTGTATCAGCATTAGTTTTAGATGTAAACTCAAAATAACTAGACTGAACAACCGATGAACCGCTGACAACAGAAATATTCCATTCCTCAAGCCCATTAATCGCGTTTTGTGTTTTATATCTTACAGTATTTTTATCATCAGTAGATAATAAATTAACCAATATACCCGTTCTTCCAGAAATTGCGGGATCAGTTCCGTCTCCATCAACCTTATACCATATATAATAATCAATAAGCGATGCATTTTGAGAAGGCCTAGATGAAAATTTCCAATATTTTCCAGCTAAAGTTGATGCGTTTGTAAATATTATGTATCCAGTAAAAAATCCTAGTCCTTCTTTAATTTCAAATCCTGAAGTTCCTACAGTTGGCGTTGGCGTTGAGGGACCGTAATCAAAATACATAAACATATAATTTTCTGTTCCGATTCCACTTGGCCATAAAATACCATTTGCATTATATCCAGATACGCCTTTATGAATATTTGAAAATGTAAATCCAGTAGATACAGCTCCATCAATCACATCACTAACAACACCTTTTAGGTTATTTGAAAGAATAATTGATTCTGGACTATTATTTTGATTTACAATTGCTGTGCTATAATTGATACCCGTTCCATATCTACCTATAGATAAATTCAATGGATCATCTTTCGAAAGAACTGAATATAATCTATTATACGGTATTCCAACATCGCTATATTCGCTAGTAGCGTATTGTGATCCATCGCATAATAACCATCCCTCTGGTACAGATTCTGTTGGAAATAAAGAAATTTTAGATATTTCACCAGTATTATATTTCCACCCTTCTTTTGTCAAAATAGGGCTTAACAATAAATCGTACCCATTTGGGTCTGGAACAGGAAATCCTCCGCCTAATGCAGACTCAACCATTAATCTATTTTCTGTATACGGAAATAATTGAGCTGAGTTAAGCGAACCATAATATAAACTTGTCTCAGAAATTGATATGCTAAATCCTATATTTAATGGAAATCTTATAGCTATCTCTATATAATCTGTATCTGTTTTTGACAATTCTTTATTATCGTTATTGCCAAAAGAAAATGAAATAGCAAACCTGTTCCAGCTAAGTCCAATTTGTACAGATCCAATAGATATTAATTCTTCTGTTGACGGAGCATTTAATCCAAAATTTTTGACTAAAAACATATTCAGTGTATTAGGTTGTTGTCCAATAGATGAAAATATAAATGTAAAATTATCATCTCCTGAAAATCTGTGAACATTATAAAATCTAAATCTTAAGTCTTTTATTTGGTCATTATTCTGAAACTCTGAGTTTACATTTAAAATATATCTTGGATTTCTATCTGGGGGAATTTCTTCTCTATAATCAGGACTCCTTTGAAAAGTAATTATATCTTTCGAGGAAGAATCTTTATTTCTAACAAAATATATTCCACCTTGGCATATAGCGGCACGATCATTATTATCAATAGACGAAAATTCTATATCGCCTCTAAATTCACCTGCTTCATACACTTTTGTTTTTGGGAAGTTATTATGCAATAGAAATTGACCATTTGATATATAGTTGTCATTTTTGTTGGATTGGTCATTTCCAGAAGAATCATATATATCTGGATAATTTTCTCTTGTAAGCTGCAATATATTGTCTTCAGAGTATACTTCTATGAAATAAGTTTCAATTTCTTGTTGAAACTCTCCATCAACTTGCTTGAAAGGAGCAAAATAAATGGCCTCATCAAATGCGCCACTAGCATTGAGCACAACGGTGCTTCCTAAAGATACAAATACATAATCATTACCAGATTTTTCTTGTCGATAAACATCTTTTACTTCTGTTCTTGCATTATCTTTATAAAATTTCACATATCCATTTTTTAATAGTGTTTGATCGTCTTTATTGATAAATATTTGCTGTAACGCTGGAGCTAAAAAATATACTTGTGCCATTTATTTATTCCAATTATTGTAAGCATTAGATGTGATATTTGGAGCAGTTTTTTGCAAAATCAATCTAGGAAGTGAATTTTTAATATCATTATTTAATGATTGTTTTACATAGTTATTAATAAATTCTGAAAGCTCTTGACCAGAAAGTTGCTTTGCTTTAGAAGATATAATTTTATAGGGTATATCTTTAATAAGTTTAGGTAAAACTGAACCAGCTACAAATCCTAAGCCTGCATGTTCTATATTGCCTCCAGCGCCTCCCAATAATGCTGCAAGCGCTCCACCAGAAACAAATGGGTGGGATGATAGAATATCTAATATTTTTCCACTATCTCTATCTTTGCTGGTTGGTTTAATATTTTTTAATTGCTTAAGTGTCGAAACAAGATTTTTTTCTGAATCATTTAGAACATTAGAGTTTTGTTCTAAATATTGATCTCCTATTTTTGAGGCGTTAAACAAATTATTTGTTCCCGATCTTCCAAATGCCTTTGAAAATATAAGTTCACGCTGATATCTTTTGTTAAGATCATCAAATGTTGGCGATAGCCATTTCCACTCATTATTCGACTCTGCAAGATCTTTAAATGATTTTGATATTGCATCTTTTAAAGGTGTCAGCTTGTTTCTTAAAGCGGCGCTTCCGCTATTTATTTCTCTGTATATTTTTATTGCATCTGATGGAGATTTTGGAGCATTTCCAGATAAAATCTTTTTCATAGATGGAGAAATTTCTTGCTTTAATGCTGGAGTAATTGACTCCTTAATATTATTAATCGCATCTTTCCAATATTGTCCATTTAGTACACCAGAACCAGAATAGATTTCTTGATTTTTAACATTTTTTGATAAATTAGAAAATTCATTTTGCAATGGTGCTAATGAATACTTTCTGCCAAATGTACCTTGCAATTTCTCAAAAAAATCACTTTCTGGAGACAACACCTTATCGATTACAGTTTTCGCATAATCAGAAATTTTTGGAGATACCATATTTTTAATTCCTGAATATGCTGTAGAAATTCCCTTTCCTGCTAATTCTCCAACTGGACCAGCGGCTCCCCCAATTAATCCAGCTATCTGTCTGTCTCCACTTGGAGCACTGAGGGCTGATCCTATTCCTGCTCTTAATGCTGTTCCTGCTATACCTTCTAAAGGCATTCCTGGTATAGCATATGCTGGAGTAGCTCCGTATAGATTTCCAATAAATTTACCAACATTTGTTGCATTTGTATCCTCATTTTCGGGAGATAGGAATTGAGTTTTTGCTGTAGCTAGTTTAGGAAGCTGATACTTACTTCCGGCTTTATTTAGAATCCAATTGATTACGTCTCCAGGTGCATTTTCTATATTCTGAACGGATTTGGCGCTACCTTCCAAAAATCCCGAAATTCCTCTCAAAAATGGATTTAGTGTTGGACCTTTATTTAATTGAGATAAAATATTTTTATCTACAATCTGAGATTTAAAATCTTTAGGTTCTAATTGAGATAGTATATTTGGATCAGTCACTTCTTTCATTGTTCATACCACTTTCCATTCATTTTAACATATGTCTTTGATCCGAGAGTTTTTGTTTCAGTTATTTCGTTTGTTTTTAATTTATTTACTGGTATTAATACAGATTTAGTTTGCTCTTTCACTGATTTTGATCTAACTTCAGATTCACTGTTCAAGATATTTCCAATTTGATTAATTGCTGATTTCCATGTTGATTCTGGTGAAAATGGATAAAGACCATTAATTTTATCTTCTAATTTAATTAATGACGAAGCTCTTGATCCAGAAGATCCCTTTAGCATATTTGCTATGATTTGAATCATAGATTGTTTGACATTTTTATATGAATTAAAAGCATCAATTGGGTGCATCTCTGATCTTGATCTAAGAAAATTAGATGCTGATGGTAATAAGTTATCGTTAAATACTTTTTTTGCTATTTCAACATTTGCAACAAGCTCTCTTTGACTTGGAGTGCTAAATAAGTTTTGCTTAGCTTGCTGTATTGACAGAATATCTTTTTTTTCTGTTAAGTCTGTTAATCTTTGTTTCTGTGCATTTTTCATACTTTGCTGATTCAAATAAGAAACAACTAGCTTTTGCTGTGGAGTCATATTGTCATTTATTGGAATCTGTTCATTATTTAAAACCATACTAGATAATAATTTTTTAAAATTATCTGGTTCAGAGGTATTATTTATTGCTTGTGGCGAACTTGGAATAGAGTTATATGAAAGATTCTCTGAGTCTTGATTGTTAGCTTGAGATGTATTATTTATCGATGGAGCATAACCACTTGATAATTGCGAAGCATTATTTGATATATTATTACTCTTGATTGATGGATTTGAAAACAAAGAAAGTGCCATTCCGAGCGGAGTATTGGATTGCAATTCTGGATGCATTGATTGATATTTTAACAATTGTGTCTTTATATTCATATATGGAATCTGTGCTTGAGTATATTGATTCTGCGATTTTAATGCATTTGCTTTTAACTGATTAAGCTTATCCATCATATCTTGAATAGCAGGATATCTTTTATTTTCCATGGACTGTTTATTTGCTAACAATTGTGAAAGTCTAGCCCTTCCAATTTCTGAATATTGTCCTAGGGCCTCCTTTAGCCATGAGGGACCTACTTGAAATTGCTCAACTGGTAATACCATTATAAATAACCTACAACAAGCTTAATAAATATCCACCTAAAGATTGACTTCCTGCCTTTCCAAATCCACCCATTCCTAGCGCTCCCAAAGAAGATCCAAATATATCTCCAAATAAGTTAGAATTAGACTGTTCCCTTGATTGTTCATAATTTGCCTGATTCAATAAATTGCGTATCCTATCATCTGCCAACATATTTCTCTCATTTAAGTCTGACTGCTCTAAGTTTCCAAGACCCTGAAGACCGCCTGAATATAAACCAAGTGCTTTATTTAAGTAGTCGCCATAATCTTTATTTGCAGCCTGATTTGCTATATTTGCTGACTCGTACTGAGATGCTGGAGTTCCAAGCATGCCCCCAGCAGATGCTGCCTGATTAGCCGCCTGAAGCGATTGATTTAGCTGATTCTGATATCCTGGAGATTGCGTATATTTACTTCCAATTCTTCCCATTAAAGCTGATGGGTCACTAAGCAATGAATGTAGCTGATTTAAAATATCATTATGCTCAGTAAGGGAAGCCCTAGAAAATGGACCATAATAGGAATTTGCCATCCCAGGGATTTGATTTAGATAATCTTGTACTGACATAGTAAAATCCTATATTAAAGTAATTGTTTAAACTCTTTATTAATTCCAATGTATGTTTTGCTATCATTTGTATTAAATATAATTCTTCCATTTCTCTCATTTTCTGGTATTAACTCAAAATCTTCTTGACTTAATTCTTCATATGTACTTAAAGGCTTATATTTTGACTCAGTATTTACATGCATAGATTTTGTATCTTTATTATATAAAAAAGCTGCTTTATTATCAGCTTTATTTAATGCGCTGTCTATTGTTTTTTGATTTTGCTCTGGCATTTTATATCCAGCATTTCTTAATATAGACTGCATATTATTAATAATAAGATTGAAAAATGACATCCATTCGTCATTAATATTCCCATCTTTGCTTGAAATTGGCGATAATGGTATGTTTGGAGTATTCATTAAAAAATCTCCGCCGATGCTCCAAGAATCACAAACCTAGATTTTCCCCACCATTCAAATTTAAAAGAAAAAGAATTACTTGCTCCTAGTGAATTAAAAGTTGTCATGTTTTTACGAATCCCTCCGCGATTCATCTTTTGCAAAACAATGTCAGAGTATCCATATCCACCATCATAAGAAACCGATAGCCCGATTTTCTGTTCAGAATTTGATGCTCCAGACTCTTGTGCAACATTTAATGTAGATACTCTTTTACTTTTATTATTTTTAAATATTAGCGGACTAGTTATTCTTTGTCTTGGTATTTCATAGTTTAAATCTAAACTATCAGATGAATTTAATCTATAATCATACGTATATAATGAATCGCTCATTTTATATAAGCATCCATCTACTAAAGAAATAAAGTAATTATAACCATTAAAAAACACTACTTCTTTCGCTATATGAAAATTAAAATCTTCATCTGTTGTGGTATATAATTTTTTTGTTGTTAAATCATAAACAAAAGAGTAATTATCGTCTAAAAATGTTATATGGTAGAATATATGTCCAGATTCTTGAAAAATAAAACCAATAGAATTAGATGGATTTTTCATGGAGCTTATTTTAAAGTCAAGGCCGTCTGAAGATATAAATTCTTGCTGGCCTCCAGTAGAAATTACAATGGATGCATTTGACTTCTCGTTAGATGCAAGCCAAACAAGATAGCCAAATCCTTGAGCTATTGTATTTTTATTTAAACATCCATAATCAATTGATATTGCATTGTTTCTTTGATAGGGAAATAGGGGCGACCCAATGTTATGCCATATTTCCGTTACTTTTTCGCCAAATATAAACAATTGCCTATTAAATTGTATTGTCGCGATTGCTATATCTGCCTTTGTAGACATCTCTCCAACATGCTGAGCGTCATCAGGCCAGGATAGAGAATTATTTAAATCAGACAATCTCCATCTTTGAGAATCAGATTCTGGGGCTATTAAATATCCATCCTGGAATGTTATGTATGAAGGGCTAAAGTCTAATTCTTTTCTTGTAAAGCTTTTAGATTTATAATTATATGAATATATATAACTACCATCTGTTATTGCTATTTCAGAATTATTATTTTCTGCTATATATACTGTACCAAATGAAGTTTGTAAAAATCCTATTTTTGCAATGCCCAGTGATGCAGTAACAGAGAATACAATATTATTAACAACCGCAATCAGATGATCATATCGAGTCGATCTAAAAATTCCACGTGATTTTCCATTAACTAAAAATTCTATTTCTTTTTTATACCCTGGATAGCAAACTAATGACCCATCAGAAATAAATAAATTTGTTGTTTCAGAAAAAGATTGCTTTCCGTATCTTCCAAAAGTATTAGAGCCCACTATATCTATATTTACTAAATTTTTCATGGGACCCATCCAGTTCCTAAGTTTGCCATCCCATAAGAAATTCCAAGCGATGGATTTAATATGCTTTGGAACCTATTTACATTTCCTGGTCTTGAAATAGAGTAAACCATTTTTCCTAATCTAATTAATTCTCTGAGATGTTGATCGCTAAATTCATGCTGATAAAAATCGCACATTTTTTTAGCTAATGCATATTTTAAATAAGATATATATAATCCACCAAAAACATGATATAAGTCATCAGTATTTTTTACTGAAGATATTGAAAATTTCCCAGCTATCTGGAACTTGTAATCTTGATTGGTAGCAAAATAAATATTAATCAATGTTCCATTAGGCAGTCTTTGCGCATAATATTCATAAGGCAAAGATTGCATCTTTTTAATATAATTATCATCAAAAAAACCTCTAATTCCTTTTGGAATTAAAGTATATATAACATTACCAATAGCAAATGTAACTGAAGAGCATTCTATTAAATTATCAACAAAAAAGGATGATGTCCCAACAGGGACATCAATCTCTTTAAAGGCGTAGTATGGTTGCAAATTTCCAGTGGATTCTATTTCGAATAAAATATCATTTAAGAATCGCAATCCATCTGAAGATTTTTCACCATCAACTGTCTGAAATCCTCTTCCGACTATTCCAGATAAATACCATGCATCATTTACTAATTGCTGAGCAGTTGTCATTAATATGATTCTGGTAAAATAAATGACATAGCATATTCATCTACAAGCGTTTTACCCCAAATAGCATCATGGACAATACCTTTTTGGTTTTCACCAAATTTTGAACCATAATACATTCTCATGCTTACGCCAGTATCAGGATCAACAAAATTTGAAGTTTTAAATGGATCTTCATCTTGTAGTCTAGGCATTGCTAAATATAAAGCCTTACCCTGAACAATTAAACATGCTTTATGATTTGGCAAAGCTTTTAATTGCATGTTTTCTACTACAGGAGTGCTGATATTTCTATTAGCATCTGCTGCTGTAGAAATCAAAGCAGGATAAATGTTTAAGACTGTTTGACCACTTTCATCTGTACCGGCATCTGCTGTTACGCGAACCTGAACTTTGCTAGAAGAAACTTTATGACCAACCCTAGTTAAAAATCTAATGTTCGATACGCCTGAAACGCCATCTTGAAATGTCAATTTATCATTTTTTTTAAATGCGTTTGCATCTGATACAGCCGATGCTACAGTAACAGTTAATTGAGTTCCATCTGCTGATATAGAATTAACAACTATATCATAATTAGCGTTACCAACAGTTCCAGCGGTATGTAATGGCAGTAAATTTGATCGATAAAAATCACATTTATCAAAAGATCCAATCATCCAAGAATTAAAATCTTTTCTATTTTTATCAATAGTAAATTGATTTAATCCACTATTAATGATCTCGTTAACAACTGTATCTGCTATATAAAAATCAGTTTGCCCGGCAGCCATACCATAATTTCTAAGCTGTGTTAATGCTTTTGCAAGTTCTCCATAGGTATTTGGTGCATTAACTCCATTGCCATAGTGTCTATAAGTATTCGTAACTGCCAATGATGCAACATCAGATTCGATTTGAACTGATAACTCAGCCATAGCACCCTTACCAACAGTATTAAGGTATTCATCAGCAGAAAGATTAAATACTCGCTCTTGGTTTGTAACTGCGTAAGGAACACTCACAGCCTTGTCTACAGTGATCGTATGCTTTCTTTGTTCAATTGTCTCAAAGTTACCAATAACCAATGAATTTTGCGCATTAAATAAGTAAGGAAGATCAAACGATACGGAATCTCCTATGTTTCCAGTAAAGTTCTGGAAATTCTCAAATCGTGTATTTGCTGTTCTAATAAATGTATTATAATTTAACAGATACGCTAAATTACTTTTTTGGTATGTTGTTACCTTTTGTAAAATATTAGCCATTTTTTAAATCTCATAAATATAATTTATATAAATATTTATGAGATGATGTACTAAATTCTATATTTTTCTAGGTAACTACTAAAATCATCAGATTTTTTATCTTCAGGATGATTAATACTATCTGGAATTGATGATAATGGACTTTCAGGAGCTGTAATATTATTTTTCTTTAGAGATTCTGAAATATGATTCAGAGCCTCTTGTTGCATAACCCCATCCAACCCTCGTATTTGAGGCAATAGCAATGGATTTTTTGCCAAATGATATAATACATCTCCAGCATTATCAACATAATCAGAGGCCAACAAAATATCAGGATAATTATTTACAAAATCAGCTTTTCCAACTATAGAATCAAAATCAGATTTACCTTCTTTTGATATTTCTATTTTCTTTGCTAGAGACTCTATTTTATTAATAATTTCTTTTTCTTTCGACTGATATTCGTATAGCGCTCTTGCTTCATCGGCAACCATTTTTTTAATATCTTCTTGGCTATAATTTGTATGAGATTTTTGATTGCTTTTTGAATCAAAAGCATCATTCCTATTCTCTTCATGCTCAGAAGACAGCTTTTTGACTGCCGCTTTATATCCCTTGCTATACCCTAGCTGAATAGATTTTTGTATCTTTTCATTGATACTTAAATCATTATCAGCGTTTTCGTGACTCCGTAAATCGTTTTCTTTATTCTCAGTAGCTTGTAAATCATCTTGATGAGTTTCCGTAGAACCATCAAATTTATTATTAGTTTCATCATTCATAAATATACCGTTATCTTTACCTCGATTTAAAGGAAAACAACATATTGTTGAGTCACGCCGATACCCAAGCGATGGGAAACTTTATCAGTCCAGCACTCTCTCGCACAACGGCGAATACGAATGCGGACTACGCATTTAAACATATATTATTTATTTTAAAAAGTCAACGCTTTATTTCTTTCTTTTTCTACCGGCAACACTCATCTTAGCCATTTTTTTAGGGCCATATTTTTTTCTTCCGATAGATGCCGCTACCGCTGCCGGATCTTTTGCCCCACCAGCAGCTACCGCCTTCTCCAATGCTGCAAATCTTTTTCCAGAGCCGGGCTTGCTTTTCTTTGCTACTTTTTTATAATTATCTCTTGCTTTTTTTGCTTTAGATATATTTTTTTTCATTTAAATCTCCACATTAGATTTTGTTAAAATATCAACAATTTGACCCATTCTTTCAGCCTGAATTTTTGCTTCTTGAGTAGCTATTTTTTGCTGTTCCAGCATACTTTTTTCTATTGCTTCCAGTCGTGAATCAACCATTTTAGACACATTAGCATGAACTTCTAGCTCATCAATTTGCTTTTGATGAAGAAATTTTTGTTCCTCTAGAGCCAGTTTATTCATATCCTGCTGATGAGAAAGCTCTATTTTTTTATTTTCAAGCATAATTGCCTGCTGTTCCGGAGTTGGTGTTTTAGCAGAAGCATTGCTTTGCTGATACTCTGCTTGCAAGTATTCTATTGTCATATTTTTTAATTCTTGAATTCCTCTAATATCAATATTATCCAATAATACTGGCAGTCCTTTTGAGTTAATAATATCAGAAAAAGTTTGTGACTGTGACATAATGGAAAGAATTACTTTTACCGATCGTGATTTCTGTATATCAAGATTAGCTCCTGGATATACTGTAATCCCTAACATATTTTTATCATAATTAAAAGTATCAGAATCTACATTTAAAAATGAAAAACCTCCACTTTGATTAGGTATTTTAATTGATTGAGGCAGAGAATATACAGATGGAATAAGATTCTTTAAAATATGGCAAACCCATTCGAGAGATGATATGTACCCTATCATATAGGGCATGCTAGAAGCACTCGATTGGGTTGCACCCATTAATATAGCTTCCCCCGAAATTTCTTTATTACTTATTCCAAGTTCTGCTTCATAGGCACCAAGAGCAGATTCTATATTCTTATCGCATAACTGAAACGCCTCTAAATATTGAGGATTAACTGGTTGAGGTGGAATTTGAATTGGTGGGGCTAACTGGACTCCAGTTATAGTATCATTAGGATTATATTCTAGTATGTCTGCTTTTTGAATATTCTTCCAATTCTGATCATTCTCAGGAATTGCTCCCATTGGAGACAAAAACAAAGCAGACGTTTTTTTGCTAATAGAAGATGCAAACTCAATTCCAACGAAATTCTTTAATCTTTGGGCATCAAAAACATTTTTCAAATAAGATCGTGTTTTTTGATTTCCTCTTAAATAGACCGAATTTCCATCTATAAAAATAATCGGAAGATCAGAAAAATAAGGAAGCTTTTCAACTTTTATAATCTTATTATAGATTAATGTATATTTAATTATTTCAGTTTCATAAGATTCTCTTTCAGAAACTATTGTTGGCTTGACAGGAAGCGCCGACCACTCTTCTTGTTTCTTTTCAAGATCATTTGCTTTATATGACTCTCCATTAGACATCAAATATAATTTAAATGTTACTTTTTCTTTTTTATAGTATTCGACTATAGAGATCATTTTTCTCTCTGAAAAATACCACTTAAATCCATTTTCTGCTTGTTTTCCGAAAAAGCTATTTTTTAGATCATCTATATCTACATTTTTATATGTTTCTTTAAATGTATTTTCATCAATAAACCTATATTCAAATACATAACTGCCATCACCTTTATGCTTTTTTTTCGCTAAAGGATCAAAGCCAACAAGAGTTGGGTCAACTTTTTCAAATACTATTTCTTGGTGAAAGTCTAAATTAGATCGATAATCAACTTTTAATTTCCACGCAGAAAATCCACCGGATAGCAAATCACGATATGTTTTTGTCTGCATCTCAAAATCACTAAGAGTGATATTTTTTATGATTTCCTCTACTGCCTTTATTGTTAAAGGAGGAACTGCGCCAGAATTTGCTTCCACTTTGAATGATGGCCTTGTTTTTGCAAACTCTCCACACAGTCTCGAAATATAAGATTCTATGACATTAAATGTGAGCGGAGGTTTTTCTAGCGCCTCACAAGTATTTAGATCACTTTCCGATAAGGTGCTATCAAATATAAACTTTTGAGCATACCAAAATGAATCAATATTGCTTTTAAAATAATCATAAGAACATTCGATATTTTTTCGAATGCTAGATAACTCTTCTTGATCTGATTTACGTACTTTTGGCATTATTTCCCAAACACTGATATTTTTGTTTGAAATGGAGTCCTATTAATTGAAGCTACATTAAATACAGAATCATTACAAAAAGTAAGGGCCATTGCATCTGCAAAATCCGGAGAATGACCTAACTTTGACTTGATTAATGACTTATCAACCAACCTAAATCTTCCCTTATTGTCGAATTGATACTGTATAGACATCAATTCTTTTATTATCATAGAATTATCTGGTATATTGACAATACCATTATTCTTTTCCAGAAATTCAGCTAATTCAAAATACATTTCAGCACGTTTATTTGCATAACGATCTGAATTTTTAGCTTTTTCAGCAAAATTAACACCAATCACGCACGCTGAAACCCTAATACTATCATCATTCTTTAGAAGATCATATACGCCAGGCATACCCGTTTTGTCAATAACGACGGTTGGCTGATTTAATTTTAATATAATGCTTCTCGCCTTCCCGTACACAAACGATGTATCCTTTCCTTCCATCACGTCTAAAATCTCAAAGGTAGATCCTTGCCTTTTAACAATAACTGTCTTGTCATCGCCTTCCCAGGCCGGATCAATCCCGATAATTATTGGTCCATTTTTCTGGATTGCTGTACATTTTGATGCGGAAATTATATATTGAGGCATAATAACAGAATTTGAAATAGGCGCGCTAAATGCTTCTTCGGAGTTAATCGGATATTCTCTCTTAAATCTCCATTCGCCATCACGCCCCATTTCTAATATTTTTGATCTTCTCCAAAATATCTGTTCTTTTGAAAGATGATATGTTTTGATTAAAAAATCTTCTTCTTCTGTTATCGAAAAATCTAATTCATAAGACTTTTTATATTCACGATGTTGATGCCATCCCAGAAAGAATGGCTTATATTCGGATCGTCCATCTATAGCATCATTCCATTTTTCGTGAAAATAATTACCTATATCGAAAGCTGTTGATTCTAATATTATTTCTGTTCCATCTCCTCCAGGGATAGATTCCATGATGCCTGCAACATGCTCTTTTGGATTTGCCCATCTAGCAACTTCCGACCCATGAAAGTATCGCAAAGTTCCCCCAACTCCAACACCAACGGATCCAGCAGTACCAACTTTATATCCAGAATTAATAGATTCAAATAAGAGATTTCTTCTATTATCACTTTTAACCGGGACTTTAAGAGGATCTGGCAAATGTTCATAAAAGCATTTCACCATGCTGAATAAATTATCGGTAGTATCTGACAAATGCGTCAATATGAATGTTCTAACCCCACTTTTAAACATTGTTTTCACAAAGAACCGAGCTGCGACATACGTTGAGATTCCCAACTGCCGTGCTTTTAAAATTATAATTCTTGCTTTTCCCTGTTTCTCTATCTGATCATTAATGAACTTATGAAGCAGCAGCTGCTCTTCGCTAAAAACGAAAGGAGCTAGACCGTGTTCTTTAGTAACTATTTTTAGATACTTTCTTGAAAATTCCGGTAAATCATTAATAATATTTGCCAGCTCTTCATGCATTATTTTGCAAGGTCCTTATTTTTTATAATGTCAATGAGAGATAGTGTATTATTTGTTTCTATTGGTTTATAAAGTCCATGAATTTTTGCAATTTTGTCATAGCATTCTAACTGTAGTTTTAGAGCCGGTATATTGTCATGAGTCTCTGTAGAGTCTTGACAAATTCTCATAATTCCTTCAGTAATAATTTTTTGATTAATATTAACACAATCAGGAATAGGGCCCTTTTCTTTACAATACTCTTTGACAACATTAGATTCTGTAAAAAGAGCAATTGCTTTTGCAGCAACTTCTGAGCATTCTGGGAATCCAAAAACAGAGCAATATGACTCCATGAGATTTCCAGAATCATAAAACTTATCTACAAATTGTCTAATTTTATCATTAAAATTTTCCACGAATTGATATTAAAGTATTTCCTAAATATAATCAATTCAATGAAAGCACAATCAGAAGCAGATATTCAAAAAGCGATAGTTCAATATTCAAAATTGATTCACGTGGATCAATATTTGATATACATTCCCAATGAGCAGATAGTTTTTAGCACATCATCAAACAAAAAATGGGGCTGGTGGAAAAAGCTTAAATCTATGGGATATAAGAAAGGAGTTTGTGATTTATTTTTAGCCATTCCAAACTTAGAGTACCATGGACTCTGGATGGAAATTAAAAAACCGGGTAACTTTGCTAGCAAAGAGCAAATGCATTTTTTGAAAAACATGGATAATATGGGCTACTTAGCTAAAATAGTTTATGATATTGAAACCGCAGTAAAAATAATATCTTCCTATTTATCGAATGTATAAATATTTTTAAGCATATACTTGCACCTCATGTTAAATCTTGGATTGCTGCGATGTTAAATGTTACACCTCATTTATACCTGTTTTTTAGTTTATAAAAAGTGAATTAAAGACGAAGCTGTTAAATAAGGTTACTTCTTATGAGCAAGTTCCAACATTTTTATTTAGAGATAGTTGTGCCAGATTTTGATTCTGAGCTAGCAACCTATATCATCAATCTTGACTATCTACGTCGCAAACGCTTAGTGGTAAGCACTCACCCTATTGTTTTCTTTATTAAAAAATCTTTAATTAAATTAAAGAAATTAAATGATTGATACATTTTCTTTAATTTTTTTCAGGTAAAATCACCATTACAACACAAAGTAAACTTTTTCCTCTAAAAACGTTTTCTAATTTTTTTCATGCTTTTTATTATAAAGTTCCATGGAATCTCGCCAAATTTTTCGTTTTTTACTAATATCTTTTTCTTGACAAAAAGATTTATAACAATCTTGTTTTTCAAACCATTTGACGCGACGCTCAACAGAAGCTCTCGGGTGACAGTTAGGAATATAGGATGTTGCATATTTTTTACAATTTACGCCAGAATTTGATACAGACCCGTCATTGATAAATTTCTCTTTGTGCTTAGCATATAAGCCCGAGAACCGTTTTTTTCCTTCATGCGCACTAGCTTGATGCCTAAGCCAGTATATATCACATTCGAGAGCGATTGGTTTCACGATAGGATGAAAATCCCAATTTCCTACTATTGCAGCGTTGTAACAGTCTAGCATTGACGGTATTTCAGCCGATTTCATGTCAATAGTAATTCTCATAAATTGTATTGGGCTTGGCGGATAGGTCACGTATCGATCATTTGATCGTGATGTTATATAACATATTGCGTCTCGTATT
>JACCDQ012115411.1_pt1 | contig 25947 bp, 24 predicted proteins | sample 7446031 | NCBI WGS metagenome assembly JACCDQ01 (sample SAMN15323442, study PRJNA562643) | freshwater metagenome | isolation source: river surface water | place: USA:Blue River Watershed | collected 2017-08-17 | reverse complement strand
TTAAACAAAAAATGGAACCCGAAGTTCCATTTTTTGAGTTCGTGCACGCGGAGGGACTCGAACCCCCACGCCTCGCGGCGCCAGATCCTAAGTCTGGTGCGGCTACCAATTACGCCACGCGTGCAGACTCGTATGTTCTTCTCAAACGAGAGTGCAAAGATAATATATTTTTAATACAAAATCCAATAATTCAGAAATTATTTTGGATCAATCAATGTGAATTGATATTTGATGATTTTTTTCGGATTAATAGTCACCGTAACATATATAGTTTCACCCGCTGGAAGCATATTAAATTCCGCTTTACTCAAGTTTGGTGAAAAAACCAAGGTGCTAAACGGAAGCATAGGTGCCTTTTCTATTTTAACTTTATCACACTTAATCTTATCTAAACTTTTCGAGCTAATTTCGACCGTTGCCTTACTCAAATCTCCCATCATCGAGAAACTCCATTTCGAAAATAGGAACATTTTCGGACAATATCCTTGTGGTGGCCAGCTAATGAAGTTTTTGGTGTAAAAAGCACTATCCATTAACACATCGTTTGGATGTACCATCCAAAACACACTGTTGTTTTCACTCGATCCAAAACCATAATATTTGGCATTCGGGGCAAGTATGTATTGGCGATTGTATAATTCTTCACTTTTTTCATCCGACATTAATACGGTTGCGGCAATAGCCGGATTATTGTCTTTTATCGCTTGTCCAAATTGTGCGGCTTCCGCTGCATTTTGTGAAAAACACAAATGCGTTTCCGGTGTAGGTTCTCTAGTGAAAACTCCTACTGGACTATACATCACAGAAGCTTCCTGGCATTTTTGCGCTTGTGCTTTATTGTAAGTAACAATGTCTCTTAATCCTGCATTTTGACGGAAATAGTTAATTCTATCTGTTATTTTTTGAACAGTAGAGTCGGGCATTGTGCCGTAATTGCATTTTTTTGAAAACCCATTCCATCCCGTATTTGCGCGCATTTCATTACCTACCTTTTGGTTATAAATACGGGTGTTTTTATAGCGCAATTCAAAGTCCAAAAAGGCTAATTTTTTGCTAAATGTATCCAAACGATTATTTTTAGGGAATTCACGTTTTAACTTATTGAAGTAACTCCAAGTGATTTCCATTTCTTTTTTGACCAAAAAGGTATCAATCGCTCTAACTAACAAACGCTCTTTATCCGCATTTAATTCAAGTATTGTTTTGGGGAAGTCTGCTCTCAACTGGTCATTCAAATTGAACAAATATTTAAATTCTGTCTCATTTATATCTCCAGTTTTCCAATTGTTGTAAATGGCTTGCTTGTATGTTTTAAATTTAACGTTTTTTGGATAGCTAACGGTGGCATGATTAATTAATGCAAAAATCAGTCGTTTGCTGACCGAAGCAGGTGGGTTTTTTAATATGGTTTCCAAGCCTTGCTCGTTGATTTGAGGAGTTTTAAATACAAGAGGATACCATTTGTAAAAGAAGTAAACGATTCCTTTTTCGGTATTCTTAGCCATGAAATATTTCAAACATTCATTGATAAAAGCAAGGCTATCTTTTGTTAGAAACACGTCGCTCTTTTGATTTGCATTTTTTAATGCAAGGGCTTTTTTATCAGCAAAGAAAGCAGAATCAATTTCTTTGGCTGTTTTTAAATCATTTCTGACGAATACATAATTTAAACGTTGTAGATAATAATCATTTTGTAAGTCCAAAAAGTAGTAATCGTTTTTGTCTAGAGTTAAACCGATATTCACCCAACGCAACAGTTGAGCATTCAATGCGAATTCTTTGCGTAATTTCTCGATTTTGTTCTTAACCACCCCGAGAGCTGTACGAGTTAGTTTTATATCGTTGGGGAATAAATCCAAACCGTACTCAATGTAAATGAGCGAACTGTCTTCATTATTGCGGTCGGCATAATATTTTGCTAATTCTTGGTAAACTTTCAGGTTATAAGTGTGTTTGAGCGTATTTTGTTCCCAAGCACCATGCATCCATTCTGAAACTTTAGTCAAGACGGGGAATGCGCTTTTGAAATTGTTTATGGCAAAAAAGCTCAATCCCAAATGGGTGTAAGCAATGGTATCTTTGGATAGTTCAAAGCAGGTTTGAAATACGGGAATGGCTTTTGAAAATTGATCACGGCGATAATATTCCAATCCTTCAAGTAGATAATGATCGCTGATGTTTTTATATAACCAAGCGTAATCTTCTTTAAACTCTTTGTCTTTGTCCTTCATCTCCGCTTTGTCGAGCGACTTTAAACACGCTTTGGTGTAGTTAAGGTCTTTTGCGTATTTGGGATCTTTAGCCATTTCCAACTCAGCCCAAGCGCGGATGTAAAGTAATTCGGTTAATGAACGATCCTTTTCAATCCCCTTTTCGCAAATTTTTACGGCTTTCTCAAATTGTTTCGCTTCAATGGCTTTTTTTGCTTTAACAATGCTTACGGCTTGTCCGAAAAGGCTTCCTCCGAAAAATAAAGCAAAAACAAGGAGTATTAATCTATTCATAGTTTTGGTATTGGGTTGATTGGGTGATGTGAATGGTTTTTGTTTAGTGATTTGAATGTTATTGAAAATGAGTGGATTATCTCAATAGGTGGAAGTCTTTTTGAACCACTCTGCGGAACGTATCATTGCCAATTAATTCAAGTAATACAACATAAACACCTTCTTGAGCGGGCTCTCCGTTGTAAAATCCGTTCCATCCATCATTCAACACATTGGTTTCAAATACTTTTTCGCCCCATCGATTGTAGATTCTCATATTCATGCTTTTGAATCCTTCAATGTATGGTGTAAATACGTCGTTCGGTGCAGCATCATTGGGAGTGAATGCGTTAGGAACGTAAATTACAGGAGGGCAGCTGTCGATTAAGTTAATTTTATCGGATGCAGTACAACCGTCATTGCTTGTTGCAACACAGGTGTAAGTTCCGGCCATGTTCGCCGTAATGCTTGGAGTGGTTTCGCCGGTAGGCGACCAACTATAAGTGACACCCGCAGGGTTGCTCGTTCCAAGTGTTAGCGCAATATTTCTGCACACGAATAGATCTGGACCTAAGTTCACGGTTGGAATAACTCCTTGTTTTACCGTGATGGTTTTTTCTAGAAATGCGCAAATATTTTCTACTCGAACTTTGTAAGTTCCGGCTTTGTTGATTCCCAATGTTCTAAGGGTATCGCCTGGTTTTAATGTAACATCGGGACTCGACCAAATATAGCGATTGAAAGTAGCGGGATTGCCTGCATTCAGTGTTAAGTTAATTTGAGACGCGCACACAATCGTGTCGTTCATGGGGATGTTGGAAAGCGTTCCGTCAATAACCAAGACGTATGCTTCGTTGGTGTCTCTGTCTCCGTTGCTAAAAATACTAACGCAAGTGGTTTTAAATAGACCAGGATTGGGATATTGTACAGACGGTTCTCGAAGTATGGAAGTTGATGGAGTACCTCCAGCAAATGTCCACAACCAACCCACCGATGGAAGTGAACTACCGGTATTAAATTCCCTGTAATTGATGGTTCCTCCTTTACAAATGACCGTAGAAGGGGTTTGGGCATTTAATGATGAAAAAACTAAATACAAGCTAAAAATGCTTAAGTGTTTAATTTTCAATTTACTAAAGATTTTTTTCATCCTTGTTTCGACAAGGAACAAAGTTATAAAAACTGATTGAAATTTCCTTTTTTATTTGTTATTGTTTGCGGTTGGCGAGTAGTATGGGGGCGCTACCATCAAAGGGGTTGTCGTATCTTCCGATGGTTTTTGCATCCATTCCATTGGCTCTTTTTACGGCATGGTCTCCAAACCGGTTTCGGATCTTATCCATCGCTTCATAAAGATGTACCATTTCTTCGGTGTCTTCGAAAAGATTAATTTGCAATCCTCCGCCAATTAAATCGCTAAAACGAACGCCTACCAAACGAATTAATTGTCTTCGTTGATAGAGTTTGTCGAAAAGTTCAAGGGTTCGTTTTATGAGTACGTGATCAGCACTGGTATAGGGTATTTTGCTTTGCTGTGAATAGGTATTGAAGTCGCTATATCGAATTTTCACCGTAACGCAAGCGCAGAGTTTATTTCCTTTTCGAAGTTGATATGCCAAGTTTTCGGCCATGGCGCTGAGCAAATTGCGCAGCATAACCACATCGATAGTATCGTTTTCAAATGTTCGTTCGGTACTGATGCTTTTTCTTTCATGATAGGGGATGACGGGTCTGTGGTCGATTCCCTGCGCTTTATTCCATAATTCTAATCCGGGTTTGTGAAGCGTTTTAAATAGTAATTCACGCGGAATTTCTTGAAGTGTTTTTATGTACTGAATTCCAAGATTTCGTAAGGTTTTATAGGTTTCATCGCCAACCCCAGGAATACTTTTAACCGAAAGAGGCGATAGGAATCCTTTTTCATGTCCATGTTCTACGTATTTCTGTCCTGCGGGCTTGGCAACACCGGTGGCTATTTTGGAAACCGTTTTATTCGTTGATAGTCCAAAACTAATGGGAAGCCCGGTTTCACGCTGTATTCGCTGCCGCAACTCTACCGCCAATTTCCAACTACCAAAAAAACGCTCCATTCCGGTGAGATCAATGTAAAATTCATCAATGCTGCTTTTTTCATAAAGAGGAACCCTTTCGGCGATGATTTCGGTTACAATTTGAGAGTATTGACTGTATCGCTGTGAATCACCGCGAATAAAAATGGCATCGGGACATAAAATCCGGGCTTGTTTCATAGGCATGGCGCTGTGAACACCGTATTTGCGGGCTTCGTAGCTGCAGCTGGCAACTACTCCTCGGTCGCTCATTCCTCCAATAATTAAAGGTTTATCCTGAAGGGAAGAGTTTTGGAGCCGCTCTACGCTTACAAAAAACGAATCCAGGTCCATGTGTGTGATTTGTCGCTGAAAATTAAAGGGAGATTTCCCCGAAGGATGAGAATAAATGGACGTCATAAATGAAAAGAGTTAAATTGATAAAAAAATTAACAAAAATATGTCAACAATATAGTCAAATAAATTTAATTCAAGAAATGTTGACGGGTTAAAAAATGAGTTTTTTTTTGAATTTCGAACCAAAACAGGATTCAGTTGTTTCTCATTTACTCATGAAAAATTATGTAATCATTGGTGGTTCAACTGGAATCGGTAGAGCCCTAGTTGAATTGTTAGTAACAAATGCCCAAAACACACTAGAATCAAGTGGAAATGATATCGATACTGCCGTTCATGTACATGCAACTTATTGCAATACACAACCAGAAGCAATTAACGGTGTGCACTACCATCATTATGATGTGACATCAGAAACCAATGATTTGTCTTGGTTGCCGGAAAAAATAGATGGATTGGCTTATTGCGTGGGGGGGATTTCATTAAAACCATTCGCTCGTATTCCAGCCGCTGATTATATAAATGACTATCAAAAACAAGTCGTTGGAGCCATACAAATCATACAAAAATCACTTACAGCACTAAAGGCGTCTGAGCAATCATCGATCGTACTATTCTCAACGGTGGCCGTGCAAGCAGGATTTCCATTTCACAGCATTGTGTCTTCTAGCAAAGGTGCAATTGAAGGACTTACTCGCGCTTTGGCCGCAGAGCTAGCGCCTAAAGTAAGAGTAAATGCCATTGCGCCGTCTATTACTCAAACACCGTTAGCGTCGAATTTGCTGAATTCCCCTGAAAAAATTGAGGCGAATTCGCAAAGACATCCCCTAAAAAAAATAGGACAACCCCAAGATATAGCATACCTCGCTGCGTTTTTGATGAGCGAAAAGTCTAGCTGGATTACCGGACAAGTACATCATATCGATGGTGGCATTTCCAATCTTAAAGTAGGCTAGTCGATAAATAGGTTTGGAGTGAAAAAAGCTTATTGATCAATTGGTAAGTGTAGGAGTAAATACTATTGCACCTTTAGATGAAAGAATTAACCCAAATATGAGAAATAAAAAGCCGTGGAATATTCCCGATGTGCCCATTTATAGTGTATCGACTAAAAATGGCGAACACTATAACATGAACATTTGTACCTATGTTACGGCGGTTAGCATGAAGCCAAAAAGGTATATGGTAGCGGTGTATTATCCAACATTAACGTATGAGAATATCAGCCAATCCAATGAGTTTGTGCTACAACTGCTCTCAGAGTCACAGGCTAATATTGTGCGGTATTTGGGACAAAAAACAGGATTCAATTTCAATAAATCTCAATGGCTAGATAAGCAGAATACCAAAGATGAAACACATCCATATCGAAGTGAAATTTGGCAAGGATTTAAAGTATTGTCGCACGCTAAAGCTTATTTACACCTTCAAATTCGCGATTCTTGGGATGCCGGAGATCATAAAATGGTTCTATGTGATGTTTTAAAATATAAAGTTTCCAAAGTAGATGTTAAGGAGTTGACATTGAATTATTTGCGTTTAAAAAAGTTGGTTAGAATGTAGTGGGTTCAAACAGATGAGAAGTTTAATCGAAGAAATAAACCAGCGAATAGACGCTATTAATCCAGCCGAATATGGCAAACGACGGAATTTTATAAATGGGCCTGTGACTGAATTGTCGCCTTATATTTCTAGAGGATTTATTTCTACAAAATACGTGTTAAACTCGTTGAAATTAAAAGGGTTTACGTCTTTTCAATTGGAGCGATTAGAGCAACAGTTGCTTTGGCGGGATTATTTTCAACGGGTGTATCAGCAGCATCCCAATTTGGCCAATGAAAATGTGAAAAACAATCCTTCGCATTTTGTTTCCAATCAACTTTCCGAAGCCATAGTAAATGCTCAAACAGGCATATACGCAATCGACGAAGGAATACAACGTTTAAAAGCTGACGGAATGATGCACAACCACATGCGCATGTATGTGGCAATGCTGGCCACCAATATTGCTAAGACGCACTGGAAAGCCGGTGCAGATTGGATGTATTACCATTTATTAGATGCTGATGTCGCTTCAAATTATTTGAGCTGGCAATGGGTCTGTGGAGCCTTCAGCTCTAAGTTGTATTACGCTAATCAGGAGAATATTAATAAATACAGCGGAATCAATCAATCAAATACCTATTTGGATTGTGATTACGAGGATTTTCCTTCACTAAAAGTACCTGAAATATTTTCCAATAGAATTAGTTTGGCTTATTTAGAAAATAAGAAATTTGATTTAGATCTAACCAGTCTTGAATTCGATTCACAATCAAATTTGAAATTATTTTTTCCTAAAAATAGCGGAGATCATTCAAGTAAATTCAACCTGAATGACTGGTTAACTCAGGTAAAATCGCTTAATTCAAACGAAAAATTGCCCGTTTATACCATTTATAATTTGGATGTAAATTGGCATAATCAGCCCAACAACCCTAAAGTTTTATTGATTGATACGGATTTGTTATCTGCTTATCCTATGTCGAAAAATACCATTGATTTCATCTTGAAATTGAGTGCCGAATTTTCTAATTTGGTTTGTTTTGTGGGGAATTGGACGGATTTTAGCGGATATTTGGATCAAGTAAATCGCCAGGTTAAATGTGTGTTTAAGGAGCATCCTACAAATCAACATTATCAAGGTGTTTGTGAAAATCGCGACTGGATTGATCCGGAAATAACTAAATATTATCCTTCTTTTTTTGGCTATTGGAAAGCCTATGAAAAGAGCTCTAGAAAGAAATAATCTTTGTAGTAATTACTAAATGAATAATAGAGACATGATTCAAAAAGAAGATATTCTAAAAATGGAAACCCGCTATCGAGCTAATTTTATTAATAGTTTGGGGGGATTTAAAAGCGTCGTTTTAATTGGCACAAAGTCACATTCTGGACAAGAGAACCTAGCAATTTTTAATTCGTTATTTCACTTGGGAGCCAATCCTGCATTGTGTGGTATTATTTGTAGACCCGATGTAACGGAACGACATACGTTGGAGAATATTTTAGAAACGCGAACATACACTATCAATCATATTACGTCGGATTTTGTTGAAAAAGCGCATCATACGGCTGCGCGTTATTCAAGGCATGTGTCTGAATTCGATGCATCGGGTTTACATAGTGAATATTTGAACGGTTTTTTTGCTCCTTTTGTGCGCGAAAGTGCAATAAAATTTTCAGTTGAATTTAGGGAGAAGCACTTTTTGGAAATCAATGGAACGACTATGATCATTGGTGAAATCAGAGATGTTGTGGTTCCTGATGAAGTCATAGATGTCAGTGGCTTTATTGATATTGAAAAAGCCGGAACGATCACATGTAGCGGTTTGGATTCGTACCATTCCACTCAGAGAATCATTCAATTGCCTTACGCTAAACCCAAATGATAAAATACGATGCATAAAAAAATGCATTTACCCCAAAAGATTTGTTTGCATTGCAATCGTCCTTTTTCATGGAGAAAGAAATGGGAGCGTGATTGGGAACAAGTTAAATTCTGCTCAGATCGTTGCAGAAAAGAACACAAAAAATGAGTTAATTTGCTCGACTATGCAATTTCAGAGTTCTCAAGCTCAATTTGAAGCAGGTTGCGACGAAGCGGGTCGTGGTTGTTTGGCTGGTCCGGTGGTGGCTGCAGCGGTGATTTTGCCTAAAGGTTTTTCACATGATTGGCTTAACGACAGCAAACAAGTCCCCAAAAACAAAAGGGAAGAATTGCGTAAGATTATTGAAAGTGAGTCGTTGGATTGGAGCGTTGGATTGTGCACTCCAGGTGAGATTGATCAAATTAACATTTTATATGCAAGTATTTTGGCGATGCATCGAGCGTTGCGCGGATTGAAACACCGAGTTGATTTTATTGCAGTAGATGGAAATCGATTTAAGGCGTATTCAAAGAATTTGGATTTGGATAATGCAATCGAATGGAAGCAAAAAAATGCAGCAGAATTACTCATCGATCATAAGACGGAAGTAAAGGGAGATGGTCGGTTTTTAAATATTGCAGCAGCGAGTATTTTGGCAAAAACTCACCGTGATGAGATCATGGAAAAATTGGATTTCGAATTTCCGCATTACCATTGGAAATCAAATGCTGGATATCCAACAGCGCAACATCGAGACGCCATTCGCCAGCACGGAACAACGCCTTATCATCGAATGACGTTTCAATTGCTTCCTACCCAGATGGAGTTGTTTTAATTTTTTTAAATCAAACAGCTAGAATTTACCACCTTAATTTTAATTTGATACCTTGATAGTATTTTGTTTGGGTTTCAACGAATTGACCAACGCAAATAATCAATCCTGTATATCCATAAAGGAATCCCTTTTTGATAAAATAGTTACGTATAAATTTGGTTATTGGGCTAAATAAGAATTTGTAAATCAACATTCCCCAATCGTAGGATTTCGTGGATTTTGCACCAATTCTACCGTAACCTTTTGATTTTTTAAGTATTTCCTTACGATTTGCATAAGAATAGTGTAGTAAATCACCAGTTAACTTCTTTTGGTCGTACCCCATATTCATCTTCAACCGGTCGTGAGGGTTAACTCCAACCCAATTACCATCAATACCTTTCCATAGTCTTAATTTGCGATCAGGATACCAACCACAACCCTTGATGGCTTGTTCTCCTACAAAATTCAAACGGGGCATGGTATAGGCCGCAAAAGGAAATTTGTTTTGTTTTTCTGTTAATATTTCACGAGCAAGTTCGGGACTAATAGCTTCATCCGCATCTAAACTTAAAACAAATTCATGAGATGCCTGACTTTTAGCCCAGTTTTTCTGCTGAATATGTCCTTCGAATTCGTGATCTAAAACGATTGCACCAAGTGACTCAGCTATTGTTTTAGTATTATCCGTAGAAAAACTATCTACAACAATGATTTCATCTGCAATGGATTTAACAGATTCAATGCATCTTGCAATGTTGCGTTCCTCGTTGAAAGTTATGATTACTACGGATATACAATTGTCCATTTGAAAACAAGCCAATTAAGTAAATGAAACTAAAGATGTCGAAAGTTCAAAAGTAATTGATTTTAGTTGAAATAATCAAAGAAATCACAAAATTCGGTTAGGTAAATTCTACCAGATTTTTAATGTACACTCTGAGAAATTTCCAAATCTATTCCTTGTTTTTTAAGATTTCGAGATGTTGCGATAGCATAGAAAAATAAATAGGCGAAACACATAACACCTACCCAATACGAATGTTCAATTCCAATAGATGGCTCATCGGCTAATCTGCCTTGTAGAACGCTGATAAAACCACCGCCCATAATCATCATAATCAATAAATTAGAGCCTTGTCCAGTGGATTTGCCCAACCCCGAAATGGCCAAAGCAAAAATACTAGGCCACAATGTTGAACAAAATAATCCTACAGAAATCAACGCAAACATTCCTGCAGTTCCTTGAATAAACATTCCTATAAATAACATGGTAATTGCTGCTACAGAATAAATGGCTAATTGACGAGCTGGATTTCCTTTGCATACCCAATCTAAAATGATCAACAATAAAATGGGTAAATGATACCACCAGAATGCTGAAATTCCCAAATATTCAAACTGCGTAAATTCCTTGCCAGGCAAGAAGTTAACCATCAAATAAATGCCGTATGCTATCAAGGGAAGTACCCAACGCAATATGCTTTTTAACGTATTACTGATATTGAAAGCTTGTGCCGCAGAAGTCCAACGTCCAATCATTAAACTTGCCCAAAATAAACTGATGTAAGGAGCGATATCCTTCATGTTTAAATTGAGTTGTGATTTCATGTATTCAGGTAGATTTGAAGCCGTTGAAACTTCGACACCTACATACAAAAAAATAGCAATCATTCCCATCCATAACTGGGGGTAAGAAAGAGCTAATTTGGATTCAACGGAGTTGTTTTGATTGTCGGATTTTTCATCAATCACGTCGGAAATTTCTTGATTATTCGAATTTAGTTTCCAAAAAATCACCCCAAAAACAACAAATAATGCACCCAAAACCAAATAAGGTAATTTTACCGTGGATAAATCGATATCTTCAGGATTATTGCTGCTCATGGCTCCAAAGATGGCAAAATTTACAATTAATGGTCCAATGGTCGTTCCAACGTTATTGATTCCACCTGCCATACTTAAACGTTGTGATCCGGTATTCGGCGGTCCCAGCAGTATAGCTAACGGATTAGCCGCTGTTTGTTGAAAGGCAAAACCAATTCCAACAATCATTAAACCCATGAGAACCAGTGGAAATGCCGCCGCGGGATTTTCTGTAAATGAAGATGCGGGTATGAAAAGTAGCGTTCCTGCTGCACTGATAAATAGTCCTGTTGCGATGCTTTTTCCATAGCCCCACTGTTTTACCATATCAAATCCTGCAAACTTATTTAATCCGATGTAAATGAGCGATCCAATAGTATAAGCGAGATAAAAGGCGAATGCAATCATCTGACTTTCCCATTGTTTTAACCCCATTTTGGATTTGAAAACAGGGATTAAAATATCATTACTAGCAGCAACAAAGCCCCAAAAGAAAAAAACACTAACCAGGATACTGAATATACGTGTGTTGTTGTTCATAATACAATAACTTAAAAGTTCTGGCAAACTAATTAATTTATTTCAAAATACCGCAAGAAAAATTCAGGTAATCATGAATACCAGGGAATAAGTTTCACGAATAATCAAAATGTGTTCTGATTTTACGAAATTCGCAAACATGCCAGTACATCTTCCTAATAAATTGTCTCATGTTGGTACTTCAATTTTTTCAATTATGTCACAAAAGGCAACCGAAATGAATGCTTTGAATATGGGACAAGGTTTTCCAGAGTTCAATCCACCTGCAGCGTTGATTGAAAGTGTAAATCAATCCATGTTGGAAGGATGGAATCAATATCCACCGATGCCAGGTATGCAAGACTTGCGTGAGGTGATCGCGAAAAAAGAATTCGATATACATGGTAATGTTGTGAATCCCCAAAATGAAATAACAATTGTGCCAGGAGCTACAGCAGGATTATTCGCTACGTTTCAAGCTTTGGTAGAAAAAGGGGATGAAGTGATTATTATTGAACCCGCTTATGATTCATATCGGCCGGCAATTGAGTTAGCAGGAGGAATCATTGTTCCAGTTTCTATGAAAATAGGAGAAACAATTGAGTTTCCATGGCAAGAACTAAAAGATTCATTGAATTCAAATACGCGTTGGATCGTCATTAACACCCCGCATAATCCTTTGGGTATTACTTTTAAAAAGTCCGATTGGGAACAATTGTCGGATGTAATTCAAGGATATTCGGTTGGGATTATTTCCGATGAGGTTTATGAACACATGGTATTTGATGGGGCGAAACATGAAAGTGTTTTGTCTCAACCCAGTCTCAAGGATAGAAGTGTGAAAATATCTTCTTTTGGGAAAACATTGCATTGTACAGGTTGGAAAATGGGATATGTTTGTGCAAATTCAGAAATAACTCAGCGTATTCGTATGGTTTTTCAGTTTCTCGCATTTGCTTCTAATAGTGCAATGCAAAAAGGTATTTCAAATTTCTTGAATCGAAATGAAAATTGGGAAAGGGATTTGAATTCTTTTTATCAAAGTAAAAGAGATTTGTTTTTAGAAGCGTTGAATACGGATTCATCCCCTTGGAATACAGTGAATTGTGAGGGATCTTATTTTCAATTAATTGATTATCGAAAAATTTTAAATGAAGAAATACAAAAATCTACATCCGATTTAGAGGTTGCTTTTTGGATGTTAAATAATTGGGGAATTGCTACCATTCCAGTAGGTGAGTTTATTTCGAACACCCCTCAAACGGGTTTACTGCGAATTTGTTTCGCAAAAAATGATGACACATTAATTAAAGCCGCTCAAATGCTGAATGCAATCGGTTAATAAAACGGAAAATACATCCCAAGAAAAGAAAGAAATTAGTATTTTAACCTGAATTCAACGAATAAAATGACAACAACCTATTTAGATTTATATTTCATTCAAACCCAACTGGCTTGGGAAAATGTAAATGCCAATTTGCTTCGATTGACTTGGCACATTCAACGTTCTCAGGAGCAGTCTTTGATTGTTTTACCCGAAATGTTTGCCACGGGTTTTACAATGAATCCACAGGAACATGCACAGTCCATGGACGGCTTAGCTGTACAATGGATGAAAGAAATGAGTGTAAATCGCTGTATTTGTGGTAGTTTATCAATCGAAGAAAATGGACAATATTTCAATCGTTTTATTGCCATATCCAACGGAGAAATCATTGCTCAGTATGATAAAAAGCATTTGTTTTCTTATGGAAAAGAAAACGAACATTACCAAGCGGGTAATCAAACAGTTCAATTTGAATATCAAGGATTTAAAATAGCTGCATATATTTGTTATGATTTGCGTTTTCCAGAGTGGATTCGTCTGAATGCAGGAGCAGATTTGATGTTGTTCGTGGCCAACTGGCCAAAAGCAAGAATGGATGCATGGAATGCATTGTTGAAAGCACGCGCCATTGAAAATCAATGTTATGTAGTAGGTGTAAATCGAATCGGGGAGGACGGCAATGGGATTGCACATTCCGGACATTCACAGCTATTGGATTTTATGGGACAATATATGATCGAACCTCAAATTGAAAAGGAAGTATTATTGCATCAAGTAATTGAAAAAAAGCCCATGGAATCGTTCAGAACGAAGTTTCCTTTTTTAGACGATAGGGATTCCCTAACTTTGCGCCATGAATTCTGAGCATTTGAAGGATATAAAAAGCCGTGTGCAGGCTTTGAGGGGGTATCTTTGACCTCGATAGAAAATTAGCTGAAATAGCAGACGAAGAAGAACAAACACTGGATCCATCCTTTTGGGATGATCCAAAAAGGGCAGAGGCTCACCTAAAAAAAATCAAGGATAAAAAAGTATGGACTGAAGCATTTGCTAAAGTCGATAGTGCTTTAGAAGACTTGGTAATTCTTTTTGAATTTCAAGAAATGGGTGAAGCAAAACCCGATGAAGTGGACCAACAATATGTGGCCGTTCAAAATGCTTTGGAGGATTTGGAGTTTAAAAACATGCTTCAATCCGAAGAAGATTCCCTGAATTGCGTTTTGGAAATCAATGCAGGTGCTGGTGGAACGGAAAGTTGCGATTGGGCAGAGATTCTCTCACGTATGTACATTATGTGGGCTGAGAAAAACGGATTCCGCGTGGTGGAATTGGACAAACAAGATGGTGATGTGGCTGGTATTAAAAGCATTTCCCTTGAAATAAATGGATCTTTTGCATTCGGATATTTAAAAGGTGAAAATGGTGTACACCGTATGGTGAGAATATCTCCTTTCGACTCAAACGCCCGTCGTCACACCTCATTCGCATCTGTTTATGTTTATCCATTGGTGGATGATACCATTGAAATCGACATTAAACCTGCGGATATCGATTTTCATACATCGCGTAGCGGTGGAGCTGGAGGACAGAACGTGAACAAGGTAGAAACCAAGGTACAATTAACGCATATTCCAACCGGAATTGTGGTAGTTTGTCAGGTTGAACGTTCACAGTTGGCCAACAGAGAGCGTGCAATGCAGATGTTGAAATCTCGTTTATATGAACTCGAACTTCAAAAGCGAAATGCCGCGCGTCAAGAAATTGAAGCCGGTAAAATGAAAATTGAATGGGGTTCTCAAATTCGTAACTACGTATTCCATCCGTATAAACTGATTAAAGACGTAAGAACGGAAGTGGAAACTTCCAATGTGCAAAACGTAATGGATGGCGATTTATGGCCATTTATCAAAGCGTTTTTGCTGAAGTCGTCCTCTTCTCCTGCGAAATAATCTCTACACCTGCGCGTAATAATCATTCCGCAAACAAGATTAGCCCAATGCCGCTTTGTATCTTTCAAGACAGCGTAAACGGGCAAAGGAATGTTCAATAATGGGTTTTGGATAACGGATTGTTCCGTACTCTGGAACCCATTTTTTTATGTAAATCAATTGAGGATCAAATTTTTCCATTTGAGCAGTTGGATTGAACACCCGGAAGTATGGAGCGGCATCCACGCCACTGCCTGCTGCCCATTGCCACCCGCCGTTATTACTGGATAATTCAAAATCCAATAGTTTTTCAGCAAAGTAGGCCTCGCCCCAACGCCAGTCGATTAATAAATGTTTCGTTAGAAAACTGGCCACCACCATGCGCACGCGATTGTGCATGAATCCAGTCGCATTTAATTCTCTCATTCCCGCATCCACCAATGGATATCCTGTTTTGCCTTCTTTCCAAGATTTAAAATGACTTTCATTGTTTTCCCATTGAATTTGATCGTATTGAGATTTAAACGCATGTCCAACTACGTGGGGGAAATGCCATATTATTTGCATATAAAACTCTCTCCATATCAGTTCGTTGATCCATTTTTCACTTAAAGATAAGCCGTTTTTGAATTTTTCACGAATTGAAATGGTTCCAAATCGAAAATGTACAGATAATCGACTGGTTCCTAAAATCGATGGAATGTCGCGGGTTTGTTCATATTTTCGAATTCGACCTTGATCTATTGTTTTTTTGGGGATGTCAATTCCGGTGGGAGCAAATCCCATATCTTCTAAAGTAGGAATATACCCCAAGGAGTTGAGCTGCCCGTTTGATTCAATATACCTTCCATCTAATTCATCGTTTCTAGAAAAATCCCCTGATAATAGAGAAACATCCCCCGAACCAAAAGAGAAATCAGATTCCTTATGTAAAGCCGATAAATGATTTTCAGATGGATAGAATTCCATTCCCACTTGATCAAATCGCATTTTCCATTTTTTCATGTATGGCGTAAATACAGTGTAAGGCTTCCCATCGTCTTTTACCACTTCATTTTGCTCGAATATGACTTGATCTTTAAAAGATTGATACACCAAGCCGTTCGACAAACACAAATCCTCAATTTCTTTATCCCGTTGAATGGCCATGGGTTCATAATCGCGGTTGGTGTAGATTCCTTTAAATCCCGTTACGGAAGTGTTTTTAATTATGTTTTTCCAAATTTCGACGGGTTTGCCGTAAAAAACGTCGAAACTACCCTGTGTTAATGAATGTAATTCATTGATTTGTTGATGAATAAACTCCACTCTAGCATCAAACGGCTTGTTTAAAGCATCGAGAATTTGGGTGTCAAATATGAAAATGCATCGAACCTTTAAACCGGAGGTTAATGCTCGGTATAAACCATGATTGTCTTGAAGGCGTAAATCCCTGCGAAACCAGAAATAATAGAAATCCTGCATGTTGTAATTAATGAATAAGTTCGCTGAACTATGAATGACGAATTAAGTCTGAAACGGCTTCTCCAATTTGATTGAAACGGAACCTAAATCCAGTTTCAATTAATCGTTGTGTATGGACTTGTTGAGAGGTCAGAGCAATTTGACTGCGTTCACCCATGATAAGTTTTAAAAACCAGGCAGGAATATTGGGTGAAATGGAAATGGGATTAATGCGTTTTTTTGGAAATGTGGCATTCTTGAAAATTTCTTGAATCAATATACCTTGAGTGGTTGGATTCGGAGCAACGCCGTTATAAACCCCTGGTTGAATTTTTCCTTCTGCCAAATCTGCATAAATCTGAATCAGATCGAAAATGTGAATCCAACTCCACATATTTTCTTTACTTCCCGTACTTGGAACAATTCCCATTTTTAATGTCATATTCAGGGTAGGGAATACACCTGCCTCATTACTCAACACCAAACCTGTGCGCACAATAGAAGATTGAATGTGAGTTTTTTTCAAACGATCCAAAGGCTTTTCCCAACCGGTACAAACATCAGATAAAAATCCAGTGCCAGCTGCAGATGTTTCGGTCAAACCCATGCCTGGATCTGGGTAGAAACCAATTGCACTGGTTGAAATGAAATGCTTGATGTTGATATTCTGAGCAAGAATTTCTTCAACCAATAATTCCGTCCCCCGAACCCGAGAAGAAAAAATATCTTCCTTGTGTTTTTTTGTCCAAGGTTTTGCTATGTTTGCCCCCGCCAAATGGATCAATACATCCGCATCTTGGAATCCGTTGAGATTCACGTAATTAAATTTTATCGACCATGTTAAATCTTTTTTATGGTTTCGATTGTTATCATCATGTCGAAGGGCAAAAGTTTGGTGTCCCCGTTTCTGCAATTCTTGCGTTAACGCCTTACCAACTAACCCTGAAGCACCTGTTAATATTATTTTCATAGCCTATGCAATCTAACTACACTGAGAATATAACAAACGAAACGAAAAAAAGTCGCTCGGTGAGAAAATCTAAGAAAGATTTTCGGGATAAATATTTCATAAAGGATGTTGAAAATATCACCGGCATCAAAGCATTTACCCTTCGTGTTTGGGAACAACGCTATGGCATGTTGCTTCCTAAGCGCACGGATACCAACATTCGTTATTACGAAGAGGATGATTTGAAATACATGATGAACGTGGCATTGTTGAATGCTAACGGTTATAAAATCAGTAAGATAGCTGAAATGTCGCGCGAGGAAGTTCAACAACGTACGCTGCATATTTCAGAAAACAATAGCACACATCAAGCACAAATTCAATCGTTAACCAATGCGATGATTGCATTTGATGAGCGTGAATTCAATAAAATTTTATCTATAAATATGTTGAAGTTAGGTATGATCGAAACCACTTCACATATCATTTTTCCTTTACTCCAGCATGTGGGAATTTTATGGTTGAGCGGCTCGATTAATGTGGCGCATGAACATTTTATAACCAACTTGATCAAACAGAGAATGTACACTGCCATTGATCAAATTACCACCCCGCTAGCACCCAATGCACGAAAGTTCATCTTGTTTCTTCCCAACGGAGAAAACCATGAATTGAGTTTGTTATTCGCTAGTTACATCTTAAAAACACGTGGTCAACAGGTGGTATATATTGGTTCTTCTACACCCATGGACGATTTGAATCAATTGTTTAAAGTACACCAACCTGATGTTTTATTTTGTGCTGTAACCAATGCCAATTCGCACATGCCGATTCAAGTGTATATCAATACCTTATCTCGCACTTGGCCCAAAACTACGATTTGCTTAACGGGTAATCAGGTGGTGAAACGCAAAGATCTTAAAGTTCCTGTTAATTGCAGAGTTATCGCCGATACAACCGATTTCTTCAAATTTCTTGACGGGAATGGTTGAATCGAGTAATGTCTACATCCGACATTAATTCGCCCTTACCCATTAGAAAATCAGCATACATTGGGCTTAGCATCACAACCAAGCTGCTCCCTTTGGATCCTAAACCATTATAAACATACAATCCAGACTGTTGAGGATGTTTTCCCAAGAAAGGACGCCAAGTTTCAACTGTAGGACGAGCCGCTCGAATGTGACCTACTACTTTGGGTTTTTCAGGTATCCATTCTGAAAAAGTATCTAAAAGTGCATTTAAATCTTCTTTTTGGGGGATGTTAGATGTTGAATTTTTATGGTAGGTAGAACCACCTATCCAGCGTTTACCTCCAATAGGAACTAGCCACTCTTTTCGTTTCAAAATATAATTTTCAGGAAGGGTGCTAAATTCCAATGTGATCAAATCTCCACCGGTGGCATTTAAGGGTAGAAAATTAAACCAGGGATTTTCAAATAGCCCAATTCCTTGTGCAAAAACCATTTTCTTAAATGACAATTTAACCGATTCTTCGGTTTCATAAATATGAGGCATTAGGTTTAAGTCCTCCGATAATTTATTTTTATCGTAATTAAACGATTCATTCGACCATGTAACACCTTGTGCAATTAAATACGCCTTCGCACATTCAAGAAATACCGATACATCCAATTTTCCAGACAAATGGGTCATTGCCGCGCCGAAAGGCAGCGGTACTCCGTATTCGTTCGGAGCAGATGTAGTAAGATTTTCGCCCGAATTTTGAGCGAAAATGCTGCCATCTGGGTCGATAGGAGTCAAGTGTTGACTGAACCCATTTTCTTTACTTCGCTTGGTCCAGTTTTTTGTGTGAGATTCATTTTTGTGAACCTGAAGTGTAGGTAATTTGTGAATGAACTTTGAGCCAAATAAAGTTTCCCAACGGCCGTAATAGTCAAAGATTTGGGGATATAAATCATCGCAATGCCAGGTTTTCTGAACATTCCGTGGAACCATGGGATTCATCATTCCGGCAGCAACTCGAGATGATGAAAACGGTTGATATAGATCGATGATTGCTATTTGAGCACCTCGTTGATGAAGTTCAAGCGCCAATGTCGTTCCCGCAATCCCCGCACCAACAATTACCACGTCCAAGTTTTCCATTTATTTTATCTTTCTATTTTAATTAACGGCGCTTTCAATTCTTCTCTTTAAAAAATTCAACAGGTGTGAACCTTCATACAATGGTTGATACTTCCAGCTTTTATTCGGAAATTGCCACAAATTTAGAGGAAGCAAACTGTATGATGCGAAGTAAATATTTTTTGAGTTTGATTTTTTTCGGGGGATGGATGTTCTATTTTCACTCATCTACTGCTCAAACCAGCAATTCCAACATCAAACCCAAGTCGTTTTATTATTTACCCGAACTGCAATTAATAGCTAGCCAATTGGATGGTGATAATGCAGCAGGTTACAATAAGTTTGGTTACCTCGGGCAAATTAATTTCGGTTGGAAACAGTCCGATAAACAAGCGGTAGAAATCGCTATTGGATTCGCTGAACGGGGAAGTCGACGAGCTTACAATCCCGATATACCCAATTTAAATCCATTTCATATTCGATATCGTTCGATTGAAACAGCATTTAATTATCAATTTCCTGTAAATGCTCTCAAAGCGAGTTGGGATCTGCCATTGGATTTGCACGCCGGAATTCGAGTGGGAAGAATTCTCCAAATTGAAGACACCGAGCAATATGCATTGTTCTTGGATCAAGTGTATCGTAAATCCACCCTGTCTTTGGAAATCGGTGCTCGATATCCCTTAAACGAAAATTGGACAATTTCTGCGCGATCCAATTACAGTGCAATTTCTATGCTCAAATCCGGAGCGAGCAACAATCCATTGTTTCCTACGGGAGTGTATAATAATGCGATTGGTATTGGACTTATTTATCAGTTGAATAATTAATTTTAATCCTCAAATCTAAATTCTAAATCCTCAGTAAATTCTTATTTATCGATTAAATGAAAAACGTTAAAATTATATTGGTGGTTTTTATCGCAGTGGTGAGCGCTGTGTTATTTTGGTTTAATTCAATTACCCAAACCAGCGGAGACCAAGCTACCAAAGAAAATCAAATTAGAACCATGCTTCAAAACCAATTGGATGCTTGGAACAGCGGTAGCACCAAAGGTTTCATGGAAAAAGGATATTGGCAACATGATTCATTGCAGTTTGTATCTCCCAACGGCGTGAAATTCGGATACGATCGTGTTTTGGCGATGTATCAAAAATCCTACCCAACTGCGGTGGAAATGGGTACACTTAATTTCAAAATCATTCACATTAAATTCTTAGACCAGAATAACAATATTGCACAGGTATTCGGTGAATGGCATGTCACCGAAAACCCCAAACCCGGCAGTGGTTATTTTTCATTGATTGTGAAGTTTATAAAAAATGAACCCAAGATCATCATCGATCACACGTATTAATTTTAAATTTAATTAAGCGGTAAAACTCCAGATTATTAGATCTAAGTCTCCACTGAAAGCAAATCCAAATCTCCACTGTAAGTATATCCACTTCGTAAACATGTTGAAACTCTTTCAAATATTTCAATTCCCTAACCGAGTTTCTTCCCTCGGACTGATTGTAATTATTTGTGTAGTCCAGTTTTTTGCGCATGCCGCCTATTTAAAAGTCCCTGCAACGGGACATCATGTTTGGCGACAATGCAACACCTTGGCTGTTGCTCGAAATTATTCGGAGATTGACATGAATATTCTGTATCCGCGGATAGATAAAAATTACGGTACCAATGGCATTACTGGGCCGCAATTCACATCCTATGATTATAGTTTGGCCTTGCTGTATTGCGTTTTTGGCTTTTCGCAATTCACTCATCGGTGGTTGAGTTTGTTTATTTCTTTTGTTATTATAGGTGGATTGTTCAAGTTGGTAAATCAATTTGTTGACAATAAAATAATTGCTTTTTGGAGTACGTTCTCCGTTTTAGGTATACCCGAGTTTTATTACCACAGTTTCAATGCTGTTCCCGATATTTTAGCCATGGCCTTCATGATTTGGGCTTGGTATTTTTACAACCTCACTTCTGCCACAAATTCTTGGAAACTGGCTTTAATTTCAGCTGTTTTACTCGCCTTAGCCGGAATGACGAAATTGATGTTTTTAATTCCAGGTTTCGTGTTTATTGGGGATATTTGGAATCGTCGGGCTTTCCCCATTCAACCTGAATTCAAGTCACATGTTACCGTTTGGCCCAAATGGATTTTTATTGCGACAATTTCTCTGGTTTTTAGTTATTTATGGTATCAATGGGCGCATTATTTGACCTATTTAAACTGGTTGAATGAATTTGTTCATGAAATTCGATTCTTCGATACAGCAGAACAAGCAGTACATGCTTTGATTCAGAATTTGAGTATGGATATTTTCGAAACATGGATCGGATATCCATTGATTTTTTTGGTTTTCGGGGGATGGTATTTCGCGTTGAAAAATAAATCGTTTATTCGCGATAAACGCATTTTATTATTGATCATAGCTGCGATTTTATATTATATCGTCATGCAGAAGCAATTACAAGTGCATGGCTATTATATATTGTTATTTGTGCCCTTTATCGTGTTAGCAATAGCTTACTATTTGAAGAATGGGGTATTTAATCCGGATTATACAAACCGAATAAAGTGGTTCATCCTATCTGTAAGTTTAATTTTAATTTCCCCAGTTTGGGGATGGTTGAGAATGCACCACAATTGGACGGGAAAAGGCTTTAGAGTCCCTTTATCACTAATAAAAACAGAAAACACCCCAATTATAGAACGTTACACCGATCAACAGCCCTTGTGGATTGTGGGACCAGATCAATCTGGATGTGTTTACTTTTATTATGTACATGCAAAAGGATTCCCTTGGTACAATTTACAGGAAAAAGGGGAGGTGTTCGACGCTTTTTTATTGAAAGGAGCCAAGGGGTTCATTACCGATAAACCGAATGAAGTAAGTAAAATGGCCCATCAATTTGGGTGGAAAATCATTAAAACCAATCAATTAGGAGAATTTTATTGGATATCAGTAGAAAAATAAATAATAGAGTATTGCAAATGATGAAATAAAATGGTATCTTTGCATTCCAATTTTGTAAATTAAAGTCATGAACTCAATCGTTAATAGCATCTCTCAAGAGTTTTTAAGAACAGATCTTCCCGATTTCAACGCAGGTGATCGTGTAACCGTTCACTATAAAATTAAAGAGGGAAATAAAGAGCGTATTCAGCAATTCCAAGGTGATGTTATTCAACGTCGTAACGCAGGAATCGATGCAACATTCACCGTTCGTAAAATTTCCAATGGTGTAGGTGTTGAGCGTGTATTTCCATTGAATAGTCCTTTCATCGACAAAATTGAAGTAAACCGCAGAGGTAAAGTTCGTCGTGCTCGTATTTTCTATTTGCGTGAGCAAATTGGTAAGAAAGCGCGTATTAAAGAACGTAGAGGTTAATCAACCATTTTGTGTTTGATGGGTTTTTTACTTAACCAAACACAAAAAAGTTTTAGTTTTGATTGAAAAAAATTAAAATTAACTTAACTTATTGAAAACAAATTGTTTAAATGCAATATCAAACCCAGCCAAGCGCTGGGTTTTTTTATGGATTCTATTTTTTTGTACATATTTTTCGCTATTCACATCGCATGTATTAAACTTTGAAGTCAAGAATGCGTCAAATGAATGAAAAGATGCACATCTTCGCATATTCATTAGCGAAAATTATGAGTGTACCCGAGATAAAAATATTGAATGAAAACATGCGACAACCAGGAGTGAGTATCAATTTTCAACGCATTGACGATACTCAGTTGGTTTCCTATTTTTCAAAATCGGAACATGTCGAAGCGGTGTTTAGAGAGTTGATTCGTCGTTATCAAAAGCAAGTGTATCTCTATGTGAGAAACATGTTGCTGAGCCACGATGATGCAGATGATGTTACACAAAACGTATTTATAAAGATTTGGCAGAATTTGGCCAATTTTAGAGGTGATTCCAAATTAAGTACCTGGATTTATAGAATTGCATCCAACGAAACCATTACATTCCTTCGTAAACGTAAACCCAATGTGGATTTCGATGAGGCGATGCCTGAATTAGCTGATTTTCTAATTGAGGATATGAATTTATCGGCTCACGATATTGAAGTGAAATTGCATCGTGCGTTGTGCTACCTTCCCTACAAACAAAAATTGGTGTTTGTGTTGAAGTATTATGAAAACCTTTCCTATGAGGAAATAGCCGACCTGACACAAACATCGGTAGGTGCTCTTAAGTCAAGCTATCACCATGCAGTGAAAAAAATTGAAATTTATCTTAACGTAATAAAATAAGGAGGCACTATGGATATTGAATTGAAAAAAATTAAGACTCCCTTTAGCCCCAACGAACAATATTTTGTTGATTTAGCTTCACGTATCCAAAAGAAAGTGGGTATTGAAGTGGAAGAGATTCGTCAAGAAAGTCCCAAGTTGGACTTAAATAAAAAGGCTCGTCCATTGCAACTTACAGTTGAATTTGGTTACCCTTTGACTGCAGAAAAAAATGTACCAGAGGAGTCCACTTTTCAATTGATTGAAGAAGTGATAGACATAGTTTCTCAACCAACAGTTGAGTTAATAGAGATTGAATCTACGGCAGAAAGCATAGAAATCGTTGAATTAACTGAAACCATTGCTGCAGATAGCATTGCTAAGGATAGCATGGAAACCTTAGCACCAATTGAAACCATTGAGGCAGAAAGCATAAACACCGAAACCACACATCAAATTGCTGAAGAGGTTGTGGAATTTGGCCGAATGGATATCAGCGAAACGGTTGTTTCTCCCTATTTTTCTGATGCAGATTTGGATCGTTTGCATGAACAAATGCATTTAGAACAATCCAAACAAAAACAGACTACACCTGTTGAATTTAAAGATTCTGCAGAAACCCTTACATCAAGCTCAGATGAATTAAATATCAACTCAAGTGAGTTAAATGTTGTATCCGAAGTAGCGAATGTGTTATCTCAAGAACCATTGGTTAAATCGCCTGGTGCCGTTGATTTTGAAAATGCATTCACCGATGCTGAATTGGATATGTTGCACGAAATGCATTCAAAGCAAGATCAAGCTTCTAAAGCTCAAACCGTAACGGCAAATGCTTCATTTACGCAGCAGAGTCATGTTGTTTCAAATGCTGCAACATCCCCCGAAAAGATAGAAAAAACCATTCAAATTCCTTCAGATTCAAAGGTAATCGATCGCGATAATCAAGCGGCGAGTATCAAGCCAAGTTTGTTGGATATGATTCCATGGTCGACCGTTTTTGGCTTAGTCGCATCTTTAATGGCCGTTGCTTCTGCGTGGTTCATTTGGAACAGTATTCAAAAACCGATTGCCATCGATGCGATGATTGATCAAGCTGTTGTAACCACTCCAGCAGCCGTTCAAACGGCAGAAAACGTAGAGGTGATTGAGGAAGGCATTCAAATTGATGAACTTACACCTTCTCAACAAGTAACTTATGAATGGGTGGAAAATCCAGAAGACAATAAAGCATCAAAAACACAGAAATTTGATTTCAAAAAATTGAACGAAAAGTCCAAAATAAGCAGTGTAGAATTGGAGAAAAACGGATTAACTGTTCTGGAATTGGAAGATGCAATTTTTGATGAAGTAACCCTGTAATATAAAAAACCAACAACCCGTTTAATCAAATTTCAATGAAAAACCATATTCTTTTCGCCATTTTGATGATTGTAGGTTCAACTGCATTCGCTCAGCGAATTGATACATCCGATGTATCAAAAATCGATGCGCTAAAAGATTACAGAGAGGAATTATTTAAATCCAAACTTCCTTTAAATGATAAAGAAGCGAAAGCATTTTTTCCCATTTACGATCAATATCAACTTGAATTGAGAAATTCTAAGCGCGAGTTTCGCAAGAAGTGGTATAAAAAGGATTTGGAGAACCTCAGTGAATCAGATGCCCGTGAGTATTTGAATGAAGCCATTGCATTGCAACAGAAAGAAGTGGAGTTACTAAAGAACTATTCCAATAAAATGGGTGAGGTAATTCCCATGTCGAAAGTGATTAAAGTAAAACGTGTGGAACGTGAAATTCGCGTGTTACTCATTGATAAAGCAAACGAAATGGATTTGAAAAAATCCGGTCGTAAACCCAAAGGAAAACGTCCTAAAGGCAACCGACCACCACCACCTCCTATGGATGAACCATAAAATCAGGAATGTATTTGTATTGTTAAATCTATGTTAAGATTTTTTGAAAAGGGCAGCTAATTAGGCTGCCTTTTTTTATGGTCATATGGATTTCATTCGTATTGAAATTTCGAAATGGAAGAATACTTTAACAAAATACAAACGAATGACATATTTGTGACAAATCTCTTTGAGGCGATTTTTGGCTTCATAAATCAATGATATTTAAATATTTAATACATTAGTTCGGGGTGGTTTTTTTTGGGTAGGAGTACTGAATGTATAGATTTGCTTAAAACATAAGTTCAACAAACTTCGTTCGATTGTTGTTAACTTTACACTAAGTATTTGAGGGATTCAATAAAATTCATCAGATACCATACAGCCATACTATGGGATTTACTTGTTTAATCTCTGTATAGCGCTTATTATTGCAACATTTTTGTATTAAATATCAAAATATGAGTAATCAGAACAACAAATCAGGACAGAGTGTCTTCGCAACGTACTTTGCTGGAGCTTCACTTTTGATCGCACTTATCACAGGTGTTGTCATTTTCAAATTCATCATGGGTG
>JACCDQ011220767.1_pt1 | contig 25999 bp, 27 predicted proteins | sample 7446031 | NCBI WGS metagenome assembly JACCDQ01 (sample SAMN15323442, study PRJNA562643) | freshwater metagenome | isolation source: river surface water | place: USA:Blue River Watershed | collected 2017-08-17 | reverse complement strand
GGGCTCGAGCATCACCTCGGGCCCGGTGCAGCGGATCTGGCCGGGCTTGTGATAGGCCGCGGTTTCCTCCTCGATGACGCGGCCAAGATCGGCGCCCTGCCAGCGGTTCTGCGCCAGCAGGCTGTGCGCGCGCGCCAGCGCCGAGATACGTCCCCGGATCGCGGTGACGAACGCCTCCTTGGTCGGCGCGACGGTCAGCGTGACCAGCGACTGCACCACCGCGAGCGCGTTCTTGGCGCGATGATCGACCTCGCGCGCGAGCAACAGCCGCGCCTCCTCGTTGGCGCGCCGCTCGGTGATGTCGCGCAGGATCACGGTCGAAAGCTGCTCACCGCCAACCTCGGCCTGGCTGATCGACGCCTCGATCGGGAATTCCTCACCGTCGGCGCGCAGCCCGCTGATCGCACCCAGCGCGCCCATGCGCCGCGCGGTCACGCCGGTCTTGCGGAAACGACGGATATGCTCGTCATGGCCCTCGCGATAGCGTGCCGGGATGAAGCGCGAGATGGGCTGGCCGATTGCCTCGCCCTGACCAACGCCGAACATGCGTTCGGCAGCGGGGTTGAACAGGATGATGTTGTGCTTGCCGTCGACGGTGATGATCGCGTCCATCGCGCTTTCGACGATGCCCTCGAGCCGCCGCTTGGCCTCGGCAACCTCGCGCGATGTTTCGAGACGATCACCCTCGCTCATGGCACCTTCCCTTGCCGGGGCGACAAGGAGAGGCGTGCCTCCCGCGTCCCGCGCCATGTCATCATGATCCTGCGAAACATTAGCGCATTCTGCAGAAAACATGAAGGTTTATTCAAGGTCCGGCGCCCGTCGTACAGTCACCGCACCGATCCGATCATGGGCCATGGTCGCGAAATTGCCACGGAAAGTCGCTCCGAAGCGGACCGGTCGGGCAGGCTTGCCCGCCGATCGCCCCGAAAATCACTTCGAAAACGGATCAGCGCTCGATGGTGAGCGCAATCCCCATGCCGCCACCGATGCACAGCGTGGCAAGGCCTTTGCCCGCATCGCGGCGCACCATTTCGTGCAACAGCGTGCACAGGATGCGCGCGCCCGACGCGCCGATCGGATGGCCGATCGCGATCGCGCCGCCATTGACGTTGAGAATGTCGCTGTTCCAGCCGAGCTCGCGCCCGACCGACAGCGACTGGGCAGCAAAGGCCTCATTGGCCTCGATCAGATCGAGCTGGTCGACCGTCCATCCCGCCCGCTCGAGCGCGAGGCGCGTCGCGGGCACCGGGCCGATGCCCATATAGGCCGGGTCGACGCCGCACGTCGCCCAGCTGGCGATGCGACCAAGCACCGGCGCGCCGCGACGGGCCGCCTCGTCGGCCGACATCAGCACGATCGCAGCGGCGCCGTCATTGATGCCACTGGCATTGCCCGCGGTAATCGTGCCGTCCTTCTTGAAGGCCGGCTTGAGCGCCGCCATACCGTCGAGCGTCGCGCCGGCACGGATATATTCGTCGTCGGCGACGACCGTATCGCCCTTGCGACCCTTGATGGTGACGGGCACGATCTCGTCGCGGAAGCGCCCCGCTGCACGCGCCGCCTCGGCCCTGTTCTGGCTCGTCACGGCGAAAGCATCCTGCTCTTCGCGGCCCAGCTGGTAGCGCTCGGCGAGGTTCTCGGCCGTCACGCCCATATGGTAATTGTGGAAGGCGTCGGTCAGGCCGTCATGGAGCAGCGTGTCGAGCAGTGCGACCGTTCCCATCTTCATGCCCGCGCGCAGATACTGGGCGTGCTGCGACAGCGACATGCTTTCCTGACCGCCGGCGACGACGATGCGCGACTCGCCCGAACGGATCGCCTGATATCCGAGCGCCACCGCGCGCAGGCCCGAACCGCACATCTGGTTGATGCCATAAGCGGTCGCCTCTTGCGGGATGCCCGCCGCCATCGCGGCCTGTCGCGCCGGGTTCTGCCCCTGACCGGCGGTCAGCACCTGCCCCATCACGACTTCCGACACCTCGGCCACGGCGACACCGGCCGCGGCCAGCGACGCCTCGATCGCGACCCGGCCCAGTTCATGCGCCGGGGTGGTCGCGAACGACCCCATGAAACTGCCGACCGGAGTGCGCTTGGCAGCGGTGATGACGACGTCGGTCATGATGGAAGCTCCTGCTTGATCCTCTGATTTTGCGCCGGGGGTAGCAAGTTTATTGCAGCTGCGAAAGCCAGCTCGAAAGACAGGCCCACAGATTGTCGCGCGCGCGACCGCCGACGACCATGCCGACATGGCCCTGCGCGAACATCCGCCGTGTCCCGACCGATGGGGCGCTCGACGCCGGCGCGATCCGGTCGGTTTCAGACAGAAGGTTGAGCACCGGCATGCCCAGTTCTGCCGGGTCGATGAGCTTGCCCGCAACATGCCAGCCACCTTGTCCGGGCAGGTCGTCGCGCATGAAGTCCTCGAGCAATTCTTGCGCTGCAGCAAGCGCCAGCGGCGGCCCGTCATTCGCCCAGTCCTCGAGCGCGACGAAAGCGGCGGCGGCCGCGCTGTCGGGATCGAGCTGTCCGAACTCGGCATATTTGGCGAAGGTGCGGTCGGGGTCGATCTGCCAGAAGGCGGTCTGCAGCATCTCCATCGGAAAGACGCCCAGCCCCTCGGCGATCGGACGCGCCTCGCGCCATAGCCCGGCAAGACTGGCGCGCGCCGCATCGGGATAGGCCGAAAAACGCCATGGCGTCGCGATCAGCGCCAGCCCCGCGACCGGGTGCAGCGCCGCCGCCGCCAGCGCCATGGCCCCGCCAAGGCAATAGCCGGCCAGGGCGACGGGTCGCCCGGCATGCGCTTCGGCCGCGGCGATCAGGGGCAAGAGCAGCTGCTCGACATGACCTGCCACCGACAGCCCGTGCATCGGTGCCGTCGCACAGTCGCGCGGGTCGCCCCAGTCAAGCAGCAGCGGCCGCACGCCCTGTCCGGCCAACCAGCGCAGCAGGCTGTTGTCGGTCGCAAGGTCGAGAATGCGGGGCGGGTTGATCAGCGATGGGACGAACAGCACCGGCCGACCGGAAACAGCTGCCCCTGCGCCATAATCGAGCAGCCGGGCGCGGCCTTGCGTCGCCAGCACCGGCGGCGCTTCAGGGGGCGGCGGACGTTTCGCAGCGCCATAAGATCGCACACCTGCGAGAACCTGCTTGATCAGCGCAGGATTTCCGCCATGCTGCTGCAGCAAAAGCTGCAAAAAAACCGGCAGCGGGCGCGGCGTGTGTTGCGGCGCGACAAAGTCGGGTGCTATTGTTAAATATCCTTCATGCTAGGGGACGGATCCATGGCAAAATCTTCGAGCGGGTCGGGCACGGTCATCATCAAGAAATACGCAAACCGTCGCCTCTACAATACGGAAACGTCCAGCTACATCACGCTCGACCATCTCGCGCAGATGACGCGCGAGGGACGCGACTTCAAGGTGATCGACGCCAAGACCGAGGAAGACATCACCCATAACATCCTCACCCAGATCATCATGGAAGAGGAAAATCGCGGCCAGACAATGCTTCCCGTCGGCTTTCTGCGCCAGCTGATCTCGCTTTACGGCGACTCGATGCAGGCCGTCGTGCCGCAATATCTCGAAGCCTCGATGGACGCCTTCCGGCGCAACCAGGCCCAGTTCCGCACCGCCATGGAAGGCGCCTTCGCCAGCGGTCCCTTTGCTGCAATCGCCAAGCGCAACATGGAAATGTTCGAAGCCGCCGCCAGCGCCTTCAATTCGTCGGCCCCGGGCGGCACGCCAAATGCCGCCGCAGCCGCGCCGGCGAAGGCCGAGGAGCCCGACGACCTTGCGAACATCAAGCAGCAGATGGCCGAGCTTCAGGCCAAGCTCGACAAGATCGGCAAATAAGGAGGCGCATGGCCGCCCTGCCCTTCTGGACCGCGACCGGGGGCTTTGCGCTGCTGGCGGCGCTTGCCTCGCTGGCGGATCGCCGTCGCTGCCACCGGGCCGACCTTGACCGGGTCGGCTGGGTGCCCTGGCCGCTCGTCCTGATCATCGCCCTGTTAGGCGCGGCGATCTGCGCGGCGTTCGCGCTCAGGCTCTGAACGTCAGAGGCACGCCTCGAGAAAAGCGTGGTCGAACCCGAACTGCTTGGCCTTGTCGAGCGAATAGGGGCGCAGGCCCATCGAGCGATATTCGCCGTGGATTTTCCCGTCGGCATCCTCTTCGAGATATTCGAAGCGGAACAATTCCTGCGTCACGATGACCGGGCCTTCCATGCCGATCACCTCGGTAATGTTGGTCACGCGGCGCGAACCGTCGCGCAGGCGCTTGACCTGCACGATCAGGTCGACCGAGTCGGCAATCTGGCGCGAGATCGCTTCCTTGGGCACCTTGATGTCCGACATCATCACCATGTTTTCCATGCGGGCGAGGCATTCGCGCGGGGAATTCGAGTGGAGCGTGCACATCGATCCGTCATGACCGGTGTTCATCGCGGCCAGAAGGTCGAAACATTCCGGCCCGCGAATTTCGCCGAGGATGATGCGGTCGGGCCGCATGCGGAGCGCGTTGACGACAAGGTCGCGGATGGTGATCGCGCCCTGCCCCTCGAGGTTGGGCGGGCGCGTCTCGAGCGGCAGCCAGTGCGGCTGCTGCAGCCTGAGTTCGGCCGCGTCTTCGATCGTGATCACGCGTTCGCCGGGGTCGATCATCTTGGACAAGGCGTTGAGCATCGTCGTCTTGCCCGAGCCGGTACCGCCCGAGATGACGATGTTGAACCGGCTGGCACCCGCGATCTTGAGCACGGTGGCCATTTTCTCGGACATCGAACTGCCGCGCGCCATCATGTCGAGGGTGATCGGCTTGGTCGAGAATTTACGGATCGAGATGGCGGTGCCGCGCAAGGAGAGCGGCGGGACGATCACGTTGACGCGCGATCCGTCGGCAAGACGGGCGTCGGCCAGCGGCGTGGTCTGGTCGATGCGGCGCCCGACCTTGTTCACGATCCGCTGCGCGATCTGGAACAGATGCTCCTCGTCGCGGAAATGGATGCCCGACAGTTCGAGCTTGCCCTTGCGCTCGACATAGGTCTGCTCGGGACCGTTGACCATGATGTCGTTGACGTCGGGGTCAGCGAGTAACTCCTCGAGCGGCCCGAGGCCCAATAGCTCGTCGATCAGCACCTTCTCGAGCGCGAACTGCTCGCGCCGATTGAGCGTGATCTTGAGCTCGGTCAGCACCTCGCCGATGATCGGGCGAAATTCCTCGGCCAGCTCGTCCTTGGTCAGCGTCGCCGCCGCCTCGGGATCGATCCGCTCGAGCAGGCGCGGCAGCACCTGCTCCTTGATCTTGTGGACCGAGGCCTCGAAGCCCTCGGCTTTCGCCGACGCGTCGGCCGAGCCCACCTCGCGACTGGCCAGCCGGGCGAGCGCGTCGTCGAGGCGGGGGGACGAATCCTCGCCCTCGGGCAGAATTTGGGCAGGGGTCGCCGCCGCCTCGGCAGCCGCCGGCACGCCAGCGCGCATCGGCCGAGCGATGCCGAAATTCGGTCGTGCACTTCCGAGGTTCGTATTGGATCGCCGTGAAAACCCGCTCATCGCCATAATCCCATCTGCACCGCAGCCTGTCTCGCCTAGCTGGATTTCTTTGACAATCCGCTAAAGTCGTTGGGACTGTTCTGCTCCTGCCGCCTCATGTCTGTCGAGACCGACGATAGGCGCCCATGGTTAACGAATTTATGTTGGTGCAGGGCGCCCCGGGATCGCGACGGCCCGAGGAACATTTCAAATATCTATAATATATAAGCATTTTGTCGCATTTATCGGAACGGCGAAGATCGGGACGACGTTCTGTTCCTGTCCTTGGATGGACAGCGTGAAAGGATGAGACAATGCCCAACCAGACCAATCAGACCAATCCGGGCGGCGCGAACCGCCAGCAGGAAAGCGGCCAGAATGGCAATCGCCAGCAGATGGGCGGCGACACCAAGCAGCAGGACCGCAACCAGTCCGGCACCAGTGGCAGCACCAGCGGAAGCCGCGACGAGCGCAACCGCTAAACTTGCTGTCTGGATCTTGCCGGGTCGCTCCCTTGGCGGGGGGTGACCCGGCGTCTTATCGGGCCGTTTTTGCGCCCAGACCTTCGTTGATCAGGCCCTGCGCCGCAGCGCTGTTCCAGTCGAACGCGCCGATGACCCGCCACCGCTCGCGCCCCTCGGCATCATAAAAGATGGTCAGCGGCAACGTCTCGCTCGCAAGCGCGAGCATCAGGGCGTTTTCCTTGTCGAGATAAGGCTCGAGCGCCGTCAGTTTCGCCTGTGCGAAATAGGGCTCGACCGCCCGCTTGCCCGCCATGTCCTGACTCACTGCCAGCAAGCGGAACCGCGTGTCCGACTGCGCCGCCAGCCGGTCGAGCGCGGGCATCTCGGCCAGGCAGGGCGCACACCATGTCGCCCACAGATTGACCATGAGCGGCTTGCCCCGGAAATCGGCCAGCGTCACGCGCGTCCCCGACGGGTCGAGAAAGGCCGCAAACGGCGCCAGGCTGCCGCGATGGCTGCGGTCGATCCGGGCCGGCGACGATGTCTGGCCGGCAACCGGCGCCGGCGCCGCAATTTGATTGGACGGCTGTGCTTGCTCCGACTCGGCGGATTGCCTATCGCAGGCCGCAAGAGCCAGCATCAGCGGGAGCAGGACGATTAGCGCGCGCACCGAAAACTCCAATGCCATGTGGGGCGGCCGCTTCGCCGAAGGGCCCGCCGCGGTGATGCGTGAAATTAACGCATCGATCCCGTTCGACAAGCGGCTTTGGAAACAAGACATCGCCGGGTCAGTCGCGCATGTGCGTATGCAGGCCGCGCAAGGCATCCTGTCGACCGACGACGCCGCCGCGATCGAACAGGGCCTGCGCACCATCGAGGCGCAATATGACGCCGAGGGCGTGCCGACCGACCTCGACCTCGAAGACATTCACATGATGACCGAAAGCCGGCTCGCCGCGCTGATCGGCCCGGTCGCCGGGCGCCTGCACACCGCGCGCTCGCGCAACGACCAGGTCGCGACCGATTTCCGCCTCTGGGTGCGCGACGCGATCGACGCGGTCGAGGCCGGGCTGCACGCGCTGCAGGTGGCGCTGGTCACGCGCGCGACCGAACATGCGGACAGCGTGATGCCGGGCTTCACCCACCTGCAGGTCGCGCAGCCGGTGACGCTGGGTCATCACCTGATGGCCTATTACGAGATGATCCGCCGCGATCGCTCGCGCTTCGCCGATGCGCGGGCGCGGATGAACGAATGCCCGCTGGGCAGCGCCGCGCTGGCCGGCACCGTCTTCCCGATCGACCGCTTCGCCACCGCATCGGCGCGCGGTTTCGACAAGCCGACCGACAACAGCCTCGATTCGGTGTCGGACCGCGATTTCGCGCTCGATTACCTGATGGCAGCGACGCAGGTGTCGCTGCACCTGTCGCGTCTGGCGGAGGAGTTCATCATCTGGGCGTCGCAGCCCTATGGCTTCGTGAAACTGTCGGACGCCTGGTCGACCGGCTCGTCGATCATGCCGCAAAAGCGCAACCCCGACGCGGCCGAGCTGGTGCGCGGCCATGCCGGGCGCATCGCGGGCGCGATGAACAGCCTCGTCATCACCATGAAGGGCCTTCCGCTCGCTTATTCGAAGGACATGCAGGACGACAAGCCGCCGGTATTCGAGGCGCACGACCTGCTTGCCTTGTCGATCGCGGCGATGACCGGGATGGTCGAGAGCGTGACCTTCGTCACCCCGCGCCTGCGCGAGGCGGCCGAGGCCGGCTATTCGACCGCGACCGATCTCGCCGACTGGCTGGTGCGCGTCGGCGGCATCCCGTTCCGCGAGGCGCATCACATCACCGGCCGCGCCGTGAAGCTGGCCGAGGCCGAGGGCATCGCGCTCGACCAGCTCGACCTGTCGCAGCTCAGGGAGATCGATGCGCGCATCGACGACCGCGTCTATGCCGCGCTCTCGGTCGACAGCTCGGTCGCCAGCCGCAAGAGCCATGGCGGCACCGCGCCCGATCAGGTGCGCGCGCGCATCGCCGAGGCCCGCACGGCGCTGGGGCTGCATCCGTGAAGCGCGCCCTAACGATCGCTGCGCTGTGCCTACTGACCGCCGCCTGCGGCAAGCAGGGCGAGCTTCGCCCCGCCGAGGGCAAGGCGCTGCCGCCCAAGCCGACAATGGCCAGCGAGACGCCGACGCCGAGCCAGCTGCTCACCCCCGCGCCCGAGGCCCGGCCCGAGCGCGAAACCGAGTTGCTGCGCCGGTCGCGGGTGCGCGAGCAGGACCCGTTCGACCTTCCCCCCGCGCGCTGACGGACAAGACGCATGGACCATTTCCAGATCAAGAACGGCGCGATGCACGCCGAAGACGTGGCGCTTGGCCTGATCGCTGCACAGGTCGGGACCCCGGCCTATGTCTATTCGACCGCGACGATCGAGCGCCACGCGCGCGTGTTCCTCGATGCCGTCGCCGGGCTTGGCGACCCGCTTGTCGCCTTCGCGGTCAAGGCCAATCCCAACGCCGCCGTGCTGGCGACGCTGGCCCGGCTGGGACTTGGCGCCGACGTGGTGTCGGGCGGCGAACTGGCGCGCGCGCTCCATGCCGGGATCCCGGCCGAACGGGTGATCTTCTCGGGCGTCGGCAAGACCGCCGACGAAATGCGCGCGGCGCTGGCCGCAGGCATCGGCCAGTTCAACGTCGAGTCCGAACCCGAGCTCGAGATGCTGTCCGAGGTCGCGACCGCGATGGGCAAGGTCGCGCGCATTGCCTTTCGCATCAATCCCGATGTCGACGCCGGCACCCACGCCAAGATCTCGACCGGCAAGTCGGAAAACAAGTTCGGCATCGCCTATGACGCCGCCCCCGCCGCTTATGCCCGTGCGCGCGACCTGCCCGGCATCGATGCGGTCGGCGTCGCGGTCCATATCGGCAGCCAGTTGACCGACCTCGCGCCGCTCGAGGCGGCCTTCATCAAGATCGGCGCGCTGATCGAGACCTTGCGCGGGCAGGGCCACAACATCCGCGTCGCCGTCCTCGGCGGCGGGCTGGGCATCCCCTATGACCCGTCGCTGCCCACGCCGCCGACGCCCGCCGCCTATGGCGAGATGGTCGCGCGTGTGACCCGCGGCTGGAACGTCCGCCTCGCCTTCGAGCCGGGCCGCATGATCGTCGGCAATGCCGGCATCCTGCTCACCCGCGTGATCCGGGTGAAGCAGGGCGCGACCGAAAAATTCGTGATCGTCGACGCGGCGATGAACGACCTGATGCGCCCGAGCCTCTATGATGCGTGGCACGATATCCGCGCTGTTGCGCCCCATGGCGAGACGATGACCGCCAATGTCGTCGGCCCGGTCTGCGAGACCGGCGACACCTTCGCCACCGGCCGCCGGATGGACGCGGTCGAGGCGGGCGACCTCGTCGCCTTCATGACGGCAGGCGCCTATGGCGCGACCATGGCCTCGACCTACAACAGCCGCGCGCTGACCCCGGAAGTGCTGGTGCGCGGCGACAAATGGGCCGTGGTGCGCGAGCGGCAGCCGGTCGAGGCGCTGATCGCCGCCGACCGACTGCCTGAATGGCTGGCCTGAGCCCCTAGTCGCCGAGCGAGAGCTTGGCGAAGAGCAGGAGGCTCTCGGGGCTGCGGCCATAGCTGGGCCGGATCAGGGCGGGCACGCGATAAACGCTGCCCGCGACGCCCAGCGCAAAGCTCGCGCCGTCGCCAAGCGGCAGGCGATAGGCATAGCCCGCCGTCAGCTTGCCGACCCGGACCGGCACATCGTGAAGCGGCGAGTCATGGTCGAACAGCTCGTCCGTCTCGACCAGCTCGGCGCGTCCGAACAGGTGATGCCGATCGGAAAGCGCGTAATCGGCCTCGCCATACCAGGCCTCGAGCGTCGGCCCCGGCAGCCGCCTCTTGCGCGAATAGCCGATCTCGGCCGCAAGCGGGCCGGCGACATGGCTCAGCGACGCGGTCAGCCGCCCCTCGTCCTCGCCCGGGTGGGTCGCCTCGGGCGCCTCGAGCCGGCCATAGCTGAGCTGCGCGGTCCATGCAGGCGAGGGCGTCAACGTCGCGCGCATGCTCCAGCTGTCGAGGCGCGGCGTTTCGATGTCCCAGCGATTCTCGTCGGGTTCGCGCCCGCGAAAGGCCGATGCCTCGATCTGGATCGCCCGAAACCGCACCCCGGCCGTCACCACGCCGAAGGTGATATGCGTCGAATCGAACCAGTGGTGCGAGATCGGGGCCTCGGGATTGAAGCGCGCCGAGGCGCGATGCATGAAGGCGCTCGGACCCAGCGCCGGCTCGCCCACCGGGCCGCCATAAACGAACGCCGTTGCCCCGCCGCCAAGGTCGGCCTCGATGCGCCCCGCCAATTCCATCACGAAATCATGGGGGTGCTGCCGGTCGACCAGCGGCTCGCCATGCGCCGTCTCGCCAGTGGCGAACAACAGCGGATAGCCGCGCTGGCCATTGACCGGGTCGAGGCTCAGCATGGTCCGCAGCTGGACCCGGACCCCGCCGTCGCCAACCGGTCCCGACGCCTCGAGCATCGCCATCGATGCGGTAAAGGCCTTGCTCGCGCCGCGCGGGCCGCCCTGGTCGCTATAGACACCCCATAACGCGCCATGCGCCATCAGCATCCAGTCGCCCGACATCCAGTGAAAGCCGCCCATCCCGCCGGCATTGCCGGGCGCAAGCGCGGTGCCCGAACCCGGCACGGCGACCGGCGGGGCATCGTCGGGCGCCGGGTCAACCGGCATGTCGGCTCTGTCCGGCATCTCATGATGGTCATGCGACATCGCGTCCTGCGCCAGCGCGGGACAGGTGAAGGAAAGCGCGACAGCAAGCGCCGCACCGGAAATCAGCGTCTTCATTTCAATCATCCTGAATCGAGTGTGTAAAATCGGGTTCAGGCAAAATGGCGCGGCGGAGGCGGATCAAGACCAGTCAGGGCCCGGGCCACAAAGCCCTTGCGCAACACCGTCGGACGGGCCGGGGGAACGAGTCCCGCCAAAGGTAGCTGCAGTTCGGCAAGCGGAACCGCGCAACCGATGCAGCCATGCTGGTCGAACGGGGGCGCGGTGGGCTGAGGATGGTGGGGCGCTTGATGGGGTTCTGAAGCGACATGATGGCAATCAGACGGCACCGCCGCTCGCACAGGGGCAGGGGACGGCAGAAACGCCGCGATCAGCGCCAGCATGACGAGCAGGGTCCGCATCATCCTGTGAAACTAGGTCTCCCCTGACGGCTTGGCAATTGCGTGACTTCGCGTATCAAGGCGGCATGCGCAGCCTGCCGATCTTTCTTCGCCTCGAGGGCAAGCCCGTCATCCTCGCCGGCGAAGGTGAAATGGCCGACGCCAAGCGTCGCCTGCTGATGCGCGCGGGCGCGATCGTCGTCGACGCGCAGGCCGAGGCCGCCCTCGCGATTGTTGCGATCGAGGACGATGCCGAAGCGCAGGCCACGATCGCCGCGCTCAAGGCGCGTGGCATTCTGGTCAATGCCGTCGACCGGCCGACCGCGTGCGATTTCACCCTGCCCGCGATCGTCGACCGCGACCCGGTGCTGATCGCGGTCGGCACCAGCGGTGCGTCGGCCGGGCTGGCCAAGGCGCTGCGCATCGCGCTCGAGGCGCTGTTGCCCGCCGCGCTCGGTCGCTTGGCGACAGCGCTCCACGCCGCGCGCCCCGCGATCCGGGCGCGCTGGCCCGGCGCGCGCGACCGGCGACTGGCGCTCGATGACGCGCTCGCCCCGGGCGGGGCACTCGACCCGCTTGCCGATCACGCAGCCGACGCGGTCGAAGCGTGGCTTGCCGCCGGCACGGTCGCCAGCCCAACGGAATTGATCGAAATCGGGATCGGTTCGGACGACCCGGACGACCTCAGCCTGCGTCAGGCGCGGCTGCTCGGCCGCGCCGACCGCGTTTGCCATGCGCCCGACATCGCACCCGACATTCTTGCCCGCGCCCGCGCCGATGCCGAGCGGCGCATCTGTGGCGGGCGCGCCTGCGACGGCTGCCCGACGGGCCTGACGATCCGCCTAGTCAGGCCTCGAGGGTGACGTCCCAGTAAAGCCAGTCGCGCCAGCTCGCATGCAGGTAATTGGGCGGAAAGCGCCGGCCATTGTCCTGCAGCTGCCAACTGGTCGGACGGATTGGCGCCACCGGTAGCCCCATTCCGGCCTGTTTCGGCGTGCGGCCGCCCTTTCTGAGATTGCAGGGCGCACAGGCCGCGACGACATTCTCCCATGTCGTCCGCCCGCCCTGCGCGCGCGGCACGACATGATCGAAGGTCAAATCGCGCGTGTCGCCGCAATATTGGCAGGTGAAGCCGTCGCGCAGGAACAGGTTGAAGCGGGTGAAGGCCGGGTGTTGCGACGGCTTCACATATTGCTTGAGCGCGATCACCGAGGGCAGTTTCATCTCGGCCGTCGGGCTGTGGATCACCCGCTCATAATGGTCGACGATCTCGACCCGGTCGAGGAACACCGCCTTGACCGCGGTCTGCCACGGCCACAGGCTGAGCGGATAATAGCTCAGCGGCGTATAGTCGGCATTGAGTACCAACGCAGGGCAACTGTCAGGATGTCGGATCAGGTCTGGATGGTACATCGAACGACTTCGGCCTCCCGCGCTCGTCGAGCCCCGGGGCGTGCCGGCCTGCCATCCCGTCGCACGCGGAACGCGAAAGGCCGGTCCGCCCCTCGTCTCCGTTTGCCCAACGCCTCTTGCAAGGAAGCGTGACATGGGCATGACAGCATGCTCCACGACTCGTCGTCAAGAGTCCCGATGATCGTCACCCGCTTCGCCCCCAGCCCGACCGGGCGCCTGCATCTCGGCCACGCCTTTTCGGCGATGCTGGCGCATGATTTCGCCCGCGCGCAGGGCGGCAGCTTCCTGCTGCGGATCGAGGACATCGACCCCGGCCGCTGCCGCGACGCGCATGTCGACGCCATCCTCGACGACCTGCGCTGGCTCGGGCTCGACTGGGATGGCGAGGTTCTCCGCCAGTCGCAGCGGCTGCCGCTCTATGCCGCGGCGCTCGAGAGGCTGCGCGACATGGGCCTGCTCTACCCCTGCTTCTGCACCCGCCGCGACATCGCCGCCAGCGCCAGCGCGCCGCAGGGACCCGACGGCCCACTCTATCCCGGCACCTGCCGCGCGCTCGACGCCGCGACCCGCGCGCGGCGCATGGCCGACGAAGCCCATTGCTGGCGGCTCGACATCGCGGCCGCCGCGGCGCAGGCCGGGCCGCTGTCATGGCATGACGCGCATGCCGGCGCGGTGGCCGCCGACCCCCTGTCGCACGGCGACGTCGTGCTGGCGCGCAAGGACGCCCCTGTCGCCTATCATCTCGCGGTGGTGGTGGACGACGCCGCACAGGGCGTAAGCGACGTGGTGCGCGGACAGGACCTGTTCGCCGCCACCCATGTCCACCGGCTTCTGCAGGCGCTGCTCGACCTGCCCGTGCCGCGCTGGCGCCACCATGGGCTCGTCACCGATGCGCAGGGCCAGCGCCTCGCCAAGCGCGACGGCGCTCCCGCGCTCGAGCTGCTGCGCGCCCAAGGGGCCGACCCGACCCTCCTTTTGGACAGGCTCCGCCGAGGCGATTGGGCCATTGGCAGCAGCGCGCATTGGGCCTAAACGGGGGCCATGCAGACACTCCTCGCCATTTTCCTGATCCTCGCCATGGCCGCCACCGTCTTCGCGCTGGTGCGCGGGATCATCGCCTTCCTGCGCACCAGTTCGCAGGACCTGTCGGGCGACGGCCCCAACCTGTCCGGCGAAAAGCAGAACCGCGCGATGCGCATGCGCATCTTCTTTCAGGCGATCGCCATCCTTGTCGTCGCGCTGATCCTGTTCGCCTCGGGCGGCCGCGGCTAACGGAGGCCGGGCTGGTCAAGCTCACCAAAATCTACACGCGCACCGGCGATCGCGGCGAGACCGGGCTGGTCGACGGCTCGCGCCTGCCCAAATCCTCGCCCCGCATGGAGGCGATTGGCGACGTCGACGAAGCCAATTCGGCCATCGGCCTCGCGCTGACGCGGATCGACGACACGGCGGCGCGTGCCATGTTGGGGCGCATCCAGAACGAGCTGTTCGACCTCGGCGCCGACATCGCCACCCCGGGTGACGATTTCGCCCCGTCCGACATGGCGCTGCGGATCATCCCCGCCCAGATCGAGCGGATCGAGGCCGAGATCGACGCGATGAACGCGACGCTGGCCCCGCTGACAAGCTTCATCCTGCCGGGCGGCGACCCGGGCGCAGCCGCGCTCCACCTCGCCCGCACCATCGTCCGCCGCGCCGAGCGCGCGCTGGTCGCCGCCGCGCACGAGGTGCCGATCAACCCGCTTGCGCTCGCCTATATCAACCGGCTGTCGGATCATCTCTTCACCCTGTGCCGCAAGCTCAACGGCGACGGCGCGCGCGACATCCTTTGGGCTCCGGGGGCGACCCGGGGGGACTGACTGTTGCCGCACCCCGGCCAAGCGCCTATGGACCCGGGCGGGAAACGGGGCCGCCAGAGGGAGGATGTCCGATGAAGACAGTCGCAGTGATCGGCGCAGGCCAGATGGGCGCAGGCATCGCACAGGTCTCGGCCGCGGCAGGCTGCGTCGTGCTCTTGTCCGACCTGTCGCTCGAGCTGGCCGAAAAGGGCAAGGCCGGGATCGCCGCGCGGGTCGCGCGCATGGTCGAGAAAGGCCAGCTCCCCAAGGATGCCGCCGAGGCCGCGCTGGCCCAGATCAAGCCGGTCGCCGGTCATGACGGGCTGGACACCGCCGACCTGATCATCGAGGCCGCCACCGAGCGCGAAGACATCAAGCGCAAGATCTTCGATGGCCTCAAGGGCGTTCTCGGCGCCGACGCGATCCTCGCCACCAACACCTCGTCAATCCCGATCACCCGCCTCGCCCAGTCGGTGCCCGACCCGGCGCGCTTCGTCGGCATGCACTTCTTCAACCCCGTCCCGGTGATGGGGTTGATCGAGCTGATCCGCGGCATGGCGACCAGCGATGCCACCATGGCGGCCGCCGAGGCCTTCGCCGCCCGGCTCGGCAAGAAGGTCGTCCATGCCGGCGACATGCCGGGCTTCGTCGTCAACCGCATGCTGCTGCCGCTGCTCAACGAGGCCTGCTTCCTGCTCGGCGAGGGCACGGGCAATATCGTCGACATCGACATGGGATCGGAACTCGGGCTCGGCCACCCGATCGGCCCGTTCAAGCTCGCCGACTTCATCGGCCTCGATACCTGCCTCGAGATTTGCAAGATCCTGCACGAGGGCACCGGCGACCAGAAATATCGCCCCGCCCCGCTGCTCGCCAAATATGTCGAGGCGGGCTGGCTCGGTCGCAAGACCGGCCGCGGCTTCTACGACTATTCGGGTCCCGAGCCCGTCCCCACCCGCTGACTTCGACCGGACCTTCGCCCATGACCGACCATGATCTCGACCCCGGCCTGCTCGCCAAGGCCGAAACGCTCACCGAGGCGCTGCCCTATCTGCAGCGCTATGAAGGCGCGACCTTCGTCGTCAAATATGGCGGCCATGCCATGGGCGACCCCGACCTCGCGCATGACTTCGCCGAGGACGTGGTTCTGCTGAAAGCGGTCGGCATCAACCCGATCGTCGTTCATGGCGGCGGGCCGCAGATCGGTGCGATGCTCAAGACGCTGGGCGTCGAAAGCAGCTTCGTCGACGGGCTGCGCGTCACCGACGCCGAGACCGCCAAGGTCGCCGAGATGGTGCTGTGCGGCGCGATCAACAAGGAGATCGTCGCCTGGATCGGCAAGGCCGGCGGGCGCGCGGTCGGCATTTCGGGCAAGGATGGCGGGCTGGTCACCGCCGAGAAGGTCCGCCGCACCAGCAAGGACCCCGACAGCAATATCGAACGCGAGGTCGACCTCGGCTTCGTCGGCGAACCCAAGGCGGTCGACACCAGCGTTCTCGAGACCATTTCCAAGGCTGGCATGATCCCGGTCGTCGCCCCGATCGGGGTCGGCGCCGACGGCCACACCTACAACATCAACGCCGACACCATGGCCGGCGCGATCGCGACCGCGACGGGGGCCGCGCGCCTCTTCCTGCTGACCGATGTCGCGGGCGTACTCGACAAGGACAAGCGCCTGCTGTCCGACCTCAGCCCGGCCCGCATCGCCGAGCTCAAGGCCGACGGCACCATCTCGGGCGGAATGATCCCCAAGCTCCAGACCTGCGTCGACGCGGTCGAGGGCGGGGTCGACGCCGCCGTCGTGCTTGACGGGCGTGTGCCACACGCGATGCTGATCGAGATCTTCACCAAGCGCGGCGCGGGCACGCTGGTTCGCGCCGACTGAGCATCTTGCCGCATCAACGGCCGCTCGGCTAACTAGGCCTCGTCGCAGGCGGGAGAAAAAAGAGTGCTTTACGCCATCTACGGTATCATCCAGCTGCTGCTGAGCATCCTGATGTGGGTGATCATCGTGCAGGCGATCCTGTCGTGGCTGGTCGCGTTCAACGTGATCAACACCTATAACGACTTCGTCCGCCAGCTGCTTTACGTGCTGCACCGGCTCACCGAGCCGCTCTACGCACCGGTCCGCCGCATCCTCCCCGACTTTGGCGCGCTCGACCTGTCGCCGATGGTCGTGCTGCTGGTGCTGTCGATCGCGCAGAAATTCATCGTGCCGCTGATCCTGCTCGGCGGCAGCGCCTATTGAGCGCCGCGTGGGAAGAGGTTGACGACGGGGTCCGGCTCCATGTCCGCGTGACGCCCAAGGGCGGTCGCGACGCAATCACGGGCCCGTGGACGGCCGGCGACGGCAAATGCTATCTCGCGCTGCGCGTTTCGGCTCCGCCCGAGGACGGGGCGGCCAATGACGCGGTCCGGAGACTGGTCGCCAAGGCCGCGGGGCTGTCGCGCGGCGCGGTGACGATCGAGGCAGGCGCGCTCGCCCGCGAAAAAAGACTGAGGCTGGAAGGCGATGCCGCAAGCTTGCGGGCATGGCTCGAAAAAGTGGGATTGTAAGGAATGAGTGCTGCGATCATCGACGGCAAGGCTTTCGCCGCAGGGCTGCGCGGCCGCATCGCGACCGCGGTCGAACGCTTTGTCGCGCAAGCCGGGCGCAAGCCGGGCCTTGCCGTGGTGCTGGTCGGCGAGGACCCGGCAAGCCAGGTCTATGTCCGGTCCAAGGGCAAGGCAACGCTCGAGGTCGGGATGAACAGCCTCGAGCACAAGCTCGACGCCGCCACCTCGCAGGCCGACCTGCTCGCACTGGTCGGCCGGCTCAACGCCGATCCGGCGGTCGACGCCATTCTCGTCCAGCTGCCGCTCCCCACCCATATCGACGAGGCCGCAGTGATCGCCGCGATCGACCCCGACAAGGACGTCGACGGATTCCATGTCGTCAATGCTGGCCGCCTCGCCGTCGGCGCGCAGGGCTTCGTGCCCTGTACCCCGCTCGGCTGCCTGATGCTGCTCGAGGACCGGCTGGGCGACCTGTCGGGGCTCGATGCCGTGGTGATCGGCCGCTCGAACATCGTCGGCAAGCCGATGGCGCAATTGCTGCTCCAGAAAAGCTGCACCGTCACCGTCGCCCATTCGCGGACCAGGAATCTGCCCGAGGTCGTGCGCCGCGCCGATATCGTGGTCGCCGCGGTCGGTCGCCCCGAAATGGTCAGGGGCGACTGGATCAAGCCGGGCGCGACCGTGATCGACGTCGGCATCAACCGCGTTCCCGGCGCCGAACCGGGCAAGACCCGCCTCGTCGGCGATGTCGCCTTCGACGAGGCCGCGGCGGTGGCGGGCGCAATCACGCCGGTCCCCGGCGGGGTCGGCCCGATGACCATCGCGGTGCTGCTGCGCAACGCCCTTGTCGCGGCGCACCGCCGTATGGGTCTGCCCGACCCGCAAGCACTGTGAGCGCGCTCTTTCTCTCGGCCTTCGTCACCCTCTTCGTGGTGATCGACCCGCCCGGCTGCGCGCCCATCTTCGCCGGGCTGACCGCCAGCAGCGATGCGGCGCACCGCCGCATCATGGCGCTGCGCTCGACGCTGGTGGCGAGCGCGATCCTGTTCGTCTTCGCCCTCGTCGGCGAAGACCTGCTCCGCACGCTCGGCATCAGCCTCGACGCCTTCCGCACGGCGGGCGGCATCATGCTTTTCCTGATCGCGCTCGAGATGGTGTTCGAGAAACGCACCCAGCGCCGCGAGCACCGCGCCGCCGAGATCAGCAACTCGCCCGAACATGACGACATCTCGATCTTTCCGATGGCGATCCCGATGATCGCCGGCCCGGGCTCGATCGCGACCATCATGCTGCTCACCGGCAAAAGCCATGGCCTTGCCGAGACGCTGACCGTCCTCGCCGCCCTCGTCGCGGTGCTGGCGCTGACCTATGTGTCGCTGCGCGCCGCCGGACCGCTCATGCGCGTCCTCGGGCCCAAGCTCGAGGCGATGATCACCCGCATCCTCGGCGTGATCCTCGCCGCGCTCGCCGCCCAGTTCGTCATCGACGGGCTGCGCGCCGCCTTCGCCTGATCAGTCGATCCGCCGCCACAGCTTGAAGGGCGAATCGTCGGGCAGCGCCACCGGCGCCAGCCAGCGCGGGACCTTGCCGTCGATCAGCTGATTGTAAAAGCCGTCGGGATTCTGTCGCGCATAAAGCGTCGATTCCGACATGCCCGGACACAGCAGCAACAGCGTCGCGCCATATTTGCGCATCACGCCATGCGCGACCTCGGGCGAGGCGCTGCGAAAGCTGTGCTGCACATCGAGGATCGCGATCCCGTTGCGGTGATAGGGCCCTGCCAGCGCGCGGTGATGCGTTACCGTCACCAGCCGCGGGCCAAGATCGACAAAGGTCAGGATGGTGGCCGCCGGCATGCGCGCAAGCGGCGCCATGGCGGGCAAGGTCGGGCAGCGGCGATTGGCCATGCTGGTGGCCTTGCGCGTCTTGGCTGGCTTGGCGGCGGGGATGGCCTCGACTGTCAGCGAGACAGCAAGGCCCGACACCAGCATGAAGGCCGCAAAGCCGCCCAGCACCCGCACCACGGCGAAACGCTGGCGGAACATGAAGGCGATGGCGTGCCAGCCCAGCCACGCCGCCCCGGGCACCGCAAGCAATTGCGCCGCCGCGCTGGCGCGGGTCTGCCAGAAGAGCAGCCCGGTCGCCGCGAGCGACAAGAGGCTGATCGTCGCCCAGGACATGACCCGTTCGTCGTGGCGATTGGCCCAGGCCGCGGCAAGGCCGCCCGCCGTTCCGGTCAAGGCCAGCACAAAGGTCGGGACGTAGCGCCGCCAGCCCTGTTTCCACAGCGGGCGCGCCTCGTTGATATATTGGAACCAGTTGCGTTCGAGTTCGGGCGAGATGCGCTCGGGCCGGCCAAGGCAGTCGGGCCATGCGATCGCAAAGAACAGCGCAAGGCCGATCCCGGCCGCCGCCACCAGCGCGAACCGTGCCGCGCGCCCGGATATGCGCAGCGTCGACAGGGCCGTCGCGGCTGCGCCAGCAAGCAACAGCGTCGACAGATAGACCGGCGACAGCGCGTCGCACACATAAGCGCGGTTGGCATCCGACGCGAAAACGGCATAGCCCAGCGCGCAGCCACCCGCGAGCGATACGCCATAGCCGCGCAAACGCGGCGCGGCCGCTGCGTCCCGAACCCATGCCAGCATGGTCAGCGCGCCGCCAAGCGCAAGATAGGGCAGCATCTCGAGCCCGATCGCGATCGAGGCGGCGGTCGCCAGCCCGGTCGTCACCCCGCCGCGAAAACGCTGCCGGTCGGCGCTGCCCGCGATCATCAGGGCAAGGAAAGCGAGCTGCCAGCCATGATGGTCGATCCGCAGCGGCGCCCACATGAACAGCGCGCTCGAGGCGCAGGCCAGCAGCGCCGCCGCCAGCGCCCAGGCGTCGCGATCGACCAGCCGCCGCACCGTCAGCATCATGCCATAAAGCGCCACGCCCAGCGGCAGCAGGGGGGCGGCCGCGACCGCGAATTTCTCGGCCGTCGCGCCATCGACGAACAGCCGCGCCAGCAGCACCAGCCCCGCAAGCGGCAGGTCGACGAGGCGCGACCAGTGGATATCGAGCCCCACGCCGGGCATCCCCAGCCGGTACTGGCGCAGATCGTACCAGCCCTGCCCGTCAAGCAGGGCGCGGACCTGCATCATGCGCAGATTGTCGTCGGTGTCGCCAAGGCTGAACCAGTGGATCGCGCCCCATTTCCACTCGAGCAGATAGGCCGCGATCATCAACCACGCGGCAAGCCAGCCCCAGCGCCAGTCGAGCGTCGCAAATTTCTGTCGGAGGGGATCTTGCATCGGCGAACCACTTCCCTTGTTCGATCCGCCGCATTAGGCACGGCCGCGAGACAAGAGCAAGCGAGGACCTGTGCTGCCCCGATTCCTGAAGGCCCGGCTCGACCCGGCGCATGTCGACCTGCTCGGCCAGCTGGTCCGCTACGGCCTTAGCGGGCTGTTCGTGACCGGCCTGCACCAGGCCATGTATCTCGGCATGGCGCTGAAAGGCGGGATCGCCCCGCAGCTCGCCAATCTGGTCGCGACCGCGATCGCGACGCTGGTCGGCTATACCATCCACAGCCAGTGGAGCTTCCGCGGCCATGGATCGACCGCTGGCCATGCCCGCATGGGGCTGCGCTTCGTCGCGGTCACGGCCTTTGGCTACGCGCTCAACAGCTTCTGGATCTGGCTGTTCCACGATCGGCTCGGCGGCGCGGCTTGGTGGCCCAGCCCCGCCATGGCGGTGCTGACCCCGCTTGCCGTCTTCTGGCTCAACCGGAAGTGGGTGTTTTCATAACCTCGGTCGGCACGACCGGCAGAAGGTCGCGCTCGGGGTCGATCCCCGCGGGCAGCGGGCGGGACGGATCGATCCGGAACAGCGCGCCGGTTTTGCCGTGCCACACCATCTCGAGCCCCGGGTCGCGCAGCGGCCAACGCTCGGGCCGGAAGTCGATCAACCACAGATAATCGAAGGCACCGCGCGGGAATTCGGCCAGCACGGCGGGATAGACATGGCTGCCGCGCTGACGGCAATGGGCGGGCCGCACCACCTGCGACGGGTCCTTGGAATAGCGCGGCGCGTCGGGGTAGTTGACGCGCAACAACTGCGCGCCGGCCATGGTCCACTGGCCGTTGACGAAGGCCTCGCGACGAATGATCGCAAAGGCCTCGAGATGATCCATCCGGGTCCAGTAGGGGGTGCCGAGACAGCGCAGGCCCGTCAGCGCCAGCACGCGGGACCCGCGCGGGACATGGTCGAGCGCCGCCAGCTGTGCCTCGAAGCCCCGCTCGACCCGCGCGAAGGTGCGCGCCTCCGAGCCCATGCGCACGAGGAAAAAGGCCAGACCGGCCAGCGCGACCAGCCCGTTGAGCCTGTGGTCCTTGAGCTTCGGCGCCAGCGCCAGCAGCAGTACCGCCACCATGTAGGGCGCGAGCCGCATGTCGGCATAGGCCGACCCCAGCACGATCCGCGGCAGGCACAGATAAGCGAGCGCAAGGATCGCGCCGGCCAAGAGCAGCGTCCGGTTGCGCCGGAAACCGATGCCCAGGATCCCGAGCCCGGCCATGGTCAGCAGGCACACGCTCGACCACCAGTCAAAGCCCGTTCCGTCGCTGCGCAAGATGCTCACGAGGTAGAATTTCTTGGCCGTCCAGTTGAACCAGTCGCCGGTGATCCCCGAAACATGTCCGCTGCGCCAGACCAGCATCAGGAAGAGCGGCGGCATCAGCGGCGCGGTCGCCCAGCCGGCTTCCCACGCGCTCTGCAGCCATGGCTTGCCGCGGCCGTGGCGACGCACCGCGTCGGACGCGAAGGCGACGAGGCCCAGCACGCCCCAGCCGAAACTGTGCACGAACCACAGGCCGATGCCATAGGGCACGAAGAACCATGTCCGCAGCCGGAAACGCTTGAGCCGTCCCCAGCGCAGCCACAGCGCAAAGCCCAGCAGCGCCAGCGAGATCGACAAGGCGAAATTGACGAAGCCGAACTGGAAGGGATAGCCATAGGCCAAGGGCAGCGCGAACAGCGCGCTCGGCGGCACGTCGCCATGCGCCTCGCGCGCGACCAGCAGCATGCCCGCCACGGTCAGCGGCGGGATCAGCATCACGATCAGCTTCACCGCCAGCTCGAGGCCGAAAATCTTGCCGAGCGGCATGACCAAGAGGTCGATGCCGAGATTGCCGATCACACCCCAGTTGAATTCATACCATTTGTGCAGCGGCGAGGCGGGGTCGGCCAGCTGGATGGCATAGCGCCCCATATGACCCGGCAAGTCGACCAACGGCGGGATCGGCGGCCACAGCAACGGCAGCGCCGCGACAAGGATCAGCGCATAGGCAAAGGCGCGAGTCGACCACCAGGGATGCGTGACGTTGCTCATCATCCGTGGCCTTATGGCCGCCCGCGCCCGAGGGCAAGCGGATCGTCGCAGATTGTGCGAACGCTCCGGCTCGCCTAAATGCCCGTCAGATGACGTCTTCTCTTTCTCTCTCGCGCTTCGATCGCCGCCTGATGATCCTCTTCGCCGCGCTGGTCGTGGTGGCCGGCGTGGCGCTGCGCTGCCGCTGGCTATGGACCCAGCCGCTCTGGCTCGACGAGTCCTACAGCGTCTACGCCGCGACCAAGGGGCTCGATTTTCTCTGGACCGTCGTTCCGCGCTACGAGACGCATCCGCCTTTTTATTACACATTGCTCCACTTCTGGACGCTGGCCTTTGGCGACAGCACGCCGGCCGTCCGCACGCTCGGCCTGATCTGCGGCCTCGCCACCCTGCCGGTGGCGCTGCTCGCCGCGCGCGAGGCCGGCGCATGGCTCGGCCTCGATCCCAACCGGCGACGCCTTCTGGCCGGAACCACCCTGCTGCTGGTCGCGATTGCCCCCTTCCTGATCGATATGACGCGCGAGACCCGGCCCTATCCGGTGATCATGCTGGTCACGACCACGCAGCTCGCCCTGCTGTTCAGCATGGCGCGGCGCGCCAGCGATGGCGCGCGGCTGTGGAGCCCCGCCTTTGCCGCCTATCTCGTCATGCTGGCGCTGATGCTGTGGCTTCACAATCTCGGCGCGCTCCACGCCGGGGCCGCCGGCCTCGCCTTCCTGATTCTCGTCTGGCGCCGCGACTGGACCCGCGCCGACTGGCTCGCCTTCGTGGCGGGACATCTCGTTGTGGCGGCGGTCTGGGCCCCGGCGATCCTGATCCTTCTCGACCAGGCCCCGACATGGATGAAGTCGACCTGGCTCAGCTTCAGCTGGGGGCTGGTTGGATTGACCGTGAAGATGTTGTGGGCCGCGCCGTCGCCGACGGCGCAGGTCACAGCCGGGCTGCTGTTCCTGATGGCCCTCGCGACGTTGCTGCGCTTGCCGCGCGGTGGCCGTGCACTTGCCGCCCTTGTCGCGCTGACGCTCGTCCCACTGGCGCTGGCCACGCTCGTGTCGATCACGCTCGCCCCAGTGCTCATGCCGCGGACCATGACGCCCACGGTCGTGCCGATGCTCCTTCTCTTCGCGCTGGGCTTCGTTCTGGCGGTCGGACGCCTGCGGCTGCTCGCGCTCGCCGCGCTGTTCCTGCTCGCGGGGCAGATGATCGGCGAGGACATCCGGCTGCACCGCGCCCCCTCGCACGCTTATTGGCACGGGATGATCAACTGGGTTGCCCCCCAGATTCGCCCCGGCGACATGATCTTCACCTATCCCAACGAGGCCGCGCTGCCGATCCGCTACGCGATCCGCGATCTTGGATATGCGATCCCGGTCCGGCCGATCCCGACCGACATGCCAACGCTCGACCCGCCGCCCGGGTCGTGGAACCCGACCGGAAGCCGCGGGGTCTTCTCCCTCACCGAGGCCGAGCTGAACCGGATCGCCGCCAGCCCCGCAACGCGGGCCGTGCCGACCGTGTGGCTGATGCGCATGGGGCCCGAAGCCTATGATCGCAACGACCTCTTCCTCAAGGCGCTCAAGCGCGACCGGGTGCTGATCGCGAGCTACAAGCGGGGGCCAATCGACATGTACGGGCTGCGCCGGGCGGATCTCGTCGCAGCAGCAGAAGGCCGCTGACCTTGGCGCCCCGCCGGTCGCGATCCGACCCGCGGGGGGATGGCGTGGCCAAGGCCGGCAAAGGCCAAGACTGGCTCGCCAGCCCGCTGCCATGGGTGATCGGCAACCTCCTGATCGCCGCACAGTTTCTCTGGGACCTGCGCGCCCTTGACGCGAACGGGCTGGTCGACGGCCACGCGGCATGGGGCCGCGATTTCGCCAATCTCTGGACGGCCGGGCGCGCCCTGCTCGCAGGGCAGGTCGACCTGATCTACGACCTTGCAGACTATCACCGCTTCCAGACCGGCCTGTTCGGCCAGATGGACGTCCATAACTATTCCTACCCGCCGCTTGCCCTGCCGCTCGCTTTGCCCTTCGCCCTCCTGCCCTATGGCGCTGCGCTGGCGGCGTGGCTGGCCGCGACCGGCGCGCTGTTCGTCCGCGCCGCGGCCCCGTGGTGGCGGCAGCTCACCGGCCTGCCGCCCGCACTGGTGCTGCTGACACCCGCGGCGCTCGTCAATATCTGGGCGGGGCATTACGGCTTCCTGATCGGCGCGCTGTTCCTGTTCGGCTGGCGCGCGATCGAGACCGGCCGGCCGCTCCGCGCCGGGCTGTGCTTCGGGCTGATGGCGATCAAGCCGCACCTTGCGCTGCTGATTCCCCTGATGCTCGTCGCGCGGCGCGAGGGGCGCGCCTTCGCGGCCGCCGCGGCAACCGTGGCGCTGCTTGCGGGCGCCAGCCTGCTCCTTTTCGGTCTTGCGCCATGGCACGCCTATCTCACGACGACCGCCGCACTGCAGACCAGCCTGATCGACGCGCAGGGGAGTTTTTTCGGCCGCATGTCGACCTCGGTGGCGACCGCGCTGTTCGCGCTCGGCGCGGGCAAGGCGCTCGTCATCACTGGACAGCTGGTCGCCGCCATGGCCGGGATCGCGCTTGCATGGCTGGCGGCGCGACGCGGCACGGCGCGCGAGGCCGCGCTCGCCAGCGCCACGGCGACCTTTCTCGTCCTGCCTTATGCCTTTTGCTACGACCTTGTGGTCGTCAGTCTCGCCGCCGCCGCGATGATGCGCGATCCGGCCGCGCCGCAGGGCTCACGCCAAGCCGCGCTCGGAAGCTTCGTCGCCCCCCAGCTCGGCATGCTGCTCGCCGCCTTCGGCCTGCCGGTCATGCCCGCGCTGGTCGCGGGCCTGGCACTGGCGCAGGCCCGGCAGCTGCTCAGCGGCCGTCGCGACGGCCCAGCAGGCGCAGCCGCAGCGCGTTGAGCTTGATGAAGCCCGCCGCGTCGCGCTGGTCATAGGCGCCGGCATCGTCCTCGAAGGTGACGACCTTCTCGCTGTACAGCGTGTGCGGCGACTTGCGGCCGACCACATGCACCCCGCCCTTGTAGAGCTTGAGGCGCACCGTGCCGGTCACCTTGTCCTGGCTATGGTCGATCGCGGCCTGCAGCATCTCGCGTTCGGGCGAGAACCAGAAGCCGTTGTAGATCAGCTCGGCATAGCGCGGGGCCAGCTCGTCCTTGAGGTGGGCGGCGCCGCGGTCGAGCGTGATCTGCTCGATCCCGCGATGGGCGAGGTGCAGGATGGTACCACCCGGCGTCTCGTACATGCCACGCGACTTCATCCCCACGAAACGGTTCTCGACGAGGTCGAGGCGGCCGATGCCGTGGGTGCGGCCAAGGTCGTTGAGCTTGGCCAGCAGCGTCGCCGGGCTCATCCCGACGCCGTTGATCGCCACCGCGTCGCCACGCTCGAAGTCGATCGTGATATATTCGGGCGCGTCGGGCGCGTCCTCGGGGTTCACCGTGCGCGAATAGACATAATCGGGAACCTCTTCCCACGGATCCTCGAGCACTTTGCCCTCGGACGAGGTGTGGAGAAGATTCGCGTCGGTCGAGAAGGGGCTTTCGCCGCGCTTGTCCTTGGGCACCGGGATCTGGTGCTTCTCGGCGAAGTCGATCAGCGCGGTGCGCGAATTCAGCTCCCATTCG
>JACCDQ010608792.1_pt1 | contig 26007 bp, 24 predicted proteins | sample 7446031 | NCBI WGS metagenome assembly JACCDQ01 (sample SAMN15323442, study PRJNA562643) | freshwater metagenome | isolation source: river surface water | place: USA:Blue River Watershed | collected 2017-08-17 | reverse complement strand
TGGCCACGCTGGGAATTCGCTACCTGCGTCTGGACCAGGTGGACCTGGCCATGGCCTCGATCGTGGTGGCCCTGCCCATGGTGCTGCCGCTGGTGTATTTCATGATGAAACGTCTCTCCAAATAAGAAGGTGCCTGGATGAAACGCATCACTCTCAAATCCGTCACCACCGAAGCCAAGCTGCTGCTGATCGGCATTCCGGTGCTGATCTGGACCTTGCTGCCGATCTACCACCTGGTGCTGTTCGCGGTTTCTCCGAAGGACAGCGCCACCACCGGCAAGCTCTGGCCTGACCACCCGACGCTGCAGAACTTCGACTTCGTCTTTCACCAGAAGCATTTCTACCTGGACCACTTTTGGGTGCAGATGGGCAATTCCTTGCTGATTGCCCTGACTGTGGGTGTGCTGACCCTGTTCATTTCAACCTGTGCCGCCTTTGCCATCAGTCGTCTGAAGGTGCCCGGTGGCCGAACGGTCATGAACCTGGCCTTGTTCACTTATTTCATCCCTGCGGCTTTCTTGGCCGTGCCCATGTACAAGACCATGGGCCTGTATGGCCTGCTCAACAGCCAATGGGCATTGATCCTGGCCATGGTGACGATCGCTTCGCCTTACTGCATCTGGGTGCTCAAGCAGGCGTCTGACAAGCTGCCTTTTGAACTCGACGAAGCCGCGCGCATGGATGGCGCATCGCCCTTGCAGCTGTTCCGCTTGGTGTATTTGCCGCTGATGGTGCCTTCTTTGGTGGCGGTGGGCACTTACTCGCTGCTGCTGGCCTGGAACGAATACCTGTACGCCTTCCTGCTGCTGTCCAACGACAAGAGCGTGACGGTGGCGGTGGCCTTGGGCAACTTCTTGTCGGCCGACGATTCGCCGTGGGAACTGCTCATGACCACCGGTCTGATCTACGCCCTGCCGCCTGCGGCCATTTACTACGCCTTCAAACGCTACATGGTGTCCGGCCTGACCGCTGGTGCCGTCAAGAGCTGAACATCTTTCCCTTCAGGAACCGAAACATGGCATCCGTATCCTTCCGTCAAATCAAGAAATCCTTCGGCAAGGTCGACATCATCCACGGCATCAGCTTTGACATCCACGATGGTGAATTTGTTGTCCTCGTCGGGCCTTCGGGCTGCGGCAAATCCACACTGTTGCGCATGCTGGCAGGTCTGGAAGACATCACCGGTGGCGAAATTGTCATCGATGGCAAAGTGGTCAATGAGCTGGAATCCAAAGACCGCGACATCGCGATGGTGTTTCAGAGCTATGCCTTGTACCCCCACATGACGGTGCGTGAGAACATGGCCTTCAGCTTGCGCTTGCGCAAAGCCGATGTCGCTCTGACAGCCGAGCGCGTGGCACACGCCGCCAAGATCCTCAACTTGGAGCACCTGCTTGAACGCTTCCCGCGTGAGCTGTCAGGTGGCCAACGCCAGCGCGTGGCCATGGGCCGTGCCATCGTGCGTGACCCCAAGGTGTTTCTGTTCGACGAGCCGCTCTCCAACCTGGATGCCAAGCTGCGCGTGGCCATGCGCGCCGAGATCAAGGCTTTGCACCAGCGCTTGAAAACCACCACGGTGTATGTGACGCACGATCAGATCGAAGCCATGACCATGGCCGACCGCATCGTGGTCATGCACGATGGCATCGTCGAACAAATCGGTACACCGCTGGAATTGTTCGACCGTCCCGGAAATCTGTTCGTGGCGCAGTTCATCGGATCGCCGGCTATGAATGTGGTCAAGGGCACGCTGCACACCGATGGTGGCAGCGCTTGGGTCGAGGCCCAGGGCGCCCGCTGGCCTGTGGGTCAGGTGGGCAAAGCCACCCACGGTCAATCGGTGCACTACGGTGTGCGACCGACCGACCTGACCTTGGGTGCACAAGGTCAGGGTGTGGCGGCCGAGGTGGTGGTGGTTGAACCCACCGGCGCCGAGACTGAGCTGTTGGTCAAAGTAGGTGATTTCAAACTGGTGGTGACCTTGCATGGCCGCACCGATGCACAACCTGGTCAGACCGTCTGGCTGCAGGTGGATACGCGCAAAACGCACCTGTTCGATGGCCAATCGGAGCAACGTCTGTGACCGATGCTGCAGCGTCCATGCCCCGTGCCCTGCGCGTGGTGATCATGGGCGTGAGCGGCTGTGGCAAGAGCACGGTGGGTGAGGGGCTGGCGACCCGTTTGGGCTGGCGTTTTGTCGAAGGCGACGGCCTCCATCCATCTGACAACGTGGCCAAGATGGCCGCAGGAAAACCACTCAACGATGCCGACCGTGCAGGCTGGTTGGCCACCCTGGCCGATGTGCTGGCACAGGCGCGTGGGGCGGAGCAAGGCCTGGTCATCAGTTGCTCGGCACTCAAGCGTGCCTACCGTGACCGACTGCGTGCTGGCGATCCGAACGCCCTGTTTGTGCACTTGGATGGCAGCCGTGATGTGATCGCGGCGCGCATTGCTGGCCGTAACCACCGGTACATGCCCGCCAGCCTGCTCGAGAGCCAGTTTGCGGCCTTGGAGTTGCCACAAGCCGATGAGCACGCCCTGCGCCTGAACGTGCTGCAAGCGCCGGCCGAACTGATCCATGACATCACACACCACCTGCAGGCTCGTGCCTGCCTGACGACATGATCAACGCTTCCACTTTTCGCCTCGATGGCCGTTTGGCCTTGGTCACTGGGTCTTCTGCTGGCATTGGGTTGGCCATCGCGCGCGGACTGGCGCAGGCGGGCGCGGCCATCGTGCTCAATGGCCGACAGGCCGACAAGCTGGAGGCGGCGGCCAAAGTCTTGCGCGACGAAGGCCACATCGTGCACGTTCGCAGTTTTGATGTGACCGAATCGGCGCAGGTGCGGGTCGCCGTCGATGGCGTTGAGGCTGAGCTTGGGCCGATCGACATTTTGGTGAACAACGCCGGTATCCAGCGCCGGGGGCCTTTGCACGAATTTGCCGAGTCCGACTGGCACGACATCCTGCGCACGAACCTGGACAGCGTGTTCTTTGTGGCGCAATCGGTGGCGCGCCACATGATCACCCGCCAACGTGGCCGCATCATCAACATCTGCTCGGTCCAGTCCGAGCTGGGCCGCCCGGGCATCGCACCCTACATGGCCACCAAGGGTGGCCTGAAGATGCTGACCAAAGGCATGGCCATCGACTGGGGTCCGCTGGGCATCAATGCCAACGGCATTGGCCCGGGTTACTTCAAGACCGAGCTCAACGAAAAGCTCTACAAGGACGAGACCTTCAGCGGTTGGCTCACCAACCGCACGCCCAGCCGCCGCTGGGGCGAGGTCGAGGAACTGGCGGGGGCTGCAGTGTTCTTGGCCAGCGATGCTTCGACCTTTGTGAATGGCCACATCCTGTATGTGGATGGTGGCGTGACCGCAACGCTGTGATCCCTGCCCCGATCGACAAGGAAATTCCATGAAAGCCGTGATCTGCCACGCTCCCAAAGACCTGCGTGTGGACGTCCTCGAAGAAGAACAACCCGGACCGGGTCAGCTGCAGGTGCGCGTGGCCTTTGGCGGCATCTGTGGTTCGGACCTGCATTACTTCCAGCATGGCGGCTTTGGCACTGTGCGCATCAAGGAGCCGATGGCGCTGGGCCACGAAGTCTCGGGTGTGGTGTCGGCGCTGGGCGAAGGCGTGGAAGGCTTCAGCATCGGTCAGCGTGTGGCGATTTCGCCTTCACGCCCGTGCTTCAAGTGCCGCTACTGTCAGCAAGGCCAGCACAACCAGTGCCTGGACATGCGCTTTTACGGCAGCGCCATGCGCTTTCCGCACATTCAGGGCGCCTTCCGCGAAAAGCTGGTGATCGAATCGCACCAGGCCCATCCGCTGCGCGCAGGCGTGAGTCTGGCCATTGCGGCCTTGGCAGAGCCCCTGTCGGTGGGGCTGCATGCCATCAACCGTGCCGGGGGTGTGTTTGGCAAGCAGGTGCTGGTGACGGGCAGTGGACCCATCGGGGCCATGCTGATCGCCGGCTTGCGCCGGGCAGGCGCGGCCCGCATCGTGGCGGCAGACCTGAGTGACACCGCACTGGCTTGCGCGCGTGCCATGGGCGCGGACGAAACCCTCAATCTGGCCACCCAGCCCGATGCCCTGGCGCCCTATGCCAAAGACAAGGGGCAGTTCGACATCATGTTCGAAGCCTCGGGCAGTGACCGCGCATTGCGCGCCGGGCTCGATGTGGTGGTGCCGCGTGGTGTCATCGTCAGCGTGGGCATGGGCGGTGATGCCCAGTTGCCCATGACGCAGCTGGCCGCCAAGGAGCTGGAGTTGCGTGGCACATTCCGCTTCCACCCCGAATTCGCGGTGGCGGTGAAATTCATCAACGAGGGGCTGGTGAGCCTGCGCCCGGTGATCTCGCATGTGGTGGGTGTTCAGGATGCGGTGCAGGCTTTCGAGTTGGCCTGTGACAAAACCAAAGCCATGAAGGTGCAGATCGATTTTGGTGTCGAACCTGCCGGCCTCTGAGGCATCATCCGCGTTTCGCACAAGGACAACACACATGACGACGTTCACGCAGGTGGTGCTCTACACCGATACCGACGGCTATGCCAAATTCAAGGAACAAAGCATTCCCCTGACCGAGGGCAAGCCCGAGAGCCAGCTGTCGGTTTTGATGGCCTCAGGGGGTTACCAGTTGCGCTACAGCCCAGTGGGTTTTCGCAGCACATTCCACTGCACAGGGAACCCGCAATGGGTGTTCATTCTGGGTGGGCAAATGGAAATTGGTCTGCAGGACGGCAGCTCGCGGGTGTTTGGCCCCGGCCAACACTTCTATTCGGCCGATGTGCTGCCCGAAGGCGCGACGTTTGACGACAAGGTCCACGGCCACTGGAGCCGTCAGCTCGGCGATGAACCGTTGGTCACGCTGTTTGTGCGCGGTTGATCAAAAAAGCCATGATCGCTTCGGTCACCGCCTCGGGCTGGTCCCGGTGCGGGCTGTGGCCGCATTGGGGCAATTTGACCCGTTGTGTGTGGGGCACGGCTGCAGCGATGTCATCGATCTGGGCCAGCGTGCCGTAGGGGTCGTCCTCGCCCTGGATGGCCAGCAGCGGTGCGCGGATCGCTGAAATCTCCTGCCGGATGTCGTAGCCGCGAAAAGCCTCGCTGAGCCAGACGTCGTTCCATTGCCAGAAGGCCGTGTCCACATCGGCATGAAATGGCATCAGCCGACCACGCAGCGGGCCGTGTTCGTAAGCTTCGCGTGCAGCTTGTATGGATTGCACCGACACGTCTTCCACGACCACGTGCGGGGCCATCACGATGCAGGCGGTCACCGGATGGTGGGCTGCATGCAGCAAAGCGATGGTGCCGCCATCCGAATGGCCAAGCAAAATCGGGTGGGCAATGTCCAGCTGCCGCAGCAGCTCGGGCAGGACGTTCAGCGCCTCGTGGTGCATGTAATCAGGCTGCAGTCGACCCATGCCCCGTACATCCGGGCGGGAGTCCGATTGGCCGTAGCCTTGGCGAGAGTAGACCAGGCCAGGATGGCCCAGCTGCTCGCACAGGCGCATGGGCCAATCGCGCCAAAGGGCCACGCTGCCCAGTCCCTCATGCAAAAAAACGAGGGTGCCCCGGTTTGCGGGACCTGGGATGCGAGAGACTTCCAGGGCCACGCCCCCGACGGTGGTTTTTGAAGTGGGAATGATGCGCATCAATTTTTCAAAGTGAGGGCCGTTTAAACTCTCAAGTGTTCCTGAAAGTCTTGTTGTGAATCGTTTTTCTCGTATTTTTGCCTGTTTTGCCCTGTTTGCGGGGTTTTTGTGCGTGGGCGCGGCCCATGCGGCTGCACCGGTGTTCATCCTCAACTCACTCGATGGGAATGTGAGTGTCATCAACCCGGATGGCTGGCGAGAGATCAAGCGCATCCCCACCGGCAAGGAACCCCACCACTTGTACATGACGCCTGATGAAAAATCGGTCATCGTGGCCAATGCACAGGGCGACTCGCTGACCTTCATCGACCCACGCACGGCAGAAATCCAACGCACCATCACCGGGATCCTGGATCCGTACCAGTTGCGTTTTTCGCCCGACATGAAGTGGTTTGTGACGGCGGCCAACCGCCTCAACCATGTGGACATCTACCGCTGGGATGGTCAGAACCTGAGCCTGTCCAAACGGATCGCCACGGGCAAGACGCCAAGCCACATCTGGATCGACAGCAAGAGCACCACTGTGTGGGTCACCATGCAGGACAGCCATGAACTGATCACGATCGATCTGGCCAGTCAAACCCTCAAAAGCCGCGTGCCAACGGGTCCGATGCCCGCCGATGTGTTTGGCACCCCCGATGACAAGACCTTGCTGGTGGGCTTGACGGGGGGCATGGGGGTGGAAGTGTTCGACGTGAGCAGTGGCACGCCGCGCAGTCTCAGGGTGCTGCCGACAGGGCAGGGTGCGCACGCGTTCCGGGCCTTGGGTGACCGCCGCCATGTGCTGGTGAGCAACCGTGTGGCCAACACCATCAGCCAGATCGACTACAGCACCCTGCAGGTGGTGGCCGAATTCCCCGGACCCTCGGGCCCGGACTGCATGGAGGTCAGTGCGGACGGCAAAACCATCCTGCTGGCTTCGCGCTGGGCGCGCAAACTGACCGTCATCGACATTGCCACCCGCAAGGTGGTGCGGCAGGTCCCTGTAGGCAAGTCGCCACATGGGGTGTGGACGCTGGACCATGCGGGGCGCTGGTAAGTTCACGCTTCGCTGGCGGGCGGCGTTGTCGGCGCTCGTCGGCCTGACATGCTCGGTGGCGGCTTGCGAGCGACCGGTTTACCTGACCTTCGACACGGGCCACATGGGCGTGGCCCCCTTGATTGCCGAGGTGTTGGCGCGTCAGCAGGTACGTGTCACCTTTTTTGCTGCCCATGAAAAAACCCGTGAGGGCGATGGCACGCTCGGCGCGCATTGGGCGCCATGGTGGCGAGCACGTGCACTCGAAGGCCATGCCTTTGCCAGCCACACGTTTGACCATGCCTACTGGCAAGGCGATGCAGCCGATGGCTCCTTTCGCATTCGCCCCAGCAGCGGCCCGCAAACTGGGCAGGACCTGCGCTGGCAGGCTGCCGATTACTGCGCCAATCTGCACCAGGCTTCGGCGCGCTTGCAGCAGCTGACCGGGCAGGCGCCGCTGCCCCTGTTTCGCGCACCAGGCGGCAGGCATTCAAACGCCTTGCTCCAGGCGGCGCAAAACTGTGGTTACCGCCACGTGGGCTGGGCCGATGCAGGGTTTTTGGGAGACGAATTACCCAGCGACAAATACCCCAATGACCGCTTGTTGCGCGAGGCGCTTGACCGCATCCGTCCCGGCGACATTTTGATGGCGCACCTGGGCATCTGGTCGCGCCAGCACCCTTGGGCGCCGGCTGTGCTGGAGCCGCTGATCGAAAGGCTCAAAGTCAAAGGTTTCTGTTTTTCGACTTTGCCAGAGCATCCGGCGTACCGCGATTGGGTGCGCCAACACCCCTTGCCGGCACAGGTTCTCAACTGAGGCCATCATCCGCCCATGGATACTTTGACCGATCTTTTCGCGCAAGCCCAGCAATGGCTGTTTGAGGCAGTTGTGCAGCCATTGGCGGTGTGGGCAGGGCTGTCCAACATTCTGGAGGTGGCTTACGAGGGCACCGGTTGGCTGCTGGTGGGCTTGCTGCAGATCGTGGTCATGATGGTGTTGCTGGCGCCGTTGGAGCGCCTCTGGCCCGTGGCGCCTGTGCAGGACCGTGCCGCGGTTCGCGTGGATGTGCTCTACACCTTGCTGCATCGGCTTGGCTTGTTCAAGTTGTTCATGTATTTCAGCTTCGATGCGATGTTCGAGCAAGGGCTGGGCATGTTGCGTGCGCAAGGGCTGCCCACCTGGCACCTCGATGCCCTGTGGCCTGGCGTGACCGACCAGGCCTGGGTGAGTTTTTTGATCTATCTGCTGGCGTTTGATTTCGTCAATTACTGGATTCACCGCGCCCAGCACCAGTCTGACCGATGGTGGGCCCTGCACGCGCTGCACCATTCGCAGCGCGAGATGTCGATGTGGACCGACAACCGCAACCACGTGCTCGACAGTGTGGTGGTCAGCCTGACCCTGTCCGCTGTGGCCGCACTGATTGGTGTGGGGCCAGGTCAGTTTGTGGCGCTCATTGCCTTGGGCCAGCTGAGCGAAAGCTTTCAGCACGCCAACCTGCGCTGCTGGTTCGGCCGTGTGGGCGAGCGCCTGTGGGTCAGCCCCCGCTTTCACCGACGCCACCACAGTGTTGGCATTGGCCACGAATCCCTGGTGCAGGGGCAGACGGTGCTGGGAGGCTGCAATTTTGGTGTGCTGCTGCCATGGTGGGACATGTTGTTTGGCACTGCCGATTTCGAGCGACGCTACGAGCCTACCGGCGTGCGCGACCAGATCGAAACCGGTCGAGACTATGGCCGTGGTTTTTGGTCCCAGCAATGGTTGGGCATGCAGCGTCTGTTCGGTCGATGACCCTCCGGGTGCAGGATGCCGCTGCCCCCCCATGAGGGCTGCTAAGCTCGGCGCATGCGTCTGCTCCTTGACTCTTTCTGGCGTGCTGCCTTCTATTGCCTGAACCCCAGGGTCATTGGCCTGTCCCTCCTGCCCCTGGCCATCATGGTGGGGTTGTCGGGCATGCTGGGCTACTGGTTTTGGGACGATGGGGTCAGTCGCGTCCAGGGCTGGCTTGAAACTTCCAGTCTTTTGTCTGTGGTCTGGCGATGGTTCGAGGGGATTGGCATGCCCAACCTCAAGAGCGTGGTGGCACCCTTGTTGGTGATTTTTTCTGTCACCCCGCTGTTGGTGATGGCCTCTTTGCTGGTGGTGTCCTTGTTCATGACGCCCGCCCTGACGCGCTTGGTGGCCGAGCGACGCTTTGCATCGCTGGCACGCAAGCAGGGTGGAGGTTTCTGGCAGAGCCTGGGCTGGAGCCTGCTGTCGATGCTGCTGGCCTTGGGGGCCATGCTGGTGACGCTGCCCATGTGGCTGGTGCCTCCGATGGCCATGGCGCTGCCTGCACTCATCTGGGGCTGGTTGACTTACCGTGTGATGGCTTTTGATGTGCTGGCCGAATTCGCCAGCCACGAAGAGCGTCAGGCGGTGATGGCTCGCCACCGCCTGAGCTTGCTGGCCATCGGCGTGATGACTGGTTTGATGGGGGCCGCACCCAGTGTGGTTTGGGCTTCCGGTGCCTTGTTTGCCGCAGCCTTTGTGATCCTGATTCCCGTGGCGATCTGGATCTACATGCTGGTATTTGCCTTTTCCTCGCTGTGGTTTGCCCACTTTGCACTGGCCGCGTTGGCCGAGTGGCGCGAGCGCGGTATGGACACGGTGATCGATGTCTCGGCGACGACCGTGCCTGCTTCGCCGCACGCTTCGGACCGTTTAGCATCGCCGCATGAACCCTTCGAAGACCACCACGCCCACTGAGCACACCCTGGGCCCACTGCGCGTGGGACTGATCATCATCGGTGACGAGATCCTGTCGGGCAAACGCGCCGACAAACATCTGCCCCGGTTCATCGAGATTCTGGCCGCGCGCGGGCTGCAGCTGGCCTGGGCCGAATACCTGGGTGATGACCCGCAGCGCATCACGGAGAGTCTGAAGCGTGCTTTTGCCTCGGGCGATGTGGTGTTTTCGTGTGGTGGCATTGGCGCCACGCCCGATGACCACACGCGTCAGTGTGCCGGCAAGGCCTTGGGTCGACCGTTGGTGTTGCACCCCGAGGCCGAGCGTTTGATCCGTGAACGCATGCAGGACATGGCGCGCGAGCAGGGCGTGCCCTATGAGCCTGATCGCCCGGACAACGTGCACCGTTTGAACATGGGGGTGTTTCCCGAAGGCGCAGAGATTGTCCCAAACCCCTACAACAAGATCCCCGGCTTTGCTTGCAGCAGCTGGGGCTTGAGCGGCGCCGAGCTGTCACACGCCATGGATGAGCGCGGGGGCATTTATTTCCTGCCTGGCTTTCCGGTCATGGCCTGGCCCATGGCCGAATGGGTGCTGGACACGCATTACGCGGCACATTTTCGCAAGGCGGCGCAGGTCGAAAAATCCCTCATTCTGTTTGGCGCGATGGAGTCCACGCTCACGCCTCTGATGGAGCAGATCGAGGCGAGGCATCCGACCATCAAGGTGTTCAGTCTGCCCAGCGTGGACCATCCCCAATGGGGGCGGCACATCGAATTGGGCGTGAAAGGGCAGGTCCCAGAGGTGGATGCCGCCTACAGCGACCTGAAAACCTGCCTGCAGGCCTTCGCGCTGCAATTTGGCCCTGAATTGGTGCGTTGATTCAATATGCACTTTAATGGTGCATAATTGCACCAAGTCGGAGCTGGGTGTGACGGCTGAATTTTTTGCCCCGCCGCTCTCAAAACGCTTCGACACAGGGGAAAATCGATGGTTCGCGTTCTTGCCACGGGCTGGCCCTGCTGGCACAGAAACTGCAAAGAACCCCGTATCCGATTTCAACCCCCATCCAACCAGGAGATTTTGATGGCCAAGACCGTCGCAGACGTGATGAAGATGGTGAAAGAAAACGAAGTCAAGTTCGTTGACTTCCGTTTCACCGATACCCGTGGCAAGTGGCAGCACATCACCGTGCCCGTGTCCCAGTTCGACGAAGAAAAATTCGAGCAAGGCCAGGCCTTTGACGGTTCCTCCATCGCTGGCTGGAAAGGCATTGAGGCCTCCGACATGCTGTTGATGCCCGATGCCGGCAGCGCTTTCATCGACCCCTTCTTCGAAGAGATCACCCTGGTCCTGATCTGTGATGTGATCGAACCCACTGACGGCAAGGCCTACGAGCGCGATCCCCGCTCGATTGCCAAGCGTGCCGAAGCCTACCTCAAGCAAGCAGGCCTGGGCGACACCGCCTTCTTTGGACCAGAACCTGAATTCTTCCTGTTTGATGACGTGCGTTGGAGCACTGAGCCGAACAACACTTTCTACGCCATCGACGAAGCCGAAGCCCCATGGAACAGCGGTACCAAAGTCGAAGGCGGCAACAGCGGCCACCGCAACCGCGTCAAGGGCGGCTATTTCCCTGTGCCCCCGGTCGACAGCACGCAAGACATGCGCAGCGAGATGTCGCTGATTCTGGAATCCATCGGCATTCCCGTTGAAGTGCACCACCACGAAGTGGCGGGCGCTGGCCAGTGCGAAATCGGCACCAAGTTCAGCACGCTGGTTGAGCGCGCCGACTGGACACTGATGCAGAAGTACGTGATCCACAACGTGGCCAATGCCTACGGCAAGACCGCCACCTTCATGCCCAAGCCCTATGCTGGCGACAACGGTTCCGGCATGCACGTGCACCAGTCCGTGTGGAAAGATGGCAAGAACCTGTTCGCAGGCAACGGCTACGCTGGTTTGTCTGAGTTTGCCCTGTACTACATCGGCGGCATCATCAAGCACGCTCGTGCCCTGAACGCGATCACCAACCCTGGCACCAACAGCTACAAGCGTCTGGTTCCTCACTACGAAGCACCGGTGAAGCTGGCTTACTCGGCCAAGAACCGCTCGGCTTCGATCCGTATCCCCAACGTCGCATCCGACAAGGCCCGCCGCGTGGAAGCCCGCTTCCCCGATCCGCTGTGCAACCCCTACCTGGGTTTTGCCGCTCTGCTGATGGCCGGTCTGGACGGCGTGGAAAACAAGATCCATCCGGGCGAAGCCGCCACCAAGGATCTGTACCACCTGCCTCCGGAAGAAGACAAGCTGGTGCCGACCGTGTGTTCCAGCCTGGACCAGGCCCTGGAAGCCCTCGACAAGGACCGCGCTTTCTTGACCAAGGGTGGCGTGTTCACCGATTCGTGGATCGATGCCTACATTGATCTGAAGATGCAGGAAGTCAACCGCTCGCGCGTGGAAGTCTCCCCGGTCGAGTACGACATGTACTATTCGCTGTGATCCCATGAACGGGATTGCACGACTCAGTGCAAGACAAGGACGGCTTCGGCCGTCCTTTTTTTTCCTCATAGGCCGTACCGTGGCGCACAGGCTGCAACAAAATTTGCAGCCTGAGTGGGTGCACCGATTCACTCTTTGCATCGCAGCATGAGTGCCGGACGTTTTGCTTCGTTTGACCTGCTGGCCACGCCAGTCGCCGTGCTGGACGCGCACGGGCGGGTGCTGTTTGTCAATGCAGCGCTCGAAGACGTTCTCGGTCAATCAAGGCGTGGCCTGGAAGGGCATGCCCTGGCTGAGCACTTTGTCGATCCGCAGCCTTTGCTCAATGCTTTGCAGGGCGTGCGTGACAACGAGTTCGCCGCCTTGCGTTACGAGGCAAATTTGCGGCGTGTGCACCATGCCGAGGCGCTCCCTGTCCATGTGATCATTGCGCCCTCCGATCGGGCGTCCGAAGTGATCATCGAGTTGCTGCCCGTTGAGCAACAGACACGGCAAGAGCGCGAGGAGCGGCTGCTGGAGCAGGCGCAGGTCAACAAAGAGCTCATCCGGAACCTGGCCCACGAGATCAAGAACCCACTGGGGGGCATCCGCGGTGCAGCCCAGTTGTTGGAAATGGACCTGCAGAGCAAGGAACTGACCGAATACACCCAGGTCATCATCCACGAGGCCGATCGCTTGCAGACCTTGGTGGACCGCTTGCTGGCGCCGCACCGCCGGGCGCGCGTGGTGGGCGATGTGAACATCCACGAAGTGTGCGAACGGGTGCGGTCGCTGATTTTGGCCGAGTTTCCCAAAGGCCTCAGTGTGGTGCGCGATTACGACACCTCGATCCCGGAATTCCGTGGCGACAAGGAGCAGCTCATCCAGGCGGTGCTCAACATCGCGCACAACGCAGCACAGGCGCTGGCCGAGCGCCGCGAGCAGGGCGATGCCCGTATCGTGCTCAAAACCCGAATCCAGCGCCAAGTCACCTTCGGCAAGCAGCGTTATCGGTTGGCACTGGAATTGCATGTGATGGACAACGGGCCTGGTGTACCAGACTCGATCAAGGACAGGATCTTTTACCCGCTGGTCTCCGGACGGGATGGAGGCTCCGGTCTGGGCCTGACCTTGGCCCAAACCTTCGTGCAGCAGCACCATGGCCTGATCGAGTGTGAGAGTCAGCCCGGCAGTACGGATTTCAAGATCCTGATTCCCTTGCATTGAAACTGAAGAAAGTCCACATGCCGATGAAGCCGATCTGGATCGCTGACGATGACCAATCCATCCGCTTCGTGCTGGAAAAAGCCCTGCAGCGAGAGGGCATGGCCACGCGCAGTTTCACGCATCCGCGAGAAGTGCTGCAGGCACTCGATGCCGAGGATGGGCAGGGCGGCCCGCAAGTGCTGGTGAGCGATATCCGCATGCCAGGTGGCTCAGGCCTGGACTTGTTGGCTGCAGTGAAGCAGCGGTTGCCTGGTTTGCCGGTCATCATCATGACGGCCTACTCCGATCTCGACAGCGCGGTGTCGGCCTTCTCCAGTGGTGCGTTCGAATACCTGCCCAAGCCCTTTGACTTGCCCAAGGCCGTCGAGCTCATCCGCCGTGCGGTGGACGAAAGCCTGCGCGAGGAAGTGGCCGAAGAGCTGAACGACGAAGCGCCGGAAATGCTCGGCCAGGCCCCTGCCATGCAGGATGTGTTTCGTGCCATCGGCCGCCTGGCACAAAGCCATGTGACGGTGTTGATCACCGGCGAGTCTGGTTCAGGCAAGGAACTGGTTGCCCGCGCCCTGCACAAGCATTCACCGCGTGCCAATGGTCCTTTCGTGGCAATCAATACCGCCGCCATTCCTAAAGACCTGCTTGAGAGCGAACTCTTTGGCCATGAACGTGGTGCTTTCACGGGCGCGCAAACGTCGCGCCGTGGCCGTTTCGAGCAGGCCGAGGGAGGGACGTTGTTCCTTGATGAAATCGGTGACATGCCGTTTGACCTCCAGACGCGCCTGCTGCGCGTGTTGTCGGATGGGCATTTTTACCGCGTCGGCGGGCACAGTGCCGTCAAAGCCAATGTGCGTGTGATCGCCGCCACCCACCAGGACCTGGAGCAGCGTGTCAAGAACGGTGGTTTCCGCGAAGACCTGTTTCATCGTCTGAACGTGATCCGTCTGCGCTTGCCGGCCTTGCGGGAACGGCGCGAAGACATCGCGATGCTCACGCGCCATTTTCTACAGCGCAGCGCCCAGCAACTGGGCATTGAACCCAAGCGCATCACCGACACAGCCATGGCACAACTGTGTCAATTCCAGTTTCCCGGCAATGTGCGTCAACTCGAGAACATTTGCCACTGGCTCACCGTGATGGCCCCTGCCCAGGTGATTGAACCCAAGGATCTTCCCCCCGAAGTGCTGACCCCTGCGGCACCACTGCCAGGAGAAGGGGCGGGGTCTGCGCTGCCATTACCGGTACCCGCAGCACTTGGACCGACTGCCTTGGTGCTGCCCGTGGGCGGCTGGGAAAGCCGGCTGGAAGAGGAAGCTTTGCAGTTGCTGACCGCAGGCCGCACGGATGTCTGGGATGTTTTGACCCGAAAATTCGAGTCGCATCTGATTTTGGCAGCGCTGTCGACCACGCGCGGCCGCCGCATTGAAGCGGCTCAGAAGCTCGGCATTGGCCGCAACACCATCACCCGCAAGATTCAAGAATTGGGCATTGACGATTGAAGCACTTCAGTCGCTGAAGGGGGCCTTGAGCACCACATCGGTGACCGGGTAGGCCACGCAGGGCAAGATGCAGCCTTCGGCTTTTTCTTCAGGGCTCATGCTGGGCCAGTCCATCTCATAGCGGACCTGGCCAGAGACCAGTGTGCTCATACAGGTGCGGCAACTGCCCGATCGGCAAGAGCTGGGCCACGGCAGACCCCCTTGTTCCATCGAATCGAGCAGGGTCTGATTTTTCCAGGCGTCAAAGGTCTGACCATCGGGTTCAACCCGGCCCACTACAAAAGGGATTTCGACAGTCATAGGGCGTCAATCCATGGATTCAGACTGGGCCTTCGAAGACAATTTTCCAGCCCTTGTCTTCGTGCGTCCAATAGGTGCGCACATACTCACTGCGCCGGCGCGTGCTGCGGTTGGGGTCCAGCCAGGTCACCACCATCATCAGGTCTTCACCGTCTTTCCAGCGCAGCGCTGAGAGCATTTCCAGGGGCTTGCGCGGTGTGCGCGAACGGTTGGCGGGGCGCAATTTTCCCCACCACTGGTCCAAGCCCAAAGTGTCGCGCTCGAAACGCTCACTGTAATGGGTGCGCAGTGCGTTTTCGTCGTCCCGCAGACGTGCTTGGTTCCAGGCCTGTGCACGGGCGATCAGTTCATCACGCTGCGCGGCGTCTTGCCCCACAGGCTGCCACTGGAGCTCCCGCGCGATCAACACCGGTGTCAGGCGCAAGGTGCCGAGTTCCAGCAGGCGCCCCATCTCCGGGTTGGACAGCACCACGCAGCCGTCGGTGGCCTCCGGTGCGCGTGAATACTGCGCACTGGGTGTGCCGTGCAGCCAGATGCCCGAACCGGTGCGCTTGCGCATGACGTCGACGGCATTGGGGTAGTTGAGGGTCAGTGCGCCCGAGCCAAACAGGTCGGGCAGATTTTCCCCTGGCAAGTTCTTTTGGATGAAGTAAACGCCCAGAGGGGTGCGCCCATCGCCTTCGCGTTCCTTACCAATGCCCTGGGCACCAACCGACACATAGGTGTCCATCAGCAATTCCAGGTGCGGCATGCCGTTGGCACCAGTGCGGTTGGCAAACCAGTACAGGCGTGAACGTGAGGCATCTACGGCCGCCACATAAGGGTGCTGGACCGGATCCAAGTGCAGCAGCCCTGCAGGCACTTTGTTCTGAAGGTCTGTGACGGGTGGGTGCAGAAGACGCCGGGCTGACTCGAGCAAGAGTTCTTTGAGTCGGCGTTGAGCTGCAGGCTGCGCTTCTTCGGGCCATTCTGGATCGCGAATGGGTTCGCGCAGGCCGATGTTCAACAGATCGGCATAGAGCAGCTGTCCGAGTTGGAAATTCGGATAACGTCCCGCGAGGTGCTCGGCCACCACCAGTGCCTGCTCCCGTTCGCCCTCGCCCAGGTGGTGGTAAATCTGACGAACGAGTTGTTCAGGGCTGTCCGCAAGCACCAAGGTGGTGGGTTCGCGCGGGTCCATCACCAGACGCCACTTCATGGCCTCGTGCACATTCGTGCCTTGCCCGAACTGCAGCAGGGAAAAACGGTCATCGCTGAGCCATATCGCCGTACCGAAAACGCCCACGACCAGCGTGGGCCAAGCCCAGCGCCAGCGTCGGACAGTTTTCTGTGCCTGGGTCTTGACAGGAGACCTGTGGCGGGACCAGAAGTCGGACTTCAATTCACAGTCTCGCGTGCGATCAGCCAGTGGCCACCCTGTTTGACCATTTCCAGGGTCTTTCGGCTGTTGCCGGTGAAGTTGTCAGAGCTGTAAATTTGCTGGAACTGAACGGTGGCGGTTTTGCCTTCCACCGTGACCTTGAACTGCCGCACTTCCACAGAGATGCTCTTTTTAGAAAGGATCCGCAGGCGGCGTTCGGCCTCCCACTTGCTTCTGGAGAGGCGTTCGGACGGAACGAAACTGGCAGCGTATGCATCAAAGTAGTGGTCCATGTCCTTGCGGCTCCAGGCTTTTGCCCAGGTCATGACAGCACTGCGGATGGCATCGGTTTCTGCGGTCTCGGTGTGACTGGGCTTGGATGGTGTCGTGGTCTGGGGTGTGTCCGGTTGGACGACTGGCGCGGGTGAGGAAGCAGACGAGGGCGCAGGAGCAGGCACATTCGGCGACGGGGTGGGTGCCGCACGCGAAGGCGCAGAAGAGGCGGATGCTGGGCCTGGAATTTCAGCCTTGGCCACTTGCGGTTTGTTCCCATGAGCAGGTGCACTCGCAGGGCCGGCTGTGGCTGCCGCAGGCGTGCTGGTCGTTGGAGTCAGACCAGCCACTGTGGAGATGGCCGACGCGCTGCGGGGCACTTGTCCGGCTTGGAGAGGTTCCACGCTGCCCAGCAAGCTCAGCTGGGGGGCAGAACTGCGGGCTTTGCTGTCCACTTGCAGGGCTTTGGCATAGCTTTGCTTGGCCAGCTGGCTTTGCACATCGCCCAGATTGCGGTGCAGCGTGGCCACGCTGGCATTCGCGTGCATGCCGGCCTCCAAGGCCTTGCGCGCATCCTCCAGCCGTCCTTTGGAGGCGTACAGCACCCCCAGGTTGTTGTGAGCCTCGACCACTTCAGGATTGGACTCGATCAATTTGCGGAAGCTCTCGATGGCCTTGTCGGTTTGGCCTTGCTGTGCCAGCACCACGCCTTCAAAGAAGCGGATCTGCGGATCCCTCGGGCTGGCCTGCTTTTCCTGCTGCACCAGTTTGGACGCCTGATCGAGTTGGCCAGCTTGCAGGGCTTGGCGGATGGCATCGGTCGGCGAGGTGGCCATGGCGTGGCCTGTGGCGATGCCCAAAGCCGCGGCAAGCAAAACAAGGCGTTGGCGCTGCAGGGCCAAAAGGGAGGAAAAAAGCATGAATCGGGTCTTCCAAGACCACGAATTTTATATAAAGGCGATGTGCCTTTCTGGTGACCGGCCGATGGTTGAATTTGCTAGAGCTGGTAATTGGACCGCATGCGCTGGTCGAGGTCAGGCAAAGCCAGTGAAGTCAGGTCCAGGGCATGGCTGCCACACAGCTGCTGGCGCAAGGGCCCGTGGCCATGCGCGACCAGATCTCCGAGAAAGGGGTTGGACGCGAAAAAGGCGATGGCACCAATGCGTTGGCGTCCCAGGGCGCTGTCCAGCCAGTGGCAGATGTCTTGGGCGAATTGTGCGCGCTCATGGTCCTTGGTCACCTGTCGTCTCGCCATACCGCTGCGCCCCCCGATACCGCTGTTTCTGTGCTGCCCTGCCGCGGGGCTCAGATGCTGGCGAGTTTGCGGATGGACCCAGTTCATGACCTCGAACAGGGCATCTCCAGGACGGTCGCGCTGCAACAGGCGTGCGCGCGAACCATTCGCGACAACAATCCAGACAGGATGGGGCATGACAGGCTCCTTGGGCAACAAAGCCTGTGATTTTTGTGCGATCGACCAGAGCGCAGCAATCTGCCCAACGGTATACGCCTGGCGCCGGGGGGCAGGGTGCGGGCTTTTACTTGCCCCAGCTGTCCTTCAAGCCGACAGCCCGGTTGAACACCGGTTTGCCCGGTGCATGGACTGCGCGATCGGCCACGAAATAGCCAAAACGCTCGAACTGGAACTTCTGGTCCGGCTTTGCGTGCGCCAGTGACGGCTCCACATACGCCTTCACCACCTTCAAGCTGTCCGGGTTGAGCGCCAGCAGGAAGTCCTTGCCCCCCGCATCGGGGTGCGCGTCGGCAAACAGCCGGTCGTACAGGCGTACTTCGGCCTGCACGCCATCCGCCACGCCCACCCAGGTGATGGCGGCCTTGGCCTTCACACTGTCGGCTCCAGGCGTGCCGCTCTTGGTGCCAGGAATCACTTTGGCCTGCACCTCCGTGACCTGGCCAGCGGGGTCGCGAACGCAGCCGGTACATTCGATCACATAGCCGCCTTTGAGGCGCACCACATTGCCGGGGAAAAGGCGCTTGTAGCCCTTGGGCGGCACTTCTTCAAAGTCTTCGCGCTCAATCCAGACATCCTTGCCGATCTTGAACACGCGCTCGGGTGGGGACATCTGGCCTTCGGCGATCGCGCTGTGGGGCAAGGCGGGCTGGGTGCAGTCTTCTGTGTAGCCATCAGAGCCGAAGGCTTCGGCCCAGTTGGTCAGCACCAGCTTGACCGGGTCCAGCACAGCCATGCCGCGGTGCGCCTTGTTTTCCAGGTCTTCGCGCAGGCAGCCTTCGAGCGTGCTGTAGTCGATCCAGCTGTCGCTCTTGGTCACGCCGATGCGCTCGGCAAAGAGCTGCAGGCTCTCGGGCGTGTAGCCGCGGCGGCGCAGGCCGACGATGGTCGGCATGCGCGGGTCGTCCCAGCCGCTCACGCGCTTTTCATTGACCAGCTGCGCCAGCTTGCGCTTGGACGTGACCACATAAGTCAGGTTCAGGCGGGCGAATTCGTACTGCTTGGGCGGAGGGCTGGCCAGCAGGCCGCCTTCGATCAAGCGCTCCATCAGCCAGTCGTAAAACGGGCGCTGGTCTTCGAATTCGAGCGTGCAGATGCTGTGCGTGATTTGCTCGAGCGCATCCTCGATCGGGTGTGCAAAGGTGTACATGGGGTACACGCACCAGGTGTTGCCGGTGAGGTGGTGCTCAGCATGCCGAATCCGGTAGATGGCCGGGTCGCGCAGGTTGATGTTGGGGGACTGCATGTCGATCTTCGCACGCAGTACCATGGCGCCGTCGGGGTGTTGGCCATCGCGCATTTCGCGAAAGCGGGCCAGGTTCTCGGCGGGTGAGCGTGCACGGAAAGGGCTGTCGACACCTGGCTTGCCGAAATCCCCCCGGTTGGCGCGCATTTCTTCGGGCGTCTGCTCGTCCACATAGGCATGGCCGGCTTCGATCAGGTACTCGGCGGCGCGGTACATGAAACCGAAATAGTCGCTGGCTTGGTAGGGCGCGGCGCTGCCCGGTGCCTGACCGATCTGGGCCCAGTCAAAACCCAGCCATTTCACAGCGTCGATGATGCTGTCGACAAACTCCTGGTCTTCTTTTTCAGGGTTGGTGTCGTCAAAACGCAGGTGGCACACGCCGCCGTAATCGCGCGCCAGGCCAAAGTTCAGGCAAATGCTCTTGGCGTGGCCCACGTGCAAATAGCCGTTGGGTTCGGGCGGGAAGCGGGTGCGGATCCTGGCGGGATCTGGCTCGCCGATCGCATGGTGGGCGGCGTCGCCTGGGGTGCCGGCCCAGCGGCGGCCGGCGTAGGTGCCTTGTTCCAGGTCTTTTTCGATGATCTGGCGCAGAAAGTTGCTGACCTTGTGCTCACCGGCGTCGGCAGGGGTGTTGGCGTGGGAATGCATTCGGGGATTTTAGGCGCTGAGGTGGGGCTGCCCGGTTACGAATGCTCACCGGCTCCCGGTGGGGCTTGTCCACCCATCTGCAGGCTGATGCGCTAAAGCACTGCGGCATGCGCCGTCTTTGTGTTGAAAGGCCCACCATGAGTAGCGTTGTTTCTTTGATCCGTTCCCGTGCCGCATGGCTGCTCGGTTTGATCGGATTGGCCCTGGCCCAGACCGGTTGCGCCCATCCGGTCTGGGTGGAACCGTCTGTGGTGGTTCAAGCCCGTGTGGGTGGACCAGTGTATGGCCCTGTGTATGGGCCACCTGCGGTGGTGGTTTCGCCTGTGCCGGTTTGGGGGGCGCCGCCCGTGGTCATGCCACCTAGGGTGATGGCCCCCGTCGCTGTTTATCGGCCGGGGTGGCATGGCGGCTACCGGGGTCACCACCATGGCCATCGCCACGGTGACTGGCGGTGACGCCATGTCTGGGCAGCAGAATGTCAGCGGCGATAATTCCAGCCTGTTTCTGGAGTCCCTGTGGATACTTTGCTGCTCATCAAGGCCGCCGTCATGGGCTTGGTCGAAGGCCTGACGGAATTTCTGCCCATTTCTTCTACAGGTCACCTCATCTTGGCAGGTGCACTGCTTGGCTTTGACGACGACAAAGCCAAGGTCTTTGACATCGCCATCCAGACCGGCGCCATCTTTGCAGTGATCCTGGTGTACTGGCAAAAAATCAGCAGCACGGTGCGTGCCTTGCCCTACCGCGAAGATGCGCAGCGCTTTGCGTTCAATGTGCTGATCGGGTTTTTACCCGCGGTGGTCATGGGCCTGCTGCTCGGCAAGGCCATCAAGGCGCACCTGTTCACGCCGGCGGTGGTGGCCACGACCTTCATCGTGGGGGGCTTCATCATCCTGTGGGCCGAGCGTCGCCCGGCCAGTACCGTGCGCATCCATGATGTGGAGTACATGCGCGGACGAGATGCACTCAAAGTGGGTCTGGTGCAGTGCCTGGCCATGATCCCGGGCACCAGCCGAAGCGGGGCCACCATCATCGGGGGCATGTTGCTGGGCCTGTCGCGCAAGGCGGCGACGGACTTTTCTTTTTATCTGGCCATCCCGACCTTGATCGGGGCTGGGGTCTACAGCCTCTACAAAGAACGTGCTTTGCTGAGCTTGGCCGATCTGCCCATGTTTGGCGTGGGGTTGGTGGTGTCCTTCATCAGCGCCTGGGTCTGCGTGCGTTGGCTGCTCAAATTCATCTCCAGCCACAGCTTTGAAGTGTTTGCCTGGTACCGCATTGCCTTTGGCCTGCTGGTGTTGGCCACCAGCCATTTCGGTTGGGTGCAGTGGCACGCCTGAAACAATCGGGATCTGACCCCGATTAATGACCCGATTAAAGGGATCAGATCCCGAGGTTGCGCAGACTGGCCTCGATGGCGGCTGCAGTGGCCAGCGGTTTTTCCATCGGAAACAGGTGGCTGCCATCGAGCATCATCACGCGGCCTTTGGTCAAGCGTTGGGTCAACTCCATGCCCACGGTGCGCATCTCTACCGAATGCGTGCCGCCAACGAAGGCCACTGGACATTTGAGGGGATGGCGTTTGAGCAGGCCGGCCAGGTTGTCGGGCAGCGTGTTGTAGATCGCGGTCTCAATGTCTCGGTCAAAACGCAGCCAACGCTGACCGTCCACCTCGTGGGTGCCGTGGTCCACATAGTCTGCCAGTACCTGTAAGTCCCAACGTGCAAATGCTTTTTTGTGGTGCAGGTGGTCCAGCACTGCGGCGCGGTCAGGCCAGTGGTCTCGGCGTTTGCGGCTGATGCGCCCTGGTGAGAGCGAGCCCACCAGCTGGGTTTGTTTGACCAACCCGAGCGTGGTGGCTTTCCAGCCCCCCAGGATCGGCGAGTCCAGCAGCAGCACCCCTCGGGCCAATTCAGGATGACGTGCGGCACACATCAGGCTCAGGATGCCGCCCAGCGAATGTCCGACCAGAAAGGCCGGCTCTCCATGGCCTTGCCAGTGGCGTGCGGTCGCGGCCAGCTCTTCAACCAAGTGCGGCCAGTTGTTGGTCACCGGGTACTGCGGGTCATGACCAAAGCGGTCAATCGCTTGCACCTCAAACCCGCGTTGGCGCAGGTTGTCGAGCATCACGCGGTAGGTGCCACCGGGAAAGCTGTTGCCATGCGAAAAAAGGATGCGGGGCCGCATGGAAGTCAAATCAGTTTTTCTTCGGGCGTGCGTATCTTCTTGAGCGGCTGGCTCCTGGCGGCGTGCACCATGATCGGCACTTGCGTGTCCTGACCATCCCAGGCGGGGTGCTCGATGCTGTCAAAGATCTGGCGAAGTTTCTCGCCCCAACTGCGGCGCACCATTTGGAAGTAGGGGTTGTGCTCGTCAATGCACATGATGCGGTCGGTCTGCAGACTGCCCGCTGGGTACACCACCATGTCCAGCGGGAGGCCTACCGACAGGTTGGACTTGAGCGTCGAGTCCATGGACACGAGAGCGCACTTGGCCGCTTCATCCAGGGGGGTATCGGGGGTGATGACACGGTCCAGCACAGGTTTGCCGTATTTGGATTCGCCAATTTGGAAGTAGGGCGTTTCGTCCGTCGCTTCGATGAAGTTCCCGGGCGAGTAGACCTGGAACAAGCGCATGCCTTCGTTGCCGATCTGGCCGCCAAAGATCATGGACACATTGAAGTCCACGCCAGTGGCGCGCAGGGCCGCGGCATCGCGCTCGTACACACGGCGAACGGCAGCCCCCAGCACACGACAGGCATCGAACATGCTTGTGGCGTTCCAAATGGTCAGCGCTTCGTCTTGGCCGGGTTCGACCAGCTTTTCAGTTTGCAGGACTTCGCGCACCGATTGCGAGACGCTCAGGTTGCCTGCCGACAGCAGCGTCATGAAGCGGTCGCCCGGCTTCTCGTAAATGATCATCTTGCGGAAGGTGCTGATTTGGTCGAGCCCCGCATTGGTGCGGGAGTCGGACAGGAACACCAGTCCGGCACGGGTTTTGACAGCAACGCAGTAGGTCATGGCGATTTTTTGGGCAGCAGGCGCTGCAGACTGTACAGGGCATCGAGCGCTTCGCGCGGGCTCAATGCGTCCGGGTTGATTTGGGCCAAAGCCGCTTCGACAGCCGTCGGGCCTGCGACCTCGGCTTCGGGGGGCGGTGCAAACAGGTCGACCTGGGCGCGCGCGTCCTGCGCACCCAATTCCAGCGCCTGCAGGGCATGGCGAGCATGGTTCAGCACAGCAGCAGGCACGCCTGCCAGGCGCGCCACTTGCACGCCGTAGCTGCGGCTGGCCGGGCCAGCCTGGATCTCGTGCAGGAACACGATGTCACTGCCCGACTCGGCGGCGCTCACATGCATGTTGATGGCGGCGGTGTGCGTCGCTGGAAATTCTGTCAACTCGAAATAGTGAGTGGCGAACAGGCCAAAGCACTGCACCTTGTTGTGCAAGTGGGTGGCGATGCCACTGGCCAGCGCCAGACCATCAAAGGTCGAAGTGCCACGCCCAATCTCGTCCATCAGCACCAGGCTGTGGGGTGTGGCGCTGTGCAGGATTTGGGCGGCCTCGGTCATCTCCAGCATGAAGGTCGATTGGGCATTGGCCAGGTCGTCGGCCGCACCGATGCGGGTGTGGATCGCGTCGATGGGCCCCAGGCGGCACTGGCTGGCAGGCACATGGCTGCCAATGCTGGCCAGCAGCACGATCAATGCCACCTGGCGCATGTAGGTTGATTTACCGCCCATGTTGGGGCCGGTGATGATCTGCAGCCGTTGCTTCGGGCCCATCACCGTGTCGTTGGCGATGAAGCTGCCGCCTGACAGCGCCGCCAGACGCGCTTCGACCACCGGGTGGCGCCCGGCGCGAATCTCGATGCAGGGTTCGCGGGTGAACTCGGGTGCGCACCAGTTCAGGGTGATGGCGCGCTCGCTCAGGGTGCACAGCGCATCCAGCCCAGCCATGGCCTGTGCCAGGCCGGTGAGCGCGGGCACAAAGCTTTGTAGCTGATCAAGCAGGCCTTCGTAAAGCCACTTTTCGCGGGCCAGCGCCCGTTCCTGAGCCGACAGGGCCTTGTCTTCAAAGGCCTTGAGCTCGGGGGTGATGAAGCGCTCGGCGTTTTTGAGCGTTTGCCGGCGGCGGTAATCTTCCGGCACTTTGTCGAGTTGGCCTTGTGTGACCTCGATGTAAAAGCCATGCACCTTGTTGAACTGCACACGCAGGTTGGCGATGCCGGTGCGGGCTTTCTCCCGGGTTTCCAGCTCCAGCAGAAAACTGTCGCAGTTGGTTTGGATGGCCCGCAGCTCGTCCAACTCTGCATCCAGCCCGGGGGCAATCACGCCGCCGTCGCGCACCAGCGCGGCGGGTTCTTCGAACAGCGATTGGGTCAGCAAATCGGCGCAACCGACCGGTGGGGTGAGCCAGCGGGCCAGACGGCCCAGCAGCGTGCCCTCTGGAGGCGCCAGGCTTTGCAGCGTCTGGGCCAAGCCTTCGGCACGCTCCAGTGCGTAACGCAAAGCCACCAGCTCCCGTGGGCGCACCTGACGCAGCGCGGTCCGTGCGGTGATGCGCTCCACATCGCTGGCGCCTTTGAACTGTTCGCGCAGTCTGCTCCAGGTACCACTGCCTTGCAGCTGTGCAATGGCTTCCAGGCGTTCTTGGGCTTGGGCGCGGTCGCGTTGAGGGCTCAGCAGCCAGCCCTTGAGCATGCGGCTGCCCATCCCGGTCATGCAGGTGTCCAACAGCGAGAACAAGGTGGGCGAGTCTTCGCCGCGCAGGGTCTGCACCAGCTCCAGGTTGCGGCGGGTGGCGGCGGGCAGGTCGATCAGTGTGTCTGAGCGCTGCACGCGGATGCTTTGCACATGGGGCAGGTTGCGGCCTTGGGTGTGTTCGGCGTAGGTCAAGAGCGCGCTCGCAGCGGCATGCGCATCGTGCAGGGTGTCGGCGCTCCAGGCGGCCAGGCTGGCAGCCTGCATCTGCTCCAGCAGTTTGCGCTGACCCAGGCCGGCGTCGAACTGGAAGTCCGGGCGCAGCGCCAGCGAGAGGCCGGCACCACGGTGCTGGGCGCGGATCTGGCGCAGGCGTTCTTCAAAGGTCTGTGTCATGCCCGCGCTGGCCAGCAGTTCGGCGGGGGCGATCCGGTCGATCCAGTCCGACAGCTCCTCGTGTGCGCACTCGGCCAGATGGACCACACCTTGTGTGACGCTCAGCCAGGCCAAGCCACAACGGGCTTTTTTGCCTTGGTGAACGGCCAGCAGCAGGGCTTCGGATTTTTCGGACAGCAGCTCGGTGTCGGTCAGCGTGCCGGGCGTGACCACGCGCACCACCTTGCGCTCGACCGGCCCCTTGGAGGTAGCCACATCGCCAACCTGCTCGCAAATCGCGACCGACTCGCCCAGCTTGATCAGGCGTGCCAGGTAGCCTTCGACCGAATGGAAAGGCACGCCCGCCATGACCACCGGTTGCCCAGCAGATTGCCCACGCTTGGTGATGGTGATGTCGAGCAAGCGACCGGCTTTCTCGGCATCGGCCCAGAACAGCTCGTAGAAGTCGCCCATCCGGTAGAAGACGAGCGTGTCGGGAAATTCTGCCTTGATGGCCAGGTACTGGGCCATCATGGGGGTGTGTTCGGGATGGGCAGTAGACATGTGGGTCAAACAGGTGTCATCGGTCAGGCCGATGCAGACTCGACCGCCCGAATGGCCTGGGCGATGTCCTGGGCATTCAGTGTCCGTTCGAAGTTCCGGATGTGCGGTGCGGTCAGCGTGAGGGTGGCGATGGTGTCAATGTCGGCATCAGCGGGAGGGTGTGACAGGCCCAGTTGCTGCAGGTTCATGGGCAGACCTGTGCGCATGTAAAAAGCACGCATCTCGCGCATGAAAGCGGCTGGTTGCTGTTCCAATTGCCATTGCACCAGGGTGCCATAGGCCACCTGCAGCCCATGCAGGGTGTGGACGGTGTCGGGCAGGGCCGAAAGACCACGGGTCATGGAATGGGCCACAGACAGACCGCCATTTTCAAAGCACAGGCCGCTGAGCAACACGCAGGCCTCCACCAAGGCTTCCAGGTGGGCATCGGCTTGCCGGTGCTCCAGGGCTTTCAAGGCGC
>JACCDQ010767519.1_pt1 | contig 26016 bp, 17 predicted proteins | sample 7446031 | NCBI WGS metagenome assembly JACCDQ01 (sample SAMN15323442, study PRJNA562643) | freshwater metagenome | isolation source: river surface water | place: USA:Blue River Watershed | collected 2017-08-17 | reverse complement strand
GTAAATTAGATGCAGGTGGATTTACATCGCTTTCAAGAGAAGAGCAACGCATTTATCAATCAAGAGTAAAAAGCGAGGCTATTCAAGAGCTTGGTTTTGGCTCATATTCTCGTGCCGCATTATTAAAGAATCCAGAAGCGATGAAGCTGGTAAATCAGCTTACGGAAGAAAAAATGGCGCGTGTTGTTCCGATGTCTGGTATGTCGTCGCCAAGTGCTTCTACCATTTTCGAGCAACAAAATTCGGGCATTGCCGGTGCAATTCGTGGATTTAGGGCCGAGAAAAATGCAGAAAAATTAATTTCTTCGATGAAATTAACCGGCACAGAGGCGGAGCAACTTCGTCTCCAAGCAAAGGGCATTCAGGCCAATAGAATTCAGCAGGGCGTTTTTGGCGCTTCGTTCGCCGCGCCATTTATTGCGGGTATGATTCCATCCGGACCACAAGCGTCGATGGGACAAAATATTGCATCTAGCGCGCTAAACGCAGGCGGATTTGGACTCGCAATGGGTAGCGTTTTTGGCCTGCCGGGTGCATTAGTTGGTGGTGGTATTGGAGCGGTCGGAGGCGGCGTAAAAGGATTCCTCGATTCTGTTAATAAATCCTACGCTAATCTCGCCAAAGAAATAGAAGAGTCTAATTCCAAGAATATTGCACTTATTAATCAGGCGTCTGAAATTAGTCGTCTTTCCGAAACTCTACGCGACACGGCGCTATCCGGCGGCAAAGCAGAAGATATCAAGAGATTAATTGAACTCCAAAATGATGTATTCGCATCTATTACAGATGAAAATGTTCGTCAAAAAATCATTGATGCCCAAGGCGATTTAAAGAAAATCGAAGCTATTCGCTCCGAACTATCAAAACGCACAAATTCACAAACACGTTCTGACGATGTTGTTTCTTCAATAAACGCGGCAATGGGTAGTCGTGGTATTTTTGGCGATTATTTTCAATATGGCTCCGTTGGCGGCAAGGAATATGGCGCGCTAGCGCAGAATATCCAAGCAAAACTGCAAAATTACATTGCGGATAAAGGGCCGAAGAGTCTTGATGATTTTAAGAATATGTTCGCCTCTGGTCCGCAGGGTGCAATGGATGCATTGACCGAGTTGGGCGTAGATTTTGATAAAGCCGGAAAAAATGTGCGCGAAATGTCACAAACAATTGCGGATGCGGGGCAACTTGCGGCGTCAAAAATCAAACTGCAAGGCGATGTAATTGAGCAAAATATCAAAAAGATTGCAGATTTTAGCAAACAATTCCAATCGGCAGCGGAAGATTTGGAGTATTACGCTAATGCGGCGCGCGACGAAGGATTATTTAGAGTTGGACTCAAGAAAGAACTGGAAGACATGGCTGGTTCACTGCTTACTGAAACGTCAGTAGAAGCGCTAAAGAGAAGAACCTCATCACAACTCTCTTCAATTTCTGCGGCGGGTGGCATTCAATTTACTGGTGCAATGGAAGTTGGACGCGCCAATTTAATCAAATCTATCGTTTCTAAAAAGGGGCCGGGCGACGAAGATTTGTTGAGAAGCGTGCGTGATGTTTCGTCTATCTCAGGGTTAAAAAACCTGCTAGAAGACAAGAGTGTTGGCGACGACGTAAAGAAAGAGCTTAAGAGCGTCATCAATGAACTAGAAAATATTTCTCGTAATACAAAGAATGAGCTGGAAAAAACAACGCTCATTGCGGAAGCGCAACGTTCATTAATAAAAATTCAAGAGCGCTCAAAACTTCTTGAAAACGCAGGATATAGCGAAGGAACCATTCAGCGTTTTGTGGAAGCTAGAATTGCCGGTCGTTCGCCACTTGGCCCGAATCCAACAGCTTTACGCGCGAACGCCTTCTTGGAACAAGATAAACTACTTACTTCGCTGGGAATTGGTGACATCGCTAATTCTCAAAAAATTAGAGAAACATTACAAACTGTTTCGGCGCTTCCTATGTTGGCAGAAATGGCGTCAAAAATTACCGGGACATCTGTTGCGCCAACACTTGAGGGAATTAAATCCGCCGCATTAACACAAACTAGCGGAAACACATTGGATTCGACGTTTGAACAAAATACGCTAAAACGTATCGCTGAATACGTATCAAGATTAGAAGTCAGTCCAGAAATGGAACAGAAAAAGATTTTAGACTTATACGGCAAAAATGATTTATCTGTAACTGGTATGGCTTCTACTATGGATATGAAGCTTGTAACGGGCGGTCTTGATTTAATCGGGGCCAACACAAAGTCTTCTGCTGACACGCTGACGAAAATCTATGAAAAGATGGATAAGAACCTTGTGGGCGTTCAGCAGTTCAATTCAGAAGCAAAGGCGGGGGAAAGAATTATTCAGATTGAAGGAGCTTTAAAGAAATTAGAAATCGAAAAAGGAGATTTCTCATCGTCCGCTATAAAAAACGCATTACAACAAAATAAAAAAATTGATACTACCAATATTTTTGACGAATTTGTTAGAATTACAAATAAAGGTCAATTTAATGGCGCGACAAGAGATTTTGGTCTTGCGATATCGAATTATAATTCGCCAGAAAAAATAACAAAATTCAAGAAAGATGTATTAAATCCAACCGGGGAAATATATAACAAACTAAGAGAAAATAAAACGTTTGCATCTTCGATAGAATCGCTATCGGAAGGGCAATTTGATTCGGATTTGAATGTATTCATTGATAAATTCTTAGAAAATATTGCAAAATCAATCGGTGGAAAATTCTACGCCGCTCTCGTTAATAATTACGAGATGAAGAAAGCTGAATTAGAGAACGATTTATTTGAAGCTCAACAGTCAAAAGCGGATGTAAATAACATTTATGCAAAAAAATCCGCTGCACTTGCGAATAGTGTTAAATCAGGATATTCGCTGAAACAAATAAATCGTAATAATTTGGTTATGCGCGATGCGCCAATATCAACAAATTTTTCTCAATCCGTTTCAGGCATAGATACTAATGAAGCGTTACTCGTTGAAAGCTTAAGAAGAAATCGTAGCGAATTAAGCGATTTGCAGGCGCAAAACGTGGAACTCGAAAAAATCCAAGAGAAAGAAAAAGAAATTCTTGCGATTAATTTGGAGTTATTACGTATTAGGGGTAAATCCGTTGCAGAACTAAAGAAGGTTGATTTCGAAAAAAGTCTTGAGAGATTGGCGCAGATGAAAGCTTCTGGTCAGCAGTTAGTTAGTGGCTCAGATTTTGAGTCGCTAATGATGAATCGCGCTCAATATCTCGGTTCTCAAGGAGATTCTTTCGGTTCTTTCTCTACCGCCCTCCAATCTCCTTTCCGTCGCATGAAAGAAGATTTAATGGACTTAAGTTCTGTCGGACAGCGCGTTGGCGCGTCTCTTGAACAAAGTTTAAGCGGCGCATTTGGTGATTTCGTAACGGGCGCTGCGAAAGGCAAAGATGCATTTCGTTCATTTATAGCTTCATTAACCAATGATAGCGCAAGAGCATTTGCATCAAAAGCCGTGCAACAAATTCTCGGCGCCTCTTTTGGTGGTGGAAACGGCAATATATTTTCTACATTCTTTTCTCCGCCAGCTCAAAAAGCTATGGGCGGTATGCTGCATCGTTCGCCTGCTTTATTAACGGCTGGAGAGGTGGTTGTTCCAAAAGAACATGCTTCACTAATTGGTTATGATACCATGAGTAAAATGAATAACGGAACGCTGCCAAAATTCAATTTTGGTGGCCTTGTAAAAGGCGGTTCCGGGATTAAGGATGACGTATTTGCCATGCTGCGTCCGGGCGATTATGTAATCAAAAAGAGTTCCGTCCAAAAATACGGTTCAGAGAACCTTCTTGATATGGTAAAGGGCAAGAGAATGCAGAAAAAATTTCTTGGCGGTGCTATTCTTGGTGCATTACTAGGCGGCGGGCTAGGATACGTAACAGGAGGGAAGAAAGGCGCAATTGCCGGCGCGTTGGGCGGCGGACTAGCAGGAGGGTTTGCGCAAAATTATATGAATAGCGGTTCGTTCTTCAAGACGGGGACGGCAGCCGCTCCATCCACATCGCTATTCCAATCGCCGGGTTCAATGATTCCGCAGGGGCTATCGCTTTCAAATAGCGGCGCAACTCTAAGCGTTAATCCGACTTCTTCCGCGACTGGTCTTGGTTCTTCCGTAATGGCTTCTACCGCCTTCAAGTCTCTTGCTGGCAATATTGTTGCGGCGGGCGTTTTAGGTGGAATTGGACAGATGATGGCTCCAAAAGCGGAAACAGAACAGGAATTTAAGAATCTAACGCCTGCGCAAACATCTATTCTTCGCGCACAAATTGAATCTAAACAAGCCGCGCAATTATCCGGTTTAGGAAATGGAGAATTTTTGGTTCCGGTTGAAAAAGACGGATTTATAGTTCATGAGCGTGCTCGCGTGGCGGCAACAAGACGTTTTGAAAATGGTGGAATGGTTCCATCAATGCTTACCGGCGGGGAAATGGTTATTCCAAGAGAAGTAGTTGGTGGAATTGGCGCAAAAGCATTTGCGAATGGTGGATTTGCTGGTTCGCCAATAATAAATGCCAATCCAACTATGGGTTCTTCCGTTGGAGAAATTAATATTACGGTTAATGTTGACGGTAAGGGAAATACGAAAGAAGAGGTATCTGGCGCGGGCATGGACAAGGGTGGCGCAGGCCAACTCGCCGCACAACTTCGTGGCGCAGTCGTCCAAGTTATTACGAAAGAGCAAATGCCCGGTGGCGTTCTTTACAACGCATACGGAAGAAGTCAAGCTATTTAATTTCAACAAAGGAAAAGGTAATATAATAACATGGCAAATACGGTAAATGATTTCACATTTCAGAACTTTAATACGAATATATCATATTCTCAGTATGATGTCGTATATGGAATAAATGGCTCGGATACAAAATTCTATTATGCCACGCAAGCGTCACAGGGTAAAAATCCAATATATGCGCTTCAATATACTGTTACAGGATGGGAGCGCACCGATGATTTGACGACAGTTTATTTTAATAAAACCGGTTCACAACCTGATTTTGAGGTGGGAAGCGAAGTAAGAATAAATTGTCCAAGTCAAACTTCTATAAATTATACTGGATTGGCTATTTATGGGGGCTCTAATACAATCAAATATATTAATCCGGGCTGGGATAATGCGCTTACTTCATTAGCTGGCGCGGATTATCTTACAACCGTCACGAATCCAGCGTGGACAAGTGGTTTCGGCTGGACGCCATCCAATGGAACAAGTGTAGATTTCATGACAAAACGCGATTTTGCCCAATTTGGAGATGGATATACAGCGCAGGGTCGTTTGGGTATTAATTCAATTGGTTCCGTAATAAATATGTCATTCAATGATAGAAGTTATAAGGAATCTCGCGCAATATTAAATTACGTCCAATCGATGGGTGGTGTTGTTCCGGTTAAAATCAATTTTCCAACGCATAGATTATTTAATAATCCATATACAAAGTATTTATTAACCGACCCAAAGATTACAATGTCATCATATAATCTTAATAATGTTACGGTGACGGCAACAAGAGTTTATAATCCTTAATTTATGCCAATTACATTAACAGCAACAGAGGCTACAAAATTAAATCCTTCTGCAATAATTCAATTATTCGTAATGGATGCAACCACACTGGGCGCGGCAGAACTATTATACTTTCATAACGGTTCAAATGGACTTTATAATCCAATTATATTTGATGGACAAGAGTATACACCATACCCAATTGAGGCGGAAGGTTTTGAAATAGATGGAAAGGGACAACTACCGCGCCCAAAATTAAAGATAGCAAATATCAAGGGATTAATTGGTAGATATCTAAAGGATTATGATGATTTGACCGGAGCAAAACTTATCAGAAAAAAAGTATTCGCCAAATTTATTGATGCGGCAAATTTCCCAAATAGCGTAAATCCGTTCGGAACGCCGGACCCGGAGGGCGCATATCCGGATGAAATATTTTATTTCGACCGTAAATCGGCGGAAAATAGATTATTCGTTGAGTGGGAATTAGTGACTGTGCTTGAATTACCGCAGGCTAAATTACCTTATCGCCAAATGCTTGCGAACAGTTGTGTTTTTAGATATAGAGATGTAAATAGCTGCGGATATGCCGGCGTTCCTGTTGCAGATTATGCTAATAAGAAATTCGAAACATCAGTTGTTAGTGGCGGCTATGGATTTACACTTGTTGACCAAGGAGAATGGGACGAATCAACCACATATAATATCGGCGATTATGTATACATCGAATCAACACTTGAGATAAATGCGGGAGAAAAATTTTATTATGTTTGTCGAACAAATGGAACAACAGGCGCAATAAATAAGCCAAATCTTTCGCGCGGACTTTTAGCGACAAATTGGATAGCCGACGCATGTAGTAAACTGGTAACGGGCTGCAAATGCCGTTTTGCAACCGGCGCATTACCCTATGGCGGGTTCCAAGGATTGACGCGGGCGCCAATCTCAAGATGAACATCACGATAAAGAATTTAATTCGATATCATGCGATGGAGGATGAGGAAAATGAGATTTGTGGTATCGTTTATAGAGCTAAAGATAAACTATTTATTCATAAATGTCAAAACATAGCCATTGATAAGACCGAAGAGTTTGAAATAGATTCGGAAGAATTTATATCTTGTTATAATAAAGGCGAGATTGTGTATATTTACCACTCACAGCATTCTAACGCGTTTTCGGAAGAGGATATTATTCGCGCCAATGAATTGATAATTCCGCTTATATTATTTAATCCAAAAACAGATTATTTCTCGGTTTATTATCCGCCCGATTATAAGCCCGATTATATTGGAAGAGAATTCATTTGGGGATTTAACGATTGTTATACGTTGATAAGAGAATATTATCGTAGAGAATACTTAATTCCGCTGTCGGATTATGATGCTGACGAGGGATACGAATTAACTGGTCAGGATAAGATTGTAAATAACTTTGAAAAAGAGGGTTTTAGCAAAATTGACATAAAAAATATAGAAAAGGGCGATTTAATCGCTTTTAAGATACATAAAGATTATCCGACTCATTTGGCTATTTATATGGGTAATAACATGATTTTACATCAGCTTTTTAATTGCCAGTCGAGAATTGAGAATTTATCGGAAAATTGGGTAAAACGCATTCTATTCGGCCTAAGACATAAAAACAACTTAAAAACTATCCCGTAAAGTGTAATATATTAACAAGGTAAAGGTTTAAAATGGTTAATGTATATCTACATGGGCAGATGGGCCAAAGTTTTGGCAAAAAATGGCTAGGACTGGCCGTAAAAAGCGTCAGCGAGGCATTACACGCCATTGATGTAAATTCAAAGGGTGCTTTTCGTAAATTTCTGATAGACAATAAGGACAAAAACTATCGAATTAAGGTTGGAAAACGTTTTATACAGGAAGACATTGAGGCAAAGGGACCATGTGGCCGTCAAGATGTTCATATTGTTCCTGTCATTAAGGGGAGAAAGAGCGGCGCGGGAAAAATATTTGCCGCTGTAGCGATTATTGCGCTAACCGTATTTACTGCCGGCGCGGGGTTAGGCATCGCAGGATTAACGGGTAATATTTTCGGTGCGTATGTTGGTGTTGCAGCGTCAATTGGTCTGTCGATTGGAACGTCACTATTACTGGGCGGAATTTCCCAATTAATGGCGCCAAAACCATCGAATGATGTAACAAGCGATACAAAAGAAAATAGAAATTCGTTTGATTTTAGTGGTAACATCGACACAATGGAGCAAGGTTTTCCTGTCCCCGTTGCTTATGGACGCGTTATGATTAAGCCAAGCCCAATTAGCTTATCATATTTCCATGAAAGCATTATTATGGGCGGCACAACGGATACACCAACCGTGGCTGTTGATGGAAACGCAGGATTCCAGCAGCCAAGTATACCCACACCAAATCCAATTGGCCAAAACGTAAGTATTACATCAAATAATAATGCTTATCTTAATTTCTTCCGCACGACAATTGTGCCACGCCAACCATTACCAACGGAGGTTGAATCTTGAAAGAGGCACCGGATAATCTAGTCTCGCGCGCAAAAATCAACATTGTTGACGCGCTATGCGAAGGTAAAATTAAAGGATTCGTTGGCGGTAATGACGATTACGGCCCACTTAAATCGACGTATCTAAATGAAACGCCAATGATGAATTCGAACAATACGTTCAATTATAATATCAGTGGCGATTATAATTATGATTTTACACTTGGAACTGTTGACCAATCCGCTTTATCTGATTACGGATATGTAGAAAACTTTCTCCCGCTTCCGGCGAATACAGAATTAAAGCAACTGGTTGAAACACCAACATCCGATATAGATTATAAAGATGTAACAGTTACCCTTAATAATAGAACATATCCAGACGCAAGAACTATCAGATTCAGCGTCAAGGTTCCGCAATTGTTTGCGCAAGTGGACCCGACGCCAGAAAATGGACTGAAAGAGGTTGAGATAAATCCATATGAAGTAAAGTTTATCGTTGAAATTTCGACAAACGGTGGTGATTTCGAGCAGCAGGGTAATGAAATTTCAATAAATGGGAAAACAATGAGTGGTTTCTCGCAAACTCTTGAATTTCCTCTTCCGTCTGATGGCGAGAATTTTATATCTTGGAAGATAAGAATTAGACGGAAAACGTTAAGTATATCATCGTATAAAGTTGCCAATACTCTTGTTGTCCAATCTATGTCGGTTATATCTGGCAGCCAATATCGCTATCCAAATACAGTTGTAGTTGGCATGGAGATTGATGCAGAAAAATTCGGCAGCATTCCTTCGCGCGCATACGAGATTGAGGGTCTTTTGGTAAAGATTCCAGATAATTATAATCCGGTAACGCGTCAATATACTGGTATCTGGTTAGGTAATTTTAAATCGGGAACGGCAGAAGGCTCAAATGAAATAACAAATGGGCAATTTACGTCTGCTTTCGGCGCGCCTTGGTCAAACCATCGCTCTACAACAGTTATTGAGACATCATCCCCTCCCGGTTCGGAAACGCATTATGCGACAACAACAGTTGATACAGCGGCAGCGGGCGACAAAGAATACTTTTCGATTTATCAAGAAGGCGGATTAACAGGCGGAGATTATTTTAATATCAAAGGGTGGTATAAAGTCAGCACTTCTGATTTATCGCTTAAAGTTGGTATCAATAACCACACCACGGACCAATATTATAACGTTGGCAATGCAACGACATGGACATATTTTGAGGTCGTTGTTCGCGCATCGAGTTATGCGGACTGGATGGAGTTCGCCGCTGTTCGTAATGGAGAATGCCTTGCAACGGATAAAGTATATCTTACCGCGCTTGAGGTTACGAGTGTCGCAACCGATGGAAAAGAATATACCAATAATCCAGCTTGGGTATTCTATGATATTGCGACAAATCCAAGATATGGATTGGGCTCATTTATCAAAGAGGAATGGATTGATAAATTCACACTTTATCAAATCGCGCAATATTGCGATGAAATGGTGGATGATGGCGATGGCGGATTAGAGCCACGCATGACCGCGAATGTCGTCCTCACGCGCCAAGAAGATGCGTATAAAGTATTACTAAGTTTCGTCAGTGTATTCAGAGGAATGTTATATTTCTCAAATGGTAGATTGTTCCCAGTCCAAGACGCACTGAAAACATTCGTATATCAGTTCACAAATGCCAATGTAATTGATGGTGTATTCAATTACGCTGGCTCTTCAAAGCGCACCCGTCATACAATTGCAAAAGTAAGATGGAACGACCCGGAAAATTTCTATCGTGAAACAATAGAAATAGTTGAAGACACAGACGCAATTTCTCGTTACGGCTATCAGGAAATGGATATGACTGCTTTCGCCTGCACGTCTCAAGGACAAGCACATCGCGCGGGTAAATGGGCGCTCGTTTCCGAAGCGTTGGAAACAGAAACGGTCACGTTTAAGACCGCTATTGAAGGTAATTATATTCGCCCCGGAGATATATTTCAAATTCAAGATAATGAACGTTATGGAATTGATTTAGGCGGACGCGTGCTAAGCACTTCAAGTGAAAGTGGTATAAAACTAGATAGAACTGTTGAATTGCCATATGGAAATACATATAATTTAACAATTATAACTCCTCGCTCATATCTCGATGGAGAAGGAGAAATCACTGGCTCCGACCAAGTTAATTTCATTAGAAACAGCCAGATTACAACCAGACCAATTGTAATTGGCGGTGGAATTACGGGGGACGAGGTTACGACAACATCTGGTTTCGGTTCTAACTTCGGACCGGGAAGCGTATGGATGATTACGGCGGTAAACGCGAATGCTAATGTTTCATTAATGGAACCAAAGCAATATCGTTGCTTGGCTGTTTCAGAATTCAATCAATATGAAATGGAAGTGCTGGGGCTTGAGTATGTTAGTGGAAAATTCGCGCTGATTGAAACTGGTTTTTCTATCGTTAATAATGAAGTTTACGATGACACGCCAACCGCGCCGCCTAAGCCCGGCGGTTTCAATGTTGGTGGAACACAAATACTTGGCGTGGATTATGTTGTTGGCGAACAACAAGGATTTTTCCGTGATTACTTTCAATTAGACTGGTTTCCTGTCGATTCTAATATACTTAAATTTTATCGTGTAAGAATGACTCCTCCGGGTGGCGCAGAAGAGTTTGTCATCGATACGAACGCTGATACATATTCTTATTCGCTTCCGGGCTGTCGCGAGGTTGGTTATTATAGATTTTCAGTAACGTCTGTTGGTCGTGGGCTTTCCGAATCCGCTGCGTTGACCGGCGGCTATAATCTAACCGCGACGCAGGGTATTTCGGCTGAAACATTCGACACGCCATCTCCGATAACGGGTGTTTATGCTACGCCACTTGACACAGAATGGTTTCATAGTGGATTTGAAAGTAGAACACCAGTGGTCAAGATTCTTAAAGATACTGGCGATTATGAAGGCAATGACCCAAGATTCTTCTATATTACTGGTTACAAATATGATTTTATTTCCGATAGTAGTCCGACAGTAATTATTGCTGGAACGCCGGTAGCAGAGGAATACATCCAGTTAACGAGCGCGAATATTTCATCTCTAAGTGACGCGCGCACTTTCCGTTGTGTTGTTACGCCGCTCACATGTTTGGGGCAAAATCTTATTGGCTTTGACCCGTATACGGGTATTCTGACGAATAAAGCACCATTAAATTCAGTCACATCTTCATTTACGGCTGCATCCGACGGTATTCAATATAATATTCGTCCAAATGCGTTGGATACGGATATCAGTGGCGTATATATTTGGAGAAAGACATCTATGTCTGCGCCAGTTATTACGGACACTCCGGATTTGATTTCCGAATCGCTTGGTGGAACAGTAATTACGTCACCAACTGGAACGTATTACATGTATCATGCACTGATTGATTCTTATTCGCAGAATGGTTGCACGGTTCAAGGTCCATCGTCCGCAGTTCATTATCGCGGGGCGACAGCTTCGGAAATTGCGCCGGGCGCGATTAATAATATAAATCAATTTTTTGAGGGAATTCAGCCAATACAGGTTGTTACGTCTTTACCCGTAAGTGCAACAACTGGTCAAGTTGTATTTTTGACAACCGACAAGAAGCTGTATAGATATAATGGCACAACATGGGTTCGTAAGATTGAGGGAAATCTGGATATTGAAGCATCTTCTATAACGTCAGACGTTATATCTGGTGGGGCGATTATTGCGGGTCTTGTGGCGGCGGATGCGATTAGTGGTAATAACATTATTGCTGGTAGTATTACTGTTGATAAACTTTTTGTTCAATATTTGTCTGGTATTTCGGCGGATTTAGGAACAATTACTGCGGGTTCAATAACGTTAAATAATGGCACATTTGCAAGAGAAACGGTATTCCAATCCGATTTAATAAGACAAGGATATTTTAGGGCTGAATATTTATCCACTCCTCTTAACAGGGCTGGCGTTTTTGGCGCAAGACCTATATCAAGTATATCTACGTCAGTATATTTTTCTGCATCTCTTGCAACGGACGCAGCGATTATTGGTGGCACCACAGATACATCAAACAATCTTTTAACAACATCATTTTCTTTGGGGACGAGAGGAGTGAGCACTTTTAATTCCGGTGTAACAGTTAATACGAATGATTTAACAGTTAATTCGGCTGCACATTTTTATAATTCAATCAATAATTATGGAACATCTTATTTTGAATTAGATTCTATATTTCGTGGAGATTTATATATTGGAACTTCGACATCACAAAAAAGTTTGGTATTAATAAATGACGGAGGAAAAGTTTTTTTTGGAACCGAGCATGATAGTGATGTTTGGTGGTCAAGAGATGGCTCAGCAGATACCGTAATAACCCAAGCAGCAGTTAAAGGTTTATCATTTACGTCAACATCGTCACGCAAATATAAAGATAATGTATTACAAATTACAAATGCACTTGATATTGTAAATCAATTAACCGGTGTAAACTTCGATTGGAATATAAACGATAAAAAGAAAGATATTGGCTTTATCGCCGAAGATGTAAATAACGTCCTTCCATCAATCGTTATGAAAGACAGTAAGGGTTCAATCGAAGGTTTGGATTACGGAAAAGTTACTGCTGTTCTAGTTGAGGCCGTAAAAGAATTAAATCAAAAAGTATCTTCGCTTGAAGATAGATTAAATTCTAAATTCTAATCATGGCTTCTGGATTTAAAGTTGGCTCTACGGATTTGGACGATATATTTAAGGCTATCGTCTCTTCTCCAACTGGTGATGATACTGGATTTATTGTGGCAAATGGAGATGGCACGCAGGGTGATATTGTAAATAGATATTTCTTTTCGTTGGGCGGAGATACTATCGCAACAAATACTGGTCTTGTCGCGGCGAACGGTCTGGATTTACGTTATGTATTCCGTAATATTGCGTATTCTGGCGCGCCAAATATTACAAGTCAACCAGTTAGCGCAACAGTTGACGAAACGGATAATCATACATTTACAGTTGTGGCGGGCGGCGACCCCGTATTAACATATCAGTGGTATAAAGATGGCGGCGCTATTTCTGGCGCAACGAGTTCATCATTATTAATATCAGGCGCGGATGCTGGAGATGATGCCGATTATTATTGTGTCATTTCGAATGGTGTATCTCCGAATGCTACAACAAATACAGTTCATTTAACTGTTATTCTTATACCAGTTATTAGTAATGATGCCGTTGGACCGGGCGAATTTAATGTCGAAGGTGGACCATATGGATTTAACGAAGGCGACGCGCCAACGCTTAAAGTCACCACATCCGCAGGGCAGAACCTTTCTTACCAATGGAAGAGAAATGGTAGTGATGTTGGGACGAATTCGTCAACATATAATTTTACCGTTTCACCCTCTACTGTTGGAACATATACATGTGTTGTGTCAAATACAGCGGGAAGCGATACCTCTTCGGATTGCGTTGTGAGTATATTGGCTCCGGTGATTAGTGGCGGCACGGTGACAGGTGGAACAGGCGGTTCACCCCCGTCTGGTGGTGGAACATATACGTTTACGGACGGCGCCAGTGTAGCAAGCTTTAATGTGACAACATCACAAGGCACAAATCTCACATACGTTTGGAGAAAAGATGGTCTTGACTTGGGTATTAATAATTCTCAGGGCCCAGTTTATAATCCAGCCTATTTTGCGGATGCGGGAGTGTATTCTGTTGATGTATCAAATAATGGCGGGTCGGTGAGTGCGTCTTGCACATTAGTAATAGTTTAAAATTATGAAAATAAAACAAGTAATACTAGCCATATTTGCATTATTCTTATCCGGATGTGGAACTTTGGACTTTTTAGCGTCAAAAGCTGGATACGAAAATAAGCAAAAAATCGAGCTAAAGATAGATGAACTTAAAAAAGATAGGGAAAAAGCACTAGACGAACAAGAAAAACGTATTCGTGCCGCCGATTTAGCTTTATTAAACCAAACGAAAGATAATTTCCAGAAAACATCAAATTGGCTGTATGGTGCATATTTGGGTTCAGAAATGATAAGCAATAAAGATAGATTAGATAATCTAATAAACTATCGTCTTGTAACAGCAATATCTTATGCACCACCGCCAACACCAGAAGCGATAATGGAGCAGAATAAATTGCTAAAAGAGGAACTTAACGAAACGAAAGTGTCAAATAAAGAATTGGAGGCTAGATATGCAGCAAAAGAAAAGGAAGCAAAAGAAGCGAGAGACAGGGAAATCGCCCGCGCTAAGGACGTTGAAAACGCTGAAAAAGAGAAAATTGCCATTGAAAAATCATTCTCATCGAAAATTGAAGACAAAAATGACGAATTGCGCGGAGTAAACGACAACCTTTTCGCGTTAAAGGAGAAACAGCTAGAAAATGAACGCGAATCTAATAATTTAAAGAAGTATATGATTGGCATTTTATTCGCCGGGGCTGGTTTATGTGCAGTCGGCGCATATCTCATGCGTTCGCTTCAATTGGCGATTGTAGCTATTGCGCTTGGTGGCGCCGCATTAGCGATACCATTTATCAAAACTTGGATGGTAATAACAGCGATATCTTTAATACTAACTATTGCTGGCATTATTGTTTATAAACAGTTACACGACGAAAAAACAATCGCAAATAACGCGGTTGGCGCGATACAGGAAGTAAGAAACGAAAACGAGGCAATATATAAAGAAAAAATCAAGCCGAAATTAAACGATTGGTTTAAGGACAAAAAACATCTTACTAAGAAGGTTGAGCAGAAACTAGTAGAATTAAATCAAAAATAATATATTTTTTACATAATTAAGTGTAATATAAGTGTATTAAGTATAATTTATGAAAAAATATTGTGTATCATGTGGAACTCCCCACGAATATTCTATAACGCCACCATCGTTTTGTGGTTCGTGCGGAACGCCGTTTGGTCAGGTTAATGTAGCAGCAAAACAATCTACTCAGTCGCAGCCGACCACGAAAATATCACAAACAGAACGTGTCCTTCAAAAATTGGGCGTTCCTATTGAAGAAGATGATGGTGTAGAAATTCCCGTAATTGCTAAATTAGACCTCAAGATTACAAATTCACCAAAAGTTACATTAACGGAAAATGGACTATCTGGAGGCGGCGTAATGATGGGCGGAGTAAGAGAACCCGGCGATATGACATCTATCGACAAAGTTAAAGCCAAGTTTGAAGATATGCATCGTAGAGACGCTGGTAGCGAAGTGGTAGGAGGTTAATATATGCCAAGAAAACCAAGGATTGATTACAAGTCTCGCGGTGAAAGTATGGTAAAAATGCCAGAAGATTTAGTTCTGGTAACGAAAAACGAAATAGAAAAAAGAAAGAGGAAGTGGACGTATACCGCAATATCATTTGAAGATGTTTCGCAGATATTGACAATAAAAGTTCTTTTAAAATATCATACTTTTATTATAGAGCGCGGCCCATTTTTACATTGGGTGAATAGGGTTATTTCTAACGAAATAAAGAATATTTTACGCGATAACTATTTAAAGTATAGTCGTCCATGTATTAAAGGATGTGTGTTTAATACCGGCGGAACACAATGTTCTTGGACTTCGACCGGAGAGCAATGCGAAGAGTGCCCTCTTTATAAAAAATGGATGAATACGAAAGTGGAGCAACATAATATAAATCAGCCGTTGGCGCTTGAAAACCATTCTGCCGAATTAGAGGATTTGTCGTTTCAGTCAATTGGTGAAGATATTGATATGGAAGAATTTAATGCGCTGATGAAATTAAAGCTAAGCGATTATGATTACAATATGTATAAGAAAATATTTCTCGATAAAAATAGAGAAGATATCAAAGAAGATACTATAAAAAGCTATGGGATTACATATCAGGCATTTTCAAGATTAAAAGAACATTTAATTTCAACGGCGAAAAAAATTATTAAAGAAGAGTTTTAAAATGTCGGAAATTATAACCAGTCTAAATGATAATGGAAATATTGAGATAACACCAGAAATGCAAAAAATCATTCTGGAGAACTGGTCTAAGAAGAAATTAGACGAGGTTGTTCGGATGTGCTTTAATGATGAATCGCTAGATGGAAGAAGTAAACAGGGCCGAGCGGTCAGGGATTGGATTGTAAAAAACGGGCTAAAGGTAAAGACGAGCAAAGTTGAGAAGAAGGGGGAAATGGAGCTTACGGAGGCCCATACCGACTTCATCATGCAAAATTCCGAAAATATGACGGCGATGGAAATGGCACGCGTTTTATTTCCGGAAAAGAAAATTACTCCCCTTCATGGAGAATTTATAGCGATTCAAAAATATCTAAAATCTATTTCGCCAGATTTAGTGTCAGAAACAGAACAAGTAGCAGAAGGAGAATATGAGGCGCCAAAGTCAATTTATCGCATCATTCCAAAAGTAAATAAATATGTTGGTAAATTACAACTAGAGGATGCAAAACTACTGGACCCAAAAACTATTAACGATAGGGATATAAAGAATCTTCGCGCATTAATTGGATATATGAATACGCATTCTTTTCTTTCGACGATAAATATATACGAAAAAGAATACGAACGAACCTTGTTTGAAAGCAGATTTATTCGTTACGTTTATAATAAGCCAGACCTTCTTGAAGAGGAAGTGGACCAATATGTTGCAATTTGTGATAAGGCCGTGGCGTTATTTCAGTTAAAAAAACAGATTCAGGTTCTCCAGAAGAGAATAAATATGAGTTTTGATACCGACGATACGGCAAAACAAAAGCTGGCGACAAATGATATTAATCTTCTTGAGTCGTATCGAGAGCGTGAAACTGCGAGTGAAAAATGGATTGAAACAGTTTTGGATAAGTTGGTTGGTAGCCGCGATGCCAGATTGAAGGGCCGTAATCAAGAAAACGCAAGTATTTTGAATTTCCTAGAGGCGTTCCAATCCGAGAAGAAAAGAAAAGAGATTCTTGAATTATTTAAGCGTCATAAGATGGCGGAGGCTGCGGCAGTTAAGAATCTGTCGAGTATGGATGCTGTAGTCGCGCTGGTTGCTGGATACGACGAAGACGACGCTCGTTTTGAATGAAATTTATCTGCAAAATAGATAATAGTGAATTTAACTCACTAGAGGAATTAATTGCTTATTTAAAGAGATTTAAAATAAGCCAAAAAGATTATTTCACTACATATTATGAACGAAAAGATTTACTTACTGGAGAGTTAATTCCTTTTAAATCCTCAGAACAATATTATTTTGCCAATTTTCTGAATAAGAATAATGCAAAAAAATGGTTTAAAGAAAATCCGGACAAGGCAAAAGAATTTGCTTTGGATTTATTAAAACAGCGTATTGCGCATAAAAAATTAACACAACTACCTACGGAGGTGGAATTACAAAGTTGCGGACTTCCGAACTCTAATTATTTATATAATTTTATCGGCAAATCAAAAATTGAACTAGAAGTAGGTTTAACAAATAAGTATGAATATCCGTCGATTGCGCCAATTTTTACAATAACAAAAGATACAATTGTTGTTGATACGAGAGAGCAGGCCGAATTGAATTTTGGAAAACGTTCTATATTAAAAGAAAAATTAGATTTTGGCGATTATGCTTTACAGGGAATGGAAAAAAAGATTGTGATAGAAAGAAAGTCACTGCCAGATTTAATAGCGTCATTTGTAACTAATATAGAAAGAGTAAAAAAGGAATTTGAGCGAGCAAAAGAATCGGGTGCGTATTTATATGTTGTTTGTGAAGAGAGTCTGAATACAGCGATGAACTATATTCATATTCCATATTTACGTAAATATACAAAAATACCGCCAGAGGTATTATTTTACAATATAAGAGATATGTTACATAATTTTGATTGCCAATTTGTATTTTGCGACGGACGGAAACATGCCACAACCATTACGGAGTATATTCTAGATTCAAAAGAGTCTGGAATTAAATATGACTGGCAGTATCTAATTAATCATTTAAAACTATAAAAGATTATGTGGGAGAATCCTAAAGATAGAGAGAAAAAAGTTTATAAAGACCCAATAGCAGAAATAGAGATGATTGGTGGGGAATTATCCGAAAAACGCGCCAAAGAGAAGATTGGGGAGTTATTAAAATATGATATCGCTTTTACAACTGAATTATTAACTGGAGTTAGATTATATCCGGAGCAAGTAATTTATTTAAAAACATGGTTTGCGAATAATTTTAATTTGATGATTCTTGGAAGAGGATGCGGTAAGAGCACCATAGCTGGTGTATTTGCTATTTTATACGCAGCTTTTAATCCAAATACAAAAATTTTAATTGTATCACAAAACTTTCGCTCAAGCAGAAGAATATTGGAAAATATAGAAAGAATGGCTTTGTCACAACAGACAAAACAACTTCTTAATTTATTTAAACAACCAAAGCTGAGCCGTCGTGGAGATATATTCCAGTGGGAAATGAATAATGGTTCATTAATCATGTGCGTGCCATTATCAAATGGTGAAGGATTGCGCGGGCTTCGTTGCAACGTATTAATAGTTGACGAAGCTTTGCTCGTTCCGTTAAAAATCATCGAAGAAATCCTTCAACCGTTCTTGGTGGCTTCCGGCGATATTAAAGAAAAACAGCAGACTAGAGAATATGAAGATAAACTAATTGCAGAGGGAAAGATGCAAGAGCAAGATAGGCGTGTATTTAAATCTACGTCTAAAATGATTTTGCTTTCATCTGCGTCCTATCAGTGGGAAGACTTATACAAAGTATACGAAAAATATCTGGAAAAAGCCACGAAAGATACGAAAGAACAGCGCGAAATCGCAAGCTATTCCGTAATTCAGGCTAGTTATGAATCCGTGCATCCGGATTTGCTGGATAAAGCTATTCTTGAAGACGTAAAAAACGCTCCTCCGTCGGTAATTGACCGCGAATATCGTGCTCGCTTTATTGAGAGCACACAGAGCTATTTTAGCGCGCGAAAAATGGACGAATGCACGATTAAAAATAATACTCCAGCAATCGAACTCGTTGGAGAGCGAGGTGCAGAATACGTGTTAGGTATCGACCCATCATTCTCTTCGTCGGAAGCTAGTGACCATTTCGCCATGTGTTTGATGAAAATAGTGGAAAAGGGAGATAAGAAAATAGGTATGGTTGTAAATCAATATGCAATAGCTGGCGGAAAAATTAAAGACCATATGTTATATTTATTCTATTTATTAACGAATTTTAATATCGTTTATATTGGAATTGACGCTTCGCAAGGCGACAATAATGAATTTATAAATGCTTGTAATCAGTCTTCTTTATTTAAAACGGCGGGAATAGAATTATTTGATATAGACGCAGACTTTTCCAAAGAAGATATGCTTGTTCTTCCGAAACAAATTAGTCAAAAATATAGTCTTGCGGCAAGAAGAATCGTGCAAAAGCAGGGTTTCCATTCTTCGTTTCAACGTCACGCGAACGAATATCTACAAAGATGTTTTGAGGATAAAAATGTATTATTCGCCGGAAATATATCATCTGTAGATGGATTGGGTGACGAATATTCGAAACTAGACTTATCTATAATTCTTGATAAAAAACGAGGGCATACTGACTTTAATGAAGTAGATAATAATATTTATGCTTTCATGGAAGAACAGGAGAAATATATGAAGATGGTTAAAGATGAATGCGCGCTTATTGAAGTTAGCGCGACTTCGCTTGGAAATCATTCATATGATTTGCCGCAAAGTTTAAAGCGCTCAAGTTCTCCAAATAGAACAAGAAAAGACTCTTATTCCGCATTATTATTGGCAAATTGGTGTCTTAAATTATATCTCGAATCGAGAAATGCACCAAAACGTGGTAATACAAATACGTTCAAACCGATTATCATATAAGTTAGAATAAAGTTACTTTGATATATTTTTACTCTGATTAAGTGTAATATAAGAAAGTAACAATTATAGAAAATGGCAGAAAAACGAGCATATAATAAGAAAGATAACGACTATTGGAATAATATCGTAAAAAAGCCCGCGCAAGTTCCAGCAATCGAGAAACCAATTGTTGCTAGTAGAAAACAGCCGGTTTTACAGTTTGACACTTATGGTGAAAACATAATGGCCTCATTTGCGCAAACGGGCAATGAGGGAACGAGATATAAAGGAACAAATTCAGAATATTCAAACGGTTTAGGTGGATATGAGAATCTAAACCAGTTTCCAATGCCTTATGAAGTGAGCAATGGTCGTCTTTCTATAAATACGGCTATACGTCTTATAATGCGCGCGTATTCCGGATTTGCTGTTTTTCGTAATGCTATAGAAGTGCTAGTCGAATTCAGCAATACAAAACTCCATATTAAAGGTGGCAATGCTCAATCAAGAGAGTTTGTTGCTGCATTTTTAGAAAAAATTCAAATAGATAGACTGAAAGAAGCGTTTTTCCGTGAATATTATCGTTCGGGTAACGTATTGATGGTTCGTTTCGACGGGAAAATGCGTCAGGATGACTTGGATGCGGCGCGCGAGGTTCTTGGTGCTAAAAATCCAACTATTCCAATTAGTTACGTAATCCTTAATCCGGTAAATATTTTCGTTGAAAATGGTATTATACCAAATAGATTTACGTATACAAAGCTTTTGTCTACTTTCGAGATTGAGCGTTTGAAATTTCCGAAAACAGTAGAAGAACAGGAAATGTTTAATGACCTTCCGGAAGTGACACAAAAACAAATTAAGAGTTGGACTGGAGGATTAAATGCTCAAATATATATCCCAATCGACCCAAATAGACTGCATTTTGTATTTTATAAGAAACAACCATATGAGCCGCTTGCCGTGCCAATGGGTTTTGCTGTATTGCCAGATATAGAGTGGAAATTACAGCTAAAGCGTGTAGATATGGCAATGACGCGCTCGCTTGAGCACGCTATGTTGCTCGTAACAAATGGCGAGAAAATCGACGAAAATGGCAATGGCGGCATAGTTCCAGAAAATCTAAGAAGTATTCAGGAAATATTTAAAAAGCCAACAATTGGTCGCGTTTTCGTCGCAGATTATACAACCGATGCAAAATGGGTGATTCCGGATTTTAAAGAACTACTAGGCCCGGAAAAATACACCATCGTAGATAAGGATATAAAAGAAGGTTTACAATCTATTCTTATTGGTGAAGATAAATTTGCTAATGCTATAGTCAAGGCGCGTATCTTTCAAGAAAGACTAAAAGAAGGCCAGCGTGCGTTATTGCGTGATTTCCTTATTCCAGAAATCAAGCGAGTTTGCGCGCAGATGAATTTCAAGAAAATTCCAACATTGGAATTCGAAGATGTTTCCTTGGAAGACCAGACAAATATACACAAGATGTATACAAGATGGGCAGAATTGGGAATACTGACTCCTTGGGAGCTTACTCGCGCAAAGGAAACTGGGCTTCTACCCGATAAAGACGCAAACCTCGAAAGCCAAAAGGAATATAAGGAATTAAGAGATAAGGAATATTATTATCCATTAACCGGAGCATCTTCATCGAAAGATGGCGGGCGTCCAGATGGTTCAACATCGCCAAAAACAGTTACCAATGTGGGCGTTATGGGCTCGGACGTAAAATTCTCCGCTAAAAAGTTGGCAACAAATGTATACGCCTCAAACATGTTGAAAGAAAATGTTATCGCAGCTTTCAAGCAAAAAGCGAAAGTAAAGAAACTGAGCGAAGAGCTACTTGAATTAGCTAATTCTGTGTCAAAATCTATAATGGTAAACGAAGATGTAAAAGATTGGAGTGGAAAGATAAAGGATTATATTTCTTCACCAAAGGAAATCGCCAAAGAAACGGCACAAAAGATAGATGATTTGCGTATCGAGCATGATATTAGTGAATTAGACGCGATTCTAATGTATAAAAGTGCAATATAAATAGTGTAAAAAGATTAACGAAACATAATTATGAAAGAACTGCGCCTAAAAAATGAAGTATTCGCCAAGGATTTATTGGCTTCCCTAAATGAGAACAAAGCCAATGCTACATTGGAAAAAGTTGATAATGAATTTGTTATCAAATATGATATTAAAGCCAGTGAAGACGATGCTTCTGGCGAATGCATTGAGCAGAAGCTAGTTTGCGCAATGAATTACGTGCTCACAAGAATGGATAATAGCGTAAATTATCTTCTTCGCCAAATTGATGATTTATACAATCGACTTGGCGCGCACACAGAAGGGCACCTTCCTAAACTAACGCCCTCTGCATTGTCAAAGCTTATCAAAACCGCAGGAATGGAAGATGATTATGTTGTTGTTCCTCGCCAAATTTGGGCTTCACAAACTGGCGCAGTAGAATTTGGCGCACAAGAGCTTAGCGCGGCTATCAAGAAAATCAACGAAGATAAGGTTGAAGAAAAAGACGCTGATATTTCGCGCCTGATGGAAGCCATCAAGAATTCCCAAAAGAAATAAGTGCAAGAATTAGAAGAATACATCTTTCGTTTTGACGGTTCTTCTATTTCGTTCATAGATGCGCCATCGGACGATTTTAAATCCGAGGTTTTAGCGTCTCTAAACAAAATGAAGGAAACTTTTCCGGAGCATATAAAACCGGAAGATAATCCTGATTTATTATATTTTGCGTCTAATATGGTCGTGCTAGACATGGCCAATGGAAATGGTGATTGTATGTCAATCGCCACGGCAAAAGAAGTATATAAGCGTTTTGAATCGAAATTTATTGATATTGAACACGATAGAAAGCATATTGTTGGCAATATAATTAAATGTTTCTTTACTAAAGTAGATACAAACGAAGAAATTTCTATAGACGAATTAGATTCGTATGAAGGACTGGTGCAGCTTTCATATTGGGGATATATCTGGAGAGTATTAAATGATAAACTTGCGCAGTTTGTATTTGATGCATCTAATATAGAATCAAATAACTATGGTAAGATATCTACCTCTTTTGAGGTTGGCGCAAAATTATTTGATTTAGCGGTTGGCTCAAAATGGCTTAAGAAGGCTAGAATAATCAGCAATGAATCGGAAGAATTTGCGGAATATACAAAGTATCTAAAACCAAAGAATCCGTCGGGTAAAACAAAGGATGGCGAAAATGTGTATCGTGTTATTAAGGGGAAATGCTCGCCGCATGGTGTTGGTCTTGTTGCCAATCCTGCAAGCCAAGTAAAGGGCGTTTTTGCCTATTTAGGTGAAGACGAGGATGAAGAAACCGAAGAGGTCGAGGAAAACGACGATAAAAAACAAGAAATCGACAGTAAATTAACTGAAAACAAGAAAATTTTAATTAATTCATCAAACGATGAAAAAAAATGTGTAAACACTGTTATACCTAAAATTATGAAGAAAGTTGCTAAGCTTGAAGATATTACGCCAGACCTGTTTAAAGATGAGGTAGTGGCTTCTGACGTGTCTAAATTTATTGCCGATTCTATTGCCGCTAAGAGCGAGGAATATGTCAAGCAAATCAAAGACAAAGATGCTGAACTGGTCGCCGCGCAAAAAGCCGCCAAGGACGCCGAGGAAAAACTTGCGCTTCTACAGGCAAATGTAACCGAAATGGCAGCAAAACTCAACAAAATTGAGGAAGAAAAGATTGTTGCCGCTAAAGAAGCCATCTTCAATGAAGGTATGTCTGCTTTCGATAATGAATATAATCTTTCCGACAAGGATAGAGAGATTCTTGCGTCTGATATTAAGAATTTTGATTCGAAAGACCAGCTTTCTGCTTATTTCGATAAGATGAAGCCACTTCTTCAAGAAAAATCAAAAGCGTTCAAGAAAGAGCGCGCTGATAAACTAACAGCCTCGCTCAAGAGTATTGAGAAAGAAGGTCTGAAAGTCCAATTTGAAGTGGACGAAAAAACACTAGATTTTAAGTCGATTGTTGCATCGTTGGAGCCGGTCAAACAGACCGTTGTTCCAGATAGCGTTACATCGCCCGTTGACGAGACACTCGCCGCTCGCATGGAAAAAGCTTTCGCTGGAGCTATCAGTTCCGGTAAGAAAAAATAACAAATACTATAACAATAATTTAACTATAAAATATTATGGGATTCCAAGCAACATTTGCTAATACAAGAATTCATCCTACCAGAAACTATTCCGAACATGAAGTGAATATGTTTTTCGCGAAGGATGTTACTGGCGTCGCCGGCGAACTCGTGAAAATTTCACGTAGCTCTCCTAGCGATACAGATGGCTACAGCATCATTCCGGTCGGCGCTTCGTTCGACCGCGTTACGTCTCTTCGTTACAACGTAAAAGACAAAGTTACCAAGACGGTTGGTGGCGAAAATAAACACTCTGTTTTCGGTTTCACACTCAAGGCTACCCTTGATACCGATGAAAACGGTATGCCAATCCGTTACAATCCTCGTCGTCAGGAAGAACTCCAGTGCGCCGTTTCCGGTGAAGCTGTTCCCGTTCTCCGCAAGGGCGAAATCATGCTCTATAGCTCTGCCTACGTCGGCACCCCGACCGCTGGTTACGCTATGGTTCCGTGGTCTGGCGGCGAAGGCAAAGTTGCTTTCATCGACCCAACCAACACGGGTGTCCTCGGCACGCTTACACAAAGCTCAACATATAAAGAGAATCAAGTTATCGGCACATGCCTTAGCTCGTCTGGCTCTGAATTTGATGGCTTCGCGCTCGTCTCTCTAAATCTTCCCTAATAACTAAAATAAAGAAAGGAAATATATTTAATGAATATCAATATCGAAAGAAAACCAGAACAAATTGAGCTTATCAAGCTCATGGCTCACAAAAACAAGCTAAAAGCTATCGAAGCGCAAGAAACCTTCGCTGGTCTTATTGGCCCTGTTATTCAGCAAGTTCTTCAACTAGAGCCGGTCCTAGCTAACTTCTACAAGGATTTACCTTACGACCAGAACTCTTCGCCCTCTATCCCTCTCGAACTTTACTATGACGTAAATCAGAAGGGTCTTATCAAGGTTTGGTCACAAGCTTCTGCTGGTGGTCTTGCCACAGCCCTTACGCAAGGTATCACCGAGCTAATGGTCGCTACATACAACCTAACTTCCGCCGTGTCATTCGACAAACGTTATGCCGCTGCTGGTCGTTTGGATGTTGTTTCCAAGACCCTTGAGCGTATGGCTCAGGAAATCCTCGCCAAGAAAGAAGTAAACGCCGCAAGCGTGCTCTTCAAAGCTCTTGCCGATGCTCGTTATACATCCGCTTCCGGCTCTGTTCCGCAAATCATCCGCTCTAACGCTGCGAACGTTTTCGTTCCCGGCGACTTACTCCGCCTGATGACCCTCGCCGCCCGCATTAATGTTGCGTGGACCGGTGGCACCCCAACCTCCGCTCCTCGCGGCATCACCGACATCGTTGTTTCTCCCGAAATGACGGAGCAAGTGAAAGGCTGGGCTTTCGAACCCCTCAATACTCGTGGCACGCTCACGAATATTCCGGGCTCGGAACAAATGAGAAACGATGTATTCCGCGCTGCTGGTAATCCTAGCATCTACGGTGTAGATATCGTTCAAGCCAATGAACTTGGTGTTGGATATACCTACAATACACTGTTCTCAAGCTATATTGGTTCTACTTCAATTCCTGCTCACCCATCATCTGGTTCTGCTGGCGCGTTCACACCCGCCTCGGAAGAAGTTGTGGTTGCTATTGATAGAACTCGTGACGCTCTACTCCGCCCGGTCCAGACATCCGGAGAATCAAGCACTCTTGAAGTTATGGCTGATGACCAGTTCTACATCCGCAGCGAAAAAGTCGGCTTTTTTGCACGTTGCCGCGAAGGGCGCGTGGTGGTTGACTCACGCGCGCTTAGCGCAATAATCGTATAATCGAAAAAATATAAAAACTCAAACCCACTGGTATAAAAATCAGTGGGTTTTTTATTTACTTTAATCCAAGAAGATATAGAATAAAATTAATATGTATAATTCTAATAAAAAATGGTCCCAAGCAGAAGATTCATTATTAAAATCAAATTACGGTAAAATCGGTAAAAATAAATTATTAGAATTGATTTCT
>JACCDQ010283181.1_pt1 | contig 26023 bp, 19 predicted proteins | sample 7446031 | NCBI WGS metagenome assembly JACCDQ01 (sample SAMN15323442, study PRJNA562643) | freshwater metagenome | isolation source: river surface water | place: USA:Blue River Watershed | collected 2017-08-17 | reverse complement strand
CCAAAAGAATTCTTAGTTTATTGTTGGCCGTAACGTCATTCCTTTCATTACGTGCCGACGAAGGGATGTGGCCGCTAACCCTCTTGAACAAAATTCAAGATAAAATGCAAGCCCGTGGCATGAAACTATCTGCCGAAGACATCTACTCAATCAATAATTCATCCGTTAAAGACGCCGTTGTTCGTCTTATGCAAAACGGTAGAATGTTCTGTTCTGGGGAAGTGATCTCAGATCAAGGTCTTTTCTTGACCAACCACCACTGTGGTTACGACGCAATCCAAAGTATTGCAACTCCACAAGATAATATTTTAGCCAACGGCTTCTGGGCAAAATCTCTTCAAGAAGAACGTCCCGCTGGATTCCAAATCGGTATGTTGCGTAAAGTTCAAGACGTGACCGAAATGGTATTTAAAGGTACTAAAATCAACGACGATGAAACTACCCGCAGCCAAATTATCGCTACCAACCTAAAAGCTACTCAAACAGCTATGCTCGAGTCTTTAGGTGAAGACAAAAAGAACTACGTTGTTGATGTTGCCGTTTTCTACAACGGTAATCAATACCTAGCCATGTTCTACGAAGTGTACCGCGATATCCGTTTAGTTGGAACTCCTCCAGAAAACGTAGGTAAATTCGGTGGCGAAACCGACAACTGGAGATGGCCTCGTCATACTTGCGACTTCTCTATGTTCCGTATTTACGCAGGTGCTGATAACAAACCAGCTGATTTCTCTAAAACCAACGCTCCATTCAAACCCAAACACCATCTTCCTGTTTCCATTAAAGGTATTAAAGAAGGTGATTTTGCAATGACTATGGGTTACCCTGGACGTACCACACGTAACACCTACTCTGAGGGTATCCTTTACTTAAGCAAAAAAGAACGCCCAATGCGTGTTCAACTTCGTCGCGACATCATGGATGTGTACGAAGAGCACATGAAAGCCGATAAAGATGTTCGTTTGATGTACTCTGCTAAATTGGCGGGTATTGGTAACTACTGGAACAAATTCGGTGGTGAAGCAAAAGAACTTTCTAAACCCGAAATCTACGCTAAACGCAAAGCGGAAGAAAAAGAATTCGAAAATTGGGTTCGTACCAACAACAAAACTGAAATCTATGGCGATGTGACTTCATTGTTTGATGAAGCTTACTCTGAATTAAATAAAATCGGTTTGTACAGCGTGTATTTGCAAGACGGAATTTCTAACAGCATTCCTATGACCTCTGCAATGAGAATGTCTGCCATCTACAAAGCACTACAAGATAAAAAATCAGATCAAGGTAAAGCAATGGCTGCTCAATATGGTGCTGGTGTTTCAGACATGTACCATGAATTTAATGGTAACATCGAAAAGAAAGTATTGGCCGTTGTATTCCGTCACTTAATGGAAGATTTAGACCTTCAATACCTACCTGCATCATTGAAAACTTTGGCGTCAAAAACCAAAAACAATTACACCTTGATGGCTGAAATGGCTTGGGCTAAATCGATGTTTGCAGATACCAACAAATTGAAAAAATTCTGCGCTAAGCCATCTGCTTCTGCTTTAGATAAAGATTTGATCTTCACAATCACCAACCAATACTTGAACATTTTACGCGGTGATTTAGCTCCTCGTATCAGTGAAGTAAATAAGAAATTAGAACGCGCTAACCGTTTATTCTTGGCTGCTAAAGCTGAAATGTATCCAAATACTACATTCGCTCCAGATGCGAACGCAACAATGCGTGTAAGCTACGGTACCGTTAAAAGCTACACCGCTCGCGACGCTGTGAAATACAACTACTTCACAACCGCTAGAGGTATCAGCGAAAAATACATCAAAGGTGACTTCGAATTCGACGCTCCAGATAAATTAATCGAACTTATCAATAAGAAGGATTTCGGTCAATATGCAGATCCTGAAACAGGCGAACTTTACACTTGCTTCCTTTCTGATAACGATATCACTGGCGGTAACTCTGGTTCACCTGTGATTAACGGAAACGGTGAATTGATCGGTATTGCTTTCGATGGTAACTGGGAAGCTATTGCTTCTGACTTCGGATTTATGCCAAGCGTTCAACGCACCATCAGCGTAGATATCCGCTATGTACTGTTCATTATCGATAAAGTAGGCGGAGCTACCAACATCATCAATGAAATGAAATTGGTGAAGTAATTCACTAATTAAAATAGTATCACCTTACGGATTTAACTTAAAACCATTCCGGTGCTACCATTCGAAAAACTCTATCAGAAACTCGACCAAACCACTAAAACAACGGAAAAAGTCGAAGCTCTGGTAGAGTTTTTTCATTTATGTAGCCCACAAGATAAAATCTGGATCATCGCCCTATTCACCGGCCGACGACCCAAACGCAGTATCAAACTTGCACTCTTACGACAATGGGCAGCAGAATTCGCACAAATTCCCCAATGGCTTTTCGATGAAAGCTATCATACCGTTGGTGATTTAGCCGAAACCATCTCCCTCGTTTTAGGCAAAACCTCCACTCAAGTATCCAACAACAACTCACTGGACTTCTGGATACAACAATTACATAGTCTACGCCAACAAGACGAAGAAACTCAAAAGGAAATCCTCTTCCAATTTTGGCAAGAACTATCTACCGAAGGACGTTTTTTGCTCAACAAACTCATTACCGGAGGCTTCCGTATTGGTGTTTCGCAGGCACTACTCCTACAAGCACTTTCGAAATACACCGGCATCCCCAAAGACGATCTCAGCTACAGAATTAGCGGCAAATGGGACCCATTCAAAACTACCTTCGAGCAGCTTATTCTCGACCCAGATCTGTCTTCAGCCGACTCAAAACCATATCCTTTCTACCTCGCACATCCCATTCCTGAGGATGACACCATTTTCCTACCCATTTCCAACTGGCAGTTTGAATACAAATGGGATGGCATTCGCGGTCAACTCATCAAGCGCAACAACACGGTGGCGTTATGGTCGCGTGGAGAAGAACTAATTAGTGACTCCTTTCCTGAAATCGTAGATTCCATTTCTTCTTTTCGGGGGATGGTATTGCGGCAGGATTCAGATTTGCAGCAGGATTCAGAATCCATCGTGCTCGATGGCGAAATCATTGCGTGGAACTTCGAAACCAATCAACCGCTGCCGTTTTCAGAATTGCAGAGAAGAATCGGACGAAAAATGGTGAGCAAAAAACTCCGTCAAGAAATACCTTGCGTATTTTTGGCTTACGATATTTTAGAGTTCAATCACGAAGACCTACGAAAACAATCACTCAGCAACCGAAGAGCATTGCTTGAACAAGTGATTCTAACAACACCGCTTTATACAAACACTGCATCATATCATACTGCTTCGGATCACTCCAACTCGAATTCTATAGTAAATCGTATTCTTTTACCACCGCTTTTACATCCCCAAACATGGCTGGAAGCCCAAAACTTCCGACAGGAAGCCAAGGCACAAAAAGCAGAAGGATTAATGATCAAACTCAAATCATCTGAATACGGAGTAGGTAGAAAACGCGGCGACTGGTGGAAATGGAAAATTGAACCCGAAACCATCGATGCCGTGCTCATCTACGCACAACGGGGACACGGAAAGCGAGCAAACCTGTACACCGACTTCACTTTTGCCCTCAAAAACGGCGATTTACTCACCCCATTCGCAAAAGCGTATAGTGGATTATCCAACGCCGAAATTGAAGAACTCAACCGTTGGATCAAGCAGCACACCCGAGAATCCTTTGGTCCGGTAAGAAGCGTGGAACCCTTTCATGTGTTCGAAATTGGATTCGAGGCGATTCAAAAAAGCAAACGTCATAAATCAGGTGTGGCAGTGCGTTTCCCGCGCATTGTCCGCTGGCGAAAAGACAAAACCGCCAACGATATTGGCACGATAGAAGATTTGCTGAGTCAGGCGAATTGACTAAACAATACGGACTAACCCCGATAATTCCACCACAACTTCAAAATGTTGAAAGGCACCAACATGAAGTCCTTCATTTTGATCTTGCTGCCCTTGATTTCCGTCCATTGAACCAATGGCACTTCGTATAGATGTTCTACCGCTGATTCTCCAACTGCGCCAGCTCCAACTTTAACTCCTCCATCTGCTGCATTTCCAACAGCAACAACTTGCCTAGCACTCCAACGCTTGTAACGCACAAAAACTTCTATATCGAACAACCATTTTGTAACAAACGGCTTGGCAAACAATTCCTGAGCTGCCTCACGCTTGAACAACTTACAACCGCATTGCGTATCGTAAATTTCCAAACGAAACATTGTGTTTATCAAAGTCAAAATGATACGTGAAAACCAATGGCGCACAATATTTCGCTTTACATTCCAACCCTTCAATTTTACCCTCGATCCCCAAACAATATCATAATTCGAAGCCTCAATTATCAGCCTCAAACGTTCAAATTCATAATAGGGCGTGGCAAAATCCGAATCCAAAAATCCAATGTAATCGTAACCAGTCCTTTCTGTAAACTCCTCGGGAATACCCTCATTCATACCACATGCTAACTGCATTCCCCGGCGAATTACCTCCGCCTTCCCCAGATTCACAGGACTATTGATAACGCTTACATGTTCAAACTCCGATGCCAATTGCTCCAGCAACAGCAACGTTCCATCCGTAGATCCATCGTTCAACAACCAAAAATCTACCGATTTGTACTGAGTAAAAACCCCTCTGAACACATCCTTATCCAAACGATTTTCTTCGTTATAAAAGGGAAATAAACAAACCGTGCGCTTCATTTAGGGATAAACTCTATATCTATAGTCGTACAAACTTACTTCGAATATAAGATATATGCAGAAAGTCCGGGCAATCTCAATCCCAGAATCGACATCATTCTCAAAAATACATAATCCGCACGCAACACCCACGTCAATGCTTTGGTCGCAAAAGCAGAACCGTTCCAATCAGCTACACCAATCGATTCGTGATGATCCACTGTGTTTCCAGAAGAACTTTCTGAATTACCTAAGCTTGAATCAATGCTACTGACCACTTCAGAAGCACCTGAATTAACCAAGCCTGTATTCACCTGAACACTTCCCGATACCATTTTTTGAATCCAACGAATTAAAAACAAGCTGAGGAAAAAATAACCCTTTTTACCCGATTTCATGTTCAAAATGCTCGAATAGGCTTCCAAATCCTGCACTTTGTACCTGCGGTAATGTCCCAAATCAATATCGTGTTGCGAAAACAAAAATTGGTAGGCCGGCACCGTAATAAACACCGAACTGTGACTCACCTTATCCAATTTTAACTTTAATTCCGCCAAAAACGCCTCGTGTTCATCGATGTGCTCCAACACATCGTTCATCAAAATCACTACATAATCGTTTTGATCCAATTCCAATTGAGAAATATGAGTCAAATAGTCAATTTTGTTGTTTACCTTCTTCAGGTTTTCCTGGTTTTCGGGAGTGAAATTGATGTCCACACCTACATACCTCTCAAATTCAAATTTTGCCGTCAACTTACGCAAAACGTAAGCATCTCCACAACCAATATCCACTAAAACTTTTCGGTATCCTTTGGGGATGTTTTTATATACTCCAGCAACATTTTGACTGATTATTTCAAATCGGCCCAATTCCCAAGGATGTCGAGAAACATCATCATTTATTTCTTTGTTTTCTAATAAGTCCATTAAGATCTTTAAATTCGAATGAGGTTCAAAGTTAATATTATTTAATAATTGCTCTCTTCTAGAATCAAACACTTCCTGTAACAATTTGTAACAAACGCCCATGCTGATTACCAAAACGCCCAAAGGACTCTACTGCGAACAGGCCGATGTATTCATCGATCCCTCACAGCCTGTCCAAAAAGCACTCATCACCCATGCCCATTCCGACCACGCCCGTTCCGGCTCCAAACAGTATCTCGCGCACCATCAAAATCAGCATATTCTCAAACTACGTCTCGGCGAAAACATCCAATTTCAAGGCCTCGAATTCAACGAAACCCTTACCATTAACGGAGTGAAAATTTCCTTTCACCCTAGCGGACATATTCCCGGATCAGCCCAAATTCGACTCGAATTCCAAGGCGAAATTTGGGTCATTACTGGAGATTATAAACTCAATTACGACGAACTATCCACTCCGTTCGAACACGTAAAATGCCACCATTTTGTTACGGAAAGCACCTTCGGACTACCCGTATTTAATTGGCAACCCCAAGATCAAATTTTCGCAGAAATCAATGAATATTGGGCAAATTGCGCCAAAAACGGTGAAAATTTACTCATTTCCGCCTATTCCTTGGGGAAATCACAGCGAATCATCAAACACCTCAACCGTGAAATCGGTCCCATCCTTTGTCACCCAACCATCGTACAAACCAATTTAGCCCTCGAAGCCGATGGTTTTTCTTTCGGTTCTTGGGATGCTTATAATTCCCAAGAAATAAAAAACTCAAGCATCCAAGGCGCCGCCATCATTTGTCCACCCGCAGGTATCACCGATGCACTACTCAAAAAAATTCATCCCTATCGTTCCGTTTCTTGTTCCGGTTGGATGGCCATGCGCGGCGCTCGCAAATGGGGAAATCTCGATCGCGGTTTCGTTTTGTCCGATCACGCCGACTTCAACGAACTCATCACGGCCTGCAAAGAATCAGAAGCCCAAAATATCTACGTAACCCATGGTTACACCGCCGCTTTTTCAAAATTCATTCACGAAACCCTCGGTGTAACTACCCATATTTGGTAAACACAACATAGTAAAAGAACTACTTTACTAAATCCTATCTTTGCATTACTTAATCCCTCAACATGCGCTTTAAAATCTTCAATTTGGTTTCCAACACACAAACCCTTTCCAATAAAAAACTCGCTTTTTTTCTGCTTCTGCCCGTCGTTGTTTACTATTTGATGCATTTTCTGCATCCTACAATCAGTCCAAATCATCTTTCAACCGGATTCATCCAATACGATCAACCTTCTTATATAGCCAATTCCCTAGAATACAAAAAATCCGAACATTGGCATATCGCATTCTCTATGCCCTATCTAGAGACACACCAAAAAGAGCCCATCTACTTTTTTCCTCAACTATTTTTGATAGGAAACCTCGCTAAAATCTGCCCCATTTCACCCACCGCAATTTTTCTTGTTTTTGGATTCATTTTCGCCTATTTGGGGATATTTAAAATCATCGAACTAATCGAAATTGCTGCACCCAATGCCAAAAAATCTCATCGAGTGCTTCTGCAAATTTTAGCCGTTTGGGGCGGTGGTTTTCTTTTCGTTCCAGGATTCGTTTACGCTATTTTTTCATCAAATGGCGACATTGTTTGGTCCATTAAAAACTGCTTCCAACTTGATCCAGGCGATGGTTTTTGGATGTTGAATATGGGTAGAAACTTCATCTATCCCATGGAAGCACTTTACCACTATTTATTTGTTTCGGTAATCATATCCATATATAAAAACAATTACGTTCAATCCGCCATTTTTGCTTCCATTCTTGTGCTTTGTCATCCTTTTACGGGAACCATTATTGCTGGTTCATTGGGTTTGTTTTTACTGATCCAAACCATTCAATCCCCTACAAAGAAAAATATCATTCCGTTACTGGTTATTTCATTGAGTTACCTCACCATTCTTGTATATAATTTCTATTGGTTACCCCTAAATCCAGCTCATAAACAACTCTTATCCCAGTGGCAAATTGATTGGAGCGCAAAACCTTTCCAATTTTTATTGGCTTACCTGCTCGTTCTTTTTCCTGCATTCATCGCTTTCAAAAAAACATCACTCAAAAACAATCCCGTTTTAGCTTTCTTGTTATCATGGCTTTTTGTGAACATACTTCTTGAAAATCACCAGTATTTTATTCAACCAGCACATCAACCACTTCATTTTTCCCATGGTTATGTTTGGTTTTGCCTGTTTTTAATTGCTCTACCTATTTTATTGCGATTCTTCCAAAACGCCTCTACCCCATTAAAATTCGCTGTAATCTTCTTATTCCTTCTAGATAACGCCACCTGGTTCTCGCTTTACAGCGCAAAACAATTAATAAATGGAGATGTGTTTATTACCAAACAAGAAAAACAAGTGCTTAACTTTATTTCCAAGCAACACAATAAAAACAGCATCATTTCACCCTACGATAAACTAGGTTACTTTAATCTCGTGTACAACAATAATCCTTCATACATCTCGCACCGTTTTAATACTCCAAATTTCCATCCCAAACTAAAACGCATTACACAAATTGGACAAACAGGTGTAATTGATTCTCCCACCACTTTTCCTAAACCTGCTTATTGGATTTATAAAAATACCGACTCCGTTTGTACGTCAAACAAGTCGAATTTTAGCCACTTCAAAGTGTATTCCAACGATACATTTACCGTATTTTTAATCAAATAATTCCAACCATTTCTGAGCAATCATATCGGGGGCAAACTTCTGAGCATTTTGAAGACCAGCATTCATCATTTGCTGCAACTTCACTTCATCCAACATAAGTGCGCTCGTGGCTTCTTCCAAGCTCTTCTCATCGCCAAAAGGGACAATCACGCCGCAGTTGGTAGTAAGCACCTCGTTCAATGCTGAAAAACTGTTGTTAACAACCGGCACCACCCCACAACTCATCGCTTCTATAATTGTCATAGGTAATCCCTCATAATCCGATGTCATAACGAATATTTTAGCGCGCATATAAAAAGGCTTGGGATCTTGAAATCCATGAAAAACAACGCGATTCAATCCCTTTACCCTGGCATATTCACGCAATTCCTCCAAGGCATTTCCATCCCCAACAACATCAAAATTCCAAGCGGGAAACTGGCCATGCAATTTTTCAAACAACCGAAGCATCCGATCGGGACGCTTTTGACCATGGTCCACCCGGCCAACAAATAAAACACGATTCTCTTTCAAGCCCATTTCTATCCCCTCCGCGGTAAAAGTAGATGGATTGGGAATTGAAACCAATTTCTCAACATTTCCCACCCCAAATCCCATCAATTCTGTCTTAAACGACTCAGATAAAAGAACATACTTATCGGACCCTTGAATCACATGGTTGAACAACCCTCTGAACTTGCGTTTTACCATCACAGCAACTGCTTTCCACACCCATTTCCGATCCATCAAGCGAAACAGAATCTCATCTTTGCTCCAACCCAATTTGCCGTTTAACCGATCTGTATTTACCCTTCCACCAAATCGTATTTCGCGATAATTATTACTCAAACACGCCACACAATTGTGATGCACCGAATATAATTTCGGCGTTTTTCTACCTTCAAATCCACCCGAACCCGAACCATTTTGCTCTTCATTTTTCAGACCGCCAGCGGCTCCAAACACACCAGCTGCTCCAATAGCACCCATCCAATCAACCACACCCGAAAAAATATCGGTTTGGTTGATGCAATGCGTAATACCTAAATCTTCCATTAATTCCGCACCAAACTCAACATTTTTATCGGTTAAAAATGCCCTTTTTTCTGGTAAATAATGGGTTCGATCCATGATTTCCGTTATTAAATTACCGGTACCCGCATCTATGTTTCCAGATTTCCCTTTTTGCGAGGATTCTGCTAAAGGCGACTGAAACTCCCCCCCGTCCAATACCAAAAAATACACCTCCAACCCCCGACTGCGAAAGGCCTCAAATAACAACGAACTTACACGTTGAACCCCACCCTTCGTCGGGTCAATAAAAAATGAAGAAATTATTAAAATGCGCATGAGAAAACAAGAATAGAATTTTGGCTGCTATGATTGAACTTGATTCTTCTAACCCAGTCAACCAACACCTACAAATCTAATCAATTATTGCCAGTAAATGGCTCCATCGGACGTTCTTCCGACTGATTAACTCCCTCGCGTTTCAATACCTTCATCACCGTTAACCACATAATTTTAATATCCAAAATCAACGAAACGTTTTCAACGTAATACACGTCCTTTTCAAACTTCTCCGTCCACGAAATGCTGTTGCGACCGTTCACTTGAGCCCAACCCGTAATGCCCGGTTTTACCTCCATTCGGCGCAACTGCCTGCTGCTATACAATGAAACATATTTATACAACAACGGCCTAGGACCTACCAAACTCATTTGCCCAAACAACACATTAAACAATTGAGGCAACTCGTCGATCGATAACTTGCGCACCCATCCCCCAAAAGGAGTAATTCGCTGAACATCAGGCAGCAATTTACCATCTGCACCCTTTTCATCGGTCATTGATTTGAACTTGATGATCTTAAACGGCATGGCATTTAAGCCCGGACGCTCCTGAAAAAAGAAAACCTTTCCCTTATTCTGATAAAATAACACCAATGAGGTTACCAGTATAATGGGCGATAACAATACCAATGCAATCAACGAAAGCACTAAGTCTACAATCCGCTTTGTAAACACACGATAAATCTCGTGCGATACCTCCGTCAAATACTTGATCAAAATGCCCTAATTAAGAATCTAATTGTTGAAACTCAGAGTTCATACTTACATATTCAGGAACCAATTCCTTCAATAAGCGAACCAAATCCATATCCGTGGAGCCATTCAAAGCAGCACCACTCATGCGATCTACCAAAGCCGATACCAAAATTCCATCGTATTCACGAACTTTTGCCTTCATGATCTTAGGATGGTGGGTAGGCAAAGTGCTTTCCGCATCATTCAACAATTCTTCATATAATTTCTCGCCGGGTCGCAATCCGGAAAACACAATTTCTATGTCTCTTCCCAATTCCAAACCACTCAACTTAATCATCTTCACCGCCAAATCATAAATGCGCACCGGCTCGCCCATGTCGAACACGAAAATCTCGCCCCCATGTCCCATGGTTCCCGCTTCCAACACCAATTGTACCGCCTCGGGAATCGTCATGAAATAACGAACAATATCCTTATGCGTAACCGTAATGTTTTCGCGATTCTCAATTTGCTTTCTGAACACCGGAATCACCGAACCATTCGAACCCAATACATTACCAAAACGTGTAATTACAAACTCCGTCTTGCCTTTGCCTCTCAAACTCTGAACCAATATTTCCGCCGTTCTCTTGGTTGCCCCCATAACGTTCGACGGATTTACCGCCTTGTCGGTCGAAACCATTACAAACTTCTCCGCACCAACCGCAATAGTCGCCTCCGCTACAATTTTGGTTCCCATTACATTCACGCGCACCGCTTCTTTGGGATTCTCTTCCATCAAAGGCACGTGCTTATACGCAGCAGCATGAAACACCACTTCGGGCTTCTCACGCTTGAAAATTTCGTTTACACGATACTCACGAGTCACATCACACATGTACGACACAATACGGCTCATATCCGCACCGCCGCGCTTCAACTCATTCAACACCTCGTACATCGGAGTTTCGCCGTTATCGACCATGATCAATTTCTCCGGCTTATAACTCAATACCTGACGGCAGATTTCCGAACCAATCGATCCCGCAGCACCCGTTACTAAAACGCGCTTGCCCGTTAAGAAATTTTCTACTTCTTTGTTTTCGAGGGATATGGGACGGCGGTTCAACAAATCCTCAATCTTTACCTTGCGCAATTGCTTTTGCGACAAACTTCCACCAATCCATTCCTTGATATTCGGTGTACGTTCAAAACTCAATCCGAATGTCAAACACGCTTCTCCGGCGCGATTGAATCCTTCACCCGCAATTTCTTGTGGCGACCAAATCACCGCTCCTATATCCAATCGTTTTAAAAAGTTTTCTTTAAATGCCTCTTCAAACGAATATACCTTAATACCGTCAATACGCTTGCCCGTGAGTTTATGATTGTCATCCACAAATGCACGAACTTCCATCAACGATGAAGGATCCTGCTTCAACGCATTGCGCACAGCAACTCCTGTAATACCCGCTCCATAAACGATTACGCCAATTTGATTGCTCTTCTTTGAATTCAACACAAATCGAGAATACGTTAGCTTAACAAACAGTCTTAATCCCAATACACCCATGCTGAACGTGAACGCATGCAATATCAAAAATGCTGGAGTCAGGTCTCTCAAACTGTAGTCAAAGTTCCAAATCAACAAACGCGACAATGCGTAAGACCCCAACAATGCTACCACAGCTGAAGTAAACAATCTCGTTAAATCGCGCATACCGGTATGACGGAATGCACCCTCATAGGAGCGAATGGCTACAAATGAAATGGCGTAGCACAATTCCAAAAAAAACAGGGCTTGCAGGCGATTAAAAGTAAAGAGAGAATCAAAGTCAAAGTCGGAGAGTAGTAAAAAGGAAAAGAAGAAAGCTCCCGCAACCATGCTCAAATCAATCACCAAAATCAACCACACAGGCAAATAACGCTTTCCGAGAAAACGTTTTATGAATGCCTCAAAGTAGGTTTGCCAATTGTGAATCATGGGGTTTATAAGTTTGCAGAATTTATTCTACAAATTTCGTACCATTTAACAGACTTTAGTTAATCATTTACCAAATTTTTGCGACGTTCGTACAAAAAAAGTACGTTTGTTCGTATAGATTTTCAGTTTATAACCCCAAACATGGTCTTCGCACAGTCTCTTCTTCCGTTCATATTCCAATGAATGTCGAACCCATAATCAAGCACCTCATCCTTCTTATGTTTCACCTCTACAAATACATTCCGATCCACAGGATAAGCCCTATCGGCATCATGCAAATTCAATAACTTACCGTCGTACAACACAATAACCTCGGGACCAAAAACCCATTTTATTCGATTTACCTCCCCTTCCACTTTCTTCAAATTCGGATCCTTTTGAGCTTCGTTGCCACCCACCTCATCGTCTGCAACCGCAAAAACATCCCCCGAAAATTTCGATCCAACATTTCTCATCATACTTTGCATGTTCTCGGTGAGAAATTGATTGATATTTAAATAACTCAATACCGCTGAGTGACTATAAATATACCGTATCATTCCTTTGGGGGATGAGGAATTCGATTCATCCACACATGAGCAATTCATGAACGAGGGACTACTCGCATTAAAATTATTCCCCCTCAATAGCACAAACACATAATCATATTTCCCCTTAACAAAAGATGTATAAATTGTATTAAAGTCTTCAATGTTGGCACCATCGCGACCATATTCGTGGGTAATGGTCTTGTGGTGAGTTAAACGATCCAATTGCCGACCAATGCTGTTTTCCACATCTACATGCATACCTGCCACATACGAATCACCAATCAGTGCAACACGTATTTTCTGAGAATCCGTGGGCAAATCAAAATCAACCGTACTGTTCCACCCCTGTTTATTAATAGTGTAAGTAGATTGAATTTCTCCAAACCCACCGCCCACATAGATTCCCTTTTGCCCCGGTTTTAACATGCAGTTTTTTCCAATTTGTTCCGTTGGAATGGTAAAACGAGCCAAATCAAACCACCTTAAAACCATTTCAAAGCACAACCATGTACTTATAAAAATGAGCAAGAGTTTTGTTAAAAATTGTTTCATGGATTTTAAAATTGGAAGTAAATGAAGGAATTAGAGCTATTAATGGGAATGTTTAACACAATCAAAATGATCATGATGATAGAATAAGCCCATTCAAAAACAAACGATTGCAAAATTGCTTTCTTAGGAACCACGTAATAAACATATTCCGCTAAAAACATGAACGCAACCAGCACCCATTCTTTTAATAAGCTTTGATTGTCGTAAGGGTTTAAAAATCCCCCAACCGAATCAAAAACAGACCATTGAAAAATCCCTTGAATATAACCCAAAGCCACCGTTATGCTCGGTGCACGGAAGAAAATCCATGCCAAGGTAACCAGAATAAAAGTCACTATTACCCGAAAAACATCTTGAATGGAAGGCAAGAACAAGGAATTTACCGGCAAATTCAAGGCATCTTTCTTGTGGTTTTTCAACAGAAAATTCGGCAAAAAGAGCAGTGCATGAATCAAGCCCCAAACAATAAATGTGGAGTTTGCACCGTGCCAAAATCCACTCACCAAGAAGATTATAAACACGTTGCGGATATTCAACAACGTGCCTTTACGCGAACCACCCAACGGAATATACAAGTAATCACGGAACCATCCCGACAAACTAATGTGCCACCTTCTCCAGAACTCAGCAATGTTTCGAGAGAAGTACGGAAAATTGAAATTCAACAGCAATTCCATCCCAAAAAAACGAGAAATCCCTCGTGCAATGTCAGAATATCCCGAAAAATCACCATAAATCTGAATGGCAAAGAGCACAGCTCCCATCAATAAAACCGATCCCGAATGGCTCTGATAATTCGAAAAAATTTCGTTTACCGAAGGCGCCAAGTTATCGGCTATAACAATCTTCTTGAAGAATCCCCACAACATCAACTTGAAACCCGACATGGCCTGTTTTGAACTGAAAACTCTGGGCTTTTCTATTTGGGGAAGCAAGTGCGTTGCCCGCTCAATCGGTCCCGCCACCAACAACGGGAAATAGCTTACAAAAACACTATAATTTACCCAATTCCGACAAGGCTCAATGCGCTTATAGTAAATATCAATGACATAAGACAGCCCGTGAAACGTATAAAACGATATACCCACCGGCAAAACGATGCTCAACGTCCAGGTGTCAACATGAACATTGCTTGACTCCAGCACTTGCTTGAAACTATCAACAAAAAAATTATAATACTTAAAGAAGCCCAAAAAACCGAGATTGATTCCGATGCTCAGCACCAACCAAAACTTCTTTTTTGTTTGAGTCAATGCATTGTCAATCATCAATCCCGAGAAGTAATCGAGCGCGGTTGAAAAAACCAATAAAAACAAGAATCGCACATCCCACCAAGCATAAAACACATAACTCATCAAAAGTACAAATGCGTTTTGTAGGCGAAAATCTTTCTTTAATACAAACCAATAAATAAAAAAAACTATAGGTAAGAAAAGAAGAAATTCCAAAGAATTAAAAAGCATGAGCAAAATTAGAGATAAAATTTACTTTCATTGCGTTCTATCTAATTTTTGCAATTCCTTTTATCTCAAACTCTACATCCAAATACATTCGTACATTTTCGTACACTCGTTCGTGTACTAAAACACAAAATTTCATCAGAACTTCGTTGTTTAGTCAAGCCGCAATGAATAAACTCCACTACTTCTCCAAACAAAATACATGTATAACATTGATATACATATTTTTATGTTTTACAGTTTTCAATTCTTGCACCCATAAAATCAATCCCAAAATACAGCATTACTACGTACATGAATGTACGAATTTGGATTCGCTCAAGGAATTTATAGTACAAAACCACGAAAAACTACCCAATAGCATCCCCAGCGCTATAGCCAATAATTTAAAAAAGCATCAACTACCTCAACGAGCAGATTCATTTATCCTTTGGGCACACCAGTACTTTGAAAAAGAATCAGAAGAACCCAAATTGCTTTTTACACACCTCGAATTAGGTTTTAAAAGCATCAACAATCCCGCAGAACTCCAATCCCACATTCAAAAAATCGAAAATCATCCGTATTTCAAAACCTTCACGGATACCTTACTTACGTTGAATTTTTACAATCTGTTGGGACAACATCACTATCTCCAACAACAATACAACTTATCAGCAGCCGACTTTAGAACCGCCTATCAATGGGCACTGAAATTCAATATGCCCCAAGAAATTGAGCGATTCGCCAACAATTGTGGGGCACTTTACTACGAACTCAAACAAAATGAAACGGCCATTAACTATTTCCTTATCGCGCATGACTATCTCGTTCAAAGAAAAGGAGTGAATCCCGTTTTGAACAACAACATTGCGGCCATATTAATTTTTCAAAACAAATACTCCGAAGCGGAAAACTACTTTCTCAGTTGCAGAGAAGAGCTACAATCAAAAAACACTTCCTACCAATCCTATTTGATTAAACTCAATTACTCACAATTGCTCATTTCCATGCAGCGCTACTACCAAGCGGGTAAAATTATGAATGAAATGAAAATTGATTCTATTCCCAATATGTTCCTCGATGAATACTTGGTCAATCAACTGAACCTCATTCAGGCCACACAGCCTTCAAACCTCCAGCAATTTATCTCCTCAAATAAAACCCATTTATACAAATTTCGCTTTAAAATCTTGGGACAACGCAACATGAATTGGGTAAAAAGCATTTATCATTCACCCGATTTAATTCAAGCTTTAGACTTTAAATTGAAAGATTTAGATTCTCTGGGGATGGGAATTCAGTTTGAAAACAATGCCTCCAAATTCTACCAAATCCTGGCTAAACAAGCAATGGCTTCAGGAAATAACGCCCAAGTTCAAACGTATCTGGAAAAATCCTACTTTCATAATAACAACTTCAATCGTATTTCGGACTCTCTGAATGTTATTGACTTTCAAGAGAAAATAAAGCATCAAAAGTTTCTGCGCGAATTCGAAAAGATTAAAATTGTCAACGATCGACAATCCAAAACCATTATCTATCAGAATATACTTTTCGCTGTACTCTTTCTTTTCAGTATTGCGCTTATTACTATTTACATATTTCGCAATAAGCTTCACAAAGAACAGAATCATGTGATGAAAATGGAGCTTGAACTTAAAGTAAAAGAGGCAGAAAAACTGAAACTCGAGAACAAATTACAATCGAAGATTAACGCCATCTCCAGTTTAATCATTGAGCGCACCAATGAAATTAGCGAGCGTTTAAGTCAACCGAAATTCAAAAAAGATCCAGAAATAATCGATATCCGCAAAGATCTCAGTGCATTAACACATATTGACTTTCAAAACGACTTTGAATTGAACTTAATCAAAGAAAAGTGGAACAAGCCCAAAGTAATCAACCTGGAACTGTTTCAAGAACTATCAAAGTCTCAAAAAGACATACTCATATTATCGGTAGAAGGCATCAAAGCCAAGGAAATCTCCAACATGCTTAATTTAAGTTATTCCCATGTCAGAAACACGCGTTCACAACTATTGAAAATGATCAATGAAAAAGGAATTTCGGACTTCACCGACTTAAAAAGTGAGTCATGAAACCTAAACAAAAATTAGGTAAAAAGCTAACGATAAAAAGAACAATCCAATATTAAGTACCATGATCAGTGATCGTGTAACACTTTGATTTTTATAGGATTTTGTAAACACCAAAATAAAAAACCCAGCCAAAAAGTACAACGCCCCAGTCAAAAAATCGAACAGGAATCCCCATACTCCCAAAATCGCAGATAGCGTATAGAACAAATAAACAAAGGAGTCATTGATTCGAGCCATTCGCTTGATGTTCCAGCTTTTTGCGCTTGCTACCAGAAACAAATCAAATAAAAACAACCCAGCGGAGGTTTTATGTTGGCCAATAAAAATCAAATAAAACACGAATGGGATTGTTAGTAAATAAAAGAGGACAATGAGCGTAGTTTTCACAGACCTAATTTTCTTTGATTCAAGTTTTTCAACCCGTGATTTTTGATTATTTAATTCCATTTTGACAACCTTTTAATTACCCAAAGACAATATTTTTATACTTTACCAAAAAAATGGAAATTACTGCAATTAAACCAGTTGCATAAAAACGAATAACTCCATAAAAAACATTGCTCAATTTTAACAGCCACCATTTCTCTTGAAAATTCTTATATAGAAATAAAAATACTCCACACAAAAGAAATAACATAAAAGTGAGTATCGACAACCAAATAAATACTTTTTTATTGTTCTTGTTTTCAAATCGATTTACCACGAAAATCCATTGTATCCAACCAATTAAAGGCGCTAAAGCAGACCCAAAATATATAGGCTTCGACTTTAAAACTATTGTAGAAAATTTCATGGCGTTTTGAAAGTAAAAATAAAATGATGATAAGAGCAAAACCGCACTTAAAAAAATCCACTTATTCTTCATTTGTTAATAGCATTTAGTCTTTCCCTTAAGTCGATTTTAACGTATAGCCTCCACAAATAAAACATCAATAAATAAATGCTCATCTGGAAAAAATACTTGTGCATAATTTTAAAAAAATCGGGCATTTTCGCTGCAAGCATAAACAATATCGCAATCCGCAAAATATTAAAAACCACTATGGCAATTGTACCTAGAAGAATGAATTGAACTTTTCTTTTGGGTTGTCCTATTGGAATGGCTAACAAAAAACCCAGATATAGTAAAATCAAACTGCGTGCATTACAATCATCTGCAACAAAAACCTTTCTCAAAGACGGACTCATAATACAAAAACTTCCATTACTGCCTTTGGCCTCGTACATTTCGTCAATAAATAATTTCGAAAATTCCCCCGCAGCAATACTTGTCCATTTGGTAATAAAACCATCAACTGCATTGCCTTTATAAAACACAAATTCATTGACCAGTAATCCAATAAATAAGGCGATAGAGGCATTTATTACCCACTTCCGGATCAAGATCTGATTGTTGCGTTCCAACCTTTATTTACTTTTTCTATTTTTAACCAACTTATACCCATACACCAACGATCCAACAATAACGGTTGAGATTCCACCGTCAATTGGAACACCTGTTCCTCCTCCACCTCCACCACTTGCTGTGGTAGTTCCACTTAGGTTCTGTTGGAAGTTGGCCATTCCCATTTGAGCGCACAAATGATCTACTAAAACGATTAAAACGAATGTAAATACTAACTTTTTCATATCAATTTGTCGATTTTCTAGCCTCAAAGATGAATTGCAGACATCAAACCATTGTAATTACACCATTACTCAACCGTGCTTTCGTACATTTTCGTACACATTGGCCATTCTCGAAGTCAATCCACCATTTCAAATGACCTTTTTGACAAATTTGTACGAATCTGTACGTAAATATCTCTACGTAGTACTCCATTCAACACCGAAAATTAACATTGCAACCATCAGCAAAGCAAAACACAGTTTTATTATGAAAAAAATAGCATTTTTAATTCTCGGTTTCGGGCTAATTTTTAATAGCCGAGCCAAAAATCCGACGGGAGATCCTAACAATCCCCCCAAACAAATTTCCGACTATGTTACGGAAGTAGAACGCATTCGATTTGAAGAAAACAAAGGACAAATTCTACAGCTTTGGGACAAACAACCAGCTAAATTCGTTAAGTTTTCAACTAGTCGCATGGGGTCGACTGTATTCCTTACGGAGAATGGTTGGTCTCAGCAGTTTGAACTATTTGAAAATCCTCAAAGTGAGGAAGCAAACAATCCAAATTTTGGAGTTGCACAATCACCGCTTGCAGAAAACTCCAAAAAAAATAGTATCCTTAAAACCCATCGTGTGGATTTCACTTTTGTGGGATGCAATACCAACCCGGAAATCATCAAGTTGGGAGAATCAGAAGACTACATCAATTACTATAATCGCAATGTGCTTGATGTTCATTACTATTCACAAATCATTTATAAAGATATCTATCCCAACATCGACTGGATCGTTTATTCCAATGAAAAAGGAATGAAATACGATTTTAGGGTGAACCCAGGCGGAGATCCCAGTCAAATCCGTATCAAAATTTCAGATCACAACGGAGCGAAAATCGATTCTGAGGGAAATCTTTCTATTGAAACCAGTTTGGGAAATATCACTGAAGAAAAACCACTCTCTTTTACCAACCCTGAGAATATTGTTCCAAGTCAATACGTATGGAATGGTGATGTTTTGTCATTTAAGATAGGCGAGTATGATGAAAATCAAGCCCTAACCATTGATCCCGTACGTTTATGGGCTACCTATTATGGATCTTATCGAAATAATACTTTTTATAGTGGATTTAGTGGACGAAATCGAATCAACGGAAGCGCAATCGATACAGATAATAATCTTATTTTGGTGGGTAGTACTATGTCAACTGTCGGAATTGCGACAACAGGCTCACATTTCTCCACATTTGATGCGTATGATGAAAGAACGGGTATGATCATTAAATTCAATGGATCTGGTACTCGCCTATGGGCAACGTATTACGGTGATACGGCAAGTTTAACTACTGATCTTATTACTGAATTGAATGATGTTGCTGTAGATAAAAATAAAAATATTTATGTAACTGGATATACTCAAGCAGCTAATTGCATCGGTACAACTGGAACTGCATATCCTAATAAATCCAATACCACTAACGGTGATTTTGACGCTTGTTTAATCAAATTCGACCCTTCAGGTGTTCGCCAATGGGGAACCTATAAAGGGGGTGATGATGCTGATTATGGATTTGCTGTTGCCGTCGATGACAAAAACAGTTTTGTTTACATTGCTGGTTCAACCTATTCTTCAACAAAAATTACTCTATTTGGTTGTGGAACTTGGCAGTGTTCTAAAACCGCTCCAACGAATGCCAACTTAGATGGCTTCATTTCAAAATTCAAAATGTCTGATGGTACCCATGCAAGCAACTCCAATACTTATTTTGGAGATGCAGATAAAGATGAATTGTACGATATCAAGGTGGATGCAAATGGTAATGTTTACGTTGTGGGTGTAACGCATTCATTCACTACTCCCAACGTAACTACTAATAGTGGTACAAAATTATATTCCAAATCAGCTCACCAAACTTTCTACGGTGGTTCAGGCGATGGTGTAATTGCCAAATTTAATACAAGTTTAGACCGTGTTTGGTCTACATACTACGGTGCTTCAAAATTAGACAACACTATCACACTAGCTTTAGATGATAGCGCCAATGTTTATGTTTCTGGAAACACATTTTCCGATTCATTCATTTCAAATACCTCATCAACAAAATACCCTGGATTAGGTGCTAATTCTGATATTTACATTACTAAATTTAGTACCTCTGGTGTTAGACAATGGGGTAGATATTTTGGTGGTGAATACACTGACGAAGTACTCGACATTGCCTATAAAAAATCGCACGGCTTAACTTTCACTGGATTTTCTGTCGGATCAGCATTTGCTACTAAAGATGCATACGCAAGTAAAGCAGAAAACGATTACGATGCTTTTTGGGCAACCCTTCACCCACAAAAAGCAACCGTAGAATACGCCAGTTATTACCCCGGAAGAGGCATCGATGCATTCCAAACCGTAAGTATTGACAGTAATAATAACGTGTATTTGGCGGGGTATACCACCGACAGTTCAGGTTGGGCTTCTATGTTCTCCCATCAAAAACAGGGGGCTAATACAAGTACATATGTACATGCTGAATTCGCTTCAGGAATTATTGCCAAGTTTGGTGATGGTACTGTAGATTGGCGTGGAACAGGTAATTATACAGCCACCTCGAATTGGTCTAATTCTACCGGTCCAAAAACAAGCGATATCGTACGCGTGTTGAGTGGCGAACTTACCCTAAACACTTACGATACTATAAATGAATTATACATCCACAACGGTGCAACAGTAAAATTAGGTTCCAATTTTGTAATAGGAACTTTAAGACTTAAAAACGGAACCATTGACCTAAACAATTATAAACTCACCATTCTTGGAAGAGTGGTTTCAAATAATGATTCTGCTAAATATTACATTGCCGCTGGAACTGCTGTCAATCCCAAACCCTATTCCAAATTGGAATTTGATCCTTATGCAAGAGGTACATACTCCAATTTGTACTTTGATCCAAATGCAAATACCATCTTCCAATTAATCTTGGGAAATGATAACGGAGATAAAAAAGGTGCGGATGTCTATGTTTACAATGATCTAAAAATAAAAGGTGGTCAAGATGGTTCTGGAAATATTGGAATGGGTTATATTTCGATCAATCTAAATTCCTACCTTAGAAACCCGAACGGAACTCTTTGGTTAAAATCAGATACGTTAAACTCTTATGTACGTTTTGTTGGTGACAATTTTAACTACAACAGTGCCACATATAAATTATTTGCTTACGTTAAAATCGAACAGGAATACTTTGGCGCTCGTGGCTGGAGAATGATGGCACACCCTTACAGAAGTGCTATTACTCTGCAAGATATTGCTGATGATATTGAACTGATCGGCTCTGGTGGAACAGCCGAGGGATTCTATTCAGATACGGATACCAACTCAGCCGCTTATTATTTTGACTATGCCTCTGCCGATTCAAGTAAAACAACCGATCCGGGTTGGAAGCCATTCAAAACAGCAAAGGGAAGCACAAAATTCTCCTTTGCTGAACGTGCTTGGCAAGTACAAAGTCCCATCATGTTGTTTAACCCCGGTGCTCAACGTGGAACAGGCGCATTTTCCAACCCAGCTAATGCCACATATAAAGCGGGTAAAATTATCTATGCCAACAGCAATGGTGGCAGTCAGTTAAATGACGGTAGGACCAGATCCATTACTATTACCAGTGCACCCAATGGAAACGTGTTCATTACAAACCCGTATACTGCTCCTGTGAAAATTAATTCGATGGGATTAACTTCTTCCAACGTACAACCCTATTTCTACTATTGGAAACAGCGCAGAAACGCCATCACCAATAACTTTATGCCCGCACAATGGCAAGCTGAACTGTTCAATACAGGAAACTCTACCCGAGATTCGCATATTTCCATTCCGCCTTTTGGTACTATCATGGTGAAAATGAAAAATTCTACACTTTCAACCAGCGTTAGAGAGAGTTCTAAACAAACATCCAATTATAGTTATATCATAGGAAGTTCTTACGGTGCATCTTCTCAAAACCAATTGTTCGCAACCCTTGGAGAACCTATGTTAGGCCCAGATGCGTTGGAAATTAAATTGTTGGTAAACGATAGCGCTGAAGTAGATAGAATGGTTATTTACGACAGAGATTCACAGTCATTGAACTACAATGAGTTCGACGCACCCAAATACCAAGATCCCCAATTCCCGAACATCTTCGCATTAACTGCAGATGGTAAAAAGGTAGAATTGGATGGTATCAACATCACCCATCTGTTGAATTCAGGTAGTAACTACATCGAAATTCCGTTGGTCATCTCTCGCGATGCAGCGAAAGCATTTAAAACGCTTTCCATGAGTATTGGTGAGAAAAGCACTGAATTAGATGCTTACTTCAAAGATGCAACAACGCAAACATTGACACCGGCTAACAGTTTCGACAAGCTTTCAATTAAATTCAACGAAAGCGAATCAACCATCAACCGTTACAGCATCGTGTTCAAGCGCAAAACAGCTTCGCTTGAAGACCAAACAACCAAGCAAAATAGAAACACTCTCGTTTATCCTAATCCAGGTAGCGAATCAGTGACTATTCGTTTGGTTGGTAATTTCGGAAAACAGAATTACTGCATCACGAACAGCACTGGAACCATAATCCAAAAAGGTACACTTCAAGACTTCACCACCATCAATGTGCGTGATTGGAAAAATGGAATCTATTTCATTCAAGTGAACGGTAACACCACCAAGTTCATCAAAATGAGTAACTAATTTTCATTTAGAATTGTAGAAGTTAGTTTAACGAAAAAGACCCGCAAATGCGGGTCTTTTTTTATGATCATTAGAATCAAACTTAAATTTACTTTCCGTACTCCCCCTTAAACCAATCAAACGTAATCTTGATTCCGTCTCTCAATCTAAACTGAGGGTCGTATCCGAATAGCTTTTTCGCCTTTTCAATCGACGCTAAACTGTGTGGAATATCTCCCGCTCTCGGGGGACCAAAGGTCGGCTTTACATCCGTGCCCGCCGCAGTTGCAATAGCATCCCACAATTCCACTAAATCCGTACGATCTCCAACAGCAATATTCACCACTTCGTGTTTCTCCAACCCCTCCGTATCTAACATCGCTTTGATATTGGCTTGCAAGGCGTTTTCAACGAAAGTAAAATCTCTGGAATTGGTTCCATCTCCGTTTATTTTGGGGGATGTTCCTTCAATAGCCGCCTTCATAAATAACGGAATAACCGCTGCATACGGATTATTCGGATTTTGCTTGGGACCGAAGATATTAAAATATCTCAAACCTACCGTGTGAAGGCCGTAAACGCGACTAAACACGTCACCGTACAACTCATTCACCCATTTGGTTACAGCATAGGGCGACAGGGGCTTGCCTTCATTTCCTTCTACCTTGGGAAGCTCTTTACTATCTCCAAAGCTCGAAGAACTTGCCGCATACACCATTCTTTTTAGTGCGGGGGATTCTTTAGCGGCTACTAGCATGTTCAGGTGTCCACCGATATTCACATCATTCGATGTAATGGGATCTTCCACCGAACGTGGCACAGAACCCAAAGCGGCTTGATGACTGATATAATCCATTCCATCCACGGCTTTTTTGCAGGTTTCCAAATCGCGTATATCGCCCTCAACAAATTCAAAATTGGGCAATCCAACAAATCCTTCAATATTGGAATAATATCCATTGGATAAGTTATCAAGCACTCGAACATGTTTTGCTCCCAAATTCAACAGCAATTCCACCATATTGGAGCCAATAAACCCGGCTCCACCGGTAATCAAAAAACTGCTTTGGGAAATTTTATCTTTAAATTGATTCATTTTTTAAATATTCTATTTAAAACCTCAAAAATTCGCTCAAACTCATCCTCTCTCAAATTACTTCCACTTGGTAAACACAATCCTTTTTCAAAGAGTTCAACACAAACTCCAGAACCATAAAATTCACTACCTTCAAAAACCGGTTGCAAGTGCATGGGTTTCCATAATGGGCGACATTCAGTATTCTCTTTTTCCATCTCCAAACGAACGAATTCGCGATCAATTCCACCTGTTTTACTTGGATCGATGATAATGGATGTCAACCAAAAATTGGAATAAAATCCAGCATTGGGTTCTGTTTGCAATTCAACTCCTTCAACATTTGCAAAAAATTCACTGTAACGTTGGTTATTGGCTCTTCTTTGAGCAACACGATCATTCAAAACCTCCATCTGACCGCGACCAATTCCCGCAACGATATTACTCATGCGGTAATTGTATCCAATTTGCGAATGTTGGTAATGTGGCGCATTATCACGCGCTTGAGTGCTTAAAAAACGCGCTTTTTCAACGTAATCATTATTGCTAGAAACCAAAGCTCCACCTCCAGATGTTGTAATTATTTTGTTTCCGTTGAAACTCAAGGCCGACATAACGCCAAAGGTTCCGCACATTTTTCCGTTGTACGACGATCCCAAAGCTTCTGCGGCATCTTCCACGATGGGGATTCCCGATTCTTTTGATATCGCCTCTAACTCGTCCATTTTTGCAGGCATTCCGTACAAATGCACAGGCATGATAGCACGGATATACCCTTTATTTCCTTGGGGTTCTTTTTTTCCGGGGATGCCATATCCTTGTCCAATCAATGTAACGATAGCTTCTTTCAGCGCAATAGGATCCATGTTCCATGTGTCGCGTTCTGAATCGACAAATGCAATTTTTGCACCTTGGTACACAACTGGATTGGTAGTTCCGCAAAAAGTAAAACTCTGCACCAAAACCACATCATTGTGTGTAACTCCGAGCATCACCAATGATAGATGCAAAGCAGCGGTTCCAGATGTCAATGCTGCCGTGTAATAGTCTTGTGAATCGTTTGCTTTAACATATGATGACAAATCATTTTCAAAGCCCGTAACATTGGGACCTAATGGCGCCACCCAATTGGTATCAAACGCCTCATTTACATATTTCTTCTCTCCACCACCCATGTGCGGAGACGAAAGCCAGATTTTATCCATTGAAACTATAAATTAATTTTCTGAAAAATTTGTTAAAATTCTATCTTGAGTTAGTAGCTCGGAACCCAAATACTGTATTCCATGTCCTGGGAAAACCATTACATTTTTTTTAATTAATGATTGTATTAATGATAAGGATTCCATGTTTTGACTTCTATTTCCACCTTTTAACTTAGTTACTACTGGAATAAAAGGAATATATGAATCCCCTGTAAAAAGATTCCCGCCTACACTATAAGTAACAGATCCCAAATTATGACCTGGCGTAAAAAATACTTTTAACTTATCGCTATTTAAAATTATTATTTCCTCATTGTTTTCCAATAAATATTCTTGAAATTCTTCTAGAAAAACAGAAAAATCATAATAATAAGATAGATTAAGCTTAGTATTTCTAATGCAGTCTATTGTATGTGAATG
>JACCDQ011534870.1_pt1 | contig 26047 bp, 36 predicted proteins | sample 7446031 | NCBI WGS metagenome assembly JACCDQ01 (sample SAMN15323442, study PRJNA562643) | freshwater metagenome | isolation source: river surface water | place: USA:Blue River Watershed | collected 2017-08-17 | reverse complement strand
TGCCGGGTCAGGGCCAGACACTGCTCGAGGGCCTCGACGGCATGCGTATCGGGCTGGTGCTGTTGCTGCTCGGCGAGCTGTGCGAGTCGCACGCAGCCGAGGGAGGCCGCAAGCCCCTTGAGCTCGTGCGCACAGTCCTGCTGCTCGGCGACCGCACCGTGCTCCAGCGCTGCGCTCAGGCGCTCGAAGACGTCTTGGAGCGCGGCGGGGGCGCCCTCGAGCACTGGAGTGAGCCGCTCGGCACCCAGCTTGTCGGAGAGCGACCTGAGGCGGCTCTCGTCGAGCAGCGGAGGAAGGCTGGCGGCACCCGCAAAAGCGCCGTCCTTGCCGGGTCCGCGCGCGCTTTGGAGCTCTGAGAGCATCCTGCGCCGGCCTGCCGCCATGCCCAGGACCTGATGCATGACGCGGCTGAGCTCTTCCAGGTCGACCGGCTTGGCCACCAGCGCATCGAAGTCCGCGTCGTCCTTGAGCCGACTGAGCTCGAGGGCGTCGGCCGACAGTGCGACGACGGGCACCCGGTCAAAGCCCTGCTCATGCAGGCGAATCCGACGAGTGGCCTCGCGTCCGTCCATCCTGGGCATGCGCACGTCCATCAGGACAAGGTCGTAGACCCGCTTTTGGGCTGACTCCAGTGCCTGCAGGCCGTCAGCCACGGCATCGACCTGGTGGCCGGCCTGCTCCAGCAACGAAACGATGAGCGTTCGATTCATCGCGTTGTCCTCGGCAAGCAACAGGCGCAAGGAGGGCAACTTCCGCTCGGGCTCGCAGCTCACCGGAGCCGGCTCAGTGCGCTGGCAGGGCACCTCGACGGTGAACTGCGCACCTTGCCCCGGAGTGCCGTCGGCCAGGATTCGGCCTCCCATCGCGGTGACGAGGCGCTGGGAGATGGCCAGCCCCAGTCCGGTTCCTCCGAACTGCAGCGCATCGGCCTGTTCGAAAGGCTTGAAGAGCCGCTGCTTCAACTCGTCGGTGAGCCCGATTCCGGTGTCGCGCACCACAAGCCGGAGCCGCTCTTCGCCCAGATAGGTCGCATCGATTCGAATGTGCCCATGCTCGGTGAACTTGACTGCATTGCCCACGAGATTCACAAGCACCTGGCGCAGCCTTGCCCCGTCGGCCAGGCACGCAGCAGGAAGTCCTTGGGTGCGCAGCTCGATGCGATTGCCGCGCGTTCGGGCCACTTCGGAGAAGAGCTCGACCACCCCTGAGAGCATCGCCTGGGGGTCGAACCGGGTTTCGACAAGCCCGAGCTTTCCCGCTTCGATTCGAGCGAAGTCGAGCACGTCGTCGAGCAGCCCCTTGAGCGACAGCGCACTCGCCCGCAGCATCTGAGCCCGGGCGCGGTGCGCGCCGTCAGGGAGCTCGTGCATGAGCAGGTCAGCAGCGGCAATCATTCCGGTGAGCGGAGTGCGAACTTCGTGGCTCATGTGAGCCAGAAAATCGCTCTTCGCCTGGCTCGCCGCACGCGCCGCCGAGAGCGCCCGGTCGAGTTCTTCGGTGCGCTCGCGAACTCGCAGCTCGAGCCGGTTGGCCAGCTCCTCGGCGGCCTTCTTTGCCTTCACGAGCCCGTGAGTGGCCGCCCGCAGCGCCGTCTCCGAGCCTTTTCGTTCGGTGACATCAGTGATGGACCCCAGCATCCGGGTGAGGCGACCCTTTTCGTCGTAGCGCCCGCTCGCACGCACCTCGACCCAGAACTGCTGCTCGGTGCCCCAGCGCAGCATCCTGAATTCGCTCACCCAAGGAGTGCGGCTTTGAAGGGCCTGCTTGCGCGAGCGCACCACCCGGTCCAGGTCGTCAGGGTGCACCTGGCGAAGCGAGTGCTTGCTGCGAAGCGACTGCTCCGAGTCCGGTAGCCCCAGCAGTTGACGGCACTCCGGGGAGTATTCGAGCGTATCTTCAGCGGCGACCCACTGCCACAACCCGGTGCGGCTCGCGGACAAAGCCGCGGCCAGCATGTCATGGGAATGCGCGAGAGCCTGCTCGGAGCGCTTCAGGTGCGATACATCCATGATGACGCCCACGAGAAGCGGTTTTTCCCCCGCCTGCTCAAGAACCCGTCGCACATGCGCGCTCAGCCAGCGCAGCTCGCCGCTGGGCCTTCGCACCTGAAAGTCGTAGGCGACAGACTCCCCCTCGAGATAGGCCTTGCGAAGGGCCTGCTGCGCCTTGAGTTGGTCCTCGGGCCGGGTAAGCACCCCAAGAGCGGCCTGCCATGCCTGATGCGGGTCGGCATCGTGCGGGAGTTGGAGCAGCTCGGTCAGGTAGGCATCGAGCAGCAGCTGAGGGCCGCCCGCCGCCTTGGGGTCCAGGGTCCAGACGCCCATCTGCCCGGCCTCCAGCGCAAGCTGCAGCCGTTGCTCGCGTTCGCGCACCGCGCTGCGGGTGCGCTCGAGCTCGCGAGCGCCGCGCCGCTCGTCGGAGAGCACCGCCACGATGTGCGAGCTCACCGCCGTCACGCACAGGAACTGCTGGAGATAGAGGTAGCCGTTCTCGCCCATGCGGGCGAACGCGAAGGGGCCCAGTCCATGCGAGGTGCTGAGCAAAGACGCGACGGCGACAATCCCCACCGAGACACCCGCACCCAACACACCGAAGCGAGCCGCAATCCAGACCACCGGCGCGGCCGTGTACCACGACATCGGAACGCCCGATGAGTTCATCGGAAATGTCACGACCAGGACCCCGAGCAGGCCGAGATGCATCCAGACGAACTGGCGAAGCTCCCCGTCGCGCAGAACTCGAAGGAAACGCCCTACGGTGAAGGCGAGCGGCGCCGCAACGAGAATACCGACGTAGTCGCCCAGCCACCAGTGGCGAATGGCCGACAATGTAGTCGAGGCGACGTCGGCGCCATCGACGAAGAAGGGTGCCAGCCCCAGGACCACGCTGAGCGATGCGCTCACGGGGGCGGCGACGCCGCACAGCAGCACCACCTCTCGCATCGACAGCGCCATTACGTCAAAGCGCAGCCGCCTCAGCAGCCAAGCAGACAGCATTGCCGCGGTGGCGGGCCCGAGCGGGGACACCCAGGTGACCCAGCCCGCGACAGGTCGCCCCAGCACGAACTGGCCGAACAATACGGCCCCGTACACGCAGAGGGCGCCGTACGCGCCGAACCGATAGCACGCCACGAGCGCCAGACCCGCCGCCGGCCAGAACGGCGAAGAGATGCCCTGCAGGTTGTCGAGAGATTGGCCCAGCCCGGCAAGCAGCAGATAGCCCATCACGCAGGCAAAGGCGGCCTGCAGGGTCGGTCGGCTCGTCGCATGCGAGGAGCCGGTCTCATCGAAGATTCGGTTCACGGGAGAGCCTCGAGGTCACAGGCCAACACGATAGCGCGGCAGCCCGCGCACTCGAGCGACCGTTCGTCCGCGTTGTGAGCCCACCTCACATATCGAACGACCCTGAGTTGCGCGAGCAAGAAAAGAGCCGCCTGGACGGCGGCTCTGGAAAGACGAACGGTCAGGGGTCCTGGTAAGGAGACTTGAGAGCGAGACCATACTTCGCAAAGATGTCGGCGTCGCACTCAAGGTCCATGTCCGCATCGAACGGTCCACTTGCAGGCCGGCAGCCCCACTCGGCAGCCAGGTCCTGCGCGCAACTCTCGGAGCACGGATAGGAGCCGATGCGCGAGAAGATGCCCGTGCCACAGTTCATGCAGCTGCCCTTGCAGGTGAGATGCCGATGCGGGTCGTAGGGCTCGTATCGGCCGCGTCCCTGGGAGGGGAACTGGTCGGCCGTCGGGTCCACGATGTCTCCCGCCTCGGTCTGAAGCCACCAGTGCTCGCCGTGCGAGGCACCGCCCGGAGCGAAGTAGAACCCCGCCACGGGCTTGAGCTCGGGAAACTCGCAGGCAAGCGCCTGGGAGAACTCCCGACAGCGCCAGCTGGAGCTGCCGTAGCGCGCGAGCAGTCGCCGGCGTGCTGCTTCGTGGCGGGGGTCCGCCAGACGAAACGACGATGCGGTGCTCACGGGCGCTCGTAGGCCTGGCCGGTCATGAAGGAGACGTAGGCCGCGGCCTTCACGACGGTGCGAAACCGTGCGATGACCGACCCGTCGCGCAGCACTTCGGCCACGTAACCGGGCTCGCGGCTGGGCCGCTGCGTCCAGTCACCGGCGTGAAAGCTCGGGTGCGCATAGAGCGTGGTGCCCAGGCGCATCGTGCGGCGACCACCCAGCTCGGACTGCATGTCGCGAGGCACCCGAACCGAACGCACCGCATCGATGCGCACGATGCACTGGTCCAGAAGGTGGCCGCCACCGATGTCGCCGCGGGCGACGAGCAGAGGCACCTTCACCGGGCCGCAGGAGCGGCCGATGGTGCCCAGGACGTCGTGTTCCTCGTCCCAGGCCCGACCGGTCACGGCGTCGCCGAACCAGATGCGAACGGTCTTGCCGCTCGCATGCGCCTCGATGAGCACGCGCTGGACAGCCTCGGGCGTGTCCTTGTGGAAGTAGAAGCCAGTGTTGCGGATGTACTTGGAGAGGTCCATCTGACGTTTCCTCGCAGGTTGAAGAAGAAGTTCCTGAGAGGTGTAGCGCTCGAGGCCCGTCCTGCCCGGCGCGGAACGACGTGCCGTCACAAGGCTCTCACCGACATGCCGAGCCCGTCTGCCCCCTCCAAAGCCGCCACCGTTCTCGCCCTGCGCGCCGACTTCGAGGACTGGATGCGGGACGCACATGCGGTCTTTGCGGCCGCGGGTCTCGTGCAGCAGGCGCTGCCCGCAGCGAGCCGTGTCGGCATCGCCCAGTTCGACGGCGTGCTGCCCTCGCGCGGGAGGTGCACGCTCAGCCTGCTGCTTGCGCACGTGGAGACCGCCGACGGCACGCACGATGCCCTCACCTGGCTGGTGAGCTCGCCCGACGAAACCGGCGAGGACTGCATCTTCGTGCACGAGCTGTGCCGGCTCGAGGGGCGGGAGGGCGAGCGCTCATTGAGAGAAGCGCTCCTCAGCACCGAGCCCGCCTCGGTGCTGGCCTGGGCCCGGGAGGAACTGCGGGCGGCAGGCCTGGAGTGGTCCGGCCCATGAGCGGCACCGTTGCCCTGGACGTGCAGGTAAGCCGGGCGCTCGAGCACCTGCGCGCCTCGCTCGAAGCGCAGGCTGCGCAGGACGCCGAGCGAGCCCGTCTGCAACAGCGGACCGCTCGTTGGTTCGATGAACAAAGCACGTACTTTCCGAGAGGGCCGCTGCGCGGTGCGGTCGAAGTGCTGACGGCCGACATCGCACTCGCACTCGACGGACAATGCCTCGCCGATGCAGTGCTCGTGCTGACTTGCACGACGGGCAACAACGTCGACCGGATGCTTTCCGAGCAAGCGCGGCTTGTGCTGGACGAAGTCTGGTCGCAGGGGGCGCCGGAGCTGCTCGCGCGCATCGCGGTGATGTGCGCAACTCTCGGACTCGCGGACGTGGCGAGAAGCGCGGACGCTCGCCCTGCTTAGAAGCCTTGCGCTAAGCTGGGCGCACCGGATTTACGGGTTGCCGCATTGCGGCGCTACGCCAAACCTGACACCATCCAGAACACCGCGAAGTCCCGAGGCTCTCACCCTCCCCACATCTTTTTCTTCGCCGTGTTGCGACCCCGTGCACTGATGACGACCTTCTACCCCCCTTCCAAGAAGCCCGACATCCACATCGAGCAGGACGCCATCGACGAATTCGAGGAGGTGCTGGACGAGGTGCTGTCCCGCGTGCTGGGACTCGAGCCCGACAAGGTGTTGTTGACCGACCACTCGCAGCTGAGCGACTTCAGCGGCACCGGACTGCCCGCCGAGCAGGCGAAGGCCTACTCCACGCTGGCCGAGCTCTATGACGCCTGGGACCGCTGGGTGGTGCAGCGACTCGTGGCCGAGTTCGAGCTGGACGCCTCGATGCTGTCGCCACGGATGCGCATGCTGGACCTGGCGATGCTCATCGAAGCCGGTCGAAACCGCACCACGCACTGACGAAGCCCGCTCCTTCCGGAAGCCGCGCGGCCTATCACACTCGCTTCACCTGCTCGACGCCGGCCTTTGCCGGCGTCGTCGTTTCGCGCTTCGACAGGGGTCGCGGAACACCAGGGGTCGTGCCGGGCTCTATACCGGATGAGGACCTCCTCGGGGCCGGTCGGCCCTGCATCGCGCACCGCCCTTCACCAGGCGGCATGGCAAATCCGACCATGTGATGACGGGCGTGGGCCCGTCACCGATTCGAACCCCCTGTCCGACCGTTCCCGTTGCGGAGCGGCTCTCGACAAGGCAACGCGCGACACCTTGACGGACTCGCTCCGGGCCTTGCGGCCTGTGACGAAGCCGCTCCATTCGACGATTGGAACCCACCATGAACCAGGACACCCGGGCCATCGCCCGATTCAAGGAACAGGCCACGCGCCTGGCCGGATACCTTGCCGGCGTGAACCGCAAGGTCACGCGTACGCAGGCGCTCGAGGCGCTTGCGCACACCCTGCACGGCAAGCCGTGGAACACGGTGAGCGCGCTGCTCGGCGCGCACGCCCAGGGCGAGTCTGCCCGCATCGAGGGGCGACACGACGAAGCCACCGGCGCACCGCTGCTGATGGCCGAGACCGACCCGCCGCTCGAGTTCAAGCGCCTGAAGGCCATCACCGACGACGGCCGCTACTACGTCGACATCGTGGTGCCGGTGAGCGTGTGGAAGCTCGCGGAATACGGCCTCGACTGGCTGAACGACCATGTCTCCGAGCGCATCACCGGCTCGGTCGCAGACCTGGAAGACCTCGACTACCGGCGCTTTCATCCCGAGGCACCCGAGGCGCTGAGCGCGGACGAGGCGACGCTCTTCATCCGCGTGGCCGCACGCTGGGAGCCGATGGACCCCGCCGAAGAAGACGAGCCCGAAGACGGCGCTGCCTCCCAAGACACCCCCTGAGGACATCACGATGACCCTGACCGAGGCGAACCGACCGATTGCCCGGGCGCTGCTTGCACTGCGGGCTCGCGGAGAGCTCACCGGCGAAGAGATGGTGCTGCGCATCATCCGCGAGCGCCAGCCTCCCGCCGGACTGCCCTTCGAGGACACCGAGCAGCTGCGCGCCTTCATCGGGCGCCTGGCCTGCTGCCACCAGCCCGACAGCGCCCAGGCACTTGCCCGGGAGCTCGAGCTCGAGCTCGAGCTCGAGCTCGAGTCGCAGCAGACCGCCTGAGCACCGACGTCACTTTCTTCTCACGCCCCGAGCCGATTGGCCGGGGCGTTCTTCATGGAGCGGGCGCCGCGTCACGAGCTGCCCGGAACCTGCGGCGCGCCCGCGGGCTCCAACGCTCCCGTGCACACTGCACGCCACCCAACGAGGAGCCCTGAGAACAATGTCCATGCTGATTCCGACCGTCATCGAGCAGTCCGGCCGCGGCGAGCGCGCCTACGACATCTACAGCCGCCTGCTGCGCGAGCGCATCGTGTTCCTGAACGGACCGGTCAACGACCACTCCGCGAACCTCGTGGTCGCGCAGCTCCTCTTTCTGGAGAGCGAGAACCCGGACAAGGACATCTCCTTCTACATCAACTCTCCGGGCGGCAGCGTGAGCGCCGGCATGTCGATTTTCGACACGATGAACTTCATCAAGCCCGACGTCTCGACGCTGTGCATGGGCATGGCCGCCTCGATGGGCGCCTTTCTGCTGGCCGCGGGCGCGCGCGGCAAGCGCTTCAGCCTGCCGAACTCGCGCGTCATGATTCACCAGCCGCTGGGTGGCGCCCAGGGCCAGGCGAGCGACATTGAAATCACCGCGCGCGAAATCCTGCGCATCAAGGCCCGCCTGAACGAGATTCTGGCCGAGCGCACCGGTCAGCCCCTGGAGAAGGTGGCCAACGACACCGAGCGCGATTACTGGCTCGATGCGCAGGCCGCACGCCAGTACGGCCTCATCGACCAGGTCATCGAGCGCCGCTGAGCGGCCTGAGCCTTGCGTGGGCCGAGATGCCCCGCACTGCCCCGCCGCCTGGAACGGGCTGCGGGGCGATGGCTCTCATGGCCCTCGTCGCATCGTGCGGCCCCCGTTCCCGAACCCACCGCTTTCTCGCCTGCCATGACCGCTGTCGCCGCCTCCATCGCCGCCCTGGGTGCCATGCAACGTGCCAACGCCGAAGCCGCCCGCACCGCGCGTGGCAGCGTTCGGGTGTGGCGACAGGACGTCGTGCGGCAGGCAAGCGCCGTCATCGAGCGCATCGACACCTGGCGCGAGGGCGAGCGCGTGCGCGTCATCGAGCGAGAAATCGCGGACCGCACCTCGCTCAACCGCTTCCTGCCGGGGTTCCTGAAGCGCCCCGTGGACGCAGCCTCGGTGCGAGCCTGGTTCGAAGCCCAGTCGCCGCTGCGCGGGGACGACACGTTCTTTCGCATCGCGCTCACCTACGGTGCGCAGTACCAGACGGCCCGTGAGCTGCTCGCCATCGCGCGGGCGTCCTCGACGCAGCGCATCGAAGTGAGCGCCGAGGACTGGGCCTCGGTATGCCGCTGAGCCACGGCCATCCCGCCACGAAAGCGCCCGCCATGCCCCGCCTCACTCCCTGCGACGACCCGAGCGTTGCCGTCATCGAAGTCTGGAAGCAGGCGTTCGACTTCCCGCATCCCTACCCCTGGCGCTTCGCAGTCACCTACCAGGGCACTCGCCACACCTACGTGGGCGTGCCGAACCAGTGCGCGAGCTGGCGCTCGGCGTTCATGCGCGCCTGGTGGCGTGCGCGGTGGCTCGAGCGGGGCGAGTCGCGCTACCGCCCGACGATGACGGTTCCGGCCTGACGGGGCGAGCCGTGCGGGTTCGGCCCCTCGGCCCCTCGTTCCGTCGACCCCTGGGTCCTTCGGCTCCCGAAGACCGCTACGACCTGATGTTGCCGCTCGCCGGCTCAAGCAGGCAGGAACAACGGCAGCTCGATGTGGGCGCCCTGGCGCGCACCCACGAAGGCCCGCAGGACCGCGTGAGCCACGGAGGGCTGGCCGCGCACTTCGAACGACCCGATGCGGGCTCGCCACGAGCGGGTCTCCCCAGCAGGACCCTGTGGGTCGTCAGGGCCGAGCGCCACGCCTTCGGATTCGATGAGCCGCCCCACGAGCGGCCAGTCCTCCAGAGGACAGTAGTCGAGGGCATGCTCGTGCTCGGGCAGCTCGCGCACGGCCTTGCGGGCCCGGATGCGCTTGAGCCACCCCGGCTCATGGAAAACGAGCACCAGCGTGCGCGGCTCGCCCGGTCGGCTGTCCCAGCCGCAGAGCACGCCGGCGTGCATCGCGTAGTCGAGCCCCTCGCACTGCGGGTGCACCCGGGCGACCGCCCAGGACAGCGCGACGCCGTCCAGGTCGGTGACCGCGATGCGGCGAGGTGCGGGCGCGGTCACGAGGCGATGCGCTCGAGCAGCGCGAACGACTTCTTGCCCTTCTTGAGCAGCAGGAAGCGCCCGGCAAGCCAGTCCTGCGCCGAGGGCACGAAGGCGGGGTCGCTGCGCACGACGTTGTTCACCGAGACGCCGCCCTGGCGCACGAGCTGCGTGGCCTGGGTCTTGGACTCGACGAGACCTGCGGCGACCAGCAGGCCATTGAGCGCCACCGGCGCTCGCGTCGCGTCGAGCCCCAGCGGCACCGCGGGCAGGGAGACGGCCAGCATCTCGAGCGTGCTCGTCTCCAGCTCGACCGGCTGACCGGGCTTGCCGAAGAGCACCTGGCTCGCCGCGAGCATCTCGCGCGCGACGTTGCCGCCGTGGACCATCGCGGTCATCTCCATCGCGAGCGCGCGCTGCGCTTCGCGAGCCGCGGGGCTCTCGGTGACCGCGCGCTCGAGCGCCTCGATGCGTGCGCGGTCCAGGAACGTGAAGAGCTTCAGGAACCGGACGACGTCGGCGTCCTCGGTGTTCATCCAGAACTGGAAGAACTCCCAGGGCGAGGTGCGCGTGGCGTCGAGCCACACGGCGCCGTTGACAGTCTTGCCGAACTTCTGGCCATCGGCGGTGGTGAGCAGCGGCAGCGTGAGCGCGTGCGCGACGCGGCCCTGCGTGCGCCGGATGAGGTCGGCGCCCGAGCACATGTTGCCCCACTGGTCCGAGCCGCCAATCTGCAGCAGGCAGCCCTCGCGGCGCGCGAGCTCGGCGAAGTCGTTCGCCTGCAGCAGCATGTAGCTGAACTCGGTGAACGAGATGCCTTCGCCCTCGCGCGACAGGCGCGAGGCCACCGAGTCGCGCGCAATCATCGCGTTGACCGAGAAGTGCTTGCCGACATCGCGCAGGAATTCGAGCAGCGTCACCGGCTGGGTCCAGGCGAGGTTGTCACGCACCACGCCGTCGGTGAAGAAGCTCACCTGGCGGCGAATCGCCTCGGCCTGGGCCGCCACCGTCTCGGGGGTCTGGAGCACGCGTTCGGCGGACTTGCCGCTCGGGTCGCCGATGAGGCCCGTGGCGCCGCCCACCAGCGCGATGGGGCGGTGGCCGGCCAGCAGGAAGCGGCGCAGCGTCACCAGCGGAATCAGGCTGCCCACGTGCAGGCTGGAGGCCGTCGGGTCGAAACCGCAGTAAAGCGACACGGAACCGGCCGCGAGCGTCTCGTGCAGCGCCGACTCGTCGGTGCACTGATGGATGAGGCCGCGCCAGCGCAGCTCGTCGAGGATGTCGTGTCGCATGATGCAGTGAAAGCAGGAGAAGAACGGAGTCGCAGACCCGTCAGAGCCGCGAGTGCATGGAAAGTTCGCGCCACGGCAGGGCGCCGGGCCTTCTTTGGCAGGCACCCGGTTTTAGCTGCGGAACGGCTGGCTACAGGACGGCTCCCACGGGCCTACCCCACGCTCTCCTTCGATGACACGCTATCTCGGCACTCGCCCCCAGGGTCTGCCCCGGCTGCCCGCCCTGTCGCTCAAGCGCCCGACGCCTGCCATGCAGGCCGCGGCCCGGGCCTGGCTCAGTGCGACGGCGGCCCTCGCGCACCTGGACGGCGAGACGGTCGCCTCCGGCAGGCCGGGGCTTGCGGGCGGTGAGCTCCTCACCGACCGGGAGTTCGCGCAGCGCGTGTGCGATGCGGAGCTTGGTGAGCTCGATGCGCTGGAGAACCTCGAGTCGGTGCGGGCGGTGTCGGTGTGCGAGGCGCAGCTGCGTCGCGCGGAGTACGACGTGCGTGACGGCTACGGCGTCATGAACACGCGCTTCCTGCGCTGCGGCCTCTTCAGCAGCGCGCAGGCCGAGCACCTGCCGGTGCTGCGCTCGCGCACCGGCGACTGGGTGCTGCGACGGGGCAAGCCTCTCGGGCAGGACCACCTCGACTTCATGATGGCCGTGCTCGCGGGCACCTCGGGGCAGTTCGATGCGAAGCTGGGCGAAGCCATCGTGTTCTCGCCCTACCAGGTGTGCGAGACGCTCGGCATGTCGAAGAACCACGCCGCACTCGCCAAGCTCAAGGAGTGGGCTGCCGACCTGATGGGGACCGTCATCGAGCTGCACGAGCCCGAGGGCCCGCATCCGGAGCGTCCCACGATGAGCCAGTTCCTGGGCTCACTCACGACGCTGACCCGCGAAGAGGTCGATGCGTTGCGACGTGCCGGCACCCTGCCCGCGGCGCCCTCCGGCACGAAGGTCTTCTGGCAGGTGGTGGTGCCCGCGGTGGTGTTCACCGAGTTCGTGAAGAAGGGCGTCTTCTCGGGACTGCGCCTGGACGTGCGCCGCGCGCTCAACTCGCCCTTCCAGAAGTGGCTCGCCTCGTACATGTCGACGCACGAGCCCGGGCGCATCCTCGCCTTCAGCATCCCTGAGCTCGCCCAGGCCGGCGGACTGCACATCTCGACCGCCACCGAGCACGGCCGCAAGAACCAGCGGCGAGCCGTGCGCGAAGCGTTCGCCGTGCTGGAATCGGGCCGTGTGCCGATGCGAAGAGGCCGCCTGAAGCTCTCCGAGGACGCCGCCGTCCTGGCACGAGAAGAGGGGGAAGCCGTCTTCGAGGTGCGCACCGGCGCGGCCCAGGGCGCCTACGTCTCGCAGCCGCTGGAGGCCACCTTCAAGCCGCTTGTGCGCCTCGTGCACCCGGCGGGTGAATCCGACCCCGACACGGTGTTCGCGATGCGCGTCTGAGGCGGTCGCGGCAGTCAAACCCTACACCGAAGCGAATCGAGGGGCGCCGCAACAGGCTCCCGGTGCGAACCAGGCCGCCCGCGGCGTTAGTCAAACCCTACACCGCCCGCTAGTCAAACTCTACACCGCAGCTAGTCAAAGCCTACACCAACGGGTCTTGAAGTCGCTCGCAAGTGCTTGATTCACCGACATTTTCAGGGCCCGACCCTCGAGCCCCAGAACAATAGAGACACTGATAGACAGGCCCCGGGGCCCCTCCCCGACGCCCTCGCCCTTCGTTCACACACTAGGAGCATCCCTGCCGGACAGGCCGACAGTCTGTCCTTGCAGGACGGGCCCGCCTGATTCGAACTCAGGACTCAGGGCGCCGGCTCGACCTGCAGCGGCGTGCGGTAGTCGGAATCCAGCGCCGGCGTGCGGGACCAGGCAGAGAACCGTGCATCAAGCAGGTCCCGCGATGCGGGGCGCCCGGCGTAGTCCACGCCGAGCAGCCCCGTAAGGGTGGGCGCGATGTCCAGGTGACTCGTGACGGGGCGTTCACGACTTGCGCGCTCGAGCGTCGCCCAGGCCTTTGCGTGCTCGCGGCGCCAGGCCTCGTTGGCCCAGACGAAGAAGGGCACGTGAAGCACGTTGCGGTCCACGCGAGCCTGGTCACGTGTCGTGCCGTGCATCAGTGTCTCGCCGTGGTCGGAGACGAACACCAGCACCGAGGGGGTGGCCTCGCGCTCCAGCTGCGCGATGAGCCGCTCGAGTACGGCGTCGGTGTAGCGCAGCGTGTTGAGGTAGTTCGGAAGCGACTGCTGCAACGCATAGCGCCGACCGGGCTCCACCGCCCAGTGCCGCTCGGAGGCAGGGTAGCGACCCTCGAAGGGAAAGTGGCTGCCCGCGGTGTGCAGCACGGCGAAGGATGGCGCGCCCCGCGTGCGCGAGAGCCAGTCGGCCAGGCGAGGCTCCAGGCGCTCGTCCAGGCCGGTGCCCCGGGTGAGCACGTCGGCCGAGTTCTGGAAGAAGACGTTCTCGGCTTCGGCAGTCGGGGTTTCCGGGCCCTGCATCGAGAACCAGGCGGTGCGGTAGCCCGCCTGGCGCATGACGGCCACGACCGAGGGCTGGCGGCGCACGCCCGGGGCCACCTCGAACTGCGCGAACGGGCTCATCAGCGCCGGCACGGCGGCAAACGTGGCCGACGCGGTGCTCATGTGCCGGGGAAAGTTCACGAGCTCCCCGCGCTCCATTCGTTTCGCGAGCCGGGGCGTGGTGGGCTGCCCGTAGCCGTTGAGCTGCCAGTAGCCGCCGTGGCTGCTCTCCCCGATGACGAAGACGACGGTCTGCGCGGCCCGGCCGTCCTGGCGAGCCTTCAGGTCCTGGGCGGGCGCCGCGCGGCGTGCCGCCAGGTGGAACTCCGTCATGCGAACACCCAGTACCGGAAGCTGCAGAGGATAGTGCTCCAGCGCCGCAGGAATCGGTGCGGGTGCAAGAAGCGGCAGCATCGCCAGGAGGGCCCATCGACGCACCCCTCCAGCGCCCCGCCCCTCGGCCCGAGGCGCCGTGGCCCAGGCGAGCGCGATGCCTCCAAGGTAGAGCCCGAAGACGAGAGCAAGCCCCGCGGCGACGAAGGGCGCGCCCTGGAGCACCGATACCGTCTCGTGCCCGTTGGTGCGCACGAGCGCAAGGGCGCTGGACAGCGTGGGCATCGAGCCTGAGAACAGCAGGCTCGATGCCATCGTGGCGGGCGCCGCACCGAGCAGCGCCGCATGCAGGGCGCGCCCGATGCGCCCCCATCGCATCACCCGTGCGAGGCAGAGCGCCGCGAGGAGCCAGGCCCCGGCTCCCGCCCAGCCCCACTGCGGGCTCGCCGCCGCGAGCCAGGGGCTCAGCACGCCGGCGTGCCACGCCAGTCGGGCAGCCCCGAGCCTTCCGAGACCCGGATACCAGAAGGCGATGAGAGCGCGAAGCCGGCGCATCGGACAGCGAGTAGAAGTCGAAGAACGAGTCTTCTAGGAAGAGGGGTCTATCCGCGAGGCGTGCCCGCGGAGACCGCACCATGGAAAAGCGCCCGGGACACGAGGTCCGCGGGCGCGTGAAGAGGGTCGGTTCGAGGTTCAGGCTGCGCAGGGCGCGTTGTAGACGTAGCGGCAGCGGTACTCGAAGAGCGTCTCGATGGAGTCGGTGGCCTCGGGCAGGTAGTAGCGCGCAGGGCCCATGAAGTTCTGCGGCCGCTCGAGCGCGAAGTGCGCCATACCGAGCGAGGCGAGCGTCACTTCGGCAGCGAGCCAGGTGCGCAGGTCGTTCTCGCGTGCCGCGGCGTTGCGAAGCGCGGCATAGGCGGCTTCCAGTTCGCGGAGCGTCTCGTGCGAGGCGCCGCCGGCGAGCTTGTGGACGTGGACTTCAAGCATGGGAGGGCTCCGGTGAGTTCGGGACACCCGGCACCGCGATGCGGTAGTGGGCGAGGATGGCGAGGAGCTCGCGCTCGGTGGGTGCGCGAGGCGCCGTGCTCTCCGAAAGCAGCCAGAGCGCCTCGGTGGAGCCGCGGCTCTTGTACCAGCTCACCCAGAGCGCCAGTGCGATGCGCTCGCCGTCGAGCTCGACGGCGTCGATGCACACGGTCGCGTACTTCTGGTCTTCGCAGTAGCGGTAATCGATGCCTGCAGGCATCGGGTTCTGGTCTTCGTAGACCAGCTCGCGCAGTGCGTTGAGCGTCGCGCAGTTCCAGTTCTCGGCGCTGAAGACGCCCGACTCGAACGCGCAGCGCGGGTCCGAGCCGTTCCAGGTCTTGCCGCGCGCGGCGCAGGCCATGCATTCGGGCATGAGGGTCCTTTCGATGTCGTGAGGGTCTCCACCCTGTAGGGACGACCGAGGACATCGGGTTCCGGATGGAAACGCCGCCTCGGCCAGAAGGCAGAGGCGGCGTGGGAATCGAAGACCGGAAGCCTTACTTGGGCGTCTCGCCCGGGCGCAGCGTGGCGGGGTTGCAGTTGGCGATGACCACCGCGCCCTCCATCACGCCGTAGGTGCTGTCTTCCTTGAAGGTGCAGGTGTTGGTGCGCGGGTCGAAGTACAGCACCCACAGGTCCGAGCCCTTCCAGGTGACCGTCACGAGCTGGGTGCCCGCGGGGATGTCGACCTTGACGGTGCCACCGAACGAGCGGGCCATCTGCTGTTCGCAGCCGGCCAGCAGGGCGAGGGACGACGCGGCGAGCGCGAGAACGAGAGAACGCATTTTCTTCATGGGGATGTCCTGGTTGAGCCCAAAATGGGGTTGCCTCGTGTAGGGAGCGCACGGGAATAGACCGTTGGCGCTACAAGAGAGATGAAAACCCGCCCCCTGCCCGCCCCCTCGGGCGCCGTGCTGATTCACCGACGCCACTTGGCGCGGGTGCGCTCGCGCGCGGCGCTCACGACCGTGCTCGTCGTGCTGGGGGCCGGCGCGGAGCTCGGATGGCGCTGGAGCGCACTCGAGCCGGGCGCCTGGAAGTGGGCCTGGGGCGCCGCCGGAGCGCTCAGCCTCCTCGTCGCCGCGCGCGTGAGCTGGGGCCTTGCGATGGTGGGCTGGGCCCGCGTCGAGCGCCGTCGGCAGGACGCCTCGAAGCAGGGCTGAGCCCCTGGACTCAGCCTTGGGGCCGGCCAGACTCAGCCCGCCTCGGTGAGCCGCTCGCGCCAGTCGCTGCGCGTGGCATCGATGAGCACCACGTCGTCGGGCACATCGAGCGCGAGGACGGGGCTCGCGTAGGGCTGCATCGCATAGCGAGCCTGTGCCCCGCCCTCGAGCCGCATCTCCCAGGCCGGAATCGGCGCGCCTTCGTCCAGCGGCGCCACGCCGATGGCCCAGCACGCAGGCGCATACGGGCCGCCCAGGTAGGTGCCAACAACGAGAAGCGTGCCCTGCGTGGGCGAGTGCACTGCAATGGCCGGACTCGTGCGAAAAGCACTCGCCTCCAGGCGCAGGTGCGGGCCTTCTTCGGCGAGCAGCAGGTCGTCGCTCGCGCCGTGGAACTTGAGGCTTCGCATCAGAGCCTCAGCGAAGCTTGAGCGGCGTCTCGCCCAGCGGCACCGCGGTGATGCTGTTCTTGGGGCTGCCGTCGATGAGGCGGTCCGAGTAGGTGAGATACAGCAGCACCTTGCGCGAGGGGTCGGCGATGCGCACGATGCGCAGCTTCTTGAAGAGCACCGAGAGCCGCTCGCTGAAGACCTCTTCCTGCTTCGGGACAGCCTCCTTGAAGACAATCGGGCCCACCTGTCGGCAGGCGATGGACGCCTCGGCCTTGTCCTCCGCCCAGCCGACCGCCCCTGACAACCCACCGGTCTTGGCGCGCGAGACGTAGCAGGTGACGCCTGCAACCTTCGGGTCGTCGTAGGCCTCCACGATGACTTTGTGGTTCGGGCCCAGGAGCTTGAAGGCGGTGTCGACTTCGCCGAGCTGTTCGGCGTGCGCGGCGGCGGCCGCAAGGAGTGCGGCACAGGCCGTGATGCTGCGTAGGATTCGCATGGGGAGTCTTTCAGTAAGAGACAGGACGTCAGGGGTTGGAGCCTGGCGACGCCGGCGCGTTCTTCTCGCGACGCATCGCCTGGGCGCGCGTTCGCATCCACGCCATCGAGGGCCCACCGGAGCACTGCAGGTACCAGGCCACCGTTCGGGCGTAGGCCTGTGCGTCGGCGCCCCGGCTGGGGTGTTGCTCGGCAGTGCCGCTGGTAAACCAGTACTCCGTGTACTCGCCCCGACCCTCCGATGCGCTGCGACCGACCCCGTGCACGCCACTGCCGGCAAAGTGCCGAGCGGGGACGGACTGCCCCTCGGAGAATCGGGTGCGGTTCTCCAGGGGGCGGGCGATGTAGCCTCCACTCACGAGATAGGGGCCGTGCGGGTCGGTTCGAATGCGTGGCATGGGCTGCGCTATGTTGGGGCCGGGAGCCCTGGCACTGTTCCGGCGGAGTCGACCTGAAGACAGATTCTCCAAAAGGAACAGGCCGCGCGAGGCGGCCTGAGGAAGGGATGGACGCGAGACGTCAGTTGCCCTTGGTGCTGCTGGCATCGAGGATGCCGAGCACCTGACGCAGCGATTCGGCGGAGTAGCCGCGCGAAGCGATGTCGGCACCACTGCGGGAGACAGAGGTGCCGCCCGCGGAGCGCTGCGACAGGCCGTGTTGCATCGACTGCGAGGCGGAGGCCGCGGACTGCTCCAGCAGCACGCCGGCGGCGACGATGTCGCTCTTCACCGCAGCCATCTCGCGGGCATTGAGCTTGCGCGAGCGGGCGACGCACTGCTGGCCGCCGTCGAGCGGCGTCACGCACAGGGTTTCGGCGTAGGTGCCGTCCTCGTGCAGCGTGCGGGTGCGCGTGGTGGCGCCGTCGGAGACCGAGTGGGAGAGCGCGGTCTGGGCGAGAGCGACCTGGGCGCCGAGCGAGAGCAGGGCGAACGCGAACGTGGTGAGAGTGTGCTTCATGGAGAGGTCCTCTGTTGAAGGCCGGAATTGACCTGGTTCGTGTAGCGAAACGCGCCGGCCCGTTTGCGTGATTGCCCGCGGGTCGCCCTGCGCGGCCTCAAGCCACCTGTCGCGTCGCGCGCCAGAAAACCACCAGGCCCAGCACCCCGAGCACGGTCGCGCCCGCGAAGACACTCGCCGCCCCAAACCCCGCATACGCCGCTCCGGCCACGGTGGCCCCGAGCGTCATCAGTGCACCGGTGACGAACTGCTCCGCGCCCATGACGGCAGCCTGCTGCTCGGCCCGGGCCCGCCGGGAGAGCTCGGCCTTCACGTACGGATACGTGACGTCCCACATCAGCCCCCAGAGCACGAAGCACGACACCAGCACGAACGGCCCCTGGGCGAGCGTCACGCCCAGCATCGAAAGGCAGGTGAGCCAGAACGCCAGGCGCGCCGCAACAGGCTCCCGGAACCAGCGTCCGAAGAGCCACAGCACTCCAGGTGCGACCACCATGGTGAGACCCAGCACCGAGAACAACATCGCAAGGCCAGCATCTCCCGCCCCGAACCCTTCCTTGGCATGCAGCGGCACGTAGTTGGAGACGCTGCCGGGCGAAGTCCAGAGCAGCCCCATCGCCACGAGCAACGGCACGGTGGCGACGGGCAACCCGAACCCGAGGCGTCGAGGAGCGCCGGCCTGCTCGATGCGCGCGGGGCCTGGCCCGGGGCGGGAGTCTTGCAGCAGGAGGCTCGCGAGCGCAAGAAGCCCCGCCGCGACCGCCAGGGCGATGCAGGCAATCACGAGCCCGCTTGGCAACACGACGAGCAGCACCAGGGGCCCTGCGGTCTGCCCCAGCCCACGCAGGGCGAGCAGCCCCGCGAAGGTGCGCGAGCGCGTCGAGGCCTCGGTGTGCGCTCCAAAGTAGGCGCTCACGGCCGTGAGGCTGGCCGACCCCGCGCCGGTCATGAAGAGCGCCATGGCCGCGCTCAGGTACGAGAGATGGGCGGCTGCGATGAGCCAGGCGAGCGCGGTCACGGCGAGGTGGCTCGCGATGACGGAGCGCTTGCCGCGACGGTCGCTCATCGGCGCCGCCCAGGTGGCGGACGCCATGTATCCAAGGCTGCCCACGGCGAAGAGAAAGCCCTGCGCGGCACCCGTCACACCCAGCCGCTCGCTCAGCAACGCCGTGAGCGGCCAGGTGAAGCTCACCAGCAGGGAGTTCAGCACCGCCAGCACCCAGAGGTGATTGCGAGTTCGAGCGGGCAGGGGCTCGCCTGCAAGGAGAACGGACGTGGACATTCGAGTGCGCGACTGAGCGGAGAAAAGGAAGACCTGGCACCCACCTCGAGCGGGCCCGCCTGGGTATAGAGCGCCGGGCGCTCGGTTCGTTCGAAGCGCCCGCGTGCCGCGCTGAGGAACCGAAGAGGCCGTCCGGGCTCCAACGGCTCTCACGCACCCCGTTCTGCCATGACCACCCGAATCGAAGTCGTCACTCGCTACGCCGACGAAGACCCCCAGTGCCTGTCCGACTACTGCGAAGTGCAGGTCTGGGTCAACGGCGAACAGAAGGCCTGCTACGGCGACGCGTACCACGAGAAGGGCCGCGAGCGTGCGCAGGGCTTCGTCGACGGCGTGCTCGCCGTGCTGGGCCCCGACTCGGTGTCGGTGGAGCAACTGCGGCGCGCGGACTTTCCGCTCTGACACGGACCCTGCCTCTTGGCCCTCACCCCGAAAGCACTCGATGAGCAACGCTGACTCTCTCCCTGCCGACTCTGCAGCCCAGGACCCGGACCTCCTGGAGCGCCCGGGCTACCACCTGCGGCGCATTCCGCGAGGCGAGCTCGGGGAGCTCTCGAAAGTGCAGGAAGAGCTGCGAGAGCTCGAGGACGCGATGGCACAGGGCTCGCGCATCATGGCCGCGGTCGAGGTCTCCGACCTGCTCGGTGCGCTGCGTGCGTTCATGGAGCGGCACCTGCCGGGCGTCACGCTCGAGGACGCCGTCCGGTTCAGCAACATCACCCGAAGGGCCTTCGAGAATGGTCACCGCTCCGCTCGCTGAAGACGACCTCCTGCTGCTGCACGCAGCCCTGCGTTGGTGGCAGGTCGAAGGAGGCTTTCGGTTCGTGAACCTGCCCTGGGTCGTGACTCCGGTCTATTCGCAGGCGACGCGCCCCGCCTGGGTCGCACCGGTCATGACCTCGCAAGGCGAGTTCGTGGGCTCGGGCGAGCAGAGCTTCCTGCAGCTTCACGTGAGAAAGCAGCTGCCCCCGGCGCCGGGCTACATCGGCTGGACGCCGTGCCTGCGCGAAGAACCCGAGTTCGACGCACTGCATCACCTGGGCTTCCTGAAGGCCGAGCTCTTCGTGCCCGTCGAGGACCGCAGCCAGGTGCACGTCGTGCTGCAGCAGATGCTCGCTCGGCAAAAGAATGCCTTCGAGGCGCTCGCGCACACTGCGGGCGTCGCGGGCCCGGTGCGCGTGAGCGAAGAGCAGCTCGGTCCGGCCGAAGTCGACCTCCTCATCGGGGGTGTGGAAGTGGGCTCGTACGGCGTGCGCCGCATGGACGACTGGCTCTACGTCTACGGCACCGCGCTTGCGCTGCCGCGTTTTCGCCAGGCCCTGCACCGTGCCGGGCACCTCCCCGCCGTGTGACGGGGTAGGGAGCGCGCGGTCTTCCGGGGCCTTCCGGGACCCTTGCGGGCTCGGCGCGCGGCAGGACGACCCGACTGAGGGACGCCTGCCCTTGTCCGAAACGGCTGTCGGGTCGTACGACAGCCCGCGCGCCGAGCAGGCACTTCGACACCCGAAACGCAGAGGGAGAGGGAAAGCGAGAAGTGCGGCTCGGCGCGATGTCCGCCGGGATTCGAACCCGGTCTGTGCGGTGGTTGCCGCCTGTACTGCCTACGTACTCCAGAATCTCAGGTTTCTCGACTGCTCCGGTATCACTTTCGAGGTACCGGCCCGGGAAGAGGCTTTCTTCCCCCTACGATTCGGTCCGCTCCAGGGAGTCGGACTCGAGTCGTCGTGCGCCGTTCTACACCATCGGCTGGGCCGTCGAGTTCGCGCGTGGAATCGAACCACGGATGCCCCTTGGGGCGCCGGCTTTAGTAGCCGGCCTGTCACCATGACCCGCTTTTCCTGAGCCGCCGGCCGGGGACACGTCACTGTCGTCCTCGGCCGGTCTGCTGCACTTCTCACCTCGTTGGGACCCGGTTCTGGCCGAAGGTTCCCGCAGCACCCGCCGACCCGCGCGCCCAAAAGGAAGAGCCCGGACGGTGAGGTCCGGGCTCGAGAAGGAAAGGGTTCAGAACGGGAACGTGCCGGCGTGCTCGCGCAGCCACTGCAGCTCGTCGCGGCTGAAGTTGCTGGCAAGCAGCGTCTTCAGGCGACCGGTCAGCTCGCGACGCGTGGTCTCGTGCTGGCGCTGGGCGGAGAACTCCGCGAAGTCGGGCGCCTGGGAGAGCAGCGCCTGGAGGGCCTGGCGAAACCGCGCACCGAGCGCACGGGCCTCGCGCAGTGTCGTGCACGGTGCGCTGTCGATGCGCAGGCTGCGTTCGGCACGCAGCTTGGCGGGGCCCGTCAGCGTGAGCGCGATGTCGAGCGTGTCGCAGTCACGCTTCAACCGGATGTCGCACAGCCGGATACCGAGCGGTGCCGAGCGGTTGGCGTCCCAGGTGGCCCAGCTCGAGAGCTGGCCGAGGGTGCACTTGGCGAGCAGCCCGCTGTCGTCGGGGGCGTCGAGCAGGAAACGCCAGTCGTTGTGGGCGAAGGCCTCCTCGGGCGTGAACTGCAGCGCGAAGAGCAGCGCATCGAACGACTCGGAGAAGCGCCGACGGCAGGCCAGGTACTGCACCGAGGCCGTTGCGTCCGACGCACGCGCGGGGCGCGTGGCCAAGTCGAGTGCGAGCTCGTCCAGCAGCTGTCGATGACCGCGGTTGGCCCGCTCGAAGTCGGTGAAGGCCGCGAACGCGTCCATGCCGCGGATGGCCGAGGCGGAGCTCGCCCGGATGGCGTCGAAGAGGGATTTCATGGTGTGCCTTGAAAGTGTGGTTGTCCTGCCCTGGTGTAGCGTGCACCCGAAGGTCCGGGCCTGCCTTGCGGCCGCCAGGCGGCTTCGTCGGGCCCGAGGGCTGGCTTGCCGAAACACGAAGGCGAATTCGCTATACGAGAACATGAACGCCCTTCTCAAAGACCTGCCCCATCTGCTAGCCCTCACGCTGTCCTTCGTGCTTCTCGGAGTCGGGACGATGCTGGTGCGCGAAGCCGGAGTCGGCTGCGCCGAGTTCTGCGTGTTCGGCACCGCCGCCGAGTCGGCGATGACCGGTGCGGCGCTGCTCGTGGTCGGACTCTTCAACCTCGCCGCAGCCCTGCGCACGCGCTGAGCGGTTCTCTCGTCCCAGAATGAAAAGAGCCCCGCAGTGCGGGGCTCCGAATCGTTGCGAGTTCAGTCGCGCAACGCAATGAGGGCCTGTGCATCGCGCTGGTGAGCGATGTACATGAAGCCACCCGCCACCAGCAGCGCCAGCACGAAGCCGGAGGTCGGCAGCGGCATCGCGCCGGTCGCCGATGTGGGCACGTACGTGAAGTTCACGAGCGCCACGAGCGACAGCAGCCAGGGCGCCAGGCCCTGCAACCACACGCGTCGGAACATGCCGTGGATGATGTCGCGGGAAGCCGACAGCATCGTGGCGATGAACGCAACAAGCAGCGCGAGCACGGACGCCGTGGGCGAGCCCACGAGTGCCGTCAGCACCGCGCCCAGCATGGCCACGGCCGCCGGGACGTGCAGCGCCCGCAGCGCGCGGATGAGCTCCACGCAGCGGTAGCGGCTGTGCACCATCTGCCAGGAAGCGATGGTGTCGGCGATGCCGGCGAGCGCGAGCAGCACGAGAGCTGCGACGAGGAAGGATTGGAAGAGCTGGGAGAAATCCATGGCGGGATGCCTTTCGAGTTGACCTGTCTCCTGTAGCCAACTCGGCGAGCCCCGGCCTACGCGTAGGGCCCGAAGTCCACGGGCAGGGTCGCGAGACTCTCGCGCATCAGGGCCTCGCGGCGGCCAATCTCGGCGCGCTGCGCCTCGGTGAGGTCGGATTCGTCGAGGGCCCGCCCCCGAACGCGGTCGAACACGGCGGCATCGAGCCGCTGGTCGGCGGCTTGCGCGGGTTCGATGATGACGAGCGTGACCCCGAGCGCGGCCAGCTCCTCGCCCAGCGTCGCGAAGTCGAGCCCGGCCATCACGGTGGTGCGCTTGGTGAGCCCGGCGCGCAGTTCGTCCAGGATGCGCCGGGCCGCGGGCGGATTGCAGGAGTAGCCCTGCATCAGCGAGACGAACGCCGCAGGGTCGTTCGGTGCGCCGGACATCGCCAAGCCCACCCCTTCACTGCAGTCGTGGGGCCAGGGGCCGCGGTGGAACCGCCCGAAGCGGGGCCGCCAGGTCGTTGTCGTCATGATGCTCCCGAAGACGTGAAAGACCCCGCCTTCTCGCCGAGGGCGGGGTCTGGCACGTGAGGGCCGGAAGCACTCGCGGTGTTCCGACGCCGCGCGGCGCCGTCGCTCAGTGGCGAAGAAACGGCCGGGAGCGGGCCTGGTCCCACTGGCGCTGCAGCGCTTCGAGGTGGGCGGCGTCGGTCGCCTGGGAGAGAAAGCGCTCGTAGGCGCGCTGCTCGGAGACGTCGGCGAAGTCCTCGAGGGCACGAAGAATGCGGGCAAAGAAAGCGGACATGGCAGGTCTTGCGGTTGTGGTGATGCCCCGTATAGCCACCGGCTCAGGGATAACCCTAAGACCCGCAGGACCCGCATACGTTCCCAGAAAGGCGCCGGAACGCAGCGGGCGGACTGAACTCCTACCCTGCATGCCGCTCGCAGGGCGCGGGCAGTCTTTCCTTTCCGGCTCCTCCCATGAATACCTGGTTCAAGAACGTCTTCGCGGGCACCCGCGGCACCGTCTCGGTCAACGGGCGCACCTACACCGGCCGCGAGGTTCGCGTGACCGACAAGGGCGTCTTCGTCGACGGCGTGAAGGTTGACGACACCCCCGTCGCACCTCGCCTGGACATCGTCGTCCAGGGCCCGGTCCAGACGCTCGAGACCGCCTCGGGTGACGTCACGGTCCAGGGCGATGTCAGCGGCTCGGTCACGACGATGTCGGGCGATGTGACCGTCTCGGGTCGTGTCGGGGGCAGCGTCAGCACGATGTCGGGCGACGTGCGCGCCGGCGACATCGCAGGTTCGGCAAGCTCGATGTCCGGCGACATTCGTCGGTGAGCGGCTCGATGAGCAGGCCTCTTCCCGGAGAGCTGCGCGGCTGGGGCACCCGGCGCGGTGCAACGGTGCGCTTCGCGGCCGGCGCGGGCATTGCGCCCGAGTTCGCCGAGCGGCTGGCCGCCTGCTTTCTCGCGCCCCGCTACAGCCTGCTCCACGAAATGGGGCTGGCCCCCGAGCCCGACGCCTCGTTCGTCGAGGAACTGGCGAACCGCGGCTACGACCTCTCTACCTTCCGCTTCTCGGTGTTCCTCGCGAGCGCCGGGCGGCGTGTCTCGACGCGTCCGCAGCTGCTGCGACAGATTCCGGGCGTGCTGCGGGCCCGCTGGGCCCGGGTGGAGTTCGACGTGCCGGACCTGTGCACGAGCTGGCACGTTCCCGCCCGGCGCGCCGACAGCGCGTACTTCAACCAGCTCCTCTCCACCGGGACGTACTGCCCTGCGGAAGTCGACGCGCGCAAGGCCGCAGGCCAGTGGGGCCGACCGGACCTGGCTCTCTTCGACAACGGCGTGCTCAACCGGCTGAAGAACGCGGGCTTCGACACCCGGACGCTGCGCTTTTCGGTGAAGCACGGCCAGGCGGGTGCGACGCCCGGCCCTGCCACCGCTGACGGCAAGGACAGCCCCTGATGCCTGCCCACCTGAGCACCCCCGGCTCGACGCACGAACTGCTTGTGCGGTTGCTGGCAAGCGAGCTCGGCCTCGCCCCGGTGCTTTCGCCGGACGTCCAGCAGCTCGCCCTGGTCGACGCCTTCGAGCCCCTGCGCGCCCGGGTGCTCACCGGGTTGAAGGACCGCGTGAAAGTTCCGCTTGAGCTGCTCTCCCAAGACCGGGGCGCTGTGTCGATTCCGGGGGTGAAGGACGCCGAGCTCTTCACCGAGCTCTATCGGTCGCTCAACACGTTCGCGGATGACGCCGATGCGCTGCTGCGCGAGCACGTCAATCCACTCATCGGTCGCATGGTGAACCGCACCCCCGAACTGGAGGCTGCGCTGCTCGCGGGCCTCGCCGCGCACTGCGCACGGTATCCGGAGCCCGTGCGTCGTCGCATCGTCGAGTGCCTGCGAGCGTTCGGGCTGAACCGCGTGGCGACGGCGCTGCTCGCCGCTGCGTGAGCCTCGCCCCGCAAGGGGCCCTGCGGCGCACGCCGGCGCCTAAAGTTGGCCTGCTCGATGCGCGAGCGGACTCAGCGAAGCTCGCCTCGCGAGGCGGCCACGAGCGCCGCGACCATATCGCTGCCGGGCTGGACCACCACGCCCTTCTCGAGCGCCACCTTCTGCAGGTGCGCACGCGCACGCGGCTCATCGAGCGCGCCTGCGTCGCGCTGCGCCCGGGCGCCGGCTGCGAACGCGGCCTCCAGCGCCGACTTCAGGCAGCCGACGCCCACGTCGTGAAAGTCCAGGCAGTCCCGGTTGCGCGTGGCGAGCGTCTCGATGCCCAGGTGCTCGCGGGCAATGCCTTCGAGCAGCTCGACGGGCGCGGACGGAATCAGGGTGGCGACAGGCTTCGGCATGGGGATTGGATTCAAGGACAGTGTCTGGGTTGGAGCCTGCGCCACCGCGCGGGTTCCGGAGGCCGGACGGGCATGAAAAAGCCGCCTGGGGGAACCAGGCGGCTGAAGAGAGCGGGGACAGGCGGCGAGCCAACGGGTGAATCGCCTACTCGATGACGGCGGTGACCTCGAGACCTCGAATCGAGTGCTCGACGCGCAGAGGCACATCCGCCTTGCGAACGTCGGCCTCGAACTTGAGTCGGGCCTCCTCCGCGGTGTCGGCGCGCACGAGACGAAACCGCTCCTGGGGAGGGTTGGACGGGTCGCTGCAGTAGCTCGACGACTGCTCGGTGTTGCCCGAAGCGCCGAACATCTTGCGCACGGTCGCCCGCACGAGATAGAGCTCGGCCATCAGACGGACTCCTCGGTGGCGCGCACGGGGGCGCGAGCGGTCTTGGAGGTCACGCGCACCGACCAGGTGACGTGGCCCGGGCCGTTCCAGTGGTCCGAGGTCTCGTAGCCGGCCAGCGCCATCACGTCCAGCAGCATCGCGCAGCACTGCTCGGTGAAGCACTGGATGACCGGGGCGTACTCGGGCAACGTGAACACGAAGAGCCCGGGACCGGCGTTGCAGTAGTCGTTGGTCACGCGAAGCGAACCGCAGACGAAGTAGCCCGGGCGGTGACGCAGGGCGACGAACTGCTGCAGCAGCTCCATGCGCCGTTCGGCGAGCTGCTCGGCGAGCGGGCGCAGCGGCGCGTACATCGCGTCCAGCTGCTCGAGGTTGTAGTCGACCTGGGCGAGTTGCTGCAGCAGCCGCTCGC
>JACCDQ012059081.1_pt1 | contig 26055 bp, 20 predicted proteins | sample 7446031 | NCBI WGS metagenome assembly JACCDQ01 (sample SAMN15323442, study PRJNA562643) | freshwater metagenome | isolation source: river surface water | place: USA:Blue River Watershed | collected 2017-08-17 | reverse complement strand
TGGGTCTTAGGCGCATGCTCCTCCAACAACGGAACATATTTCAAAAACCACGATTTGTATTGTTCGCTGGTTTTATCGTGTTTCAACTTCTCATACATTTCCTTTTTTTCATTTTTTATATCATCCAGAGTTTCCTGTTTTCCATAACAATCGGTGCTAAATCTTTTCAATAGCCCGCTGTCTGATAGACGGTTCTTTAAACGCAACTCGTATAGAAATTGGCTCATGCATAAAATCCGGTTTTCGTCATAATACGGTCGGTCCGCATAAATAAATGCCAAATAAAAACTAAGCATGGTTTCAATGGTGGCAACCCGCACTTCTTCGCCGTTCAAGTGGATTGTATTATAGCTGTGACACGCCAACGGCGAATATACAAACGAAATAGTTTCTTCGCCAACCTTGATTTCGTAGTGGGTAGAAATCACTTCGCCAATGCCGGGGTGCTTCACAATTTTTACCGCGGTATACCCTGCGTCTGTCAAGTGCGACTTAATATAATGGCACAACTCTTCCGGGTTTTCAGAAAGCACATCAAAATCCGGGACTTTTTCCACGATTTTACGCAGTTTCTTGGGCATATATTTTGAATACAATATGTTGGCATATCCGCCTAAAAACACGGCTTTGTGTTGAATGAACGCGTCGCGAATGTGCTTGTATATTTGTTCTTGCGCCGATTTATCTTTTTTGGTTGCGTCGTTTTCTTGTGAAAACGGGCGCTGTAAATCCACTTTATTGCACGCATATCCTTTAAGCGGGTAATTCTTGTTCAACAGGGTTAGGCGTGTTTGGACTTTTTCCCAGCGTGAAACATCGCCGCTTGGACGTGATAATTCTAAATACATTGCCATGCGAAGAAAGTTAGGCGGGGCGTATTGAATACCATCCACCTTAATTGTGGATTTTCTTAATTTGAGAAACAATTTTTCGTCCATTTGGGTGATGTCGGCAATGCCCATGTAATTTACGAATACCTTGTATGTGCCGTGATGAATCCCTGCTTTTGCTTCTACTTCATTATACCCTGCCTTGTAGAAAATGTCCGCCAACTCTTTGGCATCTTTTAACGCATTGGAAGAATAAAAGTCATAGTCGGGTAATTCAATTTCCTTGTTATAAAATTTGTCTTTTTCCGGTAAAATGGCGTTGATTGCGGTTCCGCCGTAGCAAAACAAGTTTTTTCGTTTGATAAAATTTTCTACGGTTTTTACTATTTTCTGGACTTCGGCGTTTTGAATGATTTCTTTTCCCTTTTTTTCTTCAATGATGCCTACCGCCTTTTTTAATATTTCTAGTTCTTTTTTTTCGTAATCCTCGTTTTCAAAATAGGGGAACATTGTATTTCCGGACTTGGATTTGATATATACCGCCGATGTTATATATATCAAAGATGATTTTTTTTGTTATTTACCAAAATTCTGTCTTATCAATACAGCAATACAGCAATACAGCAATACAGCAATACAGCAATACAGCAATACAGCAATACAGCAATACAGCAATACAGCAATATAGCATTACAAAATTACAGCAATACAGCAATACAGCAATACAGCATATTGTTAAATTTGTTAAATTTGTTAAATGTTAAACCCGCCGCCCGGCACAGAAAATTCGCGATTGGCATAAGAATATGCGGGATTAACCGGTTTGGGTGGCGCAATCTTGATTGGAACATAACGCAATTCCTCCGGCTTCAATACAAACGCGTAGCCAACTGATTTAAATTTGTCTTCATATACTTCTAATTTGTCGTCTTGTGCGGAGGCTTGAAAACACATTGCCACCAGTTGGCACCCCCACGAATCCATCGCTGGAATGGCGGTCTTGTTTTCGGGTCTAGCGCCTCGTTCCGGCAACACAATACACATATATTTTTTGTTGTGTTCTTTAAACAATTGCGGATTGCCGATGTTTTTCACCTCGGTGAATGTTTTCTTTTCTAAGAATAGCGTGGCAGAGGTCATATTAATGAATTCGTGCATTTTTGTGCGGCGAAACACGTCATTGGTTCCATCCGTCATAATGATGACCTTCCCCATTAAATCTTTCAGTGGTACATTTCCAAAATCATTTTTGCGGTTCTCTCTGGAATAAACCGCACCCATTAAGCGCGGCGTAATCATGCTGCTCTTAGACATAATTTCCGCCATCTTTTCATACATTGTTGCATTTTGACTTCTAAACCGTATGTGTAAAATAAGGGGGTCCAGCGGATTGGGACTGATTGAATTAGAAAATGCGTAATCTCCAATTGTTTCAATTGCTTCACTAAATGGCAGGTGATTGTATGTTTCTTTGTAATAAAATGAATCCGCAGAAGATGACGCAATTACCGGCTCATTATTAACCGACCATATTTCAAAATCCAAGCACCGCACCCCTCGTTCCAAGCAGTAGCGCAACGCATCATAACTCACATTAGAATTTTTGTAATCTTCGCCATTGAAACAATTGTATGCCGTTTTCACATAATAGTCTTTCAGTTTGTATTTGCTTTGGGCATCGCGAAAATTAACATTTGATATTCCAGGCGAATCTGTTTTGTTTTCTAAACCTTCGCGAATGTCGTGATGTGGGACGGCTGCGGTGTTATTATTGGGTTGTTCCGGCGGCGACTGTTCTGACAGATGGCTGTCGTCGGCAATATTTTTTTTTGAGACCGGCATTGAGACCGGCATACTGGGCAATTCAATTGCCGGTAAAGTTGAGTTTTCAAACCCTTCAACTGCGAATAAGGAGGAAGTAGAAGCCGCCGGATATTCAGAGGCCCGCACTGAAAAAGAGTGGCGCTGGTAGTCCTGAACTGTATATTTTGACATGCGCAATAATTGCCACACACCAACAATGATTAAAATAATGCCTATAATACCATATTCTCTCTGCGTAAGTTTTAGTTTTATCATTTTTTATATTTTAATTGGTTGAATTTGGGTTTTGGTTGATATTGATGGGGTGTTATATTATAAAGATAATAAAATGTTATAATATATACAACACCTCTTTTACCACCCTCTCTTACATTAATATAATAATAGAAATGGCAGGAGGACTACTAAATTTAGTGGCAACTGGAAATCAAAATGTTATATTAAATTCAAATCCACAAAAATCATTTTTCAAATCCACATATAAAAAATATACGAATTTTGGTCTTCAAAAGTTCCGAATTGACTTTGACGGCCAGCGTAAATTACGCCTCAGCGAAGAATCCAAATTCACTTTTTATGTTCCACGATACGCCGATTTATTGATGGACACGTATGTGGTAGTCACGCTTCCCACAATATGGAGTCCAATTATGCCGCCCAAAACCGCAAATGATATGTGGGCGCCATATGAATTCAAATGGATTGAAAACATTGGGTCGCAGATGATAAAAGAAGTGGTGATTTCTGTTGGCGGGCAAATTCTCCAAAAGTTCAGCGGCAGGTATTTATTGGCACTGGCCCAGCGGGATTTTGACACCGCCAAAAAAGAGAAATACGACCAGATGACCGGCAATGTTCCTGAATTGTATAATCCGGGGTGTTCCGGTGCGCGTATAAATCAATATCCAAACGCATACTACACTGCCAATGTTCAAGGCGCCGAACCCTCCATACGAGGACGAAAACTATACATCCCCATCAATGCTTGGTTCACATTGAGCGCCGCAATGGCGTTTCCGCTGGTGTGTCTTCAATACAACATGCTTCAAATAGATGTCACGCTTCGCCCGGTGCAAGAGTTATTTACGATTCGTGACGTGTTAGATGCCGAAAATGGGTGGCCGACCATACGCCCGGATTTCAATCAGCCGGAACATCAATTGTTTCGGTTTTTACAGCCGCCCCCCGACGTTGCGTTGCGGGACACCTCCTTCACCGACCGTCGCACCGATTGGAATGCGGATGTCCATATTATGGCAACGTACTGCTTCCTTTCCAGCGATGAAACCAAGGTGTTTGCCGCCAACAAACAGCAGTATTTAATCAAGGCCGTGTATGATTGGGAATTTAATAACATTACCGGAAACCGGCGTGTTAAAATAGAGAATTCGCTGGGTATGGTATCCAATTGGATGTTTTATTTTAGACGCAGTGATGTGAATCAACGGAATGAATGGTCTAATTACACAAATTGGCCGTATAATTATTTGCCGTATGACATTATTCCGGCGGATGATGACGGCAGTTGGACGATTGCCGGGTTTGCCGACTTGCCCAAAAATGGGCCGGGATTAGGGATTGGTCCTGGTATAAACCCGGTTGATTTGCGCCGAACCGGCATTCATATTACCGGCGATTTTAAAAGCGAAAACCAGCGCGAAATATTACAAACTATGGGGATTATATTGAACGGAAAATACCGTGAAAATGTGCTAGATGCGGGGGTGTATAATTACATTGAAAAATATACGCGCACCAGCGGTGCTGCGCCTCCCGGGCTGTATTGCTACAATTTTTGTTTGAATACCGACCCCTTGGAACAGCAACCCACGGGCGCAATAAATATGAGTAAATTCACGCAAATTGAATTGGAAATAAGCACGCATTACCCGCCAATGGACCCATATGCCCAAGTGCTCACCATTTGCGACCCCATTACAAAAGAAGTCATTGGTGTCAATAAACCGACTTGGAATATTTATACCTACACCTATGATATGATTTTAATGGAAGAGAGATATAATATATTGACATTTATGGCGGGAAATTGCGGGTTAATGTATGCTAGATAAATTATTTTAGTAGTATATATACCCCCTTGTATTTTGTTAAAAATCAAAAATCAATCAAAAATCAAAAATCAAAATCAAAATCAAAATATTCTAGTATTTCCAGACCAAAGTTATAAGTTACCGAATTACAAGTTATGAATAATATATCAGAAGATAGCAACGCGCCGGTGGTAGATGAAGACCAAGAAGACCAAACACAAGAAGAACAAGAAGACCAAGAAGACCAAGAAGAAGACAATCCAGACAATGAAAAACAAAATACCAAGCAAAGCGACCGTAAAAAATCGTCAAAGGCATTAGAAGAATCATTGAATATGGGGCAATGGGGTAAATTTTTTATGAGTTTTATCACCTTTTTTATTGAATTGTTTTTATTGAGTATTTTGCTCACCAACATGGCGTTTTTTGCCGAAAAACGGGTCGGAAGTGAAAATGCGATAAACTTGAATATGTTGTTTCCCACCGACCGCACCAAATGGCCGTATTGTTATAATGGCGAAACATATAGCGACCACACCGCTGGCTGCGAAACCGAAGGAACATTTAAACAATACATTGGCGACCCTTCTCTCGGAACGGCCAAAGGCTTTTATTTCAAGATTGCCGGTTATTTAGAGATGATAATGGAAAAACTGGGCGGCGTTACCAGCCAAGAAGCAGAAAAAATAGATAACATTATTTCCGAAAAGAAACAAAAACCGGGAATGGGCGACGGCATTTTATTTACCAGATTGAAGCAATTTATGAACAACACCTTTGTATTTACATTTACCACGGTGCGAAAAATGTTGGTGTGGATGTTTGAGAAGTACGGCAGCGTGTTTAAAAAGTTGCCGAATGAATTGTATGATTCGTGGGCGCCGGTGCTCATTTTGTTGGCGCCAATACCATTGCTCGCAATTATTTTTGGGTTTGGTATGGGTATAAACGCATTTATAGCCGTGATTGGCTGCTTTTATCAGAAGACACGAGATTCCGTGGAATGGGGCAGTGGATTTTCGTGGTCATTGCTCACTATGTTCATGCTTCCGATGTTTATTGTCATCGTGACGTGGCTGGTTCAGTTTGTTCAAATGATTGGAACGTTTGTGGTGTACCCCCTTCTTCACGGCGAGTCCTACTTTAAATTGTATTCCATGTTTGCGCCGATATTCTTTTTCATTTTCAATATATGGGTTATTTATTTGGCATACACCGAATTGGATGAAACCTCTGCGATTGGATTTATTACTGGGCTAATCATACTGTATTTGATTATGTATTTTGTCGCAATTCAGCGCCCCATTAACGCAACCCGCGTGTATTTCAAAAATAAGGCGCAGGGTTTGGCTTAGCATTTACGCGTTTACGCATTTACGCATTTACGCATTTACTGAAAAATGTAAAATAATGTAAAATAATGTAAAATAACATATAAATAAAAAATGTAATATACTATAAACAACAAAACCGCACTTTGTTTATAGTAATAGTATGGGAAAGTCCATCGTTCAAAAAGCGGCGGCAGGTAGTTTTAAATACAAGGAACTCCCGTTTGTAAGTGTATGCACCCCTACCTACAATCGTCGCCCGTTTATTCCGGCAATGCTTAAATGCTTTGACCATCAAGACTATCCCAAGGACCGAATGGAATGGATTATCGTTGACGATGGAACCGACCCCATAGAAGACTTGGTGGCGTCTCACCCAAATGTAAAATATTACAAATATGACACCAAAATGCCTCTGGGGAAAAAAAGAAACCTGATGCATCAAAAATCCAAGGGCGACATTATTGTGTATTTTGATGACGACGATTTTTATGCGGTGGAGCGTGTTTCCCACGCCGTGGATATGCTGCTAAAAAACCCCCAAGCATTGTGCGCCGGCAGCAGCGAGATTTACATTTATTTCAAACACATCCGAAAGATGTATCAATTTGGGCCATATGGACCGAACCACGCAACTGCCGGCACATTCGCATTCCGGCGTGAAATGTTGAAAGACCACGCCTATGAAGACGACGCATGCCTGGCAGAAGAAAAAGCGTTTTTAAAGAACTACACGGTGCCGTTTGTTCAATTGGACCCGATGAAAGTGATTCTCGTGTTTTCGCACGAGCACAACACCTTTGATAAACGCAAATTGCTTGACAACCCCAATCCGCTAGTTGTGCGCGAATCCCGTAAAACGGTCAGCGACTTCATTAAAGACAAAGATTTGAAGTTTTTCTATATGATTAAATTGGACCAAGTGTTGAAGGATTACGAGCCGGGAAGACCAGAAATGAAGCCAGATGTTATGGCACAGACCGCACGTATGGAACAAGAACGGCGCAAAATGACAGAACAAGCGGCGCGTGATACACCGGCTACAAATGGCTCCATTTTGATGCATGTGCCCGGAAAAGACCCCGTTGCGCTGACCAACGACCAAGTCATTGGGTTGATTCATTCGCAAAAGGAAGAAATAGAACGCTTGACCGCACAAGTCGCGTATCTTCAAGCGCAAGCACAAGCGCAAGCACAAGCACAAGCACAAGCAAACGCGACTATGACAAACACCGGGATGACCATCACTGAAATTAGCGAAACAACTGCGGCAAACTCTGAAATATCCCAAGATTTAATGAAGAAATACGAAGACGCCATTCGCGAAAACCTGGAATTACATATGGAAATTGATAACTTGAAACAAAAAATCAGAGAGTAGTATTCGGCCTTAGGCCTTAGGCCTTAGGCCTTAGACCGTAATAACCGCATAAAAAGATATAAAGCCGTTTTTACAGTTAGTAATAACAGTAATAAATATGGCTGATAATTACGAAGACACTCTTTTCAACAACACCAAGGCCGCTGGCGCAGAAAACAGCAACCGACGCAGAGCCTTTGCTTCCAATAATTTCGGTAGTTATATTGTGAATGCGGTCACTGGTGTGAAATATAACTGGAAGGTTGGTTCAAAGGAGGAAAACATCTTGTGGAAGGTGTGCGATGCGCGCTGTTATAACAATGCCGACCCTTCAAACTATTTTTATGATTCACCCTATGAAGCAATGGCGCATCGCCGTAGCAAATATTCACAGGAATCTATTGACAACTGGCAATCCCGGTCAGACATTTATAGGGCTAATTATAACAATGAGCGCGGGGTTATTGAGTGAGTGAGTAATACACTATTTATATGACGCAATACGCAATACGCAATACGCAATACGCAATACGCAATACGCAATACGCAATACGCAATACGCAATACGCAATACGCAATACATTTATTATATACGCAACGTAATTTGTATATAATAAAATAATAAATATGGATTTTTTGAATAATTCTTGGTTTATTCTTGGTTCATTGATACATTGTTTATTTTCAAATACAATTGCTTTTTATTGCTAATAACAAATTCGTGGTCGTCGCTTAATTGAAGGAGATTGGTTTTCACCGCTTCATTGATGGTTGAAAACGATACGCCGTCTTCTTCCGTTTTGTACGCAGCAGTTGATGCCGTTTCAGACGGGTGGTCGGGTTCTCCGTTGTGGCCGTGTGTTCGGTTTTTGCGCCCCCGTTTCACCTTTGGCAAAATGTATTTCCACTTTCCAAACAAGTATATTTCGCCGGTGTCGTCGTTATACTCCGTTTTCAAGGTGTCAAATACTAATTCCGTTCCAGGAGCGTGGCCGTATTCTTCCATTGAAACCGTGGTTGCGTCATCAATCAATTCCAAAAATGCGTTTGTGCTAATGTATGTCCGCAACAATGCGGCTACTTCCTTGTTTACGGATACATTGAATTCATTTACTGCGTCATCATCGTCCTCGTCATCGGTTGCTGACCCGGATGATTCAGAACAAGAATCGTTATCGCTATGTTTGTCCGTTGTTTCTTCATATTCTAAACGGATGTTATCTGCGTCTTTCTTTGAAGCGGGGTAGTTTGTCAAACACACCACATTAAAGTCCAACGCAAGGGAATATTTTGAATCTAATGACATGGATGCCCCCATTTTTAAATAAAGGTGTAAAAAACAAATGAAAAATAAAAAGAACTGATATTTATGTATATGATATACCTAAGTATCAATTTACGATAGTTTTAACGCACTTGCCTTGCCTTGTCTTGCCTTGCCTTGCCTTGCCTTGCCTTGCCTTGTCTTGCCTTGCCTTGCCTTGCCTTGTCTTGCCTTGCCTTGCCTTGCATACTTGGAAACCCCCGGAATCAATCATCTTCAATTTCAATTTCCGTTTCTGTTTCAGGACAATTTGTGGTTGTGCTACTTGCTTTTAACACATATTTATCTAAATATCGGTATATCCGATTAATGTCCAACCGGCTAATTTCGTAGATTTCAAGCATGGATTGTATGGTATCTTCGTCGTCATACTGCGTTCTTAAACTATGAAAAAACGAAAACAAGTCTTTTTGGTCCATAGAAAGTTGCACACACAAGCGCTGAATAAATAAAAAATTATTAAACTCGGTGCTGTATTTTGTCAACACTTTGGTAAATCGCACTTCGGACGGATTATATTTCGGCAGTTTTGGAAATTCATTGTGTAGTAAATAATTGTTATAAAATGTATTAATCAATGAACTCATCTCCTTAAATAACCAAATCTGTTCTTGAAATGTTATGCGGTCAATGTAATCCGCTAAACAAATGTTGTCTAGCAACTTCTGGTAAAAAGGAATGCTGACATCCTTCGGTAATTTTGCTAAAATATCCACAATGTTTTCGTGCCACAGCAAGCCAATAATGGTGCGGTCGGTTTCGTTGATAAGGGCATTGTGCTCCGTGATGGGATACGGCGTATTAATCAACTTTTGTGTTATCTTTTTACTGTCTTCATTGTATGCCTTCGGTTGAAAGATTGCTTGTATGATATTGGTTTTCAGCGATGATTGCTGTTTTTGGTACATTGTGTAAATGGACGAAAATTTACGTAAATCGCCTTGAACAAACCCCGTTACATTTGATTTTAAAAGGGGGTCATCTCTCAACGACGGAATGGCAATGTCCAACATTTGGTTTATTTGTCCCGGTGTTGGCGTGCTTAATTCATAGGTATAGCACACCTTCATTAATTCTTTTATTTTCTTGTCGTTGAAATAGTTGCCGATACATATAATCGGGTTCATCGTCACTTCTTCCTGCTTCTGTTTTTTTGTCTTTTTTGGGCGGATTAATTTTATCAGGGAATTGATGCCGCCTTTGTCTCCGCTGTTCATTCCGTCTATTTCGTCCATAACAATGACAATCTTTTTCACCTTTTTTTGAAACACCGACATAATGTTTTTATCCGAAATGTTGTGCTGGGTAATGGCGTCTATTTTCATTGTGTTTCGCATATCACCGGCGTCATATTTAATGACGTCGTAGTTTAATTCGCGCAATAGTCGCACTACAAACTCGGTTTTTCCGCTGCCTGGATTACCGTATATGTATATGCCTCGTTTAAAAGTAAGGTCTTTCTTTTTTTCTTGAAATTCGCAAAGAAATTGTTTAATGTTTTCGTATATTTGTTCTCTCCCCAGTATTTCATTGAAGTTGATTTTATCCATAGTGCGGCGTATTATTATGGGTGTTTGGTGGTTTGGTGGTTTGGTGTTATTGAATGATTATTTTGTTTGAATTATTATGTTTATGTCGTTTTTGTTTATGCCGGATATAGGGGATATAGGGATTTAGGAATTAAATTTTTTATTACTACATATTATATACAACTACCCAACCAACATGAATATCCAGACTCTTTTTTCTCCCCTTAACAAGGACTTTTGTCTTTATTTTTACTATCTCTCCATTTTGAGTTTTATCGTTCTTATGATTTCTGTCATTGGACTCGTTTATTATTTGTTCACTAACAAGTCAAAGGACGCCGGACATCATTACGCTTACATGTTTGGCCTCGTAATTACTTACGCTCTTATGTATTTCCATATGCGTCTCTTTTATTCTATGTGCGTTAATAGTGGAATGAAGGCTGGTGGATTTGTGTCTGATTCCGCACCTGCTGCCAAGGCACCTGTTCAGGGTTTCTATTAAAGCAGTATTAGTAAATTAGTAAGTAAATTAGTAGTACATTTAGAGTGAGTAATTAGAATATTATACTTTATGAATTTGAATTTGAATTTGAATATGAATATGAATATGAATATGATATTCAAAAAGTATAATATATTTCCACGCCGCCGATTATATTATCTCCGGCATAAATTGGGATTGGTGTTTATGTCAATGCCATCCCAAGCAATTCCGCTACCATTTTGCATGCCAATGTAATTCTGCCCTTTGGCCCAAGACTGTTTAGCACACAACCCCTTGTTTCCCTTGTAGGTATCGCCGGTAAAATCCATGGTGCGATACCCATTGGCGCCCTTCTTTTGGGTTAATTCGTGCGCATCCACACACACGCCGGCTTCATTCATCACCCAATGGTCGGGGCAATCCCCGTATGTAGGCGGCCACTGCATTGACGCATTCGCCTTCCACAATAAGAAGGCCATAGATATTAACGCAATAATCAACGCTACAAACATTAGCACCAATGCCATTTTTTGTAAGTTCCAATTAACTGCCCATTTAGCCCCGTTTCTAGAAATAGACGCCGCTGCTGACGACGACGATGGCGCAGAAGAAGACCCCACGTTGCCAAACGATGAAATGGCACTGGACGCACGATTATAAAAATCCGACATTTTATATGTAAGAAAAGAAGAAATTATTTAGGGTAATAAGTAATATTTATGCGAGGTTATGATATAATAAATAAATATATTTTTATTATAACAAGATATAGTAAAAACATAAACATACAAACATACAACATAACCATATACAAACCCCCAAATACATAATACATAAATAAATATGTCTGCTTATCAATTGCCTACATATCCTGAAACTACTTATATTGGCAACCCTAAAAATGGGCGTGTTGATATTATAACGCCCCCCATTCAAGACCAATTCGCAATGTATGATAAAATGCCGGTAAATCAGTGTGTTACATATCGCGATGCCTTAACCGGTATATGGGAAGACACGCTTTTGTCTAGGGCATTTTTCAGCAAAGAAAATATGCAAATTGTGCAGAACGGTATTCGTGCCGGGGTATATAGAAAATCCGGCGGAAAGTATGTTATCTGCGAACAAGACTGCGACACACTTCGTATTATTATGCGGTCTATTTTTCTACAAAACGCAACCAACTCGCCTAACAACATCCGAGACCAAATTCTTGAATTGAATGACTTGATTTATGATTATTGTATTCCTCGCATTTTCAGCGAAGCCGAAGGATATATCATTTACAAGCACGATGTTAGCAACATGTACATGCCGATGGCGCGTCCCAACTTTAATGACTACAAGCATAAGACATTAGAATTGAAGCCTTGGTTCTAAGAGGGGTCGGGGTCTTAGTGTGGCGGGGTCTTGGGGACATTAGTTTTACACCGTTGAATATAACCTTCAACACCCCTACGGGGTGCGGTTTCATATATTCGCTGGTATAAATCAGTAAAACCCGTTTAAATATATTTTATTGTTTCTTAGTAGAATAAAATACTTATTTACTTGGTTTAATTTCGTTATTTTCGTTTTCGTTATAAATATTTACAAAATGGTTCAAGCAGGTGTTGATAGTATAAACGGACAACCAGGTGATAGTGGCGACGGCGGCGGGTTTATTCGCAATGGCGGCTTTCTGTATTGGGCATTAATAGCCTTGTGTATTGCTGGTCTTGTATATATTTTTAGGGAAGTTTTAGCAATTTTTAGAGGGCGCCAATCCACCAAAACATGTGTTGGCGGCATATGTGAGCGTTTAGACGGATATCCAGACAGCGATGTTTCTTCATCTAGGCAATCCGAGGTATGCCGACTACCACCTAAAATAGAAGAAATAGACGACGATGAACCATACGAAACATACGAAATAAACGATATACAAGAAACCGAAACCGACACCGAACCCGAGCCCGGCAATGATAATCCACCCTCTGAAAATCACGTCAACGAAATGGAACAAATGGATTAAAGGAAAAAACAAAAAACAAATAAGTGTGTAATATTTTATACTGTGATATAGTATATAATATAGTAGTATATGTCAAACAACGACATCATTAACGCAAAAAAGAAGAATTTATTTGGGGACCAGTCTTCTTCGTCCCGCCTACATAAAATCATCAAAGGAACAAATGATACCGAAAAAAAATCGCAGCCAGCGGGGCCGGTTAAAAACACCACCGAACAAAATTCTATCCGCAACGCGCTTTCCAAAACCAGGGGAGGCGGATATACCATTCCTCCCAAGGTGTCGGCCGTAGTTGAATATGCCACGCGTGAAATCATAAATGTGTTTTCTACGGTGGGCAGCACAACTTGGCGGGTGCCGCGCCTAACGTCGCGGGTTGCATACCTCATTGTGGGCGGCGGCGGTGGCGGAAGCGGTAGTTATGATAATGCCGGTGCTGGTGGCGGTGGCGCCGGAAGTGTCATTTATGGCGTAATGACCGTGTATCCCGGTACAATATTTAATGTCGTGGTTGGTGATGGCGGAAATGGAGGTGTCGGGGTTGGAACTGTGTCAAACCCGTATTCAGCCGGGTATTCAACCGACGGTTCTGAGGGCGCAGCATCCGTGTTTTATAATTTTGTAGCAAATGGCGGGAAAGGGGGGTATAACCGAAGCGGGCCTCCCGGACAGAATGATGGGAGCGGAGGCGCACTTGCGACGTCGGTTAGTGGAGGTGGCGGTGGGCACGGCGGAGGCGGCGGAGGCGGAGGTGGAGGCGGTGGTGGAAATGGTACAGCGGGTGGTTCAGGCAGTGGGGCAACCGGCGGTTCTCCGGGAACGGGAGTATCAAACAATTTATCCGGGGCGGTTGTAACCTATGGCGCAGGTGGTCGGGGTGGAACTGCTGGAACCACCAACAATGGGTCTGCTAGTATCGCCAATTCGGGAAATGGTGGCGATGGTGCCGGCGCAGCGTCATATAGCGGTATAAATGGCCGCAAAGGCGGGTCAGGCATAGTTATTTTACGATATATGGAATAACATCCTTCCTTAGACATCCCGGCCTTAAAGCCTTAGGCCCAATAATTTTATCTACAACAAAATATATGAATATATGAGATATGAACGATACAAAATTAAGACAAGCGTGTCGGAATGGCGATTTGGATAGTATAAAAAGCATCATTAGAGAGAATCACGCTTTTTATATGAGTGACCGATTCATAGACACATATCCGCATCCTTTATTTTTATGCGCGGCAAGAGGACATATACAATGTTTTGAATATATTCTAAAAGCATTGCCGTGCCCAATATCGGTGATTTATGAATCTATTTCAATATCCGCAATATCTGAATTGTTTTCTACTGTGGAATTATTATTTACTTTTTTTAAGCCACCTACCACCACTTGTAACTTACACCATCCACGGCTAATCAATGCGATGACCGTGTGTATTGTAAAACAAAAAAGCGATATGATTTCGTATTTATTAGAAAAAGGCGTGTGTCATCTCTCTTTGATACAAACGTGTGCCAAGGTAGGCGACCTGAATACCTTGTGTAAAATCATTGACAAACACAAGAATCCGAATCAACCACACGCAATACTATCCGAAAATGAGTATAAAAAATATGTTCCTGACGCCATATACACGGCAATCCAAAACCGGAACATTGCTATTTATGATTTTTTATCAACGATTTTGTTTGATGGCAGCAGCGGTAATAATCTTGACATAGGTGGTTGTGAGGTTATAGGTGGTTGTGATGAGGTCATCGGTGAAGATGATGCCGTGGTTCTTGGTCTTGGTCTTGGTTTGAACGCGGACGTTGGTCCAGTGATTACTTCTTAACAACCATCTTTTTTACCACCTTTTTTACGCCGCTGCCGGAAGATGACCCCACCGCCGGCTTCATATCTCTTGTCTTATCCTCCATCCATTTCATATATTCACTCCGCAATTCATTCAAGTCATTCAGCCAAAGCATTGGTTCGCTGGTTGCCAATAATCGGTCGTGGTCCTGCTGCTTGCTGTCTCTTTCCGACAAAAGACGGGCCACATTTTCTTTTGTCACACTATCCATTGTCATTTTAAGCAAATACTTGTATTCACTATCGCCTTCAATGTTTTCATACTTGTGGGATAGCAATAGCGCATGAACTTCATCTTTTGACTTGCGGCGCAAATCCAGAGTGTCGTCCAAATGCTCCTGAATATACCTTGCCCGATTTGATAGCACGCGCAATTCATTTGCCAAGATTTTCAACATTGCTTCTTTCCGTTTTCCGTAAAATCCAAGACGCACGCCATAATAATCATTTACAATTTCGTAAATATTACCGTATTTCTTTAATTTTTCGTTTTGGTCAAACAAGTGCATATTGCTGGTGGTTTGGGTGGTATATAATCGCAATGTCTTTTCTAACAAATTACAACCGTGTTCTGTTGGCGTGGACGCATATTGTGAAACATTAATCGCATTTGTAAATGTAATCGTTATGTCCACCACTGTGTCGGTTGACATATCAGAGTATTCTTTAACAATTGGACCTGTCGTTTCTTTGTCTTTTTCTTTGTCCTTGTCTTTGGTTTCCATCAATCCTTCCAAAAACTGTTTGTAATCATCCGTCCAAGTTCCAACCGGCAATTCAGTTATACGAACTTGCTTTGTTCCGATAATTTCATAACATCCCTTGATTAAATATTTGGCTGTGCTTGTGCTAACGCTTGTGCTACTGCTGCTAACGCTTGTGCTACTGCTTGTGCTAACACCTGATGAAATCTTGGTAATTGTTCCCTTAAATCCTTGGTAATATGGTTCAATCGCATCTTCGGCGGTGTTAAACACGCCGCCATTTTCAAGCGCAAAGGTAATATAATCAATAATTTGAACCGGATTGTAACACATAATGTCTGTGCTGAAACCCGTGCCAATGCCTTTGGTTCCATTTACCAATATCATCGGAATAATCGGAACGTAATGGATTGGCTCCACCGACAACCCGTCGTCATTTAAATACGACAAAACCGTGTCGTCTTCTGGCCGAAAAATAAGACGTGTCAGTTTGTTTAATTGCGTGAAGATATATCTTTCACTAGCAGAATCATCGCCGCCCCGTATGCGTGTCCCAAATTGTCCGTTTGGTTCAAATAAGTTGACATTGTTGCTACCAACAAAGTTTTGAGCCATACCAACAATTGCGGCATTCAAACTCGCTTCACCGTGGTGATATCCGGAATGCTCTGATACATACCCACTAAATTGCGCAACTTTGATTTCGGATTTCAGCCCCTTTTTAAATGCCGAATACAAGATTTTACGCAATGATATTTTAAGCCCGTCCATCAAATTGGGGATTGAACGGTCGCAATCATATTTACTGAAATGAATGAGTTCGCGGTGTATAAATTCCTCGTATGAAACGTCAGATTTACGGGTGTCCAAATATGATTCTCGTTCATAGGTTGACAGCCATTGCTTACGGTCATCTGCCCGCTTCTTATTGAACACCATATCAATCGCATTGTCGCTGGATGTTCCCGTGTGGTTAAACCCAACCATTTTCTTGCTTTCAAAATATTCCTTGAATTCCTTGCCGGTGCTGGTGCCCAAACCTTTGTAATATTTAGTAGTCCATCCACTTGGAACTTCGCCATTGTGCTCCTTCTTCCAATCTTCAAACTCGCCTTCGCTGTAAAACAGCATTTCGTTTGCCCCCTTTTTTGCTTTCAAAATCGGGGTGTTCATAAATCCAATAAATCCGGGGATTTGCGCCAATGACGGCCATTCGGATTGAAACAAGTTAATACCAAGTCCCTTGATGTGTGAGCCATCCAAATCTTGGTCAGTCATAAACAACACTTTTCCGTAGCGCAGGCGCGTTTTGACGTCTTCCGCCGTATATTTTCGCCCATTTTCTAAGCCAAGAATTTGTTTAATTTCGGCAATTTCATTGTTTTCTGAAATGCGTTTTGCGGTTTCACCACGAACATTGAATATCTTGCCTTTCATGGGATACACGCCAATGGTATTGCGGTCTTCCTTGCTCAAACCAGACACAATGCCGGCCTTGGCTGAATCTCCTTCGCAAAAAATAATCGTGCATTCCCCGGATTTGTCTGTTCCTGCAAAATTGGCGTCAATCAATTTGGGAATACCGCGAATGGTCCTTGTTTTTGCGCCATCCGTCTTTTTCGCTGCCTTGGTTTCTTTCACTTCCGTTAGCGCACACGCCGCATCCATGACTCCCATTTTCGCCAGTTTCTCAACAAATTCGTCGCTGACTTTACATGACGACCCAAAATTTGCGACGGCAGTCCCCAATTCATCTTTTGTCTGACTGGAAAACGACGGGTTTTCAATGTCACAACGCAAGAACAGCATCAGTTGTTCTTTGATTGTATTGGGCTTCACATCCACCTTTTTCTTCTTTTTTATCAAATCCGCCAATTTACGGACAATTTGGTTGGTTATATATTCCACATGCTTCCCGCCACGAGGTGTGTATATACCATTCACAAATGATATGTGACAAAATTCATCCACCGGAGTCAAACACACCGCATACTCCCAGCGTGGGTCGGGCGATTCGTAGATGCGTTTCACGTCGCCTTTACCCCCAATATACAAATCCACGTATTGCTGAAAATGCTTTACTGGAACCAGCGTTCCATTGAATTTTACCTTGATAGATTTATCCGTTACAGCGGCAATGTCATACACGCGCTTGGTAAATAAGGCCAGCATATCTGGTGTCAAGTTATTTCCGGGACAGCCAAACCGGGTGTAATCCGGGCGAAATGACACCTTTGTATACGGCTTGTTTTTGCATTTAGTAATGACCGGGGGGCAAATCTCGTTTAAGTTGTTTTTGAATTCTTGCGTGTATTTGAGGCCGCGGACATGGTCCACGGTTTCAACCTGCCCCCAAGACGACCAAATAAGTACGAGTTTAAATCCGAAGCCGTTTTTCCCGCCAACAATCTTCTCCTTTTTGTCTTCGGCGTAATTGGTGGATGTGCGTAAATGCCCGAAAATCATTTCAGGAATCCAAAGTTTGTGTTCGGGGTGTTGCGCAACATCAATACCGTTGCCGTCATTTAGGAGGGTGATGGTTCCATCCGCCGCAATATCAATCTCAATGTTGGAAACGGGGAGGGCGTTGGGTTTTTCATCAGAAACGGCTTGGGCTTGCCGCACCACGTGGTCGCGGCAATTCACGAGACCTTCATCAAACAACTTGTATAAACCTGGAATATAATGAATTTGTTTTCTTACCATTTTAGGAACACCGGCTTCTTCTTCAACAATAACATAATCCGTCGTTTCTGTGTTTTCCACCGAGCCAATATATGTGTCGGGCTTTTTGAGAATATGCTCTCTGTCCGTCATTTTTTGGTATTTTTGAAGTTCGGAATTGGCATCGGCAGAAGAAGAAGACTTGGATTTAGACATTGTGTTCTATATTGGTTGCTTGTTTCTATATCTTTATGGGAATTCTAATTCAATTTTCTTTGTCAAAATATTTAACTGGTATCAATATAAAACAACAATAATGGTATTTATGCGAACATTTGGCACTAAAAAATTGTGCGAAACCGGGCGATGCCCGCCAATAACAAATCCGACATTGGCCCAAAAACCGGGTATTTCGTCCAAAATGAAGACTGCCGAACAATTACGTAATTCGTCTAGTTATAAAGGCGGGACGAAATACTACATTCGCTTGCCGGTGAATGAATACGGGGCATATCCGGGTGCTCCAAGCGGATTTGGAATGCCTTTACGCAACACATTTTAACAGGGCTGGGGCTGACTGACCGATTTAGCAAAATATAGTACCATTTTACTTCATTTACATTTTTTTTCCAGAGGTAGTATATAATTAAAAAGAATGAAGCGCATTGACAGGTCTGACGACGGTTTTTATCACGTTCACGGAGAGAAGTATTCTCAGTTGGAAGGCTCTCGTGCCCAGGTTTGGCACGGAACCGCCTACAAGACCCCCGGTGGTCTTACCAAGGCTGACCTCGTTTTTAACAAGCACGGTCGCATTGTTTCTGCGAAGAAGCACCGCACCGCCAAGAAGGAGCAGCGTTTGAAGAAGTATGGCTACACTGCTCGTAAGGGGAAGTTCGGCGCTGTTAAGATTGGCACCCGCAAGAACAAGAGCAAGAAGCAGCATTAAATTTTTCACACAACATTTGTAATTCCGTATATTATTGGGTATGTTTAACACATAAAAAATAAACAATAATATACACACATAACCTAATAAATAAAATAAACAATATTAAAAAACAATATTAAAAACCAATAAAATTAAAAGACAATCTCATTCCCGTCGCCACCCCCACTCCCCTGCCTGAACCTCAATGAACGACATTTTATTTTTACTCATACCCGCATCCAGTATTTTATGGTCTATATTTTTCCTTTTACCGAGCATATTCCGCGTAAAAATCCACAAAATAACTGGTAATAAACTCACGCAATTTCAAAAATACATTTCATATTCTTCTATACAAAACAATGACGAGCCTTTTGGTTGGTTCATCGGCAAGTATTTTATTGGATACATTCAGCGCATAACCGACAATCATTCCAGCCAAAAAGAAATGTATGTGCTAACCTCCGAAAAACAACTGAAAAAATATGTGTCAATTAAAGACAACGACAATGACAGTGACGGCAACGAAGAAACGGGGAACGAATTATTGGGATTAACGTGTAGTGACGCCGAAACCACGTATTGTATTGACATTTATGACCGCGAGGGCTCATTCTGGGCGCTTCAATATATTAAATACCAGTATTACCCGCTTGATTATGAAATCCGAAAAAACCAACAATGCGCCCTGGACGCAATGATGCAGACGTACAACGCAAAAAAACACTGCGTGTCCTTGCTACACGGCCCACCCGGAACCGGTAAATCCATCGTGGCCATCCTTCTCGCAAAGCACCTCATATCTCTCGGAAAAGAAGTGTCTTTTGTGGATAGTTTTAAACCGTGGGAGCCGAACGACACATTCAGCACGCTGTATCATCACATAAGTCCCACAAAACACAAACCCCTCATTGTAGTCATTGAAGAAATTGACACCGTGATTGCTAAAATACACGAACCCGCGGACGCGTCTTCATCTATGAAAAAGTCGCATCAACACCTGCCCATAATGATAAGCAATAAATGCGACTGGAATTCGTTCCTGGACAAGTTTGACCGCCGCCGCTATGTACACGTGTTTTTGATTTTGACCGCAAATAATAGCGCCGAATTCTTTGACGCACTAGACCCGTCGTACATGCGCAGCGGACGTGTGGATGTAAAGATGTTGATTGATTGATTGAATGATTGAATGAATGAATGATTGAATACGCTGCGGCCGGCGACATTACTGCGACTCCCCCAAATAATTCGCCACCATTTCTTTCGCATCTTTATAAGATACCTTGCCGCCTTGTTCCAGCAACATCGCCATTTCCCCCACTAAACTGGTCATGTCGTCCAACGACAACCGTTCCATTGCGCCGCTGGTTTGAATGAGGCGCCGAATATTTGCGGGCATTTCTTCCAGCAAGGCCGCGACTTCTTTTTGTTCGCGTTTGGTCTCAATGGATTTCTTGTGCTGTAATTCCGAAATTGCGGCGTGGAGCGGGTATGCGCCAAACACGGAAGTCATATAACTGGTGTTTGGCACATCCGTCATATTGAGAGATTTGGCATACAATGCCTGAACCACGGCATTCAACGGCACTAAATATATCATTTGTATGCCGCCCGCGTTTGCGTAGTCAAATATGTGTTTCATTAATTCAATGCCCATGCCGCGGTATTCGTCGTCTGGCGACCCGTCTGCTTTTCGGCGTGCGGCGACTTCAATGAGGTATATTGCTTTGCTGCCATTTGCCATTGTTTCGTGGCGAATGGTTGCCCACGCACAAATGCGGGGATTTGTGGTTCCAGACTGCGGGCGTATTGCCACAAACGCATCCACATTCTCTCTACAATTGTTTTCCCACGGGTAAATTTGTGTGAAATATATTTTCTGCCGTTTCGCAATGGAAGAGAGATGTGTAATTTTTTCATAATCTTTGGGTTGATTACATCGTAAATGATATACCGCGCACTCAACCGTGGGGTCATCCATACTTTTTTTGCCCACATTTTGGATGCGTTTCAAAAAAGTGGTGTTTAATTTTGTTCTTGAGGCTCTTGCGGTTCTTGTTCTTGCGTTTATGCTTGTGCTTGTGTTTATGTCCCGGCTTTTTATTGTTTTGCTTCTACTGCTTCTAATGCTTCTACTGCGGTTGTTTATGCTTCTACTTCTGCTTCGTGTTATAACCATATGCGACCTACTACCAAATATATATTGTATATTATACTATTATACTTACTATACTATACAATACTAATAAAAATCAACCAATCAACCAATCAACCAAAACAGTATGGCCCAGTCCCCCCTCCCCTATGTATCCCACCATTCCACGCATATCAACCCTTCTTTATCTAAATAATTTCCATAATATTCCGTAAAAAACCGTTCAAAATATCGCTTACTAACCGCTAATTTGCGATTCATATACATTTGCGAACAATAAAACTCGTATGCGTTATACAGCGGTTGCGCAGTTATCAATTTTTGAGTGATGCACGCATCCTTATATCTCTCCAAATTTGTTAAGATGTCTTCCTTTTTCGCCCACATTTTACACGACACGTTCAATATGTTTTTGTCGTCTTCAATGGACACATCCGGGAAAAAATGGCGAATCAATTCCAGAAGGATTTGGTCGGTTATTTCAAACGCGGGGTTTGAGAATGTAGAAGTAGAGGTAGAAGTAGAAGAAGATGTAACCATTGCGCCGAGAGATGGCGAAGAAGAACCCGCAATATACTGATTAAATAATGTGGATAATTCGTCAATTTCCAACTCTTCCACCGGGTCATTTTCGTTAATCACAATCTTGTCATTCCAAAATGTCAAAAACTTGCTTACCAACGGCAGAAATTTACTGGTGCGGTTCAAAAACACGTCTTCGCCTTCGCTATATTCAATGAATTTTGCCAATTTGGTCTTCAACGCATTCATAAAAAACACGTTTGGTATGCGTAGTTCCTCTGTATAAATTTTCCATAAATACATCATGTTTTTCCACGAAATCACGCAATTACTGCACGGCTCCGTGGTATGATTAATAAATTTCGTCAGTAATTGGTCTTCCGTGTTTGATTTTAAAAACAAGGCGTGGCTTTTTACCGACACCGTTTTACAGTAGCGTTTCAAAAAATCATCCGCGCACCCAAACCGCTGTGAATAGTGGCACGCAATACAAATCAAATCCACGATGTTGTCTTTTATGTTGTTGTTGTTGGTGGTCGTGGTGGCGGACGATGCCGACGGCACGTCTTGTAATGAAGACAGGGTTGGTGAAACCGACTTGGTTGATGACGACGCAGACGACGCAGACAATGAAACCGACGAAACCGCGTCATTAAAATCTATGAGACGGCATTCGTCATATACGTGTTCGTAATACTTGAATTTAAATGTGTTTGCAAAATTGCTACACCCGCACAGCGCGTAGCACTCATTTCCCAGTTCCTTTATAAATGTCTTTGCTTTGGGAGTTATGAAATACACCCACGTGTTTTTCTTTAAAATCACGTCCCCAATCACCGTTAAAAAGTATTTTGCTTCGTCGCGTGTAGAAAAAAGCGCGGGATGAAGGTGCGCCAACACATTTTGAATGGTTTTTGACTCAGGAATGGATTTGAATAATTCGCGTTCCTTTATTTTCTTGATGATTTGATTCTTTATTTTGTATTTCCAAGGCATTAAATCGGTTTTATTGGATATGGCGGTGATTTCTGAGAGGATTTTGTGCTGTATGTCATCTTCATTTATGACCGCGTATTTAATGTCATTGTAGTAAAAAAACATATCAATGGAATGATTGTAGTAAAATTTGTTTTTGTGTAAAAAGGTTTCAATGAATTCATCCGACATTGTTTCTAGCGATTTTTTTCGTTCTTCTCGTTGCTGGTAAGTTTCTTCGTAGGCTTTGATGTGCGCCGGGAGATGGTTGGTTATGTAGTGCTGTATTTTGTCGCGCACGTGTTTTTTTTCATCGGTGTTGTAATTGTTCCACAACGAAACCAAGTCGCCGATGGTATCCAGTAATTGTGTATCGGTGGTTTTACTCGGTTCCATAAATTATATATTTATAAGCATTATGTAAATTATATTTAAGTATTACATTTTTTAGTTTTGGTGTTTTTATACACATATTATATATAGTATTATGCCAACCACTCAAAATAATACAAAAAAACGAAAGTTATACAAATCAAAAAGGTATAATAAACGGAAAGACAAAGGAGGAGGAGGAACAAAACGCAAACGCACCAATCATTCAGACGCAGAAGGAGTCATATCTTTTACGTCAACTTTAACACCGAATCCATCAAAACGCACTTTATCGTTAAAAAGCAAGAGTAAGAAGACGGCGACTGCGAATGCGGCTGCGACTACAAATGCGACTGTTTCCGAGCCTGCGATTGCGATTAAAAGCAAAAGCAAAAGCAAAAGCAAAAGCCCCGGTTCAATGCGAATACAACTAACGCAGAAAATTATAGACGCGTTCAATAAACGAATGAAAAACAAAGAAGAATACGAAAATAAATTCTCTTTTATCGGAATGAATGTTATTATGAAATATTTGAAAAATATATGCCCGAATTCGGGGCATTGTTTGGCATTCGGGAGAGAAAATGCACTCATTGACAAATATTTTGATTTTTTCAACGATTTCGCATATGTAGACCCCGCGTCTATTAAAACAATTAATTCAGGTGAAAATGGCTTCATTACTGCCATGGACTTTGTGAGAGATAGTTACAAGGTGTCCACCATTCTGAAAACCGCCAAAAAGGTTGACAGCGATAACATATTTTATGAAGCATTTGTGGGGTTGGCGTATATAAACGAGCAAAACAATTATTTCCCGTGTTTCTTGAAAACATATAATTTGTTTCAATTCAACGAACCGGCATATAGAACACGGCTGGAACACCCAGAAAGACACCGCAGCGATTTAGCACCGGATGCACTGAACGCCGGGCTTAAAAAATTAGGTATGGATGACGCCGACACTATAAATACGTCGTGTTCTTCCCCCACCCAAATTACGCTGTTGCTTCAATTTATAGAAAATCCGATTCAGCTATATAAATGGTTGTACGAACAATTGAAAAATCCGGCGCAGTGTGAATATATGTTTTCCGTTGAAATAGTGTGCATTTTATTTCAAGTATATTCTGTGTTGTCTGCGATTTCCGATGAATTTACGCACTATGACTTACACTCTGGGAATGTATTGCTGTACCAAGTGCCGGATTCAAAGTATGTTACTATGAAGTATCATATGCCAGACGGACCGACCGTTGTATTCAAAACGCGATACATTGCCAAGATTATTGATTATGGAAGGTGCTACACGAAACACACTCCTGAACTTTACACCAATGTAATATGTAAAGCGCCGGGTTGTTCCAGCGCACAAAATATAATTTCTAATGGAAGGCTTTATCAAATACCGTGCGGCGATAGTAATGGGTTTAATTTCTTTTCTAAAACACAGACCGAAGATAACTTTTTTATTTCATCCCGGGTAAGGAATAAAAGCCACGATTTGCGTCTTGCGACACTGGTATATCAAGTCTTTTTGGAAAATGATGTTAGAAATAAATATCCCAAAACTCGGACGTTACATACCCTTATGAAAGAAATATACGAAAATTATGACCCCAGCGATTATTATAGAGGCGACAAATATGGAACCCCTGAAAACACACATTATAGTGTCAATGATTTCGCGCTTGATTTGTTTATGGTAATGACACAAGAATTTGCGGGAAATAACTACTTTAAACGCGCCCAAAATAATTTTTATACTGCGGGTTCTGGTTCAAGAATGGAATGTGCTGGCACTTTTGAAATTTGGCTGGCTAGAAACAATCCAATGAAATTTACGCCAATGGTCTAATGGTCTAATGGTCCAATGTTGTAATGTTTTTACACTGTAATCTTGAAAAATTGAAATACTTAAACACATGTCTATGTATTTCAATAATCTAAGTTATGTCGTTTCGTGCGTTTGCTCCTCTCATTGGAATTGAGAAAAATGGTAAGCAGAAGATTTGGAAAGCAACGGTTGAAATGAAAAAGGATGGCACAAATCACGCAATTGCTACCTTTGAATGGGGACAAATAGACGGTAAGAAACAAATCACGGTTCGTGAATACACCGAAGGTAAGAATATTGGGAAAAAGAATGAAACCACGCCATATGAACAGTGCGTGTTTGAAACAAACCGCAAATGGATTGACAAACAAGAGAAAGAAGGATATCAAGAGCAAGAGCAACAACCGCAACAACAGCAACCGCAACAACAGCAACAACAACAGAAAGAACAAGAACAGCAACAGAAAGAACAAGAACAACAACAGAAAGAACAAGAACAACAACAGCAACAAACACAAAAGCCATTGATTAAATTTATTGTCAAGTCTTCTGGTTCTAATGCCGGTGGTTCTAATGCCAGCAGCAATAACAGCAATAACAGCGACAAAAGCATCATCTACCCAATGCTCGCCAAGACTTACGAACCGAACGGCTCCAAAAATAAACGCAATAACATCATATTTCCCTGCTTGGTTCAGCCCAAACTGGACGGGCTTCGTTGTGTTGCGTATGCCGGCCTTGCGCAATCTCGCACCGGGTCTTACTTTAAAACTGTAAATCATATACTGGAAGCATTGGCCCCCTTTTTCAAGGCGCATCCAAATATCGCATTAGACGGCGAGTTATACACAATGGATATTCCATTTGAAACACTGGCCGGGCTCATTAAAAAAGAAAAAATTTCAGAAAAAGACCGCGCGCTGTTGTCAAATGTTTCGTACCACATTTACGATATGATTGACCGCACTAATCCCAACCGCGTATATTCCGACAGACACGCATTTTTGTGCGCGCACCTTGCTTCCATCGTATCTGCGACTGGCTCACCAATTGCGCTGGTAGAAACCGAGAAAACAACTAATATATCGGAATTTCGGGATAAATTTAGCAAATACATAAGCAATGGCTATGAAGGCATTATGTTGCGTAATTGCTCTGGCGTGTATCGCACCAATTACCGCAGCGATGATTTACAGAAGTATAAGGAATTCATGGAAGAGGAATATGTAATTACCGGATTTAAAGAGGGGGACGGACGTGATAAAGGAACCGTGATTTGGGAGT
>JACCDQ012213878.1_pt1 | contig 26093 bp, 28 predicted proteins | sample 7446031 | NCBI WGS metagenome assembly JACCDQ01 (sample SAMN15323442, study PRJNA562643) | freshwater metagenome | isolation source: river surface water | place: USA:Blue River Watershed | collected 2017-08-17 | reverse complement strand
TTTGCTGCTAAATCAAGAGTTTTTACCTATGCTTTATACGCGTGGCGCTGTTTTGCCTCAATTATTAAAAGATCGAATTTTGATCTTGGATGGTGCTATGGGTACCATGATTCAGCAACGTAAATTATCAGAGCAAGACTACCGTGGCTTGCCAGAATCCAAACGTTTTGAGAATCATCCAATTGACCTTAAGGGCAACAACGAATTACTCAACTTGACTCACCCAGAAATCATTCTTGATATACACAGGCAATATTTAGCGGCAGGTGCAGATTTAATTGAAACCAACACGTTTGGCGCAACAACAGTTGCACAAGATGATTACAAAATGCCTGAGCTTGCTAGAGAAATGAATATTGCGGCGGCGAAACTGGCAAGACAAGCCTGTGATGAGTTTTCGACGCCGGAAAAACCACGCTTTGTTGCTGGTGCTGTTGGACCCACCCCAAAAACTGCCAGCATTTCGCCTGATGTAAATGATCCTGGTGCTAGAAACGTTACCTTTGAACAATTAAGAGTGGCGTACAAAGAGCAAGTTGAAGCTTTGTATGAGGGTGGTGCAGATGTGCTCTTGGTTGAGACAATTTTTGACACACTCAATGCAAAAGCTGCCCTATTTGCTATAGATGAGTTCTTTGAAGAGTCAGGCGTTAGATTGCCAATCATGATTTCTGGAACTGTGACTGATGCCTCCGGCAGAATCTTGTCTGGTCAGACGGTAGAGGCTTTTTGGAATAGTTTGCGTCATGCTAAGCCTCTCACATTTGGCCTGAACTGTGCTTTAGGCGCCACATTGATGCGACCATATATTGCCGAGTTGGCTAAGGTTTGTGATGTTGCTGTTTCTTGTTATCCAAATGCTGGCTTGCCAAATCCAATGAGCGACACGGGATTTGATGAGACGCCAGAAATGACATCAAGACTTTTAGACGAATTTTCAAAAGATGGTTTAGTAAATTTAGTGGGTGGATGCTGTGGTACAACCCCTGCCCATATTAAGGCTATTGCTGAGCTTGTATCTAAAAGAACGGCGCGTCGTTGGGATGCATACAAGGAGTCTGTGTGATGAGTACAGTCAAGATTCCGCCGATGCGTTTATCAGGTCTTGAACCATGCAACATCAGTGCTCACGTTGGCTTTGTTAACGTTGGTGAGCGTACTAATGTGACAGGTTCCAAGGCATTTGCAAGAATGATCTTGAATGGTCAATATGACGAAGCTTTGTCAGTGGCGCGTCAACAAGTTGAGAATGGCGCGCAAGTTATTGACATCAACATGGATGAAGCCATGTTGGACTCAAAAGCTGCGATGGTACGTTTTTTAAATTTGATTGCATCTGAGCCGGATATTTCAAGAGTACCAGTGATGATTGATTCATCAAAATGGTCAGTAATTGAAGCTGGTTTGCAATGCGTACAGGGTAAGGCGATTGTTAACTCTATCTCTATGAAAGAAGGAGAGGAGCCATTTAGACAACAAGCCAAATTAATACGACGTTATGGTGCAGCAACTGTTGTGATGGCGTTTGACGAAAAGGGTCAGGCTGATACATACGAGCGCAAAATCGAAATTTGCCAGCGCAGTTACAACATCTTAGTTAATGAGCTTGGTTTCCCGGCTGAAGACATAATTTTTGATCCAAATATTTTTGCTATAGCCACAGGCATTGAAGAGCATGATAACTATGCCAATGATTTTATTAATGCTACGGCTTGGATTAAACAAAATCTACCTGGCGCTAAAGTCAGCGGTGGGGTTTCAAACGTCAGCTTTTCTTTCCGCGGTAATGATGTGGTCCGTGAAGCCATACATACAGTATTCCTTTACCACGCGATACGTGCTGGTTTAGATATGGGTATCGTTAATGCAGGGCAGTTGGGTGTGTATGCTGATTTAGATGAGAAGTTAAAAGAGCGCGTTGAAGATGTGGTCTTGAATCGCTTTAAAGAAAAAGACGGCAAGACCCCGACTGAAAGACTCTTAGAAATCGCCGATGAATACAAGGGTGGTGGCGCTAAAGCTGAAGAAACATTAGCCTGGAGAGAGACTTCGGTGCGGGAGCGCTTAACGCATGCTTTGGTTCATGGAATCACATCTCACATTGTTGAAGACACCGAAGAGATGCGCTTGGAAATCGCCAACGCCGGTGGTCGACCTATTGAGGTAATTGAAGGTCCTTTGATGGATGGCATGAATGTGGTTGGCGATCTGTTCGGTGAGGGAAAGATGTTTTTGCCACAGGTGGTTAAGAGTGCGCGTGTAATGAAGCAAGCTGTTGCACATTTGGTGCCATACATTGAAGAAGAAAAGCGTCAAATTTTGCAGCGTGGCGGTGATGTGCGTTCACGCGGAAAAATTATTATGGCAACAGTGAAAGGTGATGTTCACGACATCGGTAAAAACATCGTTACGGTTGTATTGCAATGTAACAATTTTGACGTTGTGAACATGGGTGTCATGGTTCCATGTAATGAAATTTTGAATAAAGCTAAAGAAGAAAAGGCTGACATGATTGGCCTATCTGGCTTAATCACACCTTCTCTCGAAGAAATGACTTACGTTGCTCAAGAGATGCAACGAGATGATTACTTTAGAAGCAAAAAAATGCCTCTAATGATTGGTGGAGCGACAACTTCACGTGTGCATACCGCAGTAAAAATTGCACCACATTATGAAGGTCCGGTTGTCTATGTGCCAGATGCATCTAGAGCCGTATCTGTTGCCTCAGGCTTGTTATCAGACGATGGCGCTAAAAAATTCATTGATGATTTAAATGCTGAATATGAGCGTATACGTGATCAACATGCCAATAAAAAGCAGTTACCAATAATTAGCATCGAAGAAGCGCGTGCTAATAAAGAAAAAATTGATTGGTCAAAAGAGCTTGTTGTTAAACCAAAATTTATCGGTCGGCGTGTTTTTAAGAATTATGATTTGGCAGAAATCGCAACTTGCGTTGACTGGACGCCGTTCTTCCAAACATGGGACTTGGCTGGAAAGTTTCCACAAATATTAGATGATGAAGTGGTTGGTGAGTCTGCCAAAAAAGTGTATGCGGACGCTCAAGCTATGCTTCAAAAAATTATTCAGGGACGTTGGCTACAAGCGCATGCAGTTATAGGCTTATATCCTGCCAATAGTGTTGGTGATGATATTGAAATTTATGCTGATGAGTCACGGCAAAAGGTTTTGCTTACTTGGAAAAACTATAGACAGCAAGCAGATCGCCCAGTAGTTGATGGTGTAAAAAAACCAAATCGTTGTTTGGCAGACTTTGTTGCACCAAAAGATTCTGGTGTGGCTGACTATGTAGGTATGTTTGCGGTAACTGCGGGTCATGCAATTGAGAAAAAATTAAAAGAATTTGAGTCTAAGCATGACGACTACAGCGCCATCATGCTTAAAGCGTTAGCTGATAGATTGGCTGAAGCTTTTGCTGAAAAAATGCATCAACGAGTACGAACAGAGCTTTGGGGCTACGTTGCTTCGGAGTCTTTGACCAATGACGAGTTGATTCAGGAAAAATATCTAGGCATTAGGCCTGCGCCAGGTTATCCAGCTTGCCCAGATCATTTGATCAAAAAAGAAATGTTTGAGTGCTTGAATGCGGGTGAGATTGATATGGCTTTGACCGAGTCAATGGCTATGACGCCAGCATCAAGTGTCAGCGGCTTTTATTTGGCAAGTCCGCATGCGCAATATTTTGATGTGGGTCGCATTGGCGAGGATCAGCAAAATGACTTTGCTAGACGCCCCAAATAACCATTTCTTGATTAGCTAAGGCTGCTTTGAGTAATTGTATGAATGGGAATGCTCTTTGCCCCAATCGATCATGTTTAACCTTGTGGGGTGAGCCCTCTTTGTTTTCTGATTTTTCCTCAAGCATTTCTTTTCTGAGTTTTTCGTCTTCTGCAATAGCTGCCTCGAGCTTTTCAATGGCAACTGGCAGCTGTTCAATCAGAAAAACACCTCTTGCTTCAAGTGGTCTATCAAGAATCTCGAAGATTCTTGATGTGAGATCTTCTAGCATTAATACATCAGCAGATTTTTTGCATTGAAATTTATATAACATAGTCAAAGATTAACATTAAAGCGAACTGATAAACTGAATATCTATGCTACCAGTCATTAAACAACAAATTACTACATTGATGCAAAGCGCGTTGGCAGAGATTGCCAAGAGCAGAGATATTTCTTTGGATGTTTTGCCTACGCCTCATTTAGAGCGTCCAAAAGTGGCGGAGCATGGTGATATAGCTACAAACATTGCGATGCAGTTAGCCAAAAATTGGAAAACAAATCCGAGAGAATTGGCGCAGGCCTTTGCAGACGAATTACAAGCCCAGCCTGGCTATAAAGATTTATTAGCTAGTGTCGAAATTGCTGGTCCTGGTTTTATTAATTTACGTCTAACTCAAGCAGCTAAATTACAAGTTATTCATAAAATTTTTGCTGAGGGCAATTGCTTTGGTCAGCAATCTGAAAATGGTAAAAAGGTTTTGGTTGAGTTTGTTTCAGCTAACCCTACAGGGCCTTTGCATGTGGGGCACGGTAGGCAGGCTGCATTGGGTGATGCGTTATCAAATTTATTAAAAACGCAGGGGTGGTCTGTACATAAAGAGTTTTATTACAACGATGCTGGTGTACAGATTCAGAACTTGGCTATTTCCGTTCAAGCTAGAGCAAAAGGTCTAAAGCCTGGTGATGCATCTTGGCCTGAATCTGCATATAACGGTGAATACATTGCTGATATTGCGAGAGACTACTTGGCTAAGTCGACTGTAGTTGCCTCTGATGGTGAACCTGTTACAGGCTCAGGTCAGATTGAGGATATTGAATCAATTAGAAAATTTGCGGTAGCTTATTTGCGTCGCGAGCAAGATATTGATTTGCAGTCATTTGGCGTCAAGTTTGATTGCTATTACCTTGAATCATCTTTGTATAGTGACGGCAGCGTTGATTCTGTAGTTAGTGATTTGCAATCAATTAATAAAAGCTACGAGTCAGAGGGTGCGCTATGGTTAAGAACGACCGAAGATGGTGATGACAAAGATCGTGTCATGCGTAAATCTGATGGCGGTTACACCTATTTTGTTCCCGATGTTGCCTATCATGCAAGCAAGTGGTCTCGCGGATTTACGCATGTGATCAATATTCAGGGTAGTGACCACCATGGAACTATCGCTCGAGTACGCTCAGGTATACAAGGCGTTGCACAAAAACGTGGTTGGGATATTCCTAAAGATTACCCACAATATGTGTTGCATAAAATGGTAACGGTGATGAAGGGTGGCGAAGAGGTCAAGATATCTAAGCGTGCTGGATCATATGTTACGGTGAGAGATCTCATCGAATGGTCGGGTGGTGTGACTGAGGAGACCCCGGCTTCAGAGAGGGATGATGCAATTCGAAAAGGTAGAGATGCGGTCAGATTCTTCCTAATTTCTCGCAAAGCTGATACAGAGTTTGTCTTTGATGTTGATTTGGCTTTAAAGCAAAATGATGAAAACCCTGTTTTTTATGTTCAATATGCTCACGCCCGTATTTGCTCAATTTTGCGCCAATGGGCGGGCGATGAAACAGCATTAAAAAATGTTTCATTAGAGGGCTTAAATAGTCCTGCATCAGATACCTTGTTAAGACGTTTGGCAGAGTACTCAGATATGTTGACTGATTCAGCCAAGGAAATGACCCCGCATTCAGTAGCCTTCTATTTGAGAGATTTGGCTGGTGACTTCCATACTTTCTATAACGCTGATCGTGTGCTTGTCGATGATGAGGCATTGCGCTTGGCAAGATTAGCTTTGTTATCAGCTGCTAAGCAGGTAATAGCAAATGGCTTGGCTATTTTGGGTGTATCCGCACCACAGAAGATGTAAGAGGTAAGATAGCTCTATGAATACAAATAAACAAACAGATAACCGCCTGCAAAACAAATCATCAGGTGGAACTTTGATGGGTTTTGTGTTGGGTTTATTGTTAGGTTTAGCAATTGCGGTCGGGGTTGCGGTTACTTTGACTAAAGGCGCTCCTGAGCCAAAATTAAACTTACGTGCACCAGAATTAAACGGCAAGGCAAAGCCTGCTGAGGCAATTGAGGAAGGCGAGGTTCAGGTAGAAGAGAAGCCTAACTTAAATAAATCATTGCAAAGTAAGGTCCCGCTACCAAGCGAGGTAACTGGTAAAGACCCTATTGCGAATATTGCAGCCGCGACTCAAGGTCCAGAGTATTGGTTACAAACAGGTGCCTTTAGAAATCAAGATGAAGCCCAAAGACAAAAAGCAACTTTGGCTATGCAAGGGTTAGAGGCATTGATTTCAGAGCGAGAAGTTGAGGGTGCAGTGTTGTGGCGAGTTCGCGTTGGGCCATTTGTGTTGCAAGAGGATGTTGCAAAAGCGCGCTCAAGATTACAGGGTGCTGGCATTGCTGCGACAGTTATTCGTATTAACAAAAATAATTAATTTATCAAAGCAAAGAGTCTTGATATGCAATTACTAGCCAAAAAAGTTTTAATAAGTTTTCTCTTAATTTGCTCTGCTGGATTAGCCTTGGCCCAGGGTCGACCCATTGAAGAGGGCTTTGATTACAGAACTTTGCCGGTGGCTCAAGTGGTTGAACAAAAAGGCAAGGTAGAGGTTTTAGAATTTTTTTGGTATGGCTGTCCTCACTGCCATGATTTTGAGCCTGAGCTAAGTGCTTGGATCAAGCGACAAAGTAAGGATGTGGTTGTGCGAAAAGTTCCAGTCGCATTCAGAGACGACTTACTGATTCACAGTCAACTTTTCTATGCTTTGGAGTCTTTGGGTAGATCTGATTTACATGCAAAAGTGATGGATGCAATGCATGTTAGTAAAAAGAAATTATTGTCTGAAGCTGAAATCACTGATTGGGTTGGGTCTCAAGGTGTGGATGTGCAAGCTTTTTTAAAGGCGTTCAAGTCTTTTACGGTAACGTCTAAGGCTAGGTCTGGCAATCAAATTGCTCAAGCGTACAGAATTGATGGTGTGCCAACTGTGGCAATACAAGGCAAGTACATCACATCGCCTTCAATAGCAGGTGGCTCCAAAGCAAGAGCTATTCAAGTGATGGATTATTTAGTCGAAAAAGCTAGAAAAGAAAAACGCTAATCGTTTTTTAACAAATAAATAGCCGGGCTAAGCTTAATGCTTAGCCCTTTTTTTTAGCCACCTCATCACCCCCCCAATTAGGGGCAGTTTTTCATAGAGTTCTTCTGCTGCATCCCAGTAATCTCTGTGCTCAATAATTAAGTCTTGCTGATTAAAGGTGAACCAAGTGCAACCTTTAATGAGTTCTGACTGATTGGGCGAAGACTTAAATTGAAACTCAAACTCCCAAGTGAGTGATGCATGTTGATCATTTTCTAAAACGCTCTTAATGACAAATCTTGGGTTATTAACTTGATTAAACATATGTAGAAATATGTGTTTAATTGCGTTATGCCCCCTAACCTCATTGAATGGATCTTTGAAGGCGGCATCACTAGCGTATAGATTGGTCAATTGATTAACGGATTGAGGGCTTAGTGACTCAAATTGGGCAATTACATTTTGGATACGCAAGCTGGTCATTTATATTTTTATGAATTTTTTTAGCAAATAAAAATAAATTGAGTACGGCAAAATTCTCAAAAATTTAAGGAATAGCGAAAACCTTTTTGGGAAATGAATATCAAATTTACCGGCTTGTATTCCATCAAGAATATATTCAGAGGCTTTTTCTGGTGTGATTAAAGCCGGCATATGAAAATCATTATTGGCTGTTGCATCAGTGGCGACAAAACCTGGGTTGATCATGTAGACGGATATACCTTTTGGTTTTAAGTCGTAATACAACGTTTCGCAGAAATTAATCATGGCTGCTTTACTTGGGCCATAGGCAAGTGCCTTTGGTAACCCACTGTACCCAGCTACGCTGCTGACTATAGCAATCCCGCCTGATTGATTAGTTATAAAATCAGGGAGCACCACCTCACATGCTGACATAGGTCCCAAAACATTTAGGTCAATAATGTTTTTTGCTTTAGGTAAATCAAAATTATCAGCGCGCATGGGTTCATAGATGCCAGAAACAAAAACCATTAAATCCAAGCCGCCCCATTTTGCTTTAATAGTTTTATAGGCATTAGTTAGCTCAGAGTGATTTCGCGCGTCCAATGCTAAAGCTAAAACTTGATCCTCTGGGTAAGCATCATTAATTTCTTGTATGAGATCTGCTCTGCGAGCACTGATGGCAACCTTTGCGCCGTGACTTAAGAAGTCTTTTGTACAAGCAAGGCCAATACCACTTGATGCGCCGATGACCCAAATGCGCTTGTTATAAAAGCTAATAACGGGCTTATTTAATGGCATTGTTTGCTGGCTTAGATAAGGTGAACTGAACTACATCGGTACTTTTTTCTGCAAATCCAGCTGCGCAATACATCAAATACAAGTTCCAAAGACGTATAAATTTTTCATCAAAACCTTGTTGTTTTATTTCTTGCAAGTGATGATTGAATTTTTGATGCCATAAACAAAGTGTTTTCTGATAATCCTGCCCAAACTGGTAAACATCTTCAACTATCAATCCTTTGCTTTGTGCGGCCTCTTTGAATTTTGTAATTGAGGGTAGCATGCCGCCTGGGAAAACATATTGTTGAATAAAGTCTGAGCTCCTACGATATTTATCGAATAGATTATCTGCAATAACAATAGTTTGTATACAAGCCCTTTTTCCTGGCTTGAGACATCTTTGAATCATCTCAAAATAAGTGGCCCAATATTTTTCGCCAACTGCCTCAAACATTTCAATCGAGGCAATGCCATCATATTGCTTTTCATGGTCACGGTAGTCTTGAATCAGAATGTTTACTTTGCCAGAATCGCATGATTTGATGCGTTTTGCACGGTCTTGAGCGTAAGTTGCCTGTTCTTTAGAAATGGTTAGGCAGTCAATGTGGAGACCTTGCTTAGATGCGGCTTCCATCAATCCACCCCAGCCACAACCTACTTCAAGAATATTGTCGCCAGGCTTAACATTCATTGAATTAATGATGCGTTGGTATTTTGCTTCTTGCGCTTCAATCAGTGATGTATCTTGATTCTTAAAGCATGCGCTGGAATAAGTCATGCTGGGGTCTAACCACAAGGAATAAAAGGCATTGCCAATATCGTAGTGAGCATGAATATTTTTTTTGCTACCGGCTTTTGAATTCTTGTTGAGCCAATGTTTAATGCGGTAGCCCAACCTTCCCCACCAACTGCCGTAAATTGCTTTTTCAATTACTTGGCGATTGATAAGAAATAATCTCAGTAGTGATTGAACATCGGTTGAGTCCCAAAGACCATCAATATATGTTTCTGCTAAGCCAATATCGCCAGATTTTAAGCAGGCCTTGCAAACTGACCAATCATGAATTTGGATGTTTGCTTCAATTCCTGACTGTGCGCCTCTAAATATAAATTTTTCACCCTCAGGGCTAGCAAGAGTTAATTGCCCAACTTGAATTTTTTCCAATAAAGACAAAATGGTTCTTGCGTACCAGGGGAACGTTGCAGATACATTTGAAACAGCATGAATATTTGAGCTCATTTGCTAACTTCCACAGATGGTGGTTCTGGCTTGGAATGAAATTGCACCCCTTTTAGCCATAAACGTAAGGCTTGCCAATGTATTCGTGCAATAACACCAATACTCATTGCGGGGTATCTGATGGCAGACCAGACTAAATTTTTAATACTGATATCGTGCTCAACACCATTAACACTAGTAATGAGTAATGGGCCTTGATCGTGATACTCAATACGTGCAACGTGCTGCTTGGGAAAATTTTTTGAAAAAAACCTAAAAACGTAGTGACCTGTTACTTCGCAAAAGGGTGAAACATGAAAAACTTTATTGGATACATGGCTTTCTCCCCACTCAATATTTTTAGTATCTGGGTGGGCTAGTAAGTAACAATGTCTTTCACCAAAAGTATTATTCACCTCTGCCAAAATGGCTTTAGTCTGACCCGCTACATTTTCAAAAAACCAAAAGCTAACTGGGTTAAAAACATAACCTAGTACTCGTGGGAATGTTTGTAACCAAACTTCACCATCAATATCTGTAATACCTTGGCTCTTAACTAAGTTAGTTGCCCAGTCAAGAGAATTATCTCTGCCATCACCATGATCTTTGTCGTAAAAAGATAGCCATGAAAATTTATTGTCGCCTAAACCAAATTGATTTATGCCAACAGGGCTATGCATTCTTTTACGCATGGGGATACGCAAAGTAAAAACTGAATAAGCAAAAGAGTTCTTGGCTGGCTTTAAGCGTGCGTGTCTAACCTGGCCAAAGCAAATCTTTGCAATGCTCATGCAAGTGCCGATGTGTGGTGATGCAAGTGGAGTAGTTCGTGGATTGCTTCAGCCACTAATTCCCCTGAGCGTAAACCATCTTCATGAAAACCGTAACCTGTCCAAGCCCCACAAAACCAAGTATTTTTCGAGCCTTGTATGAGGGGTAGATTGGCTTGTGCATTGATTGCTGCTTGGTCGAATATGGGGTGAGCATATTCAATATCAGCTCTGATGGTTTCTGCTGAGGGTTCAATCACTGGGTTAAGGCTAACAATTATTGGATGATTGTTCCAAGCCTCGGGTAACGGTTGTAGTTTATTAATCAAATAGTTGACGCAAACGCGTTGATTTTCTGTCTTTGTTGATGCATCAGTGGTGTAATTCCAAGCAGCCCAGCATCTTTTTTCACTTGGTAAAACAGATGCATCTGTATGTAATACGGCGCGATTTTTTTGGTAGTTAATCGAGCTAAGGATTGAATGTTCGTCGTTGCTTGGGTCCGCAAGCATTTGTAATGTCTCATCGCTGTGAGCTGCCATCACAACATGGTCATAAAGCTCAGATGACTGGTTGGTGAAAACTTGGACTTGGTTATCAAGTCTTTTAATTGAGTCAACTTTTAGTCTTTTAAAATTGGCGCCAGAGTGTTTTACTTTTTCACAAATTCTTTTGACGTATTCTCTAGATCCGCCTGATACAGTGAGCCATTGAGGTCTGTCAGTAATTTTTATCAAACCATGATTGTGACAAAAGCGAATCATGGTGGAGATGGGAAATTCCAGCATTTGCTCAACAGGGCAAGACCAGATGGCACCTATCATCGGTAAAAAATACCAATCTTGAAATTGTTGGCTGAACCCGTGTTTTTTAATGAACTCGCCAACTGTTAAATTGAGTTGATCTAGTTTTTTATCTAAAGCTAGCTTTGTGCACAAGCTATTAAATTTAATGATGTCTTTCACCATTAATAGAAAACCATAATTAAATAGATTTTCTCTTTGTGCGAATAATGAATTTAGGTCTGTGCCCGCCCATTCCAAGTATTGCCCATCTTTGTTGGGGATAGATACTGAGAATGACATATCTGATTTAGCTATGGGGACATCAATTTCATGAAAGAGTCTTAGAAGCCTTGGATATGTTCTTTGGTTAAAAACTAGAAATCCTGTATCAATACCATGAGTAACGGGACCAATACCAGTATCTAGGGTTAGGTCTATGGTGTTACTGTGGCCGCCAATATGGTCGCCACCCTCGTATATTGTTAATTCAACATTTGGTAATTTGCTAAGTGCGTATGCGCACCCTAAACCAGATATACCTGCCCCTATAACGGCGATTTTCATGTTGATTCACTTTGCGCTAAATAGAAGAAAACCACAAGACACCTGTGAGCAATAAAAAGGGAGGGAGAGAAATGGTGCTCGGCAGGTTTCATGTCTTGTGGTTTAAAAGGGTTAGTGTCTATTTCTCTTGTCGTTACTTAGCCACGCATATGCTGAGTGGTTGTGTATGGATTCAAAATTTTCTGATGACACTTCGTATGCAATGACTTTGCGTTCTTGTTCTAAAGCCACTGCTATATCTCTGACTAAATCTTCAACAAATTTAGGATTGTCGTATGCACGCTCTGTGACATATTTCTCATCTGGGCGCTTTAATAATCCCCATAACTCGCAAGAAGCCGCTTGTTCAGCAATTTTGATTAAGTCTTCTGCTGCCATATCCTCAGTTAATTCCGCAGCTATCACTATGTGTGAGCGCTGATTATGTGCGCCATATTCAGAAATCTTCTTAGAGCAAGGGCACAAACTGGTCACTGGTACTTGCACTTGTAAAGTGTATTTCAAGCCACCATTTTTAAAAGCAGCTTTGATATGAAGGTCGTAATCTAAAAGACTTTCAACGCCAGACACCGGAGCCACTTTTTTTAAGAAAAGTGGCATTCTCAAATCTAAATGGCCTTCTTCTGCCTCAAGTCTATTGAGCATGTTGACCATCATTGTTTTGATGCTGGCAAGATTAAGGGGTTCATGGTGATTTTGTAGAACCTCCAAAAATCTAGACATATGAGTGCCTTTAACATTGCTTGGCAACATCACGGTCATATCAATCATTGCAACACTGGGTTGTGAGCCAGTCTGCGTTTGGAGCAAGACTGGATGACGTACCGATTTAATACCCACTTTTTGAATAACAATGTTGCGTTCATCAAGACTTGCCTGAACGTCCGGTAGAAAAATGTTCTCTGGTGCATTCATGATTATTTTTCCTGAAGTAACTTTTCGATTTGAGCAGTCATTGTTTTGCTGCTAGGTGAGGTCATGCTGCTGTATGCCTCAACCACATTGCCTTGACGATCTATTAAGTACTTATAAAAATTCCAGCGTGGCTTAGTGTTTGTTTTTTCAATTAATAATTTGAATAGGGGGTTTGCGTCGTTGCCACTAACAGATGTTTTTGCAAACATTGGGAATTTCACCCCATAGGTGTTGTGACAAAATTCGGCAATTTCTTTATTCGACCCTGGCTCTTGCTTGCCAAAATCATTAGATGGAAAACCTAGCACCACAAAACCTTTATCTTTGTATTGTGCAAATAGCTTTTCAAGTCCGTCGTACTGACCAGTAAATCCACAGTAACTTGCTGTATTAACGACCAGGATCACTTTTCCTTGGTATTGACACAGATTTTGGGGGGCTTCGTCCTGCAGCCGTGGGAAGGTGAAAGAAAGTGATGCTGGGCAACTCATGGCTTGAGCCTCCTTAGGCCAAGAAAACCACATTAAACCTATTAAAATCAATACGATAAGATTGATTTTGTAAAAGAAATTCCCCAGGTCTGTTGCCTGATGCGGGGTAAACGGTCTTTTTTTAAAATCGACCAACATTGGGTTTGTCTCCTCGACCCGTATTATTTTTTTGTTTAATGACCCTTAGACAAGAGTGGTTTTTGTCTAGGACGAAAAACATATATGAGTTGATATTACATAAAAAATAAAAAAAATGCAAATAATGTCTAGGACAGTGTAGAATTTGCTTGTCGATCCAGGTATTAACCTGGCGGCTAATCGTGAGTATTCACATATGAATGTTAGATTTACCAATTTGCCAGACATGCTCAGCATCGCCGCTGTAGAGCGCGACACTGGTATAGCCAAAGATACCCTGCGGGTTTGGGAAAGGCGTTATGGCTTCCCTAACCCACTTAGGGATAGCAATGATGATCGTGTTTATCCTGCCGATCAAATAGAAAAATTACGTCTTTTAAAGCGCTTATTGGATTTGGGTCATCGTCCCGGGCGAGTTGTTCCTTTACCAACAGAAGCTTTAAAAGAATTAAGCGCCAAGTCGTTGCAAGCGGAGCCTGCTCAAAGTGTGGGTATGGTCATTTCTCAAGAAGAAATGGACCGTTATTTGGATTTGCTAAGGTCACATCAAACTGAAGCTTTGCGTCTAGCCTTGTCGACTACACTCATGAAAATCGGCTTAGATCGTTTTGTCATTGAAGTAGTCTCGCCACTAATTAAAAATATAGGGGATTACTGGGCGGACGGCAAATTAGAGATCCATGAAGAGCATCTGTTTACTGAACAAATCAAACATCTATTAAGAACAGCAATTAATTCAGTGCCGCGTGGTCATACTGGTCAGAGTGAAGATCTAGCTAGACCAAGAATTTTATTAACGACATTCCCACAAGAGCATCATAGCTTGGGTTTATTAATGGCTGAAGCTCTAATGGCACTAGAGGGGTGTGTATGTGTTTCATTGGGAACGCAAACTCCAATTCTAGAAATCGCTCAAGCAGCACGCGCACAAAAAGCTGATGTGATTGCTTTGTCATTTTCATCACAAATGAACCAAAATCAGGTGGTGGATGGTTTAAATGAGCTTAAGTCAAAACTGGCACCAGGTATTGAGTTGTGGGTTGGTGGTGAAAATCAGGCCTTGCGTAAACGTGCTCCAGAAGGAATTAAAGTAATTAATGCATTAAATGACATATCAGTTAATGTAAAAGATTGGCGATCAAAGCGTTCGGATATCTAACGAGTTGAAAAAGCTTGTATTAGTTTTGGGGGATCAATTAAAGGCCGATAGTTCGGCCTTTAATAATTTCAACATAGAAAATGATCATGTCATCATGATTGAGTCTGTGTGTGAGGCAAATTATGTGTGGTCGCACCAGGCAAAGATTGCATTATTTTTGTCAGCAATGAGGCATTTTGCCAACGACTTAAAGAGTAAGAAATACCATCTCACTTACATAACTAAATCAAAACAATCAATTGTTGCTGAGTTAAAGCAACATATACAAAACAATCACTTCACTCATTTAATTTGCGTCGAACCCGGCGAGTTGCGGCTCAAATCTGATTTAGAGGCTCTGGCACACGAATTAAACATTCATTTAGATTTGAGGCAAGACAATCATTTTTATTGTCAGATTGATGAATTTAAAAAGTGGGCAGGTGATAAAAAAGAATTGAGGCTTGAATATTTCTATCGCTACATGCGTAAGAAACATCAAGTCATGATGCAGGCGGATGGAGAACCAGAAGGTGGTCAGTGGAATTTCGATGATCAAAATCGAGGGGCATATTCAAAAAAAGGCCCAGGCTTAATCATTGATCCATTATGGTTTGAACCAGATGAAATAACCAAAGAAGTGATTGCTGAAGTTAAAGAACGGTATAGCAATCATCCTGGACAGCTTGAAAACTTTGGCTGGCCTGTCACGAGAGATCAAGCATTAAAAGCTATGGAGCATTTCATGGAGCATCGCTTGCCATCATTTGGGCAGTATCAGGATGCTATGTGGATCAATACACCATTTGGTTGGCATTCGATATTGTCTGCATCGTTGAATTTGAAGTTAATTGATCCAAAAGAAGTAGTAGATGCAGCCATTAAGGTATGGAAACAAAAAAACATCTCAATTAATGCGGTAGAAGGATTTGTTCGTCAAATACTTGGATGGCGAGAGTTTGTCAGAGGCATGTATTACTTAGATATGCCAAAAATGGCAAAAGCTAATTTTTATGATCATCAAAGAAGTCTGCCGAGATGGTATTGGAGCGGTCAAACTCAAATGGCATGTATGCAAGATGCAATTAATCAAACAATGAAGTTTGGTTATGCGCACCACATACAACGTTTAATGGTTACCGGTAACTTTGCCTTATTGGCTGAAATACTACCCAAAGATGTCTGCGATTGGTACTTAGCTGTGTATGTTGATGCGATTGAGTGGGTTGAGTTGCCAAATACTTCAGGGATGGCATTGTTTGCAAATGGACCCAGGTTTACTAGCAAACCATACATAGCAAGTGGAGCCTACATTAAGCGCATGAGCAATTATTGTGATGCTTGTACATATAAGCCAAGTGAGCGATATGGCGATAATGCATGCCCAATGACCAACTTATATTGGAATTTTTTAATCAAACACAAAGCCGAGTTGGAGAAAAATCCAAGAACTCGATTAATGACCGCTAATCTGAACAAAATTGATGTTGCTGAGCAAAAAAAGATAGAGCAACACGCTCAATATTTATTAAATAATTTAGAAAATATCTAGTCAGTTGTAAGATGTTGCCTATGACATCACTAGATTTGAATAATTTACCTTTACCTACTTTTGAGAAGAAAATTTGCTCAGCGGAGAATTTGCAGAGCAAGCTTAGCCAATTGCCAAAACCAATTGTTTTTACAAACGGCGTTTTCGATATTTTGCACAGAGGGCATGTGAGTTATCTTGCCCAAGCCAGAAGCTTAGGTGCGAGCATGGTTGTTGGTGTTAATGCAGATAGCTCAGTTAAATTGTTGGGCAAGGGAGATGATCGTCCATTAAATCAACAAGAAGACCGAATGGCTCTCTTGGCCGCACTGGATTCAGTTGATCTAGTTGTACTATTTAGTGAAAAAACACCAGTAGAGTTAATCGCTAAGGTAAAGCCTGACATCTACGTTAAGGGTGGTGACTATCAAATTGATGATTTAGCAGAGACCGCTTTGGTTAAAACTTGGGGCGGTAAGGCATATGCCATTCCATTTATTCACGATCGATCAACAACGGCTTTGCTGAACAAGATTAGATCTTGAGTTAGCTCGACCTAATGGCTTATTGAGTTGCATATTCAAGATGCGTTATTCATTAGGTGCCAGGCCAAGAGTCCTTTGAGTACCAATTGAGGCTCAGTCACAAGAATATGTTGGTTTTCTAGATGGTGGCTAATAAGATTTGCATTCCCGCCGCTCAGAACGGTTAAATCTAGCTGAATATTATTATTTTTCGCATATTGTTTGGCCATTGATATGGCGCCTGCCTGCGAGGCAAAAATACCATGATGAATACCATCTTCGGTGCTCAATGCAGGCTCAAGCTTAGATAAAGAACTAATTTTTTCAAAAATATTTGGTAAGTTGGCAGTGTTGCTAGAAAGCATTTCTGCCATCAGTGTGACGCCCGGAAGAATCCATCCACCCAGGTGTTCTTGATTTGCGAGTAAATCGATAGTTGTTGCTGTGCCGGTACCAATAACTAAGATATTTTTGCCGCTAAATAGCTGTTGGGCGCCTAATAGCATGGCTCTTCTGTCTGCCCCCAATTGCTCTGGATTTTTATATTTTGTAGGCAATTGATTGAGCGCAGAGGTGCCAGTAATTTGATGCCAATGTGCTGATGGCATTAGGTGCTGACACATATTTTTGAGCTCTATGGTCTCTTCTTTGCTAATAACGCTTGAGCAAATGATGTGAGTAATTTCTGCTAGGTTGGGTACGCTTGAAAGTTCTTGAGAACTTAAGTTGTTAAGAACGCCAGAGGTTTTAAAGCCAACTCGAATCTCACTGGAAGTCCCGGAGCAGATAGCCCATTTGATACGAGTATTTCCGGCATCAATTAACAAAATACTCATGAAGATTTCCTCAAAGATACATCTCCGCTAATCACTCGTTCAATGCCATTGGCGGTTTCAATGAGTAGGTAGCCGGCATCATCAACGCCACGTTCAATTCCTTCAACAGAAATTTTATCTTGTTGAGAAATTTGGCACGCTTGATTTTTAAAAATATCCCATTCATTCCATTTGCTCTGAAATTCTTTGAATGAACTCTTCTCAAAAGTTTCGAGAGTATCGCCAAGTTCTTTAATGATGGCTAGCCACAATACATCAGCATCAATTTTTGATGCATTATTTATTTGACTGATGCTCGCCATTGATCTGCCAATGTTTTTCTCAATTGTTAAATCAGTTGTTAGATTAATGCCAATACCAATCACCAACCATGTGGGTTGGGTTGGGTTGACTTGTCCACCTTCAATTAACATTCCACCCAATTTAGCATCGCCTAAAAAGATATCGTTGGGCCATTTAAGACCTAGCCCTAATTTTTTAAGGGCATTTTCAGAAATCTCAGTTGCTTGACTAATTCCTTTAATAACACTAAGCCCACAGGCGAGGCTTAGCCCCGATAACTCTGCAATAGGTTTTTTGAATGGGTAAGCAACTGAAAAAGTAAGCGCTTGATTAGCTTGACTTACCCATGATCTACCCATTCTGCCGCGTCCTGCAGACTGTTTGGCAGCTACCCTAGCAACGGGTTCCCAGAGTGCGCCATCCCTCCAACGAGACATTAGGTCTTCGTTTGTTGAGGCACTCTCTTCGACACGCTCCAAGATCCAATTAATAGTCATATCTGTATTGTAGGTACTATGTGCATATGTCAGACAATTTTCAAAGACCGCAACGCTTAAATTGGCCAGATTTACCGATGCCCACCGCCAGAATGATTGGTTTAGGGTACGTCTTGCTAATTATCTATGCGAGTATTTATCCGTATAACTTTAATGTGAGTGTTGGAGCGGGCATATTGGATTGGGTTACTGCACCAATCCCTAAATACATCACATCGTTTGATGTATTTACAAATATTTTGGGTTACGCCCCTTTAGGCTTTTTTACGGTATTTGCTGTTTATCCAAGGTTAAAGCTATATAGAGCTCTGATTGTGGCGATGCTATTGGGCGCACTCTTATCAGGAATTTTGGAGTCTCTACAAACCTGGTTGGGTACTCGCATACCTAGTAATGTTGATTGGTTTGCAAATATTGGCGGAGCCATATTGGGCGCTTTATTGGCCATGCCATTAGATCCAAAGTGGTTGTCTGGGAGTGGGTTTCAGCGTCGCAGAATTGAGTGGTTTGGGTTTAGAACCAGCGGAATCTTATTGGTGATGGCTTTCCCTTGGTCTCAAATATATCCCCAGCAAGCTTGGCTGGCAATGGGCGATTGGGGTTTTGTTTGGGTGATTCCTGCCATACAAAATACCTCATTCAATTTTGCCGCCATTGAGATGATCACAACCATGTTGGCATGGCTTGGCGCTGGTTTGTGTATTAGCTTGTCGATGAAGTCTGTTGCGCCAAAGTTAAAAATATTGTTAGCCCTACTGTTAATGACAATCATCTTTAAGGCTTTATTTTCTGGAATGCAGTTTGGTATAGACAAGAGTTTTTCTTGGTTAACACCACCAGCATTTTGGGGAATGATTTTTTCAAGTATCTTGCTAGCTGGATTAATTCAACTAAAGAGGTCTTGGCAATATGGACTGGCAATTTTGTTTTTAGGGTTGATGATATTTTTGGTCAATATATTTCCTAAAAATCCCTATTATTTAGTCACAATTCAAGAGTGGCGCCAGGGTCGCCTAATTCATTTCAACCATTTAATGTCTTGGTTGGCTTGGATTTGGCCTATTGGCGCAGCCTTATCCTTAGCAAAAGGCTTAAAAGCTCGGTCATCTATATAATTTTCCATATGAGCTATTACAAATACCACTTATTTTTTTGTTTAAACAAACGTGAAAACGGCGATGACTGTTGTGCCGCCCACAATGCGGTTGGTTTATTTGATTACGCCAAACAGCGTTGCAAGGAGTTATCCTTAAATGGGGCAGGCAAGGCCAGGGTCAATAAAGCAGGTTGCTTGGATAGATGTGCACATGGGCCTGTGATGGTTGTGTATCCAGAGGGTGTTTGGTACACGGCGGTTGATCAAACAGATATTGATGAAATTATTGATAGCCATTTCATTAACGGAAAAGTAGTAGAACGTTTAAAAATTGATTAATCAGTTGATAAGGTACTGAGTGAGTCGGACAATCAAAATTAATTTTCAAGGTCCTGTTGGCCTCATTGAGGCATCGCTAGACTTACCTGATGAAGTGAGGCGCGCGCCTGGCAGTTATAGGCCTAGAGGAATTGCTTTGGTCGCCCATCCTCATCCTTTGTTGGGTGGCACGATGGATAACAAGGTGGCACAAACTTTGGCGCGTACCTTTGCGCAACTTGGGTATATCACATTAAGACCTAACTTTAGAGGCGTTGGTGCTACAGAAGGTGTGCATGATGATGGCAAAGGGGAAGCTCAAGATCTTCTTGCTGTGATAGCGTGGATGAAAGACCCGTTTAGCTGGCAAGGCATTAAAGAATTAGAAGGGCATGCATGGCCACAGCTCGTTGATGAGTTGCCATTGGCAATGGCAGGTTTTTCATTTGGTAGTTACGTCAGTAGCTATGTGGTCAAAGAGTTAACCGAAAAAAATGAAGCGCCTGAGCGACTCATTATGGTTGGTTCTGCCACAAGCAAGTGGGATGTTGCTCCAGTGCCTAAAGATACGATTGTGATTCATGGCGAAGTTGATGATGTCATTCCGTTAACCAGCGTTCTTGATTGGGCAAGACCTCAAGAGTTAACGGTACAAGTGATTCCTGGTGCGGATCATTTTTTCCACCGTAAATTGCACTGCATCAGAGATTTAATTGTGCGAGCTTGGCATGGTCAGCAGGATCCAACGCTTGGAGCCAAATGATGGATATCCCAGTCGAAGAGTCATTGATTAAGTATCCCTGTCACTTTCCAATTAAAGTGATGGGTAAGGCTGTTGATGGATACCAACAAGCTATTGAAAAAGTTGTCTTGAACTTTGATCCTGATTTTGATGTTAAGACAATCGAGTGTAGACCTTCAAAAAACGGCAACTATCTTGGCCTTACTGTGACGGTACGGGTGACCAGTAGAGAACAGTTAGATGAGCTATATCGAACTTTATCGACTCATCCAATGGTTAGTGTCGTTTTGTAAATCATGGAGATGCTGGTTCGCGATTTAGGGTTGCAAGATTATTTGCCAACATACGAGGCAATGAAATCTTTTACCGCAAATCGCACAGAAGAAACTCCAGATGAGATTTGGGTGCTGCAGCATCCACCTACTTACACATTGGGGCAAGCAGGAAATCCCGAGCATTTATTAAAGCCTGACACAGATATACCTTTGGTGCCAATCGATCGAGGCGGGCAAATTACATATCACGGACCTGGGCAGATTGTTGTTTATTTGCTCCTAGATTTACGTCGTCGTCGTTTATTTGTCAGAGATCTTGTTAACCGCATTGAACAAGCCATTATTGACACATTAGCGGACTCTGGCGTGATTGGCATCAGAAAGCCTGGTGCACCGGGCATTTATCTGGATAAAAATGACAAAGTCCCCGCAGACTTGGTTGGTGCAAAAATAGCAGCTTTGGGTTTAAAGGTAACTAAGCAGTGTTGTTATCATGGCTTAGCCTTAAATGTGGCAATGGATTTGGAGCCATTTGACGCAATCAACCCTTGTGGTTATGCGGGTTTAAAGACAATTGATCTGCGCACCCTTGGTGTGAGCGACAATATCGATATTGTGGCAAAAAATATATTGAGCCATTTATCTCAACAATTAGAGGTGCGGTCATGACTAAGGCCTACGATCCAAATCAAAAGCAAAAATCAGCAGATAAAACATCGCGTATACCTATCAAAATTGTGCCTGTCGAAGAGGTACTAAAAAAGCCTGATTGGATAAGAGTTAAGGCGGCTTCGGGTAATTCTCGTTTCCATGAGATCAAAAAAATATTGCGTGACAACCAGTTGGTAACTGTCTGTGAAGAAGCTAGCTGCCCGAATATTGGGGAATGTTTTGGTAAAGGTACTGCGACATTCATGATCATGGGTGATAAATGTACGCGTCGTTGCCCATTTTGTGATGTGGGGCATGGCCGGCCTGATCCATTGGATGTAGATGAACCTCTTAACTTGGCAAAAACAATTGCGGCTTTAAAGTTGTCGTATGTGGTGATAACGAGTGTGGACCGTGATGACTTAAGAGATGGTGGCGCTCAACATTTTGTCGACTGCATCACTAAAACTAATGAGTTGTCGCCAGAGACCAGGATTGAAGTATTAGTTCCAGACTTCCGCGGACGTCTAGACAAAGCTCTAGATATTTTTGCGAATGGTTTACCTCATGTCATGAATCACAACTTAGAGACTGTGCCTCGTTTGTACAAAGAAGCAAGACCAGGTTCAGATTACATGCACTCATTAAAGTTGTTGAAAGACTTTAAAGAGCGCTATCCGGATGTGCCTACCAAGAGTGGTTTGATGGTTGGTTTGGGCGAAACGGATGAAGAAATCCTAGAAGTGATGAAGGATATGCGTGCTCACAATATTGATATGCTAACGATTGGTCAGTATCTAGCACCATCGGGCCATCATTTGCCTGTTCGCCGTTATGTGCATCCTGACATTTTTGCCATGTTTGAAAAAGAAGCTTATGCAATGGGCTTTACACATGCTGCAGTAGGTGCAATGGTTCGCTCTAGTTATCACGCAGACCAGCAAGCTCACAAAGCAGGCGTTGTTTAATTACATAGCAATTTATTTAAAACTTGAGAGGTCTTTAGCTAGTTTCAGATAAAGATTTCTCAATCACTTGATGAAACTCCGACCAATCAGGCTCTCCAACATAACGCTTGATAATTTTCCCTTGTTTGTTAATGACAAGGGTTGTTGGTGTTAGTTGTATCTTTCCAAAAGACTTAGCTGCACTTCCATCAGAATCCATGGCGACGATGAATGGCAGTTTTCTAGTTTCTGCAAAATTAACAACGTACATGGGCGGGTCATAAGACATGGCGAGAGCCATAAACTCCAAGCCATTACTTTTATATTTGTCGTAGGTCTCTACAAGCTTGGGCATTTCTTTAACGCAGGTGGTGCAGCTAGTTGCCCAAAAATTGATGATGGTTACTTTGCCCTTGAAGTTATCTTGAGTGATTGTTTTGCCAGAAATTTCAGATACCTTGAATGTTGGCATCACTTGTTGTGTATTAGATGAGCAACCAACGAAGGTGCCCGCTATGGACATCAATACAACTAGGCAAAACTGACGAATATTCATAAATACGCTCAAATTCATGGGAGTGGGCATAATCCTATTTTATGCAAATTACACATTCCATGTTGTTCAAATTATTCACCTCGGTAGTAATAGGCTTATCTCTAGTAGCTTGTACTCCATCTTTGGATTGGAGAACAGTTCGTTCTGATGATTTGCTATATGAAGCTTTGTATCCAGGCAAGCCAAGTCGAGCAGAAAAAACAGTCATGTTTAATGGTCAAAAATTAACCATGACCATGGAGGCATCTCGAGTAAATGACACACTATTTGCCGTTGGAGTTATCAATATTCCAGCTACTGCAAAGGGCATCGATCTCAAGGCTCTGAAAGATTTTTTACAAAACGGTATGTTGAGTAACCTTAAGACTGATCATGCCGTAACGCCAACAACTATCAGCGTAAAAACAGCTGGTCAACCCAGTTATGACTTGACGGCACAGGAGTGGGTGATCCAAGGTCTTGGCCCTGATGGTCAGCAACGGTTATTAAGATTTAGAGTGGTACAGCGTAATCTACCAGATGGTCAGGTACAGATATATCAGCAAAGTATTTTGCAGAGCCTGAAAAATAATCTGGCAATTGAAAAAATACTGCGCTCTGATGAGCATGAGATGTTCTTTACAGGTTTTAAGCCGTATTAATAAAACCTGTAAATAAAAATAGATAAAAACAATTATGACTAATCAACCAAATTTACCAATGCGAGGGATGTGGGCTTTTAGAGTTTTTGCTTGTTTTGCATTTGGTTATTTTTTGTCATACGCGTTTAGGTCTGTGAACGCAGTGATTGCTCCTGAGTTGATGCAAGATCTCAATATTAGTAACTCACAGCTAGGACTCTTGTCTGCAGCATATTTCATTGGTTTTTCTACGATGCAAATTCCACTTGGCGTTGCGCTAGATAAATTTGGTGCACGACGCACCGAGAGTTTTTTATTGCTAATTGCATTGATAGGCGCTATTACTTTTGCTTACGCAGAAAGCTTGGTCGGTTTAACCGTTGGTAGATTGTTGATTGGTGTTGGAGTCTCGGCCTGTTTGATGGCATCCTTTACAGCCTATCGCAGATGGTTTGCGATTGAGCAGCAGGGACAGTTGGCTTCTGCCATGCTGGTGTTTGGCACCATGGGGGCATTGGTGACAACTGTACCTGTACAACTGGCTCTGCCACACATCGGTTGGCGTGGTGTATTTTGGGTAACAGCTGTTTTGGTGGCATTGAGTTTCATTGCAATTAGATTTGGTCTACCAACATTTGATGACCATCCAAGATCAAATAATCAAAGTTCAAGTCCAGATGACAAATCATTTAGCCTAAAAGATATTTTGAGGCATTCATTCTTTATCAGAATGTTGCCAATTGGCATTGTTAACCATGGCGGTTTTTTGTCATTGCAAACCTTATGGATTGGTCCGTGGATGATTCAGGTTTTGGGGTATGACCCAGAACAGAGTGCGCAGATACTATTTTTATTTAATGGTGTGATGTTGCTTGGCTATGCATTCAATGCGTGGTTTATACCAAGAGCAAATAGCAAGGGCTACAAAACACTTAACTACATCAAGTGGTTGTTAGCTGTTGGATTGGTCGCCCAGTTCTTTGCTATTACTTTGACTATGCAATATAGCTGGATACTTTGGATACTCTTAGCCGTGACAGCAACAGGACATATCTTAGGCCAAAGTACTGTGATCACTGTTTTCCCGACACGTAATGCAGGTATAGCAAGTACTAGTTATAACTTGCTCATATTTGTCGGAGCATTTATTTTCCAATGGGGTATTGGTTGGGGTATTGATTTATTAACAGCGGCGGGCGTCGCCAAATCAGATGCTTTCAGGCAGGTATTCTTCGCGTTTTTAGTTCTGCAAGTGATTTCTTATCTTTGGTTTTTGTTTTACCCAAAGCCACTTAAGCATCATTTGGCGGGCAGTTAAACCTAAACAATAATTAAGAAAAATAAAAGCAGGGCACCCCTGCTTTTATTGAGTGAATCTAGTAATTTGTAAAATTATTTCTTATTCTCTAAAGCGCTTACTTTAGCTTCTAACTCTTCAAGTTTTGCTCGTGTCTTTGCGAGCACTTGAGTTTGCAAATCGAATTCTTCGCGGGTAACCAAATCAAGTTTTTGAAAACCTTGAGTCATCAGGCTGCGAACATTTTTTTCCATATCTTTTGCTGGTGATTGTCGAATTGCATCGCCAACCTTGTTTTGCATATCGTTAGCAATCGTTTGCATCTTCTGCATGATGTCTTGCGGATTCATGGTGTCTCCATATAAATCTTTAATGTTCTCTTTTTACCAAATTCATGAAAAAAAGATGCACCAAAATGAGGCACAATATTGGTGCATGAAGCATTAACAAATTTGGTGCAAGCAACTGCCAAAAATAAATAAAAATAATTTATTTGGTGCAAGTTCATGAATTTAATGACAAAAAATAAACTGGCACACCTTTTGCTTAATAACCTGCAAGGAATTTCCCTTTGATTGTTTATTAGGAGTGCAACACATGAAAACTTACTTAACTCTCTCAGCGATCGCATTAGCAGCAGCTGCAACTTTATCTTCTGGCGCTGTAATGGCTGCTGATCCAGCACCTGCTGAGATTCCTGCAATCACAATCACGCCAAACATTGGTATCGTGAGCGACTACTTATTCCGTGGTATTTCACAAAACAACAAACAAGCGGCCCTACAAGGCGGTATCGACGTAGCTTTTAAAGAAGGTTTCTACGTGGGTACATGGGCCTCAAAAGTTTCAGATTGGACATCTGGCCCAAACGGTGACAACGTTGAGTTAGATTTATATGGCGGCTACAAAACCGAGTTGTCAGGTGTTGGTGTTGATGTTGGTGTGATTACTTATAACTACCCTGGTTCGACTAAAGGTAGTGTGGCGAATAAGAAATATTTTGCAAATACACAAGAAGCCTATGTTGGTTTAACGTATGGCCCTGCAACATTTAAAACATCATATGTTTTGGGTAAGAACTATTTTGCAACGACATATCAATCTGGTGCGGAAGGAAGTGCAAAAGGTAGTGCAAGTGGCACGATTTATTATGACTTAACATTGGCGCAAGAAATCGCACCTAAGTTAACTGCCTCAATACATGCTGGTTACACTGATTACAAAGAGGCGGCTAGTGCGAATGCAGGTAAGTTTTCTTATTCTGACTACAACGTAGGCCTGACATATGATTACGAAGGTTTCTTGTTGGGTGTGAAGTATTGTTTTAACAATGTAAATTCAGCGACAAAGTTGTATGCAGCAGCTAACGATCCTGCATACGGCAACGGCAAAGCAAACCTCTACAAGAACACTTTAGTTTTTTCAGTTCTTAAAGCTTTCTAACCCAGCGATCTCACGGAGAAACGTATGAAATTAATCACAGCAATTATCAAGCCCTTCAAGCTTGACGAGGTGCGTGAGGCGCTATCAGAAGTTGGCGTTTCAGGCA
>JACCDQ011551626.1_pt1 | contig 26093 bp, 22 predicted proteins | sample 7446031 | NCBI WGS metagenome assembly JACCDQ01 (sample SAMN15323442, study PRJNA562643) | freshwater metagenome | isolation source: river surface water | place: USA:Blue River Watershed | collected 2017-08-17 | reverse complement strand
GTTCGCACCACAGCCGTAGATTCTGACACGTCTGACGGTGGCAAAGCCCACCACAACACTGCGGCAAGCACCACCAAAACAGCGGCCAACCACGCAGGTTGAAACTTAAAAGTAACTCGATTTGCCGATGGCGCGGACGACCGACCACCGGAAGTGGTCTCACGAAATGGCGTGTTGAGGTCCTTGTCACTCGCCCCCAAACGCACGGACTGCGTGCTTGGCAGCGTGGCCAAAATCGGCGCAGGGTCGGCTTTCAAAACCCGGCACACGCTGGAAGCCAACGCACGCGCAAACGTCATGTCTGGCAGGTCATCGTAACGACCTGCCTCCAAAGCCTCTAGACGCTGCACAGGCACTTTCAACAAGGCCGCCAGGGCCGCTACGTGCAGACCCGACGCCTCGCGCAACGCACGCAACGGGTTGGCAGGGTGTGACCCATCTGCGCCGAGGGATGCTGGCGCGTGCTCCAGCGTTTCACTCATTGAAAGCTCCTCGAAGGTAAGCATCAGCCTCGCGGCTCTGCCGGTAACGCCGCATCAGCTGATCAGCCAACTGGCCAAGCGAGTCGCGGTTGTTCAACTTGTTTTCGATACGGATGCCCAACCAAAGGGATTCGGCATTTGCCAAATCGGAATTGTTGAGGCGTCGAACATAAAACTGCGCCTTGGTGAACTCGCCGCGTTGGTACAGCAAATTGGCCAAGTTGAAAATCACGAACGGGTTGCTGGCATCCAGCTCAAACGCCCGTGTCAAACTGCGCTCAGCCTCCAGCGACTGCCCCGCACGCGCTTGGCACACACCCAAAGCCATCCACGTGCGTTGCGCTGCGCGGTAATTGGGCACCTTTAAAGCGGCATCGAACGCCTTGGCCGCATCGGCGTAACGTGCGGCCTGGCAGTGCATCCAACCCAAGTTGTGCCAAATGTCACCATCGCGGTCGTCCAAGCGCAACGCCTGCTGGAAACTGGATTCCGCCAGCTTGGGCTCGTTGAGCTGCATGAAAATCAGACCGCGCAGGTTGTAAGCAGCGGCAAAATTGGGGTCAGCAGCAAGAGACTGCTTCACCTCGTCCAAGGCCACGGTGGTTTTGCCCTGCTCAAAATAACCAGATGCCAATTCCAGCCGAATACGAGCACGCTTGCGGTTTTCCGGCTCATCGAAATCAGTCACGTAATCTTTGGTGGCACTGACAGCAGCCCCGGCTCCAGGCACCGATGTGCCCGCACAGCCCGCCAAGCCGAGCAGCATCAAAACAAACGCCCAACCCAGACAAAAACTGCGAATCATTCGGACACCTCCCGGGCTTTCCATTGCACGACTTGTTCGATGGGGGCAGCTCGGCGCGAAGCCAAGCGCTCAACAGCTCGGGTTCGGTCCAGCACATCACCAGCAAGTTGACCGCAGGCAGCGTCGATGTCATCGCCGCGGGTTTTGCGCACGGTGGTGACCACGCCAGCCGCCTGCAAGGCCTCAGCGAACGCCTTGACCGCAGCCTTGGAAGAACACTTCAAGCCCGAGTCGGGGAATGGGTTAAAGGGAATCAGGTTGACTTTGCACGGCACACCACGGCCACTGTGCTTGCGCAGCAGGTCCAACAGTTCTTGCGCATGCGCGGCTGTGTCGTTCACGCCGTCCAGCATGCAGTATTCAAACGTCACAAAGTCGCGCGGCGCCGTCGGCAAGTAACGCAAACAGGCGTCCAGCAACTCTGCCAAAGGGTACTTGCGGTTCAAAGGCACCAAGTGGTCGCGCAAAGGGTCGTTGGGGGCGTGCAAGGACACCGCCAAGGCCACGGGGCAATCTTGGCTCAGCCGATCCATCATCGGCACAACGCCCGAGGTTGACACCGTGACACGGCGGCGCGACAGGCCATAACCATGGTCATCCAACATGGTTTTTAGGGCGGGGACCAAAGCGCTGTAGTTTTGCAGGGGCTCGCCCATACCCATCATCACCACATTGGAAATGACACGTTCGCTGGCACTGAATTTTTTGCGCAGGTAATGCTCTGCAAACCACAGTTGGGCCACGATTTCGCCAGTGCTGAGGTTGCGGCTGAAACCCTGATGGCCTGTGGAGCAAAAACGACAGCCCACCGCACAGCCGGCTTGGCTGGAAACGCACAGGGTGCCACGGTCGTCTTCGGGGATAAAAACGGATTCAACGGCGTTGCCGTCGCCCACATCGAACAGCCACTTGATGGTGCCGTCGGTGGATTCTTGCTGGGTAAGCACGGGTAGGCCACGCACCTCACAGGCGCCATGCAGCTTGTCGCGCAAGCTGCGCGCCAAATCGGTCATCTCGTCAAAACGAGCGACCCCTTTTTGGTGGATCCAGCGAAACAACTGAACGGCCCGGAAGCGTTTCTCCCCAAGCCGCTCGCAAAAGGCGGCCAAACCGTCAAGATCGTAATCCAGCAGATTGGCCGTCATCAAACCATCAACGTGCGTACACGTTCATGCCAGGGAAGAAAAACGACACTTCCACCGCAGCCGTTTCGGGCGCGTCAGAGCCGTGCACGGCGTTGGCGTCGATGCTGTCAGCGAAGTCAGCACGGATGGTACCAGCGGCGGCCTTCTTGGGGTCGGTGGCGCCCATCAGGTCGCGGTTTTTGGCAATGGCGCCCTCGCCTTCCAGCACCTGAATCATCACGGGGCCAGAAATCATGAAGTCCACCAGGTCCTTGAAGAAAGGACGCTCTTTGTGCACAGCGTAAAACTGCTCGGCATCGGCGCGAGACAGGTGGACCAGCTTGGCAGCGGCGATTTTGAGGCCTGCGGCTTCAAAACGGCTGTAAATCTGGCCGATCACGTTCTTGGCAACAGCGTCGGGCTTGATGATGGAAAGGGTGCGTTCAATCGCCATGGGAATCCTTGATGGTTCTAAGTTCAACAGGTTAGCAAAGCTTTTGATTGTAACCCGGGTACAAAAATGCAATCAGCCTCGTGGTTTTTTACCAAAACCACCGCGAGCGCCTTGTGGGGGCCGCCGACCATTGCTGGGGGGGCGACGCCCTGCCCCTTCGGCGCCTATGTAGCCATACGAGGTTTTCATGGGGTCGGGTTGACCGTATGCACCACCCTCACCATCGTCACGCCGTACCGGGCGTTGGGTGCGCCCGCCACGTGGCACCGGCGGGCCATCCACCAGCTTGGGCTGGCTCGGGCGCGGGCCCTGCCCCTTGTTGCGGCGGCTGCTGGGGTGGCGGTTGCCTGGCGTGGGTCGGCCTGCTGCCCGATTAGGGCCACGGCCATCGTGCACGGGTTGTTCCATGCCAGCGGCCGAAGTCAAACGGTCGATGTCCCTGTGGTCCAATTCCATCCAGACCCCGCGACGCAAGCCCCTGGGGAGCATGACAGCGCCGTAGCGTATCCGTATCAGGCGACTGACCGCGTGGCCTACGGCCTCCACCATGCGGCGAACCTCGCGGTTGCGCCCTTCGGCAATCGTGACGCGGTACCAGCAGTTGGCGCCGTCTCCGCCACCATCTTCGATGGTTTGGAATTGCGCCAAGCCGTCATCCAGCTGCACGCCGTCTAACAGGCGTTGTTTTTCATCGTTGCTGAGCGCACCCAAGACGCGCACGGCATACTCCCGCTGCAACCCAAACCTGGGGTGCATGAGCTTGTTGGCCAATTCGCCTGAGTTGGTAAACAACAGCAGGCCTTCGGTGTTCAAATCCAACCGCCCCACGGACTGCCATTTGCCCTGATGCAAACGGGGCAGACGACGGAACACGGTGGGCCGATTCTGTGGGTCGTCGTGGGTGACCACTTCGCCCGCAGGCTTGTGATAGGCCAACACGCGCGGGGGCGGCGGTGCAATCCGCACCCGAATGGGCTTGCCGTTGACCTTGACCGAGTCACCAAACATGATGCGCTGGCCGATGTGTGCTGGCTCGCCGTTGACGGAAATACGCCCCTCCAGGATCATCTGCTCCATTTCGAGGCGAGACCCCAAGCCAGCCTGGGCCAACACTTTGTGCAACTTGGGAGCGTCGGCCTCGGGCTTGAGCACACGTTTCGCGGGGGCACTGGACTCGGGCGCTTCTTGCTCGGCATCAAATTCACCGGAAATAACGTCTTCGAAACGGGCCACGCCTGGACTCACCAAAGGTGAGTTCGTGGCTGATTCTGGGGGTGTTTGCGGTACAGCACCTGGCTCGCCTGCGGTATCGGGGGTGTCATTCATATTTCAGGGCTCCAGGGTGGGCAAAAAGGCTTCATCAGCAGAAAAATCGAATCCCGGCAAGTGGTCGGCGGGCAAAGCGGACACATCCAACGCAGGTAGGGCATCCAGCGAAGCCAGCCCCAAGTCATCCAAAAACTGCCGGGTGGTGGCGTAAAGCGCTGGGCGGCCCACGGTCTCACGGTGACCGATCACTTCCACCCAACCCCGGTCTTCCAGGTGTTTGAGCACGGTGGAATTGATGGTCACCCCACGGATGTCTTCCATGTCGCCCCGGGTCACGGGTTGACGGTAGGCAATGATGGCCAAAGTTTCCATGGCCGCTCGGCTGTACTTGGGCGGCTTTTCTGGGTTGAGACGATCCAAAAACGGCCGCATTTCAGGCCTGCTTTGGAACCGCCATCCGCTGGCCACACACACCAACTCAACGCCCCTGCCGACCCAAGCCTGCTGCAGTTCAGCCAGCAGGGTGCGAAGGGTGTCATGGTTGACGGCCCCATCAAAAAGCAGCGCCAATTGCCGCAATGGCAAAGGCTCCTGTGCGCAAATCAGGGCAGTCTCAAGAATGCGCCGGGCATCCGAGGTGTTCATTCGGTCAAGGGTTGGGAGGCGCCACAACGCCGTTTGCGTTGGGCCCGCGCGCGGACCCAACAGACAATCCAGATCTGGGAACTGAGGTCAGCCTGCCTAAGGCTCAGCCGTTTCGGGCCGCCATCTGTTGATCGCATTGTAATGCAGCCCAGCCATCTTGGCGGCTTGAATCAAGTCGGGCGGCAATGGCGCTGTGCAATCGAGCCTCACCCCTGTGACCGGATGTTCCAAAACCAAACGCTGTGCGTGCAACGCTTGACGGGCCATACCCAGAACCGGCTTCCCCCCGTACAACTCGTCGCCCACCAAAGGGTGGCCCAGCCAAGCCATGTGGACTCGAATTTGGTGGGTACGCCCCGTTTTCAATTTGCACCCCACAGAACTGAAGGCATCCTTCCCCTCAATCAGGTGCACCAATGTTTGGGCTGACTTGGCACCCGCGCCACCCTCGGGCAACACGGCCATGCGCACCCGGTTGCGGGGGTCGCGCCCCACTGACTGGTCGACCCAACGCTCTTGGGTCTCGTCATGCACAGGCAAACGACCATGGGCCAAGGCCCAGTAAATCCGATGCACCCGGCGCTCAGCAATCATCTTCACCAAAGCCTCAACGGCCTGCAGCGTTTTGCCTACCAGCATCAGGCCACTGGTCTCCTTGTCCAGGCGGTGCACAATGCCTGCACGGGGCAGGAATTTGGCAGTTTCATGGTAGGCCAGCAAAGCATTGAGCAAGGTTCCAGACCAGTTGCCCGCTGCAGGGTGCACCACCCAACCCGCGGGCTTGTTCACGACCATGAGGTGCTCATCCTCGTAGACGGTTGCGATGGGCATGGCCTCGGGCAAAAAGACACTGGCTTGCTCACTGGGGCGCAACTCCACCTGCACGGCCCACCCTGCTTTGATTTTTGACGACGCTTTGCTGGCCACCGAACCCTGCAGCTGCACCGCGCCTTGTTCGATCAAGTGCTGCAAGTAAGCCCGTGAGAACTGCGGCAGAACGCTGGCCAGCCATTTGTCCAGGCGCTCGCCGTGGGCAGCCACCGGCACCACCAAATCACGCCGCTCTGCGCTGGCATCCAGGTCGTCGGCATCCTCGGGCAGCAGGGGCAAAGCGGAGGGGTTGGTCGATACAATCGCGTCAGACAATTCGTCAGTCCTGTAAGAAAGCGCGTTCAAAGATGAAGTTCGCCCCATTATCCGCTGCCACCTCACGTGCCCGACCGTTGGGCTGGCGCCGGGGCACCACGGCACTGTTGTGTGGCTTGTTGGTGGCTTGCGCCAACACCCCGCCAGTGGATGAGACCGCAGGCTGGAGTGTGGACAAAATCTACAAAGAAGCCATGGACGAACGAAACGTTGGCAACTTTGAAAAAGCGGTGCGCTTGTTCGACAAACTGGAGGGCCGCGCTGCAGGCACCCCATTGGCACAGCAGGCGCAGCTCGAAAAAGCCTATGCCCACTTCAAGGCCAACGAGCAAGCTCAGGCCCTCGTCACCATCGACCGATTCATCAAACTGCACCCTGCCAGTCCGGCGCTGGATTATGCGTTGTACCTCAAAGGCTTGGTCAATTTCAATGACAACCTGGGTTTGTTTGGGTCGATTTCCAAGCAGGACCTGTCTGAACGCGATCAAAAATCAGCCAAGGTGTCTTTCGAGGCATTCAAGGAATTGGTGGAACGTTTCCCCACATCCAAGTACGCAGCAGACGCACAAAGCCGGATGGCCTACATCGTTAACTCCTTGGCACAATCCGAAATTCACGTGGCGCGTTACTACCTGAACAAGGGCGCGTATTTGGCTGCTGTTAACCGTGTGCAGCAAGCCTTGACAGACTACAGCGGCACGCCAGCGCACGAAGAAGGCCTTTACATACTGGCGCAAGCTTACCGATCGCTGGGGATGCAAGATTTGCGTCAAGACACCTTGCGGGTTCTTGAAAAAAATTACCCAAACAGTGTTTATTTGGGCCGCAGCGTCACGTCCAAGGCAAGTCCTTGGTGGAAGCCATGGTAGCCAATTCGGTCAGGGTGGCTTGAACGTCAAGCTCAGATTCGAGCACCCGCATGGGGGGCAAACTGCGCATCAGAGCTTTGCCGTAACCGCGTTGGCGCAAACGAACGTCACCCACCACCAGCAGGCCATGGTCGGTTTCACTTCGGATCAAGCGGCCTGCGCCCTGCTTCAATGCCAGTGCCGCTTCGGGCAAATGGTAGGTTTTGAATGCACTGCGGCCCTCTTGTGTTGCACGCCTTGATTGGGCCTGCACCCAGGGGTCATCAGGGGGCGGGAAAGGCAGTTTGTCAATCACCACCATTTGCAAACAATCGCCGGGCAGATCAACCCCCTCCCAGAACGAATAAGACGCCACCATCACCGCCCCCGCCCCGCCGGGTTGACTGGCGCGACGAAACCGGTCCAGCATGGCCTGTTTGGACAAGCCTTTTTCAGGGCTGATCACTTCAGGCCCCAGGTCTCGAGCAGCCAGCGATGACAAGGCCGCGCTGATAAGTTCCATGGCCCGCACGGTGGTGGTCAGCACCAGGGTTCGACCACCCAATGCCAGTGCCCACGGCCAGATGGCCTGCGCCAAAGCACGGGCATGGTCTGAACTGTCCGGAAGTGGCAAATTCAGAGGCACGTAGAGCGCAGCTTGGTAAGCGTAATCAAATGGACTGGGCACTTGCAGGGTCCGTGCAGTTTCCAGCCCCAAAGGTTGGGTGAAAGCGTCGAACGAACCACCCACGGCCAAGGTGGCCGAAGTCAACACCCAGGCTTTTGGCGCCGCCCCAGCATCACCCTGCTGTGCTCCGCCCATGCCAGTCAAGGCGGGGAGCGTCAGCGGTGCCCGCGTCCAGCGCGGGTGGGTGCCCGGCTCCCACCAAGACGCCACAGTAGCGTTATTGTCATTGCTTTCATCCTCAGTGGGCCATTCGGTACAAACGCGCCAGTGATCGCACAGCGTCAAACCCCGCCCACCCAGCGCTTGCAGAACTGGGCTATCAAGGGCCTTGTTCAAAGCATGGCTTAAAACAACGGCCTGTTGCGAAACCGCGTCGGCCAAGTCCGTCCACAACGCACGCGACAAGGCGAGCTCCCGTGGTGGCCAGGGCCACTTTTTGCCTGTCGGATACGCTTGCAAAGCACCTTCGACATGCCGCAGGGCAAGCTCGAGCGTGGCACACAACTGCAACCAATCTGCCACGCCCAGCCCACGCTGCTGAACGGCTGGCACCACCTCCTGCAGCCAATCCCACCAAAGCCGGGTACCTGTATCAGCCCCCATGAACTGCACGCCCACTTCGAGCAGGTGGTGGGCCTCATCCATCACCACCACATCCACCGAAGGCAACAAATCCACATCCGCCTTGCCTTTTAAGGCCAGGTCAGCAAAAAACAGGTGGTGGTTGACAACCACCACATCCGCTGCCAAGGCCTGACGCCGGGCTTTGTAGAAATGGCAATCACGGATATGCGGACAACTGCTGCCTGAGCAGTTCTCGTGGGTTGAGGTGATCCACGGCCGCAGTGGGGATTGCTCATCTAAGTCAGAAAACTCATCCAGGTCACCGGTTGAGGTGGCCTGAGCCCAGTTCCAGGCGGCATGAACACGATCAAGCAGGTAGCGGTTGTCCGCTGGAACGCGCTGCCACACTTGGCCCAAACGCAACAGGCAGAGGTAGTTGCCACGCCCTTTCAGCAGTCCCACACGTTTGGGCAGGCCCAGCAAACCCAGAAGGGCTGGCAAATCGCGTTGGCAAAGTTGATCTTGCAATGCCTTGGTGGCCGTAGAAATCAATACCCGCTGCCCACTGAGCAAACCAGGCACCAAATACGCGAACGTCTTTCCCACACCCGTGCCCGCCTCCACCACCAAAACCTCACGCTTTTCTATGGCCTCGGAGACGGCCTCCGCCATCGCCAGTTGACCCGGCCGGGGTTGGTAGTTGGGGTCGTTTTGGGCGATTGCGCCACTGGGGCCCAGGGCAGCGTGCACCAAATGTTGCAACTGGAACGGTGGGATTGAACTCATCTGCTCCGATAATACGGGCACTTTCCATCTGAAACGGCGCACCATGAGCAACGGCTTGCGCATCCAAGCCACCACCGGGCTGGATCGCGGAGACAGAGACTACCAGCAGGACCAACTGCGTTTATTGACCCACGCACGGGTGGCGGGATGCCTGCTGGGTGTGGTGGCCGATGGCATGGGTGGGCGCAGCGGTGGACGCAAGGCTTCGGATCAAGTCATGCTCACGGCACAGCAATTGTTTGAGCGTTACGACCCGGCAACCGATACGCCCCAAGACTTTTTGGGTCAATTGGTGGATGAATCGCACCTGGTGATCAGGCTGACAGCGGTTTCAGCCGAAGAGGAGCCCCACAGCACACTGGCTGCCTTTTTACTCAACCCTGGCGGTGATTGCCACTGGGTGCACGCTGGAGATTCAAGAATTTACCATTTTAGAAATGGGCAACTGCAACACCGAACGCATGACCATTCCTTGGTCCAAATGTTGGTGGAACGCGGCGAACTCACCGAAAAAGAAGCCCAACTGGACCCAAGGTCCAACATTTTGATGGGCTGCTTGGGTGCGGACAAGCCACCGCCCAAAACCTTTCACCAAATTCCAAAAATGCAAGCAGGCGATGTGCTGCTGGCCTGCAGCGATGGGCTTTGGCACTATTTTTTGACTGAAGAGCTTGGCAAAACCGTTGCGCTGCTCACCCCAAAAGAGGCTTGTCCGTTTCTGATTCAAAAGGCCAAGCAACGTGCCGAAGGCACAGGCGACAACATCTCGGTGATTTTGATGAAGTGGGAAAACTCGCCCGCCAACTGATCAGACACAAGCGGCTTAGGTCAAGCCGGTGTCCACCTCGCGCCGTTCCAAAGACAGGTATTCTTTCGATTGCATTTCATGCAGCCTAGAGACCGTGCGAGGGAATTCGTGGGACAAGGGGCCTTCGGTGTAAAGCTCGGCTTCAGGCACGGCAGCCGACACAATCAATTTCACCCGGCGGTCGTACAGCACGTCAACCAACCATGTGAAACGCCGCGCCGCTGACGCCATGTTCACGGGCATGTAAGGCACATTGCTGAGCAACACAGTGTGAAACTGGGTGGCAATTTCCAAGTAGTCGTTTTGTGAACGCGGGCCGTCACACAGCGTTCTGAAATCAAACCAAACCACCCCCCCCGCTCGTCGAATGGCACGGATTTCTCGTGCCTCAATGTGCAAAATCGGGTCTTCGTCCCGGGTCTCGGCCAGCTGGTTGAACGCCTCTTTCATCGCCGCATCCGCCGCATCGCCCAAAGGCGTGTGGTAAAGCGTGACTTGTTCCAAAGTGCGACGGCGGTAGTCCGTTCCGTTGTCCACGTTGATGACCTGCATGTGCGCCTTGATCAGCGCAATTGCCGGCAATAGCCGCTCCCGGTGCAAACCATTGGGGTACAAGCCGTCGGGCACAAAGTTGCTGGTGGTGACCATGCCCACCCCATGCTTGACCATGGCATCCAGAACCCGGTGCAGGATGATGGCATCGGTCACATCGGCCACGTGAAATTCATCAAAGCAGACCAGGCGGTAGCGGTGTGACATGCGCCGGCCCAACTCGTCGAGTGGGTTGACGGTGCCCTGCAGATCGGCCAATTCACGGTGCACTTCACGCATGAATTCGTGGAAATGCAAGCGGGTCTTGCGCCGCAAAGGCACCGCGTTGTAAAAGCAATCCATCAGAAAGCTTTTGCCCCGCCCCACTCCACCGTACATATAGACCCCTTGGGGGATCGGCAGCCGGTTGATGAACTTTTTGAGCGCGTTGGAACGGCGCTGTTTGAAGTGCGTCCACTCAGCTGCGCATCGCTCCAAGGCTTCCACCGCCCGCAATTGGGCGGGGTCGCTTTGGTAGCCGCGAGCCTTCAGTTCGGCTTCATAGGCCAGTCGAACCGGCCCAAACGCGCTGTTCATGGGGTTAGAAGTTCAAGGTGCGCTTGTCCACCGCCAACGCGGCTTCCTTGGTCGCCTCGCTCAAGCTGGGGTGCGCGTGGCAAATGCGAGCGATGTCCTCGGCGCTGGCCTTGAACTCCATGGCCACCACAGCTTCCGAGATCAGCTCAGAGGCCATGGGGCCAACAATGTGCACACCCAAAATTTCGTCCGTCTTTGCGTCGGCCAAGAACTTCACCATGCCCGTGGTGTCGCCCAAAGCGCGGGCGCGGCCATTGGCCAGGAACGGGAAAGTGCCGGCCTTGTAAGCCACGCCATCTGCCTTGAGCTGCTGTTCGGTCCGGCCGACCCAAGCAATTTCGGGGCTGGTGTAAATGACCCAAGGAATGGTGTTGAAGTTGACATGCCCGTGCTGGCCAGCCATGCGCTCGGCCACCGCCACGCCCTCTTCTTCGGCTTTGTGGGCCAACATGGGTCCACGCACCACGTCGCCCACCGCCCACACGCCGGGCAGGTTGGTCTTGCAGTCGCCGTCCACCACAACGGCACCACGTTCATCCAGGGCCAGGCCTACGGCTTGGGCGTTCAGACCATTGGTGTTGGGCACGCGCCCGATAGAGACGACCAATTTGTCAGCGTCCAGCGTCTGCGCTTCGCCCTTGGCATTGGTGTACGAAACGCTCACACCCTTTTTGCCAGTCTTGATCTCACCGACCTTGACGCCGAGTTCAATTTTCAGACCCTGTTTGTCAAAGGCCTTCTTGGCTTCTTTGGCAATCTGCTCGTCCACGGCACCCAGGAAAGTGGGCAAACCTTCCAGAATAGTAACGTCAGCCCCCAGGCGGCGCCAGACCGAGCCCATTTCCAGGCCGATCACGCCGGAGCCGATCAGCACCAGCTTCTTGGGCACTGCGCCAATGCGCAGCGCGCCGTCGTTGGACAGCACATTGACTTCGTCGAACGGCACGCCGGGCAGCGCGCGGGCGTTAGAGCCTGTTGCGATCACCACCTGTTTGCCCACCAGCACTTCGGGTTTGTCACCTGCCACCGCGACTTCGTAGCCGCCATCCACTGCCTTGGCAAATGAGCCCCGGCCATGGAAAAAAGCAACCTTGTTCTTTTTAAAGAGGTAGAGAATGCCGTCGTTGTTTTGCTTGACCACGGTGTCCTTGCGGCCAATCATCTTGGCCACGTCCATGGTCACTTTGCCGGTGCTGATACCGTGATCTGCAAAGTGGTGGTTCGCGTGCTCGAAGTGTTCGCTCGATTGCAGGAGCGCTTTGGACGGAATGCAACCCACGTTGGTGCAGGTGCCGCCAGGGGCCGGGCCACCAGCGGCGTTTTTCCATTCGTCGATACAGGCGACCTTGAAGCCCAGCTGGGCTGCGCGAATGGCGGCAATGTAACCACCGGGGCCGGCACCGATCACGACAACATCAAATGTTTGAGACATGTTTTTTCCTGAGTAGGTTGGACAAACGCCCCCGAAGGGGCGTTGTGTTCAATGGGCCGGGGTTCAGATGTTGAACAGCAGGCGGGCCGGGTCTTCGAGCGCTTCCTTCATGGCCACCAGCCCCAAAACGGCTTCACGGCCGTCGATGATGCGGTGGTCGTAGGACATGGCGAAGTAGTTCATGGGGCGCACCACGACCTGGCCGTTTTCGACCACGGCACGGTCCTTGGTGGCGTGCACGCCCAGGATGGCTGACTGTGGCGGGTTGATGATAGGCGTGGACAGCATTGAGCCGAAGGTGCCACCGTTGGAGATGGAGAAAGTGCCGCCGGTCATCTCTTCAATGCCCAGTTTGCCATCACGGGCCTTGGCGCCGAACTCAGCGATCTTTTTCTCGATGTCGGCAAAGGACATTTGATCGGCGTTGCGCAGGATGGGCACCACCAAGCCACGGGGCGAACCCACTGCAATACCAATGTCGAAATAGCCGTGGTAAACGATGTCGTTGCCATCGACCGAGGCGTTGAGCACCGGGAACTTCTTGAGCGCGTGAACGGCCGCCTTCACGAAGAAGCTCATAAAACCCAGCTTGACGCCGTGTTCCTTCTCGAAACGCTCTTGCATGCGCTTGCGCATGTCCATGACCGGCGCCATGTTGATTTCGTTGAAGGTGGTAAGGATGGCGTTGGTGGACTGAGACTGCAACAGACGCTCAGCCACGCGGGCGCGCAGGCGGCTCATGGGCACGCGCTGCTCAGGGCGGTTGCCCAGGTCCACTGTGGGAGCAGTCACCTGCGGCAGCACTTTGGTCGGAGCGCCTGTGGGAATGGCCACCGGGGCAGCCACCGCTTTGGGAGCCGCAGCAGCGGCCAAAACGTCCCCTTTGGTGACGCGGCCGTCTTTGCCGGTACCGGCCACGGAGCCTGCAGCCATGCCGTGGTCAGCCATCAACTTGGCGGCAGCGGGCATGGCCACGCCACTCATGTCCTTGCCGGCGGCAGCAGCTGCCGCGGGGGCTGCTGGTGCGGCAGCGGCCACAGGGGCGGCAGCGGGAGCGGCAGCACCCACCTTGCCGTCGGTGTCGATGCGAGCGATCAGCTGGTCAGACACCACGGTACCACCATCGGCCACCACCAGTTCGGCCAGCACGCCGGCGCTCGGTGCTGGCACTTCCAACACCACTTTGTCGGTCTCAATCTCAATCAGAATTTCGTCGGCGGCAACGGTGTCGCCCACTTTTTTCTTCCACTGCAACAGGGTTGCTTCGGCCACAGACTCCGACAGCTGAGGCACTTTTACTTCTACGATAGCCATGATCTACTTGTCCTTGAATATTGCGTATTCGATGCGTACGAGGGCTGGGCTTACTTGGTCAGAATGAAACCCTTGAGCTTGCCAAACGCGGCATCGATCAAGGCTTTTTGCTGATCCTGGTGCAAGTGGGCGTAACCCACGGCAGGCGACGCCGACGCGGCACGTCCGGCATAACCCAGGCGCTGCCCTTCCAACATGTTTTCGTGGATGTTGTGCTGGACAAAGAACCAGGCGCCCTGGTTCTGTGGCTCGTCCTGGCACCACACGATTTCGGTGGCATTGGGGAAGCGCTTGAGTTCTGCACCAAACACCTTGTGCGGGAAGGGGTAAAGCTGCTCGACGCGGATGATGGCGACATCGTCCGAGCCCTTCTCTTCACGCTTTTTCACCAGGTCGTAGTAGACCTTGCCCGAACACGCGATCACTCGCTTGACCTTGGCAGCGTTCTTCACCACGTCGGCGTTTTGCTCAGGAATCACCGTCTGGAAAGAACCCTTGGTGAACTCGCTCAAGGGCGAAGTTGCATCCTTGTTGCGCAGCAGTGACTTGGGTGTAAAGATCACCAGTGGCTTGCGCAGGTTGCGCACCATTTGGCGACGCAACACGTGGAAGATTTGCGCAGCGGTGGTGGGCTGCACAATCTGCATGTTGGTATCTGCCGCCAACTGCATGAAACGCTCCACACGGGCTGACGAGTGTTCTGGCCCCTGGCCTTCGTAGCCGTGCGGCAACATCAAGGTGATGCCGTTCACACGGCCCCACTTCACTTCGCCAGAGGCGATGAACTGGTCGATCACCACCTGGGCGCCGTTGGCGAAGTCGCCGAACTGGGCTTCCCAAATCACCAGCGTGTTGGGGTCGTTGGAGGCGTAACCGTACTCAAAACCCAACACAGCCTCTTCGGACAGGATGGAGTCAATCACCACAAACGGGGCCTGGTTGTCGGCCACGTTTTGCAGCGGCACGTAGGTGCCCACGTCCCATTTTTCGCGGTTCTGGTCGTGAATCACAGCATGGCGGTGTGTGAAGGTGCCACGGCCGCAATCCTCGCCCGACAAACGTACCGGGTAGCCGCTGGCCACCAGCGAAGCAAACGCCATGTGCTCGCCCATGCCCCAGTCCACATTGACTTCGCCACGGCCCATGGCAGCGCGGTCGGCGTACACCTTTTTCACCAATTGGTGCGGGGTCACGTTTTCCGGCAATGTGGTGATTTTTTCGGACAAGCGCTTCCACTCGGACAAGGGGATGGCGGTGTCGCCCACGTCGGTCCACTTCTTGCCCAAGAACGGCGCCCAATCCACGGCGTACTTGCTCTTGAAATTGGTGAGCACAGGATCCACCGTGTGGCGGCCTTCGTCCAAGGCGGCCCGGTAGGCTTTTACCATGTCGTCACCCAAGGACTCGCCCAAACCCTGTGCAGCCAGCTTGTCTGCGTACAGCTTGCGGGTACCCGGGTGTGCGCCGATTTTTTTGTACATCAGCGGTTGGGTCAGCGAAGGGGTGTCTTGCTCGTTGTGACCCAGTTTGCGGAAACAGATGATGTCGACCACCACATCTTTGCGGAACTCCATGCGGTATTCGAGCGCCAGTTGCATGGCCATCACCACCGATTCAGGGTCGTCGCCATTGACGTGCAGCACCGGGGACTCGACCATCTTCACGATGTCGGTGCAATACAGCGTGGAACGCAGGTCGCGCGGGTCAGAGGTGGTGAAACCGATCTGGTTGTTGATGATGATGTGCACCGTACCGCCCGTGGTGTAGCCACGGGTCTGGGCCAGGGCCAGGGTTTCCTGGTTCACGCCTTGGCCTGCAAAAGCAGCGTCGCCGTGCACCAGCACGGGTAGCACTTGGCTGCCGCGGGTGTCGCCGCGGCGGTCCATGCGGGCGCGCACCGAACCTTCGACCACGGGGTTCACAATTTCCAGGTGCGAGGGGTTGAATGCCAAGCTCAGGTGCACCGGGCCGCCGGGGGTGGGCACGTCCGAGCTGAAGCCTTGGTGGTACTTCACGTCACCAGCGGGCAGATCTTCAGGGGCCGTGTGGTCGAATTCGGCAAACAAATCCTTGGGCATCTTGCCCAGGGTGTTCACCAGCACGTTCAAACGGCCGCGGTGGGCCATGCCAATCACGATTTCCTGCACGCCCTTGGCACCGGCCTGCTGAATCACTTCGTCAATCGCAGCAATAAAGCTCTCACCGCCTTCGAGCGAGAAGCGCTTTTGTCCCACGTACTTGGTGTGCAGGAAACGCTCCAAACCTTCGGCGGCGGTCAGGCGATCCAGAATATGCCGCTTGCGCTCTGCTGTGAAATTGGGCTTGCTGCGCACGCTTTCCAGCTTTTGCTGCCACCACCGCTTTTCGGTTTGGTCGGTGATGTACATGTACTCGGCACCCACTGTGCCGCAGTAGGTTTCGCGCAGCGCATTGAGCAACTCGCGCAGGGACATTTTGTCCTTGCCAAAAAACGTGTTGCTGGTGTCAAAAACCGTTTCCTGGTCGGCGTCGCTGAATCCATAAAACGACGGTTCGAGTTCAGGAATCGAGGGGCGTTCGGTGCGCTTAAGGGGGTCCAGATCGGCCCAGCGTTGCCCCACGTTGCGGTAGGCAGCGATCAGCTGTTGTACGGCGGTGCGCTTGCGCCCCATTTCTGAATCGGCGCTGGCTTGTACCGTGTGGGTCACACCCGCCTTGGCGCGTTCAGCAAAGGCGTTGATCACAGGCATGTGAGGCACGTCACGCGAATCCGAGCCGTCGACCGCTGGCACGTTTTGCAAGGCGTCGAAGTAATCGCGCCAAGTGTCGGGCACGCTGGTGGGATCGGCCAGGTAGTTTTCGTACATCTCTTCGACGTAGGGCGCATTGCCGCCGAAAAGATACGAGTTGCCCTGGTAGGCAACGTAGACGGTGTTCGTCTCGCTCATGGATTCGCTGACCTCCGTTCCCCTTCGGGAAACATTAGTTGGTTAAAACAACCTTCCGCGACACGGCTGAACCGATTGGCGGATGCGACAGTGACTGGAAGGACCTGTGCAAAACGTCAATTGTGCCATTAATCGCCTGGGGTTGGCAAAAAATGTTGTCTCCGGCAGGCACTTTCCCGCACAGATCATTTATTGTGGGTCACAGTTTGTGCTGTGTTCTTGACAAGCAGCTGACCAAAAACCGCACCAGCTTCCCTGCCAGGCATCAACCATCAAACAGCGGTGCGGGGCGAAAGCCGCTCAGCCGCCGGAATGCTGGAGGGTTCGTCCATTTCGATGGCGATTTGGGTGCAGACCGTGCTGCAAAGCATGACCGCCTTTTCACTCTGCACTCGGTAAATCACCTGGGTGCCATCTTTGCGTTTGGCCAGCACACCGGCACGGTACAGCAAATTGAGATGCTGTGACAAATTGGGTTGGGTGGTTTCGATTTCACCCAACAATTCGGTGACTGATTTTTCCTTGTCGCACAGGGCGCTGAGTATTCGCAAGCGCATGGGCGTTGACAAAATACCGAACAAATCCGCAGCCAATTCAAACACCCGGCCTTTTTCGACCGCCGCTTCGGTTTCAATCATTTGCTGCATATATAAACATGGCCTCGCGTGGACACCCGGATCATAGCGACAGATTCGCCACTATCCAAGCAGGTCCACGCTGCCCCACCGACACAGCATCACGGCCTCGAGGCCGCACGAAACTCAGGACGCCAACAAGTCTTTGATCTGCTGGAGGGCGGCCGGATCGTCCATGGTGGTCAGGTCGCCCGGGTCACGGCCTTCGCACACGGCCTGTATGGCCCGGCGCAACAGCTTGCCCGAACGCGTCTTGGGCAACACGTTAACAAACCGAACCCGGGCCGGCCGGGCAACGGCGCCCAGCTGCTCGTCCACCACCTTCAACATAGCGGCTTCGAGTTTGACAACGTCCTCGGCTGTTGCGGCCAGCGACGCGTCTTTGAGCACGGCGAACGCCACGGCCACCTGCCCTTTGAGTTGATCGGCCACGCCCACCACGGCCACTTCGGCCACTGCTGGATGGCTGGACAGGCTTTCCTCAATTTCACGTGTGCCCAAGCGGTGACCGGCCACGTTGATCACATCGTCGGTGCGACCCAGGATGAAGAAGTAGCCGTCCGCGTCCTTCACGCCCCAATCGAAGGTGCTGTACATCACCTTGTTGTGGATGCTGGACCAGTAGGTTTTGACGTAGCGGGCGTCGTCGCCCCAAATGGTTTGCAAACAGCCGGGCGGCAGCGGGCCGTTGACCGCAATCACGCCCTTTTTGTTCGGCTCGGTGATTTCTTCGCCAGTGTTTTCGTCGATCAGGCGCACATCAAAGCCGTACACCGCTTTGCCAGGCGAGCCAAACTTGGTGGGGGCGCGCTCCACACCGTTGCAAATGGCCATGATGGGCCAGCCGGTTTCGGTCTGCCAGTAGTTGTCGATGATGGGTTTCCCGATGGCGTCTGCAATCCAGGTGGCGGTCGGCTCATCCAGCGGCTCGCCCGCCAGGAACAGTGCTTTCAGGCTGGACAGGTCGTACTTGGTCAGGTAGGCTGGGTCTTGTTTCTTGAGCACGCGGGCGGCGGTGGGCGCCGAGAACATGACGCTGACCTTGTACTTTTCAACCAACTGCCACCAGATACCGGCGTCTGGGCGGGTGGGCAGCCCCTCGTACATGATGGTGGCCATGCCATTGAGCAGCGGGCCGTAGATGATGTAGCTGTGGCCCACCACCCAGCCGATATCGGAGGTGGAAAAGTAAGTTTCGCCCGGGTTGCCCATGTATATGTGCTTCATGGAAGCGGCCAAGGCCACGGCGTAACCGGCGGTGTCGCGTTGCACGCCCTTGGGCTTGCCGGTGGTGCCGCTGGTGTAGAGAATGTAGCTGGGGTGGGTGCTGTCCACCCACTCGCAGGGCACCTGAGCGTTCGAGTGCTGGTCGCGCAGCGTGGCGTAGTCTTCGTCGCGGCCGGCCACCGGCTCGGACGCAGCCAGCCCACGGTTGACCATCAATACCTTGGCTGGCTTGTTGACAGACAGGTGTATGGCTTCGTCCAGCAGGTGTTTGTACGGCACCACCTTGCCGCTGCGCATGCCTGCGTCAGCACTGATGACCAGTTTGGGCTGTGCGTCGTCAATACGGCTGGCCAAGCTGTGGCTGGCGAAGCCACCAAACACCACGGAATGGATGGCACCTATGCGCACACAGGCCAACATGGCGAAACAGGCCTCGGCAATCATGGGCATGTAAATCAGCACCCGATCGCCCTTGCCTACACCCAAACCCTGAAGAATGGCGGCCATGCGTTGCACTTCGATGTGCAATTCGCGGAAGCTGTAGGCCTTTTCGGTGCCGGTTTCGGTGGAAACGAAAATCAGCGCGTTCTGGTCTGCGCGGTCTTTCAGGTGGCGGTCCACCGCGTTGTGGCAGAGGTTGGTCTGGCCGCCTTCGAACCAACGTGCAAAAGGCGCGTTGTCGTAGTTGCAGACGCGGTCGTAGGGCTTGTGCCAATCGATCAGTTGGGCTTGTTCAGCCCAGAAAGCATCGCGATCGTCTATGGAGCGGCGAAAAAAATCTTCGTATTGGGTGGGCGTGGCCATTCGAGTCTCCGGTGTGCTCGGGCAGGAAAACCCTGCCACGAAAAACTGCATTCATAATTATGAATAGCCTGCTTGCGCACGACTGACAAAGCTGCCGCCCACGCGCCCGCACACCTTGGTCGGCTTACTTGATCAACCCCAGCACCTCTTTGAACTGAGGGTGTTTGCAGTCACGCAACCACTCGAAGGCCACCATTTCACTGGTCACCAGCTCCACCCCGTTGCCAGCCAAACGGTCAAACGCAGCGTCTCGGTCTTTGTCGCGTCGCGATCCGCATGCGTCCGTCACCACCCAAACATCAAACTCCTGTTCGGCCAAGCCCAAAGCTGTTTGCAACAAACACACGTGGGCCTCACACCCCGCAACGACGACCGTGTTGCGCCCTGACTCGGGTTGAACCGGTTTTTGCAGGTGCTTGGGCAGGCTGCGTGCGTTACCAACTGGCTTGGCAGGCGGACGCAAAGCCTGAGCCAATGCGGACTGGCTGGCATCGAACTGCATTTTGGGGAAAGTTTTGGCACACAGGGAGCGAACTTCGTCTGCGTTCGGACCCAACTTGTCGGGGTTCTGCTCGGTGCCCCACACCGGAACACCCAAAACATGCGCCACCCGCGCCAAAAATGTGGCCCGAGCCAGCACCGCTGTGCCATCGGCTATAGCGGGCATCAGGCGCCCCTGGTAGTCCACCAACACCAACTGACTGTCTTCAATATCTAGCAACATAAATCCGATTCCCAGTGAGCAGCCGAACCCAGCCGGCCTTGAACATGCAAAAATCGAGTGTAAGGCCTTGACCACAAAACCAACCCGATGCAACCTGCCCCCACCTGGACGCTCAGCCTGCCGCCAGCCCCGCGTGCCATCAAAAAAGGCGTGCCCCTGAAACATGTGCTGGGCAGCCAGGCGGTGGAATTTTTGGGTCGCAATTTGCGGAGCGTATACCCAAAATTCGACTTGGAAGGCTTTGTTGCTGATGCGATGAATGGCTTGGAACCCTTGGGCATTTTGGACCGGGGGAACCATTTGGCCCTAACCCTGAGGCAGTACTTGCCGAATGCATTTTCCAGCGCCACCCAAGTGCTGCTGGACAGTCTGACACCCCCCAATGACCCAGACAGTGAGTTGGGTTTGGCGGTGTTCTTTTATTTGCCACATGTGTGCTTTGTGGCGAAATACGGGCTGGAGCCCTCGCACAACGGTGGGCACGACCCGTTTGAGGCGGCAATGCAGGCGCAATACGAGTTGACCCAGCGTTTCACAGCAGAATTCTCTATACGCCCGTTTTTGATCCAGCAACCCGAGCGCACCTTGGCCCGCTTGATGCAGTGGAGCACCGACCCCAGCCACCACGTTCGGCGTTTGTGCTCGGAGGGCACACGACCGCGCTTGCCCTGGGCCATGCGCCTGCCTGCGTTTGTTCAAGACCCGACCCCGTTATTGCCATTGCTGGAGGCCTTGAAGGACGATCCGGCACTGTACGTGCGCCGCAGCGTGGCCAACCACGTGGGCGATATTGCAAAAGACCACCCCGAACTTGCCTTTTCTTTGTGCGAACGGTGGCTGCACAAGGCTTCCAGCGAACGCAAATGGGTGATCAGGCATGCGCTGCGCCACCCGGCAAAAAAAGGCAACGAAACCGCACTTTCTCTCCGATTGAAAGCCAAACCATGAAAATCACTGTTCAAACATCGGTACAAGCACCCGTGGACCAAGTATGGCGTGCGTACACCACCCCCGAAGACATCATGCAATGGAACACTGCCACGCCGGATTGGCACACCACCTCTGCCAGCGTAGACCTGCGGGTGGGTGGCGCTTTTTCGTCGCGCATGGAAGCCAAGGATGGCAGCATGGGGTTTGACTTTGCGGGTGTGTACACCCAAGTGCGAGAACACCAGCTGATTGAGTATTCGTTTGGCGATCGCCATGCGCAGGTTGAATTTTCTGAGGACGCCAACGGCGTGACGGTGCGCGTGACGTTTGAGGCCGAAACCACTTTTACACCAGAGCAACAACGGGGTGGCTGGCAAGCGATTTTGGATAATTTTGCACGCCACGTGGAAAACCGGGCCTGAAACGTGTCCAGGTCAGTGCATCTGATTGCTCTGCAAGCCGCCTTGCAGCCGGTAAAATCATGGGTTGGCCCAGCAGCGTGACCCTGCGCTGAACAAGGCACCCGTTCCAAAACTGCTAAAACCACAGGTAAAACCATGTCTTTGTTTTCCGCCGTCGAAATGGCCCCCCGCGACCCCATTTTGGGCCTGAACGAGCAATTTGCTGCTGACACCAACCCCAACAAGGTGAACCTGGGTGTGGGCGTTTATTTTGACGACACCGGCAAACTGCCCCTGCTGCAGTGCGTGCAAGCCGCAGAAAAAGCCATGATGGACAAGCCTGCCGCGCGTGGCTACCTCCCGATCGACGGCATTGCCGCTTACGACGCGGCAGTAAAAGGTTTGGTGTTTGGAGCCGATTCCGATGTGGTCAAGAGCGGGCGTGTAGCAACGGTGCAAGCCATAGGCGGCACAGGCGGTTTGAAGATCGGCGCCGATTTCCTGAAAAAAGTCAGCCCCAACGCCAAGGTGCTGATTTCCGACCCCAGCTGGGAAAACCACCGCGCCCTGTTCACCAACGCAGGCTTCACAGTCGAAACCTACCCCTACTTTGACCCAAGCGCCAACGGCGGTTTGGGAGGCGTGAATTTTGATGGCATGTTGGCCGCCCTCAATGGCGCAGACGCTGGCACCATTGTGCTGCTGCATGCCTGCTGCCACAACCCCACGGGTTACGACATTTCGGCGGCCCAATGGGACCAGGTGATTGCTGCCGTGAAGGCGCGTAACCTGACCGCTTTCCTGGACATGGCCTACCAAGGTTTTGGCTACGGCATCGCCGTAGACGGCGCCGTGATCGGCAAGTTTGTGGCTGCAGACTTGAACATTTTTGTATCGACCAGTTTCTCGAAAAGCTTCAGCCTGTACGGCGAACGCGTGGGTGCACTGAGCGTTGTGGGCAGCAGCAAGGAAGAAACCGACCGCGTGCTCAGCCAACTCAAAATTGCCATCCGCACCAACTACTCCAACCCACCCACCCACGGTGGCGCCATCGTCGCAGCGGTGCTCAACAACGCTGAGCTGCGCGCCCTTTGGGAGCAGGAACTCGGCGAGATGCGTGTGCGCATCAAGGCCATGCGTCAGAAATTGGTCGACGGCCTCAAGGCGGCAGGCGTGTCCAAAGACATGTCTTTCATCACCACCCAAATTGGCATGTTCAGCTACTCTGGCTTGAGCAAGGACCAGATGGTGCGCCTGCGCAGTGAATTCGGTGTCTACGGCACTGACACCGGCCGGATGTGTGTGGCCGCCTTGAACAGCAAGAACATCGAGTACGTTTGCAAGGCCATTGCCGCGGTTGTCTAACACGCCAAAACGCCGCTTCTAGCGGCGTTTTTTTCGAGCGCAATCCGCTCAAACCTGTTAATATTGCTGCACTGCAGCATAACTATTCGAGAGGCCGCCATGCTCTACCAGCTCTACGAATCACAGCGTTCGTTGATGGAACCCTTCTCTGACCTGGCACAGGTCGTCTCCAAGCTTTACAGCAATCCGCTCACACCGCTGGGGCAAAACCCGTGGGCGCAGCGAATTTCAGCCGGCTACGACTTGCTGCATCGCTTGGGCAAAGACTACGAAAAACCAGAATTTGGAATCCGCACGGTCAGCGTGGAAGGCGTAGACGTCGCTATTTACGAGCGCGTAGAAATCGACAAACCTTTCTGCGAACTCCGGCGCTTCAAACGTTTCACCGACGACTCGGCCACGCTCACCCAGCTCAAAAGTCAGCCGGTGGTGTTGGTTGTGGCCCCCTTGTCGGGTCATTACGCCACGCTGTTGCGCGACACCGTCCGCACCATGCTCAAAGACCACAAGGTCTATATCACCGACTGGAAAAACGCACGCCTGGTGCCCATGGAAGATGGCGAGTTCCACCTGGACGATTACGTCAACTACGTGCAGGAATTCATACGCCACCTGCAGGCCAAATACGGCAACTGCCACGTGATGAGCGTGTGTCGGCGCACTGTTCCGGTGTTGGCTGCTGTGTCACTGATGGCCAGCCGTGGCGAAACCACCCCACTGACCATGACCATGATGGGTGGCCCCATCGACGCCCGCAAGTCGCCCACATCGGTGAACAACCTGGCTGTACAGCGCAGCCCCGAATGGTTTGAGAACAACGTGATTTACCGGGTTCCCAGCACCTTCCCGGGTGCCGGTCGACGGGTGTACCCCGGCTTCTTGCAGCACACCGGTTTTGTGGCCATGAACCCTGACCGGCATGTGAGCAGTCACTACGACTACTTCCAAGACCTGATCAAAGGCGACAACGAGAGCGCTGAAGCCCACCGCAAGTTCTACGACGAGTACAACGCCGTGCTCGACATGGCTGCGGACTATTACCTGGAAACCATCCGCACGGTGTTCCAGGAGTTCAAGCTGGTCTATGGCACCTGGGATGTGCGCAACCCGCAAGGCAAGCTCGAACGCGTCAAACCACAGGACATCACCACTTCGGCCCTGCTGACGGTTGAAGGGGAACTGGATGACATTTCCGGTTCCGGCCAAACCGCGGCGGCCCATGGGTTGTGCGCAAACATCCCTCAGTCCCAACAAAAGCACTTGGAAGTACAGGGTGCTGGGCATTACGGCATTTTCAGCGGTCGTCGTTGGCGCGAGGTGGTGTACCCGATCGTCAAACAGTTCATCCTGACGCACACCCCGGCGAAAGCCGAAGCGACACTGCCACCGGCCACTGAAACGGCGGCGCCCGCGGCTGAACCTGCGCCAGTGGCTGCCGCCAAGCGCCCGGCAAAGGCAAACAAGGCGCCCGCCAAGCCTTTGCCTGCGGCCAAGACCCGCAAAGCTTGACCCTCGCGTGAAACGTCTGGTTGACCTGATAGAGGGTGCACTGCCGCAAACGCAGTGCACCCGTTGTGGCTACCCAGATTGCAGGGCTTACGCCGATGCCATAGCGAGCCAAGGGGCCGAAATCAACCAATGCCCCCCTGGAGGGCAAGAGGGCGTGGAGCGCCTGGCCCGGCTGACCGGTAGGCCGGTGCTGCCCTTGAATCCAGCCAACGGGTACGAAGGGCCGCTTACGGTTGCCGTGATAGACGAAAACTGGTGCATAGGCTGCACCCTGTGCCTAGACGCGTGCCCCACCGATGCAATCGTGGGAACCAACAAACGCATGCACACGGTGATTGAACCGTACTGCACGGGCTGCGAGTTGTGCATTCCGGTGTGCCCGGTGGACTGCATCCAGCTCGAAAGCGTGAGTGGCAAATTGACGGGTTGGGCCGCTTGGTCTGCCCCGCAAGCAGAAATGGCTTTGAGCCGTTACCGGGCCAGAACCGCCCGCTTGAACCGCCACCAAGCGGAACATCAAGCAGCCAAATCCGCTCAAGCCCAGCAAAAGCTGGCCGATCTGGCCGCACACTCCAAAATCACCGATCCCGACGCTCTGGCGCGCAAGCGCGCCATCATCGAAGCTGCGATGGCGCGCGCCCGATCAGCCCGGCCGGGCCGACAAAGCAGCGAAGGCTGACACCACCTCCGGTGGCGCCTGTACCAGCTCAATCAAAACCCCTTCACCTGCAATCGGGAATTCGTCGTTGGCTTTGGGGTGCAGGAAGCAAATATCGAAGCCCGCAGCCCCTTTGCGAATACCACCCGGTGCGAAGCGCACGCCTTGCCCAGTCAGCCAAGCCACGGCTTGGGGCAAATCGTCTATCCACAAACCCACGTGGTTCAGCGGCGTGGTGTGAACCGCTGGCTTTTTGTCCAGATCCAGCGGCTGCATCAGGTCCACTTCCACCTTGAACGGGCCGCTGCCGATGGCACAAATGTCCTCATCAACGTTTTCCCGTTCGCTTTTGAACGTGCCGGTGACTTCCAAGCCCAACTTGTCCACCCACAAGGCCTGCAGGCGAGTCTTGTCTGGCCCCCCGATAGCGATTTGCTGGATACCCAGCACTTTAAACGGGCGAGTTGAGTCTGTCATTTTTCAAACTCCACAATGGGTTGATCCACCACCAGCGATTCACCCTTGGTTGCCAACACTTTGGCAACCACGCCATCGGCGGCAGCAAATAGCACGTTCTCCATTTTCATGGCTTCAATCACAGCCACGCGTTCGCCAGCCTGCACGCGCTGGCCAGGTTTCACCGCCACATCCACCAGCAAGCCGGGCATGGGCGACAAGACAAACTGGCTCATGTCGGGCGCGGCCTTGAAAGGCATCAATCGGTGCAGTTCTGCCACCCTGGGCGAAACAGCCATGACTTCTACCTTCATGCCATTGTGCTGAACCACCAAGGCCAAGGGATTGCGAACGGTGCCCCGATCCACTTGCGCAACAAACGGCTGCCCGTTGCAAACACCTTCAATGCGAACGTCGTTCAGGCGCGAATGGCTGGTGATTTTGTAGCGTTGCCCATCCACCAAGACCGATGCGTAACCGGCTTCGCCTGCAAACTCTTCCACATGCACGGCCGAGTAGCGGTGAGTGCCGTTTTCGTCCAACGCCACCACCACGCCGTCGGCGCTCACCTTGAACCCATACCCCGCCACCTGCCCGCTCAAGCCTGACGCCCGTTCACGGGATTTGCGGCGCACAAAGGCGGCCAGCGCCAACGCAAAATTCGGGTCTTGGTGAGGCACGTCTTCTGCACGGAAACCCGTCACATAGTGCTGGGCAATGAACCCGGTGTTGAAATTGCCACTCACAAATTCCGGGTGGGCCAGCAAGGCCGCCTGGAACGGGATGTTGCTGTTGATGCCGCGTATCACGAAGCCGTTGAGCGCCTCGCGCATCTTTGCAATCGCGTCATTGCGATCGGTGCCATGAACGATGAGCTTGGCGATCATCGAGTCATAAAACATGGGGATTTCGCCGCCTTCGAACACCCCGGTGTCCACACGCACGCCGTGTTTGTGGGCAATGT
>JACCDQ011502972.1_pt1 | contig 26140 bp, 25 predicted proteins | sample 7446031 | NCBI WGS metagenome assembly JACCDQ01 (sample SAMN15323442, study PRJNA562643) | freshwater metagenome | isolation source: river surface water | place: USA:Blue River Watershed | collected 2017-08-17 | reverse complement strand
AGGCGGCGCGACCGACGCCGACCGCATCGCCCACGCCTACCGCCAGTGCGTTTCCCGTTCGCCGCGCGCCGAGGAAACCGCCGGCGTGCAGCAACTCCTCGCCGACACGCGCGCCCGCCTGCGCCGCGGCGAGTTGTCCGCCCCGGAGATCGCCTTCGCCGCGCACACCGTCGCCGCCGATCTCCCCGCCGACGCCACGCCGGCCGACCTCGCCGCCTGGACCGTCGCCGCCCGCGTCCTCCTCAACCTCGACGAAACGCTCACGAAAAACTGATCCGTCGACGTTTTCGCCCCACCGCACCCGCCCCCGTTTCCCGATCCCGCTCCGCGCATGAATCTCTCCGCCGAACTCCGCCTCGCCTCCGCCCGTCTCCAGTCGCGCCGCTGGTTCCTCCGCGACTGCGGCGTCGGCCTCGCCGGCATCGCCCTCCAGTCGCTCCTCGCCCGCGATGCCTCCGCCGCCGCTCCGGCCGCGCCCGCCCCGGGCCCGCTCGCCGTGCGGCCGCCCCATCACGCCGCCAAGGCCAAGCGCGTGATCTACATGTTCCAGGCCGGCGCGCCCAGCCACCTCGAGCTCTTCGATCCCAAACCGGAGCTCACCAAGCGCGACGGCCAGCTCCCGCCCGCCGAGCTGCTCAAGGATTACCGCGCCGCCTTCATCAAACCCAACTCCGCCCTGATCGGCCCCAAATACAAATTCGCCCCGCACGGAAAGAGCGGCATCCAGTTCAGCGAACTCCTCCCGCACACCGCCGCCCTCGCCGACGACCTCTGCGTCGTGCGCTCGATGCAGACCGACGCCGTGAACCACGCGCCGGCCCAGATCATGATGAACACCGGGTCGCAGCAGTTCGGCCGCCCCAGCTTCGGGGCCTGGACGCTCTACGGCCTCGGCTCCGCCAGCCAGGACCTGCCCGGTTACGTCGTGCTCACCAGCGCCAAAGGCACCAGCGGCGGCGCCAGCAATTACGGCTGCGGCTTTTTGCCCACCGTCTACGGCGGCATCCCGTTCCGCGGCACCGGCGACCCCGTGCTCTACCTCTCGAACCCGAAGGGCATCGACGCCGCCACCCAGCGCGCCTCGCTCGACACCCTGCACCGCCTCAACGACCTCGCCCTCGCCGAGGCCGGCGATCCCGAAATCGCCGCGCGGATCCAGAGTTACGAGATGGCCTACAAGCTCCAGACCAGCGCCCCGGAGCTGATGGACCTCGCCTCCGAGCCCGCCTCGATCCTCGAGCTCTACGGCATCAAGGACATCACGCAGTCCAACTACGCCCGCAACTGCCTCCTCGCCCGCCGCCTGATCGAACGCGGCGTCCGCTTCGTGCAGCTCTTCCACGAGGCTTGGGACCAGCACGGCAACCTCACCCGCGACGTGCAGAAAAACTGCGTCGACACCGACCGCGCCAGCGCCGCCCTCGTCACCGACCTCAAACAGCGCGGCCTGCTCGACGACACCCTCGTCGTCTGGGGCGGCGAATTCGGCCGCACCCCGATGGTCCAGGGTGGCAACGACGGCCGCGACCACCACAACCGCTGCTTCACCATGTGGCTCGCCGGCGGCGGCCTGAAGCGCGGCCACGTCCACGGCGAGACCGACGAACTCGGCTTCAATGTCGTCCGCGATCCCGTGCACGTGCACGATCTCAACGCGACGCTCCTGCACCTGCTCGGCCTCGACCACACCCGCCTGACCTACCGGTTCCAGGGCCGCGACTACCGCCTCACCGACGTCCACGGCCACCTCGTCCAAGGCCTGCTGGCCTGAGCCGCCCGCGGCGGACCGCCTCGTCCGCGCCCGGGCGCCCCGCCCGACGGACCGCGGTTTCCCGCAGTTTGGCGGATCACCCCGATTCGGGCTGGGCGCTCGTTCGCACGATCCCGGGGCCGGCCGCTCTCCCCGGGCGGCCGTCCGCAGCGCAACCGTCCGCACCGTTCGCGCGTATCACCGCCGTGCTGTCCCGCTCCGTCCTGTTGCTCCTCGGTTTGCTCGCCGCTACGTTCGCCGCCGGCGCCATCGGTTCCTACGCCACGTTTCCCAACGTGCAAACCTGGTATCCCGGTCTCGCGAAGCCGTCGTGGACCCCGCCGGGGTGGCTCTTCGGTCCCGTCTGGACGACCCTGTATGTCATGATGGCCGTCGCCGCGTGGCGCGCGTGGCGGGCTTCGGTCGCTCCCGCCGGCCGCACCGTGCTTCAGCTCTACGGCGCCCAACTCGGCCTGAATGCCCTCTGGTCCATCCTGTTCTTCGGACTTCGTCGCCCCGACCTCGCCGTCGTCGACATCGCCGCGCTCTGGCTCCTGCTCGTCGTTCTTTTGGTCCGCTTCTGGCGCACCGATCGGCTCGCCGGCCTCCTCTGGACGCCCTACGTGCTTTGGGTCTCCTTCGCCTCCGCGCTGAACACCGCCATCTGGTGGCTCAACCGCGGCGCCTGACCCGCGCGGCCCGCGGTTGCATCCGGTCGCCGCGTCCGCCGCACCGGCTGACGCGACACTTGCGCCACGCGGCGCCCTCCCCTTCGGTCGCCCGATGCAAACGCGCGAAGTCATCCGCTGGGGTATCATCGGCTGCGGCGACGTCACCGAGGTGAAGAGCGGTCCCGGTTTCCAGAAGACCGGCGGCTCCCGGCTCGTCGCCGTCATGCGCCGCGACGCCGCCCGCGCCGCCGACTACGCCCGCCGCCACGGTGTGCCGCGTTGGTATGCCGATGCCCGCGCCCTCGTCGCCGACCCGGAGGTCGATGCGGTCTACGTCGCCACGCCGCCCGGCGCCCACCTCGAGGGCGCCCTGCTCGCCGCCGCCGCCGGCAAACCCTGCTACGTCGAGAAACCGATGGCCCGGAACACCGCCGAGTGCGACACGATGCTCGCCGCCTTCGCCGCCGCCCGCCAGCCGCTCTTCGTCGCCTACTACCGGCGCGCCCTGCCGCGTTTTGTGCAGGTGCGCACGCTCCTCGACGCCGGCCGCATCGGTCCGCTCACGGGGCTCCACTACCGCTTCGCGTCCCCCGGCCACGGCGGCATCGGCACTCTGCCCGGCCACGCCAAGCCCGACCTCTCCTGGCGCTTCCGCGCCGCCGACTCCGGCGGCGGCCTGCTGCTCGACGTCGGCGCCCACGCCATCGATCTGCTCGATTTCTTCGGCGGGCCGCTGCAGGACGTTGCCGGCCACGCCGCCCGACTCGTCACGCCCGGCGACACCGAGGACGCGGTCGCGTTCTCCTTCCGCACCGCCGCCGGCGCGCCCGGCACCGCGAGCTTCAACTTCGCCGGCGCCCAGCGTTCCGACCTCCTCGAACTCGAGGGTGCGCACGGTCGCATCACGTGCTCCGTCTTCGGCCATGAACCGGTCCGCCTCGAAACGAACGCCGGGCTCGAGACCTTTCCGTTCGATCCGCCCGCCCACATCGCGCAACCGCTCATCGGGACCGTCGTCGCCGCGTTGCTCGGCCGCGGCCCGTGCCCGAGCACCGGCGCCAGCGCCCGGCGCACGAGTGTCGTGATCGACCGCGTGCTCGCCGCTTACTACGGCGGACGCGACGACGACTTTTGGACGCGGCCCGCGACGTGGCCGGGCCGCGGGGTTTGACCCCGGTTGACAGGTATGAACTCCTGCCCTGACCCCATGAACAAACTCCACGGCAAACGCGCCCTCGTCACCGCCGGCGCCCAGGGCATCGGCCTCGCCATCAGCTCCCACCTCCTCCGGGCCGGTTGCGATGTCTTCGTGCACTACCACCGCAGCGCCGACGGTGCCGCCGTCCTCGCCGGCGAAGCCGCCGCGCTCGGGCGTCGCTTTGCCAGCGCGCCCGCCGACCTCACCTCGACCGAAGGCTGCGATCCGCTCGTCGCCGCCGCGGCCGGCTTTCTCGGCGGCATCGACGTGCTCGTGAACAATGCCGGCTCCCTGATCGCGCGCCGGGCGTTTTCCGCCGCGGACGACGAGTTCTGGGCCGACACCATGTCGCTCAACCTCGGCAGCGTCCGCCGCGTCACCCGCGCCGCGCTCCCGCATCTCGCGGCCGCGGCCGCCGCGCGCGGCGGCGCCAGCATCGTCAACCTCGCCTCGCTCGCCGGCCGCAAGGGCGGCCACACCGGCTCCCTCGCCTACGCCACCGCCAAGGGCGCCGTCCTCACCTTCACCCGCGCCCTCGCCACCGAGCTCGGACCGCAGGGCATCCGCGTCAACGCCCTCGCCCCCGGCCTCATCCTCGGCACCAGTTTCCACAACACCCACACCACCCCCGAATCCGCCCGCGCCACCGTCGCCGGCATCCCGGTCGGCCGAGCGGGCAACGCCGACGATGTCGCCCGCGCCGCCGTCTTTCTCGCCGGCGAATTCGACGGCTTCATCACCGGCGCCACCCTCGATATCAACGGCGGCGTCTACGCCGCCTGACCTCCGCCCCGACGCTTAGCGGCCGGACCGGCCGGGCGCTTCCTCCGCCCGCGCGTCGCCGTTCCGCCGGCGACACTCCCTCATTGATCGCCGGGCCGCCGCCCGCTTTCTGTGGGTGGCCCATGAAATCCAGCTTCCAGTTCGCCCTCTTCGTCCTCTTCGCGATCGGCGTGCGCGCCGAATTGCCCAAGGAATACCAGGTCACCGGCCCGGTCGTCGCCCTCACCGCGGGCGTCATCACGGTCGAAAAGGGCGGTGAGCGCTGGGAAATCGGCCGCGCGGCCGCCACCAAAGTCGACGGCAAGCTCGCGGTCGGCAGCCGGGTCACCGTCTACTACCGCCTGGGCGCCACCGCGATCGACGTGAAGGACAGCCCCGCCAAGCCCAACCCGACCGCGCCGAAAACCGGCAAGTAAACCGCCGCCGCGGCGCCGCCCCATGACTTTCTCCGGCCGGACCGTCTGGATCACCGGAGCCTCGTCCGGCATCGGCGAAGCCACCGCCCATGCCTTCGCCCGCGCCGGCGCCCGGCTCGTGCTATCCAGCCGCCGCGCCGACGAACTCGAGCGGGTGCGCGCCGCATGCCCCCGCCCGGAGGAGCACCTCGTCGTCCCGCTCGATCTCGCGCGCGGCGACACGTTTCCCGCCGTCGTCGCCGAGGTCCTCGCCCGCACCGGGGGCGTCGATATCCTCGTCAACAACGGCGGCGTGAGCCAGCGCGCCTACGCCGCCGACACGTTGCCGGCCGTCGAACGCGCGCTCATGGAGGTCGACTACTTCGGCCCCGTCCTGCTCACCAAGGCCCTCTTGCCGTCGCTGCGCGCCCGGGGCTCCGGCCACGTGGTCGTCGTCAGCAGCGTCATGGGCTACGTCGGCACGCCCGGCCGTTCCACCTACGCCGCGGCCAAGCACGCGTTGCACGGCTACTTCGACTCCCTCCGAGCGGAAGTCTGGCGCGACGGGGTGCACGTGACGCTCGTCTGCCCCGGCTACGTGCGGACCGCCGTCTCGGCCAACGCCCTCGGACCGCGGGGCGAACAACGCGGCCGGACGGAGGACGGCACGGTGTCGGGCGGCATCGCGCCCGAGGCCTGCGCCGCCGCCCTCCTCCGCGGCGTGGCGCGCCGCCGGAACGAGGTCTACGTCGGCGGCCGGGAAGTCCTCGGCATTTACCTGCAGCGCTTTCTCCCGTCGCTCTTCGCCCGCCTCGTCCGCCGTCTGGCGTTTTCCGTGCATGACACCGCTCGCCCCTGAGGCCCGCCGCGCCGCCGAACTCGCGCTCGCCTACCTCGGCGCCACCGACCCGCTGCCCGCCTCGCCCGTCGATGCGATCATCGGGTTCGGCATGTTCGACCTCGCGCTGCCGCGCCACTGCGGGGACCTGCACCGCAGGGGCCACGCCCCGCGAATCATTTTCACCGGCGGCATCGGCGCCGGCACCGGCCGGCTCGGCCGCCCCGAGGCGGACGCCTGGCGGACCGAACTGGGCCGCACCCACCCGGAGATCGGCGACGCCGAGGTGATCACGGAAAACCGCTCGACCAACACCGCCGAAAACATCGACTTCACCGCCGCCCTGCTCGCCCGCGATCACCCGGCGCTCGCGTTCGGCGCCAGCCTGCGCCGCGCGATCGTCGTCGCCTCCCCGTCGCGGTTGCGTCGCGTGGGCCTGACCCTCCGCCTCAGGTTTCCCGCCGTCGCCGTGCACCGCGCCGCCCCGGCGTTCACGTTCGCCGGCGAATACGCCCGCTATGCCGCCGAGGGCCTCGACTACGTCGGCCACCTCGCCGGCGAACTCGACCGCATCGTGGACTACCCCGCGCGCGGCTGGATCGCGGCCGAGCCCCTGCCGCCCGCGATCGCCGCGGCGCACGCGGTGTTGCGCGCCGCCCGATAACTGCGAGTGTGGCCGTATCCGTGACTTCGATTCCTCCCGCCATCGCCCGCCTGCCTGACCGCACGCCGCAACTCGCCGCGCTCCTGCTGCGCTGGGCCGAAATCAATTCCGGCTCCGGTCACCGCGCGGGCCTCGACCGCATGCGCGCGGCGCTGCGCGAGGAGTTCGGCGCATTCGCCGGCGCCGCGGTCGGGGAACTGCCCTGTCCCGGCACCGCCGACGCCCTGCTCGTGCGGATGCGGCCCGAGGCACCGGTGCGCCTGCTGTTCAGCGGCCATTTCGACACGGTCTACGAGGCCGACGACCCGTTCCAGCACTGCACTTGGCTCGACGCCGAACGCGTCAACGGCCCCGGCGTGACCGACATGAAAGGCGGGCTGGTGACGATGCTCGCCGCGCTGCAGGCCTTCGAGGCGACGCCGCACGCCGCCCGGATCGGCTGGGAAGTGCTGCTCACGCCCGACGAGGAAACCGGCTCCCACGGCAGCCGCGCGCATTTCGTCGCGGCCGCCAAGCGCAACCACTTCGCGTTCGTTTTCGAACCCACCCGGCCCAACGGCGACATCGTCCACTCGCGCAAGGGCACCGGCGGTCTCGTCGCGCGCTGCCACGGCCGCGCCGGGCACGCCGCCAAGGTGCCGAGCGACGGCCGCAACGCCATCCTCGCCCTCGCCGAGTTCCTGCAGGCCGCCAGCAAACTGCCCGCGGAGCTGCCCGGCGTGCTCGTCAATGTCGCCAACATCCGCGGCGGCGGTCCCGCCACCAATGTGGTGCCCGACTTCGCCGAATCCGAACTGGACCTGCGGGTCACCAAAATGACCGACCGCGCCGCGCTCACCGCGCGGCTCGACGCGCTCGCCGCCGACATCAACGCCCGCGAGGGCTACAAGCTCGAGCTGGCGCTGCGGTTCAACCGTCCGCCCAAGGAGTGCCTGCCGCTGGAGGAAAAGCTGTTTCCCGAATGGCAGCGCGCCGCCGCCGATGTCGGCCTCCCGCGCTTCTCCTGGGTGCACACCGGCGGCGCCTCGGACGGCAATTTGCTCGCGGCCGAAGGCCTCCCGAGCTTCGACGGCATCGGCCCGATCGGCGACCATCTGCACAGTGCGCGCGAGTTTATCGTGATCCCCACGATGGCTACCCGCGCCCAAGTCGTGGCGCTGTTCCTCCACCGCCTCGCGGCAGGCGAGATCTCGCTTTCGGCCTGACCCGCGCCCCCTCGGCGCCACCCTGACGCGATCGCCCGTGCTCCGGCGGCCGGAGCAGGGCGAGAGGAGAGCCGCCGCACCGCTCAGGCAAAGCTGCCGCCTTGCACGAGCCCGAGCTCCTTGCGGCGGCGCGTGCGGTCGGCCGCGGCCTGCTTCGCGTAGCCGCTGCGGCGGTGCTCGGCGAGCGGGTCGGCGGCGAGTTTGCGCGCCTTGCGCCACGCCGTGAGTGCCGGCGTCACATCGGTGAAGAACGCCCGCTTCAGGATCAGCTCGGCGTCGACGACGTTGTTGGCCGCCTGGGCCCGGCGCAGCGCGGCGTGATCGACGAGGGCCGCCTTCGCGTAGAGTTCCTGCGCCATGAGCACCGTCTGGATCGTGGCCTCGATCTTCGGTTTCTCGTTGTGGCACTGGTCGATCATGTAGGCGATCGACGGCATCTTGCCGCGATCGGCGGCGAAGAAGTGGATCTCGTGGAAAATGCGGAAAACCTGATACGGGTCGATCGAGCCGAGCGTCAGGTCGTCGTCGGCGTAGCGCCGGTCGTTGAAGTGGAAGCCTCCGAGCATGTTTTCGTCGAGAAGCCACGCGACGATCTGCTCGATGTTCTGCGCGTTGTAGTGGTGCCCCGTGTCGACGAGGACCTTGGCGCGGGGGCCGGCTTTCTTCGCGAGCAGCAGCGCCATGCCCCAGTCCGCGATGTCGGTGGCGTAGAAGGCGGGTTCGAAAGGCTTGTATTCCACGAGCATCGTCTGCTTCGGCCCGAGCTTGGCGTGGCAGGCGCGCAGGGCCTCCTCGAAGCGGCGCTTGCGATCGCGGATGCTGTCCTGGCCCGGATAGTTGGTCCCGTCGGCGAACCAGAGGGAAACATACTCGCTGCCCACCGCTTTGCCGATGGCGATGGAGTCGATGCAGTGCTGCAGCGCGTGGGCGCGGACGGCGGCGTCGCCGTTGCCGAAAGAGCCCCACTTGTAGCACTGGTCCTGGAAAAGGTTCGGGTTGATCGCGCCGATCTTCACGCCGTGCGCGCGGGCGAGCTTGGCGACGGCCTTGGGGTCCTCGCCCGCCTTGAAATCCCACAGGACGTGCACCGCGACCGTCGGGCAGCAGCCCGTGAGCGCGTGCACATGGCCGGCGTCGGCGAGCTTGTCGCCGAGGTCGATCGCGGCGGCGGCCTGGAAGAATTTGCCGAAGCGGGTGCCGGTGTCGGCGAACCCCCACGACGGGGTCTCGACGGCGAACGTTTCGAGCGCCTCGCGGGCGCGGCGGAGTTGGGCGGAAGTCATGGGAGCGGCAGGTTGAAAGGGTGCGGAAGCGGGAGGGGCCTAGGCAGACGGGTTGCGGCGGCAATGTCAGCGGGGAAACCGCGCTGACAGTCTGTCGCTTCGCGCGGCGTCAGGCCGGCGGCGCCACCCCGAATTTGCCCGCCCACGGCGCGAGCGCGGGCATGATCGACGGATGCAACGCCACGCCCTGCGCCAGCTGGTCGGCGCGTCTCCGCAAACCGGATGCACCCGGCAGGCGCACGGCATCGAAACCGGCCCGGGGCGGCGTCGTGCGGCACAATTCGGCCACGCGCTCCGTCTGGCGGCGAAACGCGCCGGCGCCGGCGTAACAGGCGGGGTTCATCACCTGGACGAATACCGTGGCGCCCCAACCTTCCCGCGCGTCGGCCCGGCCGTGGCCGGCCAGACCGCCGGTCAGCGCCTCGACGAGCAGCGCGAAAGCGTAGCCTTTGTGCCCGTGGTCGACGCCGCCGGCCGGGAGCAAGGTGCCCGGCGGCTGCGCGAAAAGGACCGCCGGATCATCGGTCGGCTCGCCGTCCGCCGTCAGCGCCCACGGGCCGGGAAAACGTTTTCCTTCGGCGTGGAGCCGTTTGGTGAGCGCGTTGGTCGTGATCGACATCGACACATCGAGGATCACGGGCTCGCCCTCGGTCGGCCACGCCGCGGCGAGCGGATTGGGCGTGAAGACCTCCCGCCTCCCGCCGAACGGCGCCACGCTGCTGACGTTCGGATCGGAGCAGGTCAGCAACGCCATGAAACCGCGCTCGGTGACGCGCTGCAGGTAAGCCGCGAGGCAGGCGATATGGTGACTGCGACGGATCGAGACCGTCGCGAGCCCGAGGGTCGCGGCGCGCTCCATCGCGATCTCGAGCGCACGGCGCACCAACCAAGGACCGGGCAGCCGCCGGCCGTCCCAGGTGAGGGCGACCGGAAAATCCGCGATCACCGCGGGCGCCCCGGCCTTGGCCATTTGCCCGCTCTCAAGCTCGCCGAGGTAGGCGGGCAACAACGCCAGTCCGTGGGTGGTGTGCCCCAGCAGATCGCCTTCGACGAGCACCTCCGCCACGGCGTCGGCCTTGTCGCCTTCCAGCCCCGCGCGGAGGAGCAGTTCGGCGGCAAATGCCACAAGCGCGGACGCGGGGTAACGGACAGCCATGGCGCCCAAGGAGTCAGCGCAGGGCCTCGCGGGCGAGGCGGATATTCTCGCGCAAACGGGAATCGTCGGGCCGGACCCGCAGGACCGTCTCGTAATGGACGAGCGCCTCGCGCGGCCGCTCCTGCAGGAGGAGGACATTGCCCAGATTGACCCGGGCTTCGACGTCGTCGGGGGCGAGTCGAACCGCTTCGGCCAGGTGGCGCGCGGCGTCGGTCAAGCGCCCGGTCTTGGCGCAGAGCAAGCCGAGCCGGGCGTGGGCGGGCGCGCAGGTCGGCCACAGCGCGAGCGCATCGCGGTAATGCGTCTCGGCGGCGCCGACGCCGCGCTCCCGCTCGGCCAGCCGGCCGAGCTCGACGTAGGCCTCGGCGAGCCCGGGCCGAAGTTTCCCGGCTGCGGCGCCGTCGCGCGGCGCGAGCGCCAGCGCCTGCCGGAATCGGGCGATGGCCTCGTCGAATCGGCGCTCGCCGAGCAACGCCACCGCCCAGCTCGCATGCGCGGCGACGTAGCCCGGATCGAGCGCGACGGCGCGGGCAAAGGCGGCGTGCGCCTCGGCGCGGTGGCCGCGCTCGGCCAGAACCAGCGCGAGGTTGTGATGGGCGCGCGCACCGCCCGGGTAAGCCGCGATGTTGGCCGACCAAATCGCGAGCGGATCACGGTAATCGCGGTTGCGCCGGTGCGTGGTCGCGGCGAACACAAGCGCGACCGCGGATGCCGCGGCCACCGCTGCCGGACGGCGCAGGAGAAACAGCGCCAGCACCGCGGGAACGATGACCGCGGCCAACGGCAGATAGACGCGATGTTCCGCCATCGTCTGGGTGACCAGCGGCACAAAACTGGAGCTCGGCGCCAGAATCAAAAACCACCAGGCGCCGACAAATCCCCAGACCGGCCGTCGGACCAGAGCCCAGGCCGTCGCCGCAAGGAGCGAAAGCACCGCGAGGCCCTGCCACCAAACCGCCGCGGCGGCGGCGACCACGCCCGTGCCGTAGTCGAGCACGAGCGGATGCGGCCAGAATGCGCGCCGCAGGTAGAGGACCAACGCCTCGCACTGCGTCAGAAGATAGGACCACATGGAGACGCCGAGACCGAGGCCCGCGGCGACCCCGCGTGCCCCGCCGGCGGAGATCACCAGGCCGGCCAAGGCGAGCCAGGTGCCGGCCAGCGCGAGATAGTAGAAACGCCGCGCGCGCCACGCCGCGCCGACGGTGCCCGCGAAGAAGGTCCGGTCGCACAGCAGGACCAAGAGCGGGGCCGAAACCATGACCTCCTTGGTCGCCATGCCGGCGAGGCACGCGGCCACCGAGATCACCCGCCAACGCCGCGCGACCGCCGCCCGGGGCTCGCTTTCGACGGCACGCGTGAACGCATAAAGCGTCGCGAGGAAGAAGAATCCGCAGAGAACCTCCGTGCGTTGCGCGATGCAGACCACGCTCTCGGTCTGGAGCGGATGCAGCGCCCACACCGCCGCGGCCAGCACCGCGACTCCATCCGGAGCAGGCGCCGGCCGACCGAGCGAGCGGATCACGCGGCGGAGAAAGCCGAAGAGGAGCAGCGCGCTCGCCGCGTGCAACGCGAGGTTGGTGGCGCGAAAGCCGGGCGCCGACAGCCCGTGCAGCGCGTAGTCCAGGGCGAAGGAGACGTTGACCAAGGGCCGCCCGGTCGTGGTGCTGCCGTCGACCGGCGGAACGAGGACGGCGGAGGACCACAGGCGACGGATGGTCGTGTTCTCCACCACCGCGCCGGCATCATCGAAGAGAAACGGGGCGCCGAGGCTGTTGGCGTAGGCCGCCACCACCGCGACGACGAGCAGCACGCCCGGCAGGATCGCGGGGCGAACCGAAGGGGAAGGTGCGTTGCGCGGGGACACCACGGTGAACTCCTGGCACGACTCGGCGGGCGGACGCGACCTTGGAGAAACGTCGGGAGGAGAGCGGGTGGAAAATGAAACGGGCTCCCTCGGATCGAGAGAGCCCGGTTAATGGACCACGCACCGGAAGGTGCGCGGGGGAAGCTCAGAAGTTGAACGTCGACGTCAGGATGAACTGGCGCGAGTCGATGATGCGGAAGGCCCAGGGGGTGCCGTCGAAATTGACCTGCGTGGGCATCAGGCGGCCGTCCTCCAGCGCGTTGTTGATGTTGAGTTGGATCTTCCAACCGATGCGGTCCTTGAAGATGCGCCGCGAGTAGGCGACCCAGAGGTCGGTGTAGAAGTTGCCCTTGTCCCAGACCGGACGGGTGACGTCGTTGAGATTGATGACGGTGGGCGAATTGACCGGATCGCCGACCTTGCCGAAGAAGCCGATCGCGGCCCGGGACTCCCAGCGCTCCGCGCCGCCGAAGGACCAGCCCTTGAGGCGGCCCTCGCGGATCGTGTAGTTCGTGAGGAACGAGCCGTGGTATTGGCGCTCGAGCGGCGAACGGGCGCCTTCGAGCGCTTTGGCGAGGGCGACCTGGGACTGCACGACGTTGTTGAAGTAGGCCTGCGCGCTCGTGTTGCCGTCGGTGTTCTCGGCCTGGGCCACGCCGGTGTAGCCGTAGCCGGTCCAGAATTTGGAGAGCGACCAGCGCCGGCTGGTGTTGGGGTCGACGAAGTCGGGGATTTCGGGCGCGGCGCTGGTCGTCCACTTCGGCATGCGCTCGGCCAGCCACGCGTCGTATTGGGGCGCGATGTTGGTGTAGGTGCTCTGCTGCTTGCTGCCGGTGAGCTTCATCGTCCAGTTGGCCGTCGGATTGAACGTCACCTGGAGTTCGACGCCCTTGGCCTTGCTGTCCTGCGTGGCGCCGGAGCTGAGGCCGCTGTAGTAGTTCAGCGGCAGCTGGATCAGGTCGTAGATCTTCTGCTGGTTGGCCTGGTCGGAGACGTTGTTGACCGCGTCCGTGTTCCAGTTGGGCGTCGCGATGATCTGCTGGAGCGAGCGGCCGGCGGCGATGCCGTTGCGGATGCGCTGGACGGCGCTGGCCCACGGAATGCCGGTCGTCGTATCCGAGTAAGCGAGACGGGTGAGCAGCGTGTTCGCCGCGCCCGTGCGCTCGTTCTGGCTCTCGTTCTCATACCAGTTGAGGCGCACGACCAGCTTGTTCTTCATCACGTTGAAGCCGATGCCGCCGTCCTGACCCTTGCCGGTCGGCTTCGCGAGCGGCTTGAAGAAATAGTCGGTCTGGTAGGTGGCGGGCGGATTGAAGTTGTCGGACTTGTTGTAGTAGAATGTGAGGCCGTTGAGGAACTCGCCGACCAACGTGTCGGAACCGCCCGCGAGGCGGGAAACCCAACCGTGGCCCTTGAGCGGACGGAAGGCGGCGCCGACGGTCTTGGTGTCGCCCTCGAGGGCGTCCCACCGGGCCCAGCGGCTCATGACGCGGTCGCGGTCGATCAGGCCGGTGGAGTTGGTTTTGAACAGCTCGGCGTTGGTGAGCGCGGGCGAGGTGACCCGGCCGTTCACATCGGTGAGCGCACCCGGGGTCGTGATGCGGGCGCGGTAGTCGTCGTGGCGCAGGCCGAGGGTGGTGACCAGGCGGTCGTCCCACAGGTAGCTCTGGGCGGCAAGGGTCCAGCTCTTCACCTCGCGACGGGTGCGAAAGCTGCCGGCGCTCGAGAAGAGCGTCTGCTCCGTGACGGAGTCGTTCTGGAATTGGCCGGTGCCGTAGTTGTAGACCTGGATCTGGGACGTGATCGGTTGGTTCCAGCCCTGGTTGCCGTAGAAGCCGGCGGACTGCGTGGCGCGGGCCTGCGGGCCGCCCGGGCTGCCGAGGTAGTATTTCCGCATGAGCGCCGTGCTCAGCGCCTGCTGGATGCCCGGCAACTGAAGATTGGATACGTAGCGCAGGCGGGCGTCCGCGTCGCCGTCCACGAAGTTGTTGCGCCAACGCTCGATCGCCTTGCTGACATCCTGGCGTGTCCACAGGCCGAGCAGACGATGGCGACCGAGATATTTCAGGACGTTGGCCTGCTTGGTCAGATCGAGGTCGTAGGCCAGCATCGCGCGGTAATTGTCGTCGGTTTGCGGCGAGTAGAACGTATCGAGGCCGCCGCCGACGCCTTCCGAGACGAACGGGATGCCGAAATACGGGTTGGGCGTGCCGTCGATGCGCTTCTGGTTCGTGTCGATCTGGATGGTCGCGCCCGTGAGCTGGTTCATCGTGTAGTTCTCGACGCCGTCGAGGTCCTGGCGGAGCCACCCGGCGCTGAAAAACAGGTTCGGCAGAATCTGCTGCTCGATCTCGAGGTTGTAGTTCGAGGCGCGGAGCGACGCGAAGTTGGTCTGGAGGTGGTTGTATTCGGTCCAGTCGTAGATCGATTTGTTGGTCACGCCCGGAAACTGGTAGCTGCCGTAGGTGTAGGTGCGGCCGTTGATCGACGCGGTCGGGATCGGCAGGTTGAGCGAGGACGACCACTGGCGGTCGGCCATCAGGTAGCGCGGATCGCCCGCGGGCCAGAGCGTCGCCAGCCCCACGGTGGGGGTGGCGGGATTGGTCTGCGCCGCCGGATAGTTCACGCCGGCGACGACGGGATTGCGCTGGAAGAAGGCGACCGAGCGGCCGCCGTCGATCAGCCGCAGCGGGCGCGACGTGTCCTCGAACTGGATACCGGGAACGAAGAGCGGGTTGTTGAGCGTGCTGGGCGCACCGGCGCCGAGGATGGTGTTGACGGACGCGACGTAGCCCGGGGAATTGACGTTGGAAACGTAGGGCCCGTAGGTGCGCCCGGTGTCGAGCACCGTGATCATGCGGGTGGTCGGATCGTAGGCCGGCCGGCCGGCGGCGAGCCAAGGCGTGACGAAATCGCGCGGCGTGAGCGAATTGGGCCGGTTCGCGTTGTTGAGGAAATTCTCGGCGAAGCCTCGGATGACGGTTTTCTCGAAGGGCTTCCACGTGATCGCGCCGTATTGGCGGCGGGTCAGATCCCGCGACGGCTGCCGCTGGAATTGCTGGTCGTTGTAGAGCAGCGCGCCGTAGGCGGCCAACTTGTCCTTGATCAGCACCCGGTTGAAGGCGAGCGACGTGCGGAACGAGCCGTATTGGTCGGTGCGGAGGACGACCTGGTTGGTGTCCTTGTTCAGCAGGGCCTGGGCGGACGTCTGGTTGACGATGCCGGCGGGGGTGCCGAGGCCGAAGAGCAGGGAATTGGGTCCGCGGGTGATCTCGACCGACTGGGTGTTGTAGGAGTCGAACGGGATGCGGTTGTTGGTCGGGAAATTGTTGATCGCGGCGTCCGGCGCGGCGAGGCCGCGGATACGGTTGGACTGCGCATTGGTCGTGGAGTCGCCGTTGTTGCCGAAGCTGTAGCCCGCGACCGAGTCCTTGGCGGTGCCGCGGTCGACGATCGACGGGGTGTAGGTGCTCGATCCCTCGGTGCTGGCCTCGTATTTGAAGACGTCGTTGATGTCGAGGGCCGCGGTGTCCTCCATCTGCTGCTTCGTCACGACCGTGATCGAGGCGGCAAGATCGGCGAGGTTGGTGTTGAGCCGCGAACCGGCGAGGGTGTTTTCCGCGAAATAGCCGGAGTCCTTGGTCGTGGTGACCTGGAACGGCGTGAGCAGAACGGCGTCGCCGGACGCCGCCGCGGCGTTGCCGGAGGCACCGCCGACCGCGGCGACCGCGCGGGCCTCGTCGGCCCGGAGCGCGCCGAGTTCGTCGGGATCGAGGCGGCCGTTCTTGTTGGTGTCGTAGCGCGCCAGCTGGGCGGGAGAAACGTTGGCGGGGGCTGTCTGCGCGATCAGGGCGCCGGCGGAGACGAGGGCGCTGCCGGCGAGGCGGAAACGCCGGACCAGACGCGGCAATACGGGGTGCGAATTCATAGCGGCAGGGAAACGGAGACGGGGATTGGCGGACGGAACGGAGTATCCGGCACTGGTGCCGCCGGCACCGGATCACGCCGCGCAACGATGCGGAGACATCGCGAACACGGAGCGGAGCGGGGTTGGGGGCGGATCAGAACGGACCCGGGGGATTTGCCCGACGGGATGCCGCCCGGTCCGACCTCGCAACGGTGCCGGGCATCTTACAGTCCGGCCAGGCGGGGCGGACTTCCGCACCACCGACCGCGGAGCGGATCGCGACGGGCGGGTTACTCGGCCGGCGGCGCGGGCGGTGGCGGCGGGGCGAACCGCAGCAGCGCGAAGGCAAAGGCCGCCAGCATGACGCCGACAAACACGAACCAATCGCCGAACTGCACGTAGAAACTGGCGCGGTCGATCCAACGCCGGTCGCGCGACACCTCGATCACGCGCGAGCCGCGGAAATAGATCCGCCCGTTGTCGTCGGTGACGGTGGATCGGACCGCACCGAATTCGTCGATCCACCCGCTCCACCCTCCGTTGCCGCAGCGCAGGATCGGTCGGCGCGTCTCCACCGCCCGCAACACCGAATGTGCGGCATGCTGGTAGGCCGCGCCGCCTTCACCGAACCAACCGTTGTTGGTGAGCACCGCGAGCAGGCCGGCACCGCTCGCGGCGCTGTAGCGCGCGAGCGCGGGATAAATGTCCTCGTAGCAGATCAGGGGTCCGACCACGAGCGGCTCGCCGCGCAGGGCCACGAGCAACGGCGCGGAGTCCTCGCCCGCTTGGAAATCGCCGCCGATCGGGACGAACTTACCGAGCCACCCGAGCAACGGACGGAACGGGACAAATTCGCCGAAGGGCACGAGCTTGCGCTTGGCGTAGTAGGCGGGCGCCACGCCCTCCGCGGGCGTCGCGTGAAACGCGCCGTTGAGCCAGCGCTCGCCGGGCGTATTGGCCGCCTCGACGGCGATCGAACCGAGCAGGAGCGGTGCGTTGGCCCGCTTCACCACCGCCTCCACGAACGCCTGCGCGGACGCGTCGCCCCGGACCGCGAGGGGAGTGACAGCCTCGGGCCAAAGAATCAGGTCGGGCCGGGTTTTCGCGGCCTCGAGCGTGGTCGACTGCAACACGTCGAGGATCATCGGGGCGCGGGAGGGTTCCCACTTCACTTCCTGCGCGATGTAAGGCTGCACCAGCGCGAAGCGGCCGAGCTTCTCGGCGAAGCCCCGGCGGTTGACCGATTCCATCAGGTGCACGCACACGCAGGTGAGCAGGAGGAACAGGGCGAGGAAGAACTCCTGGCTCCGTTTGTTGAGGCCGGTGACCCCCTCGCGGAAAAGCCGGTGCGCATACGCGCCGAACCCCAGATTCATCATCACCAGGGCAAAACCGACCCCATAGGCCCCCGTGTAGGCCGCCACCTGCAGGATACTGGCGCGCTCCCACTGGCTCGCGGCCAATGGCAACCACGGGAACCCGCCCAGCACCCAGGTCCGCGTCCACTCGATGAACACCCAGACGCCCGCGAGGCCCAGCACCGCGGCGAGCCGCACCGGCGTCGGCCGCCCGACGATCCGCGGCAGCGCCCAGCGGGCGGCGAGAAACCACGTCCCCACCCACGCCCCGACGAACGGTCCGAGCAGCAGCAGGCCGAGCCACGTCACGTGATGCAGCCAACCGAGCAGAATCGTCCAGGCCACCGCCTGCGCCGCGAAGAGCGTCCGGACATAGAGCCGCCACCGCGGCGCCGTGTAGGCCCAGAAGATGCCCGGAACCAGCATCGCATAGGCGAATTCAGGAACCCGATACGGCGGGAAGGAAACGACCGTAAGAAAAACCGTCAGCGCAAAAACCACCGTCGCGACGACCGGATCGCGGTGGCGCTGCAGAAATCCCGGGCGCGGCTCGTAGGGATCATCGGAAACTGGGGAGGCGGCGGAGGTCACGCGGAAGGCCGGCGAGCAAGCCCGACTCCCGCGGCCGCCGCAAGCACCGGCGACGCCGGATTCGGCATCGACGCGCCCGCATCGCGGCACCACGTTGAGGCGCCATGAGCGCCCTCCCCGACTGCCTCTACTGCCGCCGCGACCAACGCCTGCAGGATCTCATGCTCGAGATCACGCCGCTGGCCGTCTCGACGTTGTATCTGTTCAAGGAGCAGACCCACCGCGGTCGGTGCGTCGTCGCCTACCGGGCACATGTGAACGAACTTTTCGAACTGCCCGACGCGGAGCTGGCGCAGTTCACGGCGGACGTCGCGCGCGCGGCCAAGGCCATCAAGGCGGCCTTCGCGCCGAACAAAATCAACTACGGCGCCTACTCGGACAAATTGCCGCACCTCCACATGCATCTGGTGCCGAAATACGAAGGCGGCGCCGCCTGGGGGGCGCCGTTCGAAATGATGCCGGCGAACAAAGTGCTGCTGACGGAGCCCGACTACGCGGCGGTCATCGCGGCGATCCGGGCCAAGCTCTGATCCGGCGCCGCGCCCCCGCCGCCGGCCGCAGCGATTGGCCGGACGACGGGTGTCAAAAGCGCAGCCGCACGTTTTCGTGGCCGCACTTGGGGCAGCGGCAGACCTGCGTGCCCTGGGCCGCGGGGTAGATCGCATCGCACCGGATGCAGTGAAACGTCGTCTTGCGGCGCTCGGCCTCGAAGCGACGGTGGTCGCGGCGGTCGTAGTAAATCCAAAGGCCGAGAAACACCGCGCCCACGAAGACGCAGTATGCGACGGCAGCGGTGGAAAATTCCAACATCGCGGCGACGCTGGCGTCTCCGGAGCCGTTCGCCAAGCGCCGACCGTCCGCGAATCCTCGTGCCGGCGCGGCGGCGTCGCTCACCCGGGTGCTCCGGCTCACCCGCGGGACGACTCGCGCCGTTCCGCGGGGATGCGCCCCATGGCGCGGGATCGACGGCGCCGCGCTGGCCGGCGCAAGGACCCGGAATCGTTCGCGCCGAGACGCCCATCGGCCGAAGGCGAGCCAACGGGCGGGCGCAAAAAAACGCGCCGAGTTTCCTCGGCGCGTTTGCAGGTGAATCGATGGACCGGCTCAGCTCTTCGCTTCGCCCTCGGCCTTGGGAGCCTCGGCCTTGGGAGCCTCGGCAGCGGGAGCGGCGGCGGCGGCCGGAGCAGCCTTGGCCTTCTTGCCCTTGGCCTTGCGGCCCTTCTGCTTCTTGTAGCCCGGGTCATCGGCCTTCACGAACTCGATCAGGGCGAGTTCGGCGGCATCGCTCTGGCGCTGGGCGCCGAGCTTGTAGATGCGGGTGTAACCGCCGTTGCGGGCGGCGAACTCCTTGTGGAGTTCGTTGAAGAGCTTCGTGACGGCATCCTCGTTGCGAACGTCCGCAAGGGCGAGACGGCGCAGGTGGATGGCATCCTTCTTCTCGGTCTTGGCCGCGGCCTGCTTGGCCTTGGTGATGACCTTCTCGATGAAGGGACGGAGCGCCTTGGCCTTCGTCAGGGTCGTCTGGATACGACCGTGCTCGATCAGCGAGGCGGCGAGGTTGGAGAGCATCGCGCGGCGATGCTCGACGGTGACGCCCAGAGAGGCGCGGTGTTTGTTGTGACGCATTGGTGTTTTTGGTTTGGTCGACCCCCGATCGGCAATCCGGTCGCAGCGTGGCGCGGCAGCGGACGGCGCGAAGGCCGAAAATTATCGCAGAGAACGAGCAGCGGGCGGCGAACGGAAGCGGGAGGAGCGGAGCAGCGAACTGCCCGCGAACCGCCTGCTGCCGTTCACGACCCGTCGGAGCCTCAGGCTTCCTTCTTGGTGTCGAGGAGGCGCTCGTCGAACTTCATGCCGAGCGACAGGCCGAGGGCCTCGAGCTTTTCCTTGATTTCGTTGAGCGACTTCTTGCCGAAGTTGCGGTATTTGAGCATCTCCTGCTCGGTCTTCATCGCCAGCTCGCCGACCGTGGTGATGTTGGCGTTGTTGAGGCAGTTGGCGGCGCGGACGGAGAGCTCGATCTCGTTGACCGACATGTTGAGGAGCTTGCGGAGCTTGTTCTGCTCCTCGCTGACCTCGGACTGCTGGTTCTCGAATTCGTAGGACTCTTCACTGACGCGATCGAAGACATCGAGGTGATGCTTCAGGATCGAAGCCGACTGCTTGAGGGCGTCGTCCGGCGTGATGCGGCCGTCCGTCCAGATCTCGAGGTTGAGCTTGTCGTAATCGGTGATCTGGCCGACGCGGGTCGCCTCGACGGCGTATTTGACGAGGCGGACCGGAGAGAAGAGGGAATCGATCGGGATGACGCCGATGGCCTGCTCTTCCTTCTTGTTCGCTTCGCCCGGGTAGTAGCCGCGGCCGGTCTTGATCTCGATCTCGGCCTCGAAGGTCTTCTTCGAGTCGAGGGTGCAGATGACCTGGTCGGGGTTGATGATGGTGATGTTGGCGTCCGCCTGGATGTCGGCGGCGGTGACGGCACCGGCCTTGGTCGCCTTGATCTGGAGGGTGATCGGCTCGCGCTTCGTGGAAACGATGAGGATCTTCTTCAGATTGAGAACGATGTCGGTGACATCCTCGACGACGCCGTCGATGGACTGGAACTCATGGTTCACGCCGTCGATCTTGATCGACGAGATCGCGGCGCCCTCGATGGAGGAGAGCAGCACGCGACGCAGGGAGTTGCCGACCGTGTGCCCGTAACCGGCTTCGAAGGGCTCGGCGATGAACTTGGCGTAGGTGGGCGTGGCGCCTTCCTCGACCTTGGTGAGTTTGCTGGGCAGTTCGAACTTTCCGAGACGTTTTGGCATGGCAGACTCTGAAGTTGGGAGTTGAGGGATGGAAGGAGCTGGACTCAGAAGCGCGAGTAAAACTCGACGATCAGCTGCTCGTTGATGTCCTGCGTCATCTCTTCGCGCGTGGGCAGACGCACGACGGTGGCCTTGAACGTTTCGGCGTTCATGGTGAGCCAGCCGGGGACGTTGCGGATGCGGTTCTCCTCGAGGTTGCGGGTCGCGACCTGGCGGGAAGCCGGGGTGTTCTTGACCTCAATCTCGTCGCCGGGCTGCACGTTGTAGCTGGCGATGTCGACCTTGTGGCCGTTCACGCGGATGTGGCCGTGGTTGACGAACTGGCGGGCGGCGGCGCGGCTCTTGGCGAGGCCGAGCAGGTAAACCGTGCTGTCGAGACGGGTTTCGAGGAGCTGGAGGAAGCGTTCGCCGGTGACGCCGCGCTCACGCTTGGCGATCTCGAAGACGCGGCGGAACTGACGCTCGAGCAGGCCGTAGATGTAACGGAGCTTCTGCTTTTCGTTCAGACCGACGGCGTATTCGGAAACCTTGCGGCGGAGTTTGGGACCGTGCTGGCCGGGCGGATAGCCGCGGCGTTCGAGGGCCTTGCCGGAGCCGAGGAGGTGTTGTCCGAAGCGGCGGCTGATGCGGGTGGTGGGGCCGGTGTAACGAGCCATGATGAATTCCTGATTTTAAAGGTGAGCTGGATGATCCGGGAGGACGCGGGGCGCCTCAGACGCGACGGCGCTTGCGCGGGCGGCAGCCGTTGTGCGGGATCGGGGTGACGTCGACGATGGAGACGATCTCGAGGCCGATGGCCTGGAGCGCGCGGATCGCGGAATCGCGGCCGAGGCCGGGACCGGAAACGCGGATCACAACGTCCTTGAGGCCGTGGGCCATGGCGTTGCGGGCGGCGTCCTGCGCTACGACCTGGGCGGCGTAGGCGGTGGACTTGCGGGAACCGCGGAAGTTGCACTTGCCGGCCGAGGACCATGCGATCACGGCGCCCTTCTGGTCGGTGATCGAAACGATCGTGTTGTTGAAGGAAGCGAGGACGTTGGCGACGCCGGAGGTGACGTTCTTGGAGCCCTTGGCCTTGCGGACCTTGATGACGCCGAGCTCTTCCTTGAGGAGTTCCTCGGCCGTGGGCTGGCGGGCGACGCCATGCACCATTTCGACGGGCTTCTGTTCGCCGGCGGGAGCCGCGGGAGCGGCGCCTTCGGCGGCGGGAGCAGCGGCGCCCTCGGCGGGCTTGGCAGCCTTGTCAGCGGCGGCCTTGGGGGCCTTGGCCTTCTTCTCGGCGGGAGCGGCAGCGGGCGCGCCTTCGGCGGCGGGCTTGGCGGGTTTCTCTTTCTTCGGAGCGGACTTTTCTTCGGCCATGGGAGTGAGGGATTAGACTTCTTTCGCCTTGGTGACGCCAACGGTCTTGCGCGGGCCCTTGCGGGTGCGGGCGTTGGTGCTGGTGCGCTGACCGCGCACCGGGAGGCTGCGGCGGTGGCGGATGCCCCGGTAGCAGTTGATCGCCTGGAGGCGCTTCAAGTTGCCGGCGATCTCGCGGCGGAGGTCACCCTCGAGCACCCATTTGTGCTCGGTGATGAGGTTCAGGATCTTGTTCAGCTGCTCTTCGGTGAGGTCCTGCGCCCGCATGTCGGGGTTGAGGCCCGCTTCCTTGACGAGCTGGTCGGCCCGGGTGGGCCCGATGCCGTTGATGTAACGGAGGGAATACGCGACTTTCTTCTTCGCGGGGATTTCTACGCCGAGGAGACGAGGCATGGTGGTGTTCTAGTTGAGAGTTTGGTGTTGAGAGTGAAGGAACCGCACGAGGCGGAGGAAAATGGGAGGAAGGAAGGGACTTAACCTTGAGCGGCGACCGGCCGGGGAACGGTGAGGACTTCGGGACCGCGTTCCGCCGTGAGCACCGTGTGCTCGAAATGCGCGGAGGCCGAACCGTCGGCGGTCACGATCGTCCAACCGTCGGAGAGTGTCTTCGTCTTGTAGACGCCGGCGTTGACCATGGGCTCGATCGCCAAGGTCATGCCGGGCTTGATCCGGTCACCGGTGCCGCGCTTGCCGAAGTTGGGAATTTCCGGCGGTTCGTGCATCGCGACGCCGACCCCGTGGCCGACCATGTCGCGGACGACACTGAAACCGTTGGCTTCGACGTAGTGCTGGATCGCGTGGGAGATATCGCCGATGCGGTTGCCGACGACGGCCTGCTTGACGCCGAGGTCGAGCGCCTCGCGGGAAACGCGCAGGAGCTTTTCGTTGGCGGCGGAGATGGTGCCGACCGGGACGGTGAAGGCATTGTCGCCGATGTAGCCGTCGTGCCAGACGACGATATCGAGGGAAACAATGTCGCCGTCGCGCAGGACGCGCCGAAAGGACGGGATTCCGTGAACCACCTCGTCGTTGACCGAGATGCAGGTGTGCGCGGGATAGCGGCGGCCGCTGTGCTGGTAACCGTAACAGGCGCTACGGGCGCCAAGGCGGGCAATCCAACTCCGGCCCGCTTCTTCCAAGTCTTGGGTCGTGATGCCCGGCCGCACGAGGGGCTTGAGTTGTTCAAGCACCGTTGCGGCGATGGCACACGCCTCGCGCATCTTGACGATGCCCTCCTTGGTTTTGATGGGAATCGTCATGACGGCGCGAGTGCACTCGTTTCCCGAAGGAGACCGAGTGTGCGATAGTGTTCGACGACGGCTGAAGCCGTGCCCGGGCCGGCGAGAACCCCGGTGAGAGTTTCGTCGCGGGCGTCGAGCCATTCGTCGAACACCAGAGCTTGGAGCAGCGTAGCCGGGAAGTCCGTGAGGACAAAACCCGCATCAGGTTTGCGCGCAAAGAACCAGCGGCGCAGGAGCGCCAGACGGTTGGCTTCTTCCGCCGCGGCCGAAGCCGGGCGGCGCGAAATCTCCGGCCCTTTCAGGCGGTGAGGAGAGACGTGCTCAAGATTCAAAGAACGGGCCCGGTCCATCAGGTTTTCCGAGTGAAAATCCGACGAACCGAGGAGAAGGAACTTGGCCTTGGCGGGAGCGCCGGCAGCCACGAAGGGGTCGGTGATGCCGGTCGCAGCCACCGGAGTAAAGAACTTATTTGATAAAGGCCTTGTATGCCCAGATGGCCGTGCCGAGGACCAGCAGCGACAGCATCGGCAGCGCGATCTTCATGACTGCCTCATGGCTGAGCGCTTCGCCGGCCGCCCCCTGCTGGGGATTGGCGCTGCGGGCGCGGATGCGACCCTTCTTGAGGAAGCCGTCGTAGTGACGCTGCAAGAGGAAGGTCTCGATCTGGCGCATCGTGTCGAGGATGACGCCGACGGTGATCAGCATGCCGGTGCCGCCGAAGAAATAGGCGATGCGGGTCGGGACGTTCAGCTCGAAGAGCAGCACGTCGGGCATGATCGCGATCACGGTGAGGAAGATCGCGCCCGCGAGCGTCAGGCGGGTCATGATAAAGTCGAGAAACTGGGCGGTCGGCTCGCCCGGGCGAACGCCGGGGATGTAGCCGCCGTATTTCTTGAGGTCATCGGCGATCTGGATCGGTTTGAACATCACGGACACCCAGAAATAGGAGAAGAACAGGATGAGGGTCGTGTTCAGCGCGTAGTAGGTCCAGTGCCCGCGGAGCAGGTTGTTGGAGAACTCGGTGAGGAACTTCAGCTGGAAGTGGGCGCCCACCCAGGAAAAGATCTGCTGGGGGAAAAGAAGAATGGCGCTCGCGAAGATGACAGGCATGACGCCCGAGTAGTTGACCTTGAGCGGCAGGAAGGAGCTCTGGCCGCCCATCACCTTGTTGCCGACGACGCGCTTGGCGTATTGGACGGGGATTTTGCGCTGCCCCTGCACGACGGCGATGATGCCCATGGTGACGATCACGAAAAGCGCGATCATGATGACAGCCTGCGGAAGGCCGAGGCTCGGGCCGGTGCCGACGGGCTTGAAGAAAAGGCTGTAGGTCTGCGCGGCCGCACCCGGGATGTCGGCCAGAATGCCGACCGTGATCAGCAGGGAAACACCGTTACCGATGCCGCGCTGGGTGATCTGCTCGCCGAGCCACATCAGCAGCATGGTGCCGGCGGTCATGAAGATCACTGACGTGAAGATGAAGCTCCACTTGTCGATGATCACGATCGGGCCGTAGGTGGCCACATCGTAGCCGGGGAAGAGCTGACCGGGATTCTGCAGCGCGAGGATCAGGAGGGTGCCTTGGATCAAGCAGATGAGCACCGTCGCGTAGCGGGTATACTGCGTGAGCTTCTGGCGGCCGACGTCGCCCTCCTGCTGGAGACGGCTGAGGGCCGGCACGACGGCCGTCATCAGCTGGAAAATGATCGAGGCGCTGATGTAGGGCATGATACCCAGCGCAGCGATGGCGCCCTTGGTCAGCGCGCCACCCGTGAACATGTTGTAGAGACCGATCAGATTGCCGGCGCCGCTCGCCGCCTGTTCGGCGAAAAACTTCTGCAACGGGTGCGGATCAATGCCCGGGAGCGGGATGATCGACGCGACACGGGAGACGAAGAGCAGCGACAGCGTGTAGAAGATGCGGGAGCGCAGCTCCGGAATCTTCAAGGAATTCGTGAAGGCGGAAAACACGGGTGAGTCGAAAGGTTGAGCGCGGGGAGCGAGTGGACGAACAGGGGCGCGTCAAGGAATGACGCGCCCCGGAGATCGGATGATCAGGCGACGATCGCCTGGCCGCCCGCCTTCTCGATCTTGGCCTTGGCCGATTCCGAGAACTTCGCGGCGGTGACCTTCAGCGCCCGCGAGATTTCGCCGTCGCCGAGAACCTTGACCACGGTGGTGTCGGCCCGGAGGAGGCCGTTGCTCGCCAGCACGGCGGCGGTGACTTCGGTGATCCCGGCATCAAGGCCGGCAAGGTCGCCGACGTTGATCACGGCGATCTCGACGCGATGATTGTAATTGTTGAAGCCGCGGTGCGGGAGTTTGCGGTAGAGGGGCATCTGGCCGCCCTCGAAGCCGGGGCGGATGGAGCCGCCGGAACGGGCCGTCTGGCCCTTGCCGCCCTTGCCGCTGGTCTTGCCGTGGCCGCCGCCCTCGCCGCAACCGACGCGCTTCTTGCGGTGCACGGCACCCTTAACGTTCTTAAGTTCGTGAAGTTTCATGATCGTTTCCTAAATAGGTCGCCCCACTTCGCGTCTGGGCGAAGTGGGACTCGGATGATTGGGAGTGAAAAACGCCGGGTCAGCTCGTCTTGCGGACGGCGCTGATGTTCTCGGCGAGACGGAGCTGCAGGAGGCCGTTGAGGGTGGCGTGCACGACGGCGATGTGGTTCGAGGAACCCATCGACTTCGTGAGGATGTTCTTCACGCCGGCCGCCTCGAGGACGGCGCGGACGCCGCCGCCGGCGATGAGGCCGGTGCCGGGAGACGCCGGGCGGAGAAGGACCTTGCCGCCGTCATACTGACCGAAGACATCGTGCGGGATCGTGTCGCCCTTGAGCTTCACGTTGACGAGGTGCTTGTGGGCGTTGGCGGTGCCCTTCTTGATGGCGTCGGGAACTTCGTTGGCCTTGCCGTAGCCGATGCCGACGTTGCCCTTCTGGTCGCCGACAACGGCGAGTGCAGAGAAGCTGAAACGGCGACCACCTTTAACGACTTTGGCGCAGCGGTTGATGAACACGACTTTTTCGACCATGGCTGGACCGTCAGACGGAGCAGCTTCAGGT
>JACCDQ011970300.1_pt1 | contig 26142 bp, 22 predicted proteins | sample 7446031 | NCBI WGS metagenome assembly JACCDQ01 (sample SAMN15323442, study PRJNA562643) | freshwater metagenome | isolation source: river surface water | place: USA:Blue River Watershed | collected 2017-08-17 | reverse complement strand
GTAGACGCGGCCGCTGCCGTAGGGTACCGAGGCGCGTAGCCCCAGTGAAGCCGGCGCCGACAGGGAACCCCAAGTGTACAGGCCCTCGTTGAGCTTGGTTTTTACGCCACCCACGGTTTGGGTGGTGCGCATCGAGGCAAGTCCGAGTGAACCACGCGCCTGCAGCAACGCGTTGCCCGCGGGAATGCTGTAGCCCAGTCCGAGGCGAGGAGAGGCTCCGGTGAGCTGCGTGGTGGCCGATGCACCAAGGGCGCGAATGGAATAAAGGTCCAGGCCGGCGTGCATGCTGAGGTCGTTCCAAAGCGGCAGTTGCAGTTCGGCCCCGGCGCTCAGGTTGAGGCCGTCGATGCCGCCTTCTTGGGCGCCCCATTTGCCAAAGGGCGAGGCATTGTCGCGAATAAACATGGGCAGTCCGCCGTAGACCGAAAATTCGGGGCTCTGAGCCAAGGCAGCAACGGGTAACAAGCTCGTTGCGAGAAGGATTAGGTAGTTCTTCACCACGCGGTATTTTTCCCAAAGGTACACCACGTACCTTGTGTGTGAAAACTGACATCTGATAATCAGAATGTTAAGTAATTCTGCACACCAAATTGCACACCGATTTGGTAATTTGATAACTTTGAATTTTCCGTAATTTCCCTTGATTGTTAGTTTACAAAGTGCTGTACGTTAGTCATTTCCTGTTATGAATTAGTTTAGAATACAATAAAGTTAATGGTAGTTAATCTGATGAATAAAAATTCTCAATTTGAAAGTTTTCTTAGTCGTTTACGAAGAGGTGAAGAAATAAACTACAACTTTTTCATTGACCTAGAATGGCTCGAAAGACACGATAGGTTAGAGAACTTCAGCGCAGATTGGATTGAAGTAATAACAGAACGACTCACGGATGACGGCTCCAATGTGATTTCCTTCAGATGGCGATTTGATTCTGAGCAAAAGAATATTGTTTTGGAAAGAAGTGATGATGATTCACAATGGTTCCAGGAAGCCAGTTTCAATATAGAAACAGATATGGAAGACCTTAAGGATTTTTTTGAAGTTGTTCAGTAAAATCATTGTCACTTGTCTCCAACCCAACTGGAAATTAACTAAAAGGCTTGCAAAGTACTTTTTATTGTTCTGCCTCGCGAGTGCTCCAAATCTTTGCTAGCCGTTCCGCCTGTTGTTCTTTCGTGACCTTAATGTATTTCATGAACGAGGCTTCAGATTTGTGACCACTAATCGACATGATTGTTAATGGGTCAGTTCCTCGGAGATATTCATTTGTGCAAAAACTTCTCCTGGCAGTGTGAGTTTGTAAAAACTCCCATCTATGTTTAGTCTGAGCCACTTTCGCTCGAGCATAGGTTATTTGTTTAGTGAACGGTACATTTAGAGACGGCAATGACTTTCCGATGACTTTGATTAGCGAGTTAAACTCATCATATTTGATGTAGGGCAAACTATAGTCATACTTATGTAGTATGCTCTTGACAACCGGATGTATTGGTATTGTGGTTTTTGTCCCAGTTTTCTTCTGAATAGAAACAAATTTATCATTTCGGATGGCCTTTGGGTCAATCATACTGTAGTCTGAAAAACGCATGGCTGTAAAGCATCCTACTACAAACAAGTCGCGGACCTGTTCATATTTATCTGACTCAAAGTCACTTAAAGCGAGCATCTCTAGGATTTCTGATTCACTCAAGTAAATACTATCGGTTTCTTCAGTTCTGGTGTCAAAGCTCAATTCGTCAAAACGCTCTGATGGATATGTTTTTTGCTTAACTGCGTATTTAAACAGCTGCTTTAAGTGTGTCTGCATTTTGCCATGAGTGTTTTTTGAGAGCCCATTGTCAATAATTAGGAAGTCACTGAATTGGTCAATTTGTTCTTGTCCTATTGAAGGAATTGAACCGTTGAAAGCTATAGAAGACAGGAAGGACTTGAATTTTTTAAATGTCTTATTGTAATCCAAAATGGTGGATTCTTGTATTTTTTGACCTTGGGGATTCAATCGCTGCCCTGACTTACATTCATCAATAAACATCATCATAAGTGTATCCCATGTCCCGGCATCCGCATTTAACTGCTGTCCTTTAAAACCTTTAACTCGCGGATTTGATATTAGCAAGGCTAGCCGTTGCTTTAATTCTTGGAATCCAAATTTTGTGTTACTCCATTTATAGTCATCCAGGATTTCAAGGATTTGAGCCTCCAAAGCTCGAAGGTGTTTTCCGATTTTGTTCATCGAGTTCCTGTTAGTGGAGGTCTTTACAAACGACTTCTTGCTGTCCCAATCTTTTGAATCTATACTAATGCCCGGGTATAGCATAATATGGGTGCCTTCAATCGATACTTTGATTCTAATGCTAGTCCGCTTACTAAGCGGTTTATTAAGCAAGAATGATACGCCCATGGCTTTAATTGTGACGGTTGAGAAATTTCAGGACATTGGATTTCAAAAAATGATACTTCCGTCCACTTCGCTGAGCTACTATTGTTCCTTCCTTGACTAATTTTTTAAGAGTTTGGTCGCTGATGGTTAAAAACTCTGATGTTTTTTTCAAATCCCACAACTCATCATCCATCACAACCGCTGTCGAGCCTAATGATGTCAGTGCTTCATTAACGGCGCATTTGATTAAGCCCACGAGTACTTGGTGCTCAATTACTACGATGTGATTTGCGGTTCCCATGCTGTTCATAGTGAAATCATAATCAAGGGACTTGGTGATGTCAAATCCGGGACTGCCGTAATTGGTAGAATCTTGGAGCGTATAGTTAGCCATGCTGTCATCTGTGAAGTTGATTGCAAATATAGATGTAATAAAAGTCATAAACAACATGCAAAACATTAAATTGACTCTAAAATGTATTAAGAGCCTGTCAATCAGTTCAGTAAGTCATTTGGAAGCTCGTCGCTATCTTAGCTGCAAACTTTTAGGGCGCATTTAATGTCTTTTCTATGCCGATAGAAGAAGCTATCATGGAAATCATGGACTGCGTTGAGCCAATGTTTGAAAGGCTTAGTCCAAGAGCCCAGCAGTCGATTCGGAATTCCACTTGGGGCGAAACAGATATAGTTTTTGAAGATTTGCACTCTCTTCAAGAGTTCTGCTTCGGCCACTTTCAAAGTTTTTTTTCTACTTATAATCCAGAAATCGTCATCCATCTTTTTTCTAGTCAATACTTGTTAACAGCAATCATTGAGCTACAACATCTACCATTCCCTGTCTTGACCGGGAGCTTTTCAAGTAAGTTCATCTTAAAACACTATTTTTCGCAATTGCGGGACCGAGGGAGACCATTACCTATACAATCTGAAAAGGACTTGAGCTTCTTGAAGTTTTATTTGACCCATTCAGGGCTTGCGCAATAAGTTGAAGTCATATATCTTTGTAATGACATCAAAAATAACAAAAGTGCCTAAAGACTTAGAAAAAGACCTTATCAAGATTTTAGGGGACCATCACGTCCATCTTGAAACTGAGGTAAACTCGCTAGCCTTAGACTTGAGTAAAATTCAAGAGAAATATATCCAGGCCTCGAGCGCCTACGAAAAAAAGAAGGCAGAGCTAAGTTGTTTCCAAAATGAAGTGTATCCCAAAATAACCGTTATTAGTTTCACGCCAGGCGAGACCGAATATTACCGTGCGTCTTATCGCCACCTTCATCCAATAACTCGAAAAACAATACCGAGGGTTGTACACCTTGGGCCGGCTAAGAAGTTTAAGGGGAAGCAAGACCCTGAATTACTCTCCTTAGCTCGAAAAAAGGTACTGGCTTACCTGATGAAGAAGTTTCCCAGCGTTTATTCCGATTTAATTCTAAAAAAGTAATTTTTCGATTAAGAAGTTAATTTGATTTAATGCGCCATTAATCACAACTTCTTGATATTCAATTAACTCGTTGTCAATCGACCTTCTAAAGTCACTGTGCTTGTCCCGATATACTGCACGCCCATTTACATCTTTTAACATCCCTTCGGACTTCCAGGGCCATACTTGCCCATTGAACCCAATAAATCCACATTTAATTGGATTGTAGTGGTCGTCATATCCCATGTAAATCAATACTTCTGGGTGTTTGGTCGCCAAGAAAGTGATGAAATCAACTGGCGCCGACTGATAAACTTCAAAAGTCATCATCACAAATTCATCTCTGTAAATCAACGTTTTAAGTGGGATAATTGGCTCAATTATTCCCCAGTTATCCTGCCGCCATTGCCTCTTAAGTTCTCCAATATCTCCATTTGATGCACTATAGAGTGTTAAAAGATGTTCGTCAGAAGGAACTGGCAAGATTTCGTTGAAATCGAGGTAATCAATCATTCCTTCGCGTTTAATCAACTCCGATTTAAGTTGCGAATTGCCCCCCTTCATTACCAATGTGATTTTTGGCATAATTCCCATGAATTAAGTGTAAGTTGCAAAAAATACAAAGTCAATTCATTATTTGTCTTTTCATTATGAATGAATCCACTATGTCCCTGAAACACCTCCTTGCGCTTATACACGCTTTACTTATAGCATCTGTGGTAAGTTGTACTAACCATGATAATAATACAGGTATTACTCCAGGTGAATACCTCATGATAAGCTCTGCGGGAACATCCGGATTGACAAGCAGAGACACCTTATCGATAATAGCCGCAGGAGATTCAATTTACTTGGCAGGCCTAGACATTTATGTCTACTTATCCGGAGATACTATAATGTTTCCCAATCAAATTAAGGAAGTGCCATACACGAGCAGCTGGCGCATTAACGGCAAATTGAAATTAATTGGAACAGACTCCCTCTACGGCGCATTTACACTTAAACGCGATGATGTAGTTCAACAACTTGAGCTTAAACTCAAGTTGATTAGTTCTCAAGGTACAACTTCCAAAAATGACAAACGAGTTCTACTCTTCAAAGATGTCGAAGACATTCAAATCGTTACGGGGCCAATCATTCAAGTGCACTACGCAATAATTCAACTTGACGATGATAGCTTGAAAGGCTACTTGGGAGTATTTTCCCAGGGCACGCATGAGTACTTCTTAAGGGGTATCAAGAGCGCAAAGGGTGAGTACACTGGCACATATATCACCGAAGGGATTAACAATAGGGGATTAAGTCAAAACCGGTTCCGACTAAACATAAAGGACAACAAAATCAGCTTGAATGGCCATTTTCCTTTTCTATTCATAAATGAAATTGCTCAAACCACAGAAATACCCGAAATTGATTATTCGTCAACTTTTTTAAGTTCTGGACCAAGCAAATCCTCAAACTTAGTACTTGACTCAACCGAAATGGTGCGGCTTAGTAATCGCAATTGTCGCATCATACAAATTGGCCCAATTGAATCAGCCAATAAGGGACCTAACCAATGGTATAATGTGCAAATTGGAGATAATGTTGGCTGGTTGCTTGGTGGACTTAGTCCTCACATGCAAGGAGACCATAAAGGTCAGAATCTAAAAAAGAAAAGCGGGCAGTATCTCGCTTTTCATTCACTTTAGAATGTAAACTAATCATGGAGCGAACCTATTTATCCTGCTGTAATAACTTAGAGACATGAAAAAATACTTAGCTCACTTGTTTGCCTTCGGCCTTGTGGTAACTTCAACAGCTCTATTTTTTAGCTGTGAGAAGGAACCAGTTGACCCTTGTGCCACTATTACCTGCGTCAACGGAAATTGTGTCAATGGAGCCTGCGATTGCTTCCCAGGCTACAGTGGTCCTTCTTGTGCTAATGAAGACCGTCCAGTCAAAATCACACTTGATAGAATTGAACTCACATCATTCCCGCAAACAAATCCCCAAGGAGGGGGATGGGATTCCGATGGAACTGGCCCAGATGTTTACGTGACCGTGTCATCGGGTTCTTCGAAAGTTTGGGAAGCACCAAGTTATTTCTCCAACGCAATCAATACAAACACATACACATTTACCCCTTCGCAACCTATTAACTTGAGTACAACTGAAGACTTGACCCTGTTAGTTTTTGACTATGAAACAATTGCGACAGACACCCAAATGGGAGGCGTTGCTACTACTGGAGAACTATGGACATCCTATTTAAAGGGGCGCGGATTTCCATCAACAACTACCTTCAGCGCTGGCGGGTTTAGTTTTAATCTACACTGGACGTACACTCACTAATTTCTAAAAAGTTGAAAATGAAAAAACCTATTGCTATTCTAATGCTCGTCACTTTGATAGTGTCGTCATGTGGCCCAGCCATTTACATGGCCCCTGACGCTTATCAAAGAACAGCTAAACATCAACTCATTGCAGTCCTCCCTCCGAAGATTACTATGAGAGCTCAAAAAAATGTATCTGCAGAGGCAATGGCTCAACAGATTAAAACGGAATCGTTAAATTTCCAAAACGAAATCTACAAGTCCTTACTCCGCCGCAAGACGCGAGGAGAAATCTTTGTTGATTTCATGGACGTTGAAGAGGCAAATGCAATCATTCAACGGACTTTTCCTGACGGAGTTTATACCAATGCGGAAGTGTGTAAAGCTTTGGGAGTAGATGGCACCTTATCAACTCAATTCGGTCTTTCAAAGCCGATGTCTCAAGGTGCAGCAATTGCAGCCCTCGTGTTGTTTGGTGCAGGGGGCGCTACCAACGAAGTAACCGTCAACATGTCAATTAAAGATTGTTCGGACAATACGATGTTTTGGAATTATGACTGGCGTTATTCTGGTGGACTCGGTACTAGCCCAGAAGACCTCGTTGAAGCGTTAATGCGAAATGCAACCCGAAAAATGCCTTACAATCGCAATTCGTGAAAATTCCAAAATTTATCATTTAAGCCCCAAAATTTGGGGCTTTTTTATTTATAGCTATTTTAGGAACTTAAAATAGACAATTGAAGCAGTAAGGGTCCGAAGGAACATACCGCCCCCATTTATACATAATACTATGTATATTAATAGAAATAATTAAATAAATAATATACTAAAATATTGTTAATCAATTAGTTAATTTTTAATTAAGTACTAATATTAGAACTAATTACTATACTATAGGAAAAATAATTTTTCTCAAAAAAAAGTAAATAGTAAATTATAGAAAAAAGTGATTTTTCACATTTTTATGGTCTCGTTCAGGTAAATCAACTGACATACCTTATCCATGGCCTTGAATAGTTTCACGTTAATCATTGGTGCATTAGACACCATAGTTAAGGTCTTCACAGCTTGATAAAGGAGCTCATTATCCTTTCTCGCAACCCTTTCAACTTCCATTATGTTCTGACTCCCCTTTGGAGATTCCGATACTATAACTTCTTGCTTTTCAATGTTTATGGCAAATAATTTATCCATGCTCAGTGTAAATGACAACGTCCATTTGAATTGGTGGTTCTATTTCGACACCTGAGTCTCTTTTGCGTTATTCCAGTACACTGTTGTGCGACAGTGGCCTTAGGTGTTGAAGTGGATGATGTTGAACAACAATTTGTTCCAACCTTTCTATCGTGAACCTTACAGTAGCAGCTATTTGACTTACTTCTATTGCACTGCATACAAAGCAGTTGAATGTTTGACGCATCGCTATTTCCACCGCAAGAATATGGGGTAATATGGTCATACTCCAAGTTCACCGAACTCCCACAACACTTACATCGGCCCGCGTCTCGGTTATAGACTACCTTCTTAGTGGTTTCCGAAATGTGACGACTCTGGCCATATCCGTAAAAGCTCAAGAAGAGCAACAATAACGTCCAAATTAGTCGCGTGGAGACTCTCATCCTTTCTATAAAGAGTAATAGTAGTCCCGAATTTTCTTGGCCATCAACTTTCTTCGTTCGACCAAAAAGTCGTCATATTCTTCAATGGAGAACTGGTCAAAATTGGTTGGAACAGCATTCATTCTAAGGTTATCCACCAAATCACTTTCATTTGATAATCCACTTATTTGTCTATCATTGTCCAGCATTTGTTCTCGCAATATCTGCATATACTCCTTCGGGGATTTGTTGCCTACCTTAATGTTAATCTCCGATTGCATGTAGACATAATTGGCAATTTGATTGTACTTACTTTGACTTAATCCATGTTTCTTTAAGTAGTCTTTCGGGAATAAATGATGAATATCTCCTCGCAGTGAAATGAGGTCACTAATCAATACACCTTTAGACAAAAACCCCTTATCAGCAGCCTTGACTTGTGCTGCAAGAAAAACATGGAAGTATGGGCTGCTGGCTGCGGCCGTATCAAAGTGAATAGGCAAGGACGCATTCCAAAAAGCATCGGACAGCTCACCTTCCTCTTTCTCCCTCAGATATTCATTGAATGGTCTGCTACCAATTTGACGAATATCAAAATCAAAAGAACTTTCGGGCGAACCAGAATACCGACCAGTAAGGATACTAAAAACTAACCAGCGGCGAACATGGCTCTCAATTTTAACAGAGTTCACTCCACCATCCTTGAGCTTGAGATAAACGATGTAAGCGAAGTTTAATGCATTCTGCGAGCGTATAAGCTTAGGCGAAATGAAGCCCGCGGACTTGACTATCATCAAAAACCTCTTAAAGTTGGTTTCATTGATGAAGTTTTCAACTCCAACCCTCAGTGTTGCGAAGGCTTGCTCAGCTATTGGCTCTTCGTAGGTCCGTGTTTCAAAATTTCTACCGGATAATAAACTTACCAGGTCTGAAAGGCGCCCTCTATTAAACTGCGTAGTAAAGGCAACCCGAATGACGTCATTATAGTCTGGGTCATACAAATCTTCCTTTTCGTTTTTGAGCCACATCATTTTCCTAAAAAAACCTGTTTGCTCAAAACCCTTATCGTTCTCTTCTATGTGCTTAATAAACTCTGGCTCAATGCATAAATGGCAGAAGTAGTCTATTGCTTTCCTTAATTCATTACCTCCATACTCGGTATTAGAGGCAATTTTACTCATCGCAAAATCTGCTTGGCTTAAAACCACGCCTTTTGAATTGATGCGAATGAAGATTTCCGTAACAGTCTCAATATCTAAATCAGGTGCTAACTCAATTAGACCGATTTGTTTCTTTGGAATGTCCGTTAGTCTTGTAAGTGCTGTTCTAACTTTCTTTTTGTCTACATCGGGGTTGAGCTCAAAGTAATTTTCAGCAACCTCAAATAAATCGCCATTTATTGCTTTTGAAATGTCCGCCAACCATGTTTTGTCTTTGAGGATTGCTGGGTTTTGAACCTCAAAGCGTTCTTCCACCGGATGGAATGCAATTTTAATTGCAATTCTTTCATAAGTCTTGCTTACGACCTTCTCACCAAGTATTGCCGCAGTCAAAGCGGTAATACGCTGCTGTCCGTCAATTAAAATCTTCTTCCCCTCACTTAAACTACCATCCTTCAAACGCACATTTGGATTCCGCCAGGCAATCACATAACCAATCGGGTAACCTTGGTATAGGCTGTCCATCAAATCCCGAACCTTTGAACTTCCCCAAACAAATGGTCGTTGTATTTCTGGGATTGCAATCTCACCAGAGGTGACCCAAGCGAGCATTATCTCAATTTGATACTGATTTACTGAATACTTCTGCATAGTTCAATTATTTCAGAGGCTCAACTGCAATCAAGCCTCAGTTGAGTTAAAATCAACCTTTGGAAGGGAATTAACGATGTCCACGGTCTGGACACTGACGTTAATCACGCTCAAAAGCAAGTCTAGAATGTAACGTGGGTTGCCGACTTCCTTGGCCCAATCATTTGGGTCGTTTACAATCCCACTTTCTTTGTGGGTGGAAACTTGATACCGTTCCATAACCCACTCAATTGCACTCTTACCGTTTACAACATAGTCGTAAGCCTTTATAGGAATATTCCTCAACGTTATCGAGCTGTTGAAGTTGATTGTGTCTTTCTGGTCTTTCTTCGGGAACCGCATTTTTGATACTGTGTAATTCCCGCCGTTGTAACCTGTCACAGTTACATCAGGCGAAGGAGCTACAGTTTCATAATTCAAATGCAGTTCGGATAACTGTCTACCTGCTTTGCTGAAATCCCAAAAGTCTGAAACGCTTTCCACTAATGGCAGGCGTGGTAGCATCTTTATTAAGTCGTTGGCAAAGGTCTCGCGATATTCTTGGCTGTGTAAAAATCCATATACATAATAAAAAATATCTTCTTTTGTAACGCTCTTTCCGTATTGCGATTTCGCTTTAGATAAAATGAAGTCACTGAGAGCATCTTTTCGAATAAACTTTTGCCCGTCTTCCAAATCAAATAAACCTTTTTGTAGATTATTGTTCTCTTCATAATAGTACAGCGGGAATACTTGACCTTTTTCAATTGCATCCATGCACATTATATTGTTGCTAATCAAAACACTAAAATCTTTACTCGCCCCGGTTCCAGATGTCTGAATAACGTAATTACTTTCAGCAAATACAGCTCTTTGAATACCTGGACTTTCAATAAGTGCTTTTGAAAAATACAAGTTTAACTTACTGAAAGGTCTGTAAGTGCTAATTATTACATCATTTATGTCAAAATTATGTGGCTTTAATTTATCTAAATCATTTCGCAGTGACCGTGTCCAGCTTATACACTTCGGATTTGTATCAATAAACTCTTCAACCTTAACATTTTTACTTCCTAATTTTAATGTTCTGTAACCCTCAAGTTGACTGTTGTAGAAACTAATCATCTTCTGAACATTATCAATTACTGATTTTTTCGAAAAATTATAAACCCAGGCATCACGACTTGAGACTATACCTGGTCCATTAAGAATAAAGAATGAATTAGTGGATTGACTAAACTTCTTTTGAGGTTCCATGGGGATAAAATCATCAAATGCGCTACTTCGCATACTTAACCAATCCCCATGTTCATTTGGTTGCAATTTAGTTAAGGATAATTGTGAGTTTCCAAAAGATTTAAAATCTCTAACCAATTTCAGTTTCTGTTCACGGTCTAAATAATCACCAATGTCGTGGTAGTGTATCGTTGCCTTTTCAGTTTTTACCTCAGGATTTTTTACCAGTAATGTGATTGAAATTGGAGTGCGGCTTCCTCCGCCAAATACGTTACCAGCTTCTTTTTTTCTTAATTCAGAGCTTGTCCGTGCATTACCTCTTAAATTAAAAATATAGATGGATGAAAATTCTTTTTCAATGGCTTTACGGAAACCATCGGTACTGTTTCCATCCAACCAGGCTCCATTGGAAACAAAAGCAATTATGCCGCCCGTTTTATCTAATCTATCGGTACTCCACCGAAATGCTTTTATGTAGGCATCATAAAGCGATTTATTAAGACCTGCGGTTGATTGTTTTGCATAAGTATCAGCAATGCGTTGGTCAAGTTTTGTGTATGATTGATTTTGCGCGTTATCGTTAGCTGATTTTTGACCAATAGAATATGGTGGGTTCCCAATTATCACTCGGAGAGGCGCGTTCCGCTGCTTTTCAACCCTGTCGGAGTTCCTTTTCAACAACTCTTCATATTGGATTTCACCTTCTCGGGTTTCACCTAACTGAAAAGTATCTGTCAATACAATTCCATCAAAGGGAATGTAATTCGCTTTCCCAACGCCATCTTCAAGGTCAGGTGTAGCATCATGGTAGGCGTTCTCAATGTTAATGGCTGCTATGTAATATGCCAACAACACGATTTCATTGGCATGTAGCTCATACTTGTATTTGCGCTCCAAATCCTTGAGGTCAATCAGTCCACTTTGAAGCAACCTTACCATGAAAGTTCCTGTGCCTGTAAATGGGTCAAGTATGTGAATGTTCTCGTCTGTTATACTTCTGTTGAATTCCTTTTTAAGGAGGTCATTTACAGAATGAATGATAAAATCAACAACTTCAACTGGAGTATAAACAATACCAAGCTTTTCAACCATCTTTGGAAATGCAGTCTTGAAGAACTTGTCGTAAAGCTCAATGATAATTCGTTGCTTACCCTCGGAATTATCAATTCCTTCAGCACGTTTTCGGACTGATTCGTAAAATCGCTGGAGGGTCTCATCCTGTTCGGCCAGGTTACTGCCTTCTTCCAACGAATCTATCATGCCCTGCATTGCAACAGACACCGCGTTTGACTTGACAAATGAATATCCATCAAACAAAGCGTCAAAAATTGGTTGAGTAATTATGTGTTGGGCAAGCATTTCAATTGCCTGCTCTTCGTTGATACTAGGGTTGATGTTCTTCTGAAGCCCGCTTAAAAACTTGTTAAAAGCAACCCGCTGGTCTTTCTTTTGCTCAATAAGGAACTTTATTCGTTCCATCTGCCTATCAGCAATTATGGCAACATCTTTGGCCCATTGTTCCCAGTACCGTCTATCACCAACCTTTTGCACCATTCGGGCAAAAACCACATTTTGTAGTTGCTCAAACTGCAGTGCAATTTGATTCCCATACTCATTGTGGGTGTCAGCACCTTCTCTTACGCCACTCTTCCCAATTGGATTGCCCTCTCCATCAAACCCATATTCGGCCCCCCCGACTATGATTTGTGATGGACGCTTTTTATTGAGCTCAATTTTATTCACGGTTGCATTAAACCGGTCATCATGAGCTCTAAGTGCGTTCAATACTGTCCAAACGACCTTGTAACGTTCATTGTCATCTAAGGCGTGTTCTGGCTCCACATCAGCAGGCACGACTACTGGAATGATTATGTAGCCATACTTCTTTCCCTCAGATTTACGCATTACCCGGCCAACTGATTGAACAACGTCAACTTGGGAGTTTCGGGCTGAAAGAAAAAGGACAGAGTCCAGAGATGGAACATCAACACCCTCACTTAAAACTCGCACATTAGTGATTATCCGACATTCATTCCCCGGGGTTTCTTCCTTTAGCCAGCTTAACATCTTATCTCGGTGTGGGGCTGCCATCGTGCCATCCATGTGCATTGCTTGGACGGTGACCATCTGCTTTTTCTTTTCTTCCGGTAGCGACTCCAAGTAATTTTCAGATGCCAAATTGTAGCTGGCAGCGATGTTCGTAGAATTGGAAATACTACTACAAAAAGCAACTGCTCTTTTCATCGGCTGTTCGTCGCCCTCTACCTTAATACTCTCATTACCAAGGAATTGCTTAGAGAGTGCATTGACAGTTCCAATTAGCTTGGTCAAGTCATCGGTCTTGATTTCTGCCTCCCCGTTGGAAATCATCTTTTGTACTGCAGTAGGGACGTCCTTGTCGTTCAAAGTCAGAATTATGACCTTGTAGTCGGTCAATAGTCCGCGTTCTACGGCCTCACCAAAACCAATTCGGTGAATTTCTTTTCCAAAGAATGCCTCATTGTCCATTGACCACAAGGGGACATCGTTCTTCGCGGCTTTTGATTGAGCCTCCACATCGTATAGACGGGGAGTTGCAGTCATGTATAAGCGCTTCTTTGCCTTGAGGTAATCCCCGTCGTGAACTTTGACGAAGGCAGAGTCATCCATCCCAGCGTCAGTGTAACCCGTGGTGCGATGTGCTTCATCACATATTATCAGGTCAAATTCAGGAAATCCTTCCGCTATCAGAGCTTTTTGTGCCCTTGAAATAACATCAATTGACTGGTAAGTTGAAAAAACTACCGTCATCCCATCATTAGGGGAGTTCTTGTAATGTCTGAATTGCTTAAGAATTTGCTCTGTATCTGTTGAGGCCGGCCAAGCCAAATCGATGGTACTTGTCATGTCTCGGTCACCCGAGGCGCGACCCTTAGTAATTTCTGGGTCAGAGCAAATACAAATCGGTTTTATTGGCTTATCGGCTTGAGAAGACCACTCCTTTAAGGTCTGTCCAATTAGTGCGATTGATGGGACTAAAAAGAGAACTGTGCCTTTATGGTCCGTGTGTTTTTCAGCAATCTTTAAGGACGTCATGGTTTTACCCGTGCCGCAGGCCATTATTAAGCGTCCTCTTTCGTTTTCATTGAAGTACTCTACAACCTTATCCCGGACTTCAAGGACATGCGGGTACAACTTCTTCTTTTCTGCTCGGGCTTTCTCACCGTGAACACCTTGCTCTAACTTCTCCCAATTCACGGACGCTTCTTCTAAGACGGACAGGTGTATTGTGGCAACAGGTGGGTTTTGCCCCTTGAATGCCTCACGTGCATTAGGCCCCCAATTATCAGATGTTGAAATCCAAAGCCTCTGTGTAAATCTGGTTATCTGTCCCTCGTACTTAAACTCACGACTTGATGTAGACAAGAAACTATCGACAGCCCCCTTGTCGATGACCGTTGACTCCTTGTAGAATTTGCATTGAATAGCCCAAAATTCATTATTGTATGTAACTGCCACAAGGTCAATTCCTGAGTCAATGCCGCCCAAGTCATTTTTTCCGGGAAACTCATCCCACAACCAAACGCTCTTGAACTGTGAAGCATACTTCTGGTCCGTGAGCAAGTATGCCTGCATCAGTCTTTCAAATCGTTCCCCCTTATCCCTTTCGGAAAACGAAATGTTCCGGTACTTCTCAAGGATTGAATTCAGGCCCATATTGATTTATCTGGTTTGAGTGAGTCACTTGTAAAGTTAGCCTTTTGAATTTAGCCCCCCCCTAATACATCCTCACTTTTATCAACGGCTTGCGTATTTCACACATAATTGATATTCAACATAATAGAAATGCGAATTAAATGTTTGGCAACCGACTAATACCCATCACAGTTCTTTACTTGCACTCGCTAACTAAACACTAATGAACATGTTTCCGAAAGAGACCATTACTTTGATTAAGGACTGCGGCTGTGAAAAGGGCTGTCAACATAAAGTCATACATGTAACTCAGGAGTTCGTCATTCATAAAGCTGACCTTGACGAGTTCATATCTGACTTCACGAATAAATAGGTTAGTCCTTCTACGCTTGAAATGGGGGGCTCATTTTCAAGTGCCCCCCTCTTTACCAGTCTCCAAAGGACTCTGCTATGCCTTAAATAAAAAAGCCCCGCGCTGAAAGCAACACGGGGCTTAATTGTGTAGTCAACCAATCCAAAGACTACAGTTCAAAGCATAGGAGAAACCACTTCTCACTTCACTACACAAGGGGCTCATTAGCATCCAGTTGCTCAATGAACTCAATTCGTCGACAATGACGCATGATGTCTAACCAACGATTACCATAGGCGTTGGTCAAAAAGAGTGATTTGGTTTTGTTTGGCTTCTTGAACGAATCCAGTTCCCGGAGCTCGGTGGTGAATGGCTGGGGGTTAGCTGAATAGGTAATTAAGCAAGCACAATCAAGCCAATGGTCCAAAAAAATAGCTTGGAAATCATCAATCTGTTTTATCAGTCGCTTATGCTCTTCGCTTTTGTCTTTTTTAATGTTTATTGAAATTACGCACAAACCCTGGTCGCCAGCATCAACCCAATGAAAGTTGACGTTGGGTGTAAAGAGCACATTCATGGACTCCCTATTACTTCGGCGTAACGCGTACATAATGGAGGCAATCAACATACCATTCATAATGCAGTGGGTGCAAAGTGAATAGTTTGGTAGTAGCGGCCTCGGGGCGAGGCAATGATGTTCTCCCAGCGGCTTCCGCAGGCATTGACCATTTTCAGCCCGTCGCAGATTTCGTTTCTGGCGACAAAGCTCTCCATATCCATTAATTCAGGGTTTGGCTCATCCGATACGGTGGCAAAAGAAGTAATTGAACATATGTTGAAGAGCCGAAGGAAGTTCACAAATTGGTCAGCAGCCTTTTCAATATCAACGATTAATTCCGAGCCCCAGGTCTCATTTATATCAATAACCAAAAAGCAAACTATCGCGTTGGAATCAGCCAACCACTTCAACTTGAAGTGCTTTGTGAAAACCAAAGAATTTGGATGTGCAAGTCGAAAGAGCAACTCTGCCTGTCGGATGATATATGTGCGGTCTGAAGTGTTGTATTTCACACTTCAAATATACATAATGTTATCAATTATGAGATACTACAGATGCAAAGTCAGGAATCCAATTTTAACGATATCAATGCCTTCTCATAATGAGGGCTTAGGCATTATTCTTCTTGCTCAACTTGCTTGCTAATGTTAAGCTTCTGAAACGAATCAACTGCCAAGTCATCCGAATGTCTTTGCTTTGATGGTCATACATTCAACAGGCAGATGGTCCGCATCTCAGTCAATTTTGTGATATCCCAAATTACAATACCTCAAGTTTTTCTTCAGAAGTGACTTCAATATTGGAATCACGCTGGATTCGTTTCTTCTTCTATTTGTGGCCACTTATTGTGTCGGGTGATGTTGTCCAGAACTTCACGTATTTCACCCTCAAAAACAAGTAAACGTGCGAGGTTTTGTGTGATTCCTAATTCAAATGTGCCGCGATTTCCTCCGCGTGGGCCAGTTATATGTACGTGCTTAGTCCCCCAAGTTTCCACAAGGGTCCAAGTTTCTTTGCTTCCAACCTTGATGGGAACGTTGAACTCGTCGGTGTAATTTTCATAGATGTATGCAGTCCAATCATGCTCCGTTGGTGTGCAGTGTTGTTTCATGAGTTTCAAAAACTCAGCTTCTTCACACATTGCGAAGAATGGCATTCCATTTTTAAGGTCGATGCCCCAATATCCTTTTACGCTACTGGGGCGGTAGAAAAAGAAGTAAGGGTCATTGTTGTAGGCGTAGAGCTTAATGAGAGGGTCTGTATTCATGTAATTTCTTTTGTTGGGATGAAAGGAGGGGCATTGTAATAATGCCCCATTCCCCTTAGCCTACTTGAGGAAGATTTTGTTCGGAAAAGTCTTCGGATTCAGGGAGCGATTCATAAAATAGATTGTCTAAGTACTGGACAAACTCCTTAGGGTTCATTGGATGCATGCCAGAAAAGCAATTCCAGACATCAGTAGCAGCTTTCAACTTTTTGTAACTATCAAGTTCAATGTGTAGGATAGTTGCATCGTTCTCGGAGAGTCGATAGTTAATTGCCCCACATCCAGGACAGGGGTAGATATGATGTGTTTGATTCTTGGCATTGGTTGCCATGAATTCTAACCCCAAGAGCTCCTCTTGAAGTAGGCGGAAGGTATTTGCTTTTTTCATAGTTAGGTTATTATTGCTGGTTTTGTGGGAATTTGACCAGCTCCCACTAACTGGTTTGTTGAGCTAAGACATCAGTTGAGCGTCCAATTCTGCTTGTAGACTTGGCCTACTCCCGCGACAAAAGTTGGTTTTGAGGGCGGTGGAGCCGCAGGGCTGCCATGAGCTAATGACCAGACTAATAAATGAGGGACTCTGGCAACAGGCTTAACGGGACACGCCAAGGTGCGAAATTTCACAAGTGGATGAGCGATGTTATCTTCCATGACTGTTTGGTTAACATTACATGGCAAATGTACAATAACACTATAGTACATAAACATTGGCTGCGACATGCAAAACATGAAAATTTGTGTGTGTTCCTAATTAGCCAGCTAGTGATATGTGCCGTCGCGTGAACGTACTCTATTGACGGATTAACGATTTTGGATTTTGTCAACCTCGAAAAGCTAATAAATCGAAATTAATGTCCTGTATATCAATATAATATACCCAATTTTGTACCAAAACCGCCATTTTTTACTGGAAAACGTGAGACCTAATTACCGGGAATCAAGTCTCAAATCAGGCGCTCATCAATGGATAAATGTCACTTCTTGACAGCCCCAGGGCAAGTTCCTGACAACATACACATGCGATTAGCTGGCTCAAAAAGCGTATTAGGGGATAGTATAGCCTGTGAATCGACCTCAACAATCTGCAGAATTGCGAAGTAGGTAAGTATTTGCTCTTTAGCTCTTTAGTTTTTTGCTCGAACGCTCATACTTATAGATATGTGGTTCTTGCACGGTTCTAGCGCCACCCGCTCTCTTACTAATAGCGGTAATAGCAACCGGAGGGTAAGCGTTCGCTGAATGGGCCTGTTTACATAGAGCACTCAAAACGCTGAGTGGTAAACGTCCCGAGAGTCTACAGAAAGGGAAAGCAATAAATCTCGCGCTGTCCACCCTGACAACGAGTCCGTAATACCTGACAAGGTTCTTTAGCTTTTTCCCTCTACCAAGTGAAGGGGTCTTAATTGACCTTGCGGGTTCATCGTAATTAAGGAGGACGATGTGGTAGCTGTGGGCTGGAGGTAATTGAGAGGTTACCTAACCCCGTAATACTGCATTACGGGTAATGGGCCTCCTTTGGCGTAAACTAAGAAAACGAGCTAGCTGAGTTCGTACAAGGCAAAGGCTTGCGATGTCTCAAAGTTGGTATACCTAATAGTAGTAGAGACATTCCGGTGACCCACTAGCTTCGACACCTTCACCAAACTAAGGTAGTCTCCGGTTTCAAATCCCTTTCGAATGGCGCCCACCACAAACGATTTTCGAAGAAGGTGACTCGACCCATTCCCGATGTAACGCACCTTGTAATCCTTGAGGATGAGTTTGAGGCGGCGGTTAAAGTTCTGGGCGGTCATCGGTACTAATCCCTTCCCCTTCTGGCTCGAGAAGATGTATTCATCAGGTTTAGGCGTGAGTACTTGCTCTACTTCGGTTAATATCTGATGGAGCTTGGTGGACATAACTAGCACTCGCTCCTTATCGGTCTTCTTTTCAACCCGGATGAACGATTCACCCACTGGCACACTTAAAAGGTCGGACCACTTCAATTCAAGATTGTCAATGATACGCAAGCCCAAGCGAGCGCCTATGGAAATGGAAAGCAAGTCCAGTGCCTTTTGCTTTGATTTAAGACTACGGAAGTCACGAAGCAAGCGTGTCTCTAAACTTATGATTACATCCCAATCTAGAGAGTATGTTGTGGTTTTAACGCCCTTTGCAGCCATGGTATTCTATCCGATTTTTATCATTCAAAAATACACATTTTTATTCAATACTGCATTAAATGAATATTTTATTTCAGGCTGACAAAATGAACGCTCGTAACGCATTGAATTACAACAACATAATAAATAATGTTCACCATTATCTAATAGTGAACATTCTTGGATTGAGTAGCCTTAGCCCTCCCTGGTAATTGGGGGGAGGGCATACCCCCCGTTCCTTCCTGCTTTATTTGTATCCCCCGACCCCTCCTCCTATAAACGACCCCTATAAGGGTACAATGCCCCAAGTGTCGGAAAATTTTTTTGGTGAAAAATTGGAAAATCTCGGATGCCGGACGAACTACTACTCACTGGGTAATACTGAGCCCCTAAACCTCTTGTGCGGAAGGCGGCCACAAAGTCCTCTGGCTAAGTTTACGGTCTCCAACGGATAGAAGTAAAGTCGGACGGAAGAGTGGGGGTATAGTTTGCTCAGGATTATTTTGGTAGAGCCATCAATGCAATAGGGGCGCTTCAAAGCAACAATCTCAGGACTATCAAGAAATGGGTCAATTGTCGGAACTAACAACTCGTAAATACCCCCTCTACACAAATAGATGGGTTCCTCGGATTGCCCAGGAGTAGTGGACTGAACAATTGTGATACCAACTGAATACTTTGAACTCTTAAATTGGCACAACATCTCCCTGTAGGGGATATCTAGAGTACCCGAACTAACACTTACGTAGTCCAAAATATCGTCACCATCTTTAGTGACTGTCTCGATGCTCTTATGTTTCGACGCATAGAGGACATCAAAATTCAGGATGGATAATTCGCTTGTTGAGGTGATTTCGAAAATGTAAGGACCGATAATGTTGGTGTGGATATTCAATGCTCGTGCTCAAATGCCTTAATCATTATTTAATTATTGGGTATTGAAAATGCTGGAGCTTAATTACAAGCTCATTTAACTATCACAATTTTGGACATAAAATCAATATCCTTAACACTTACCACCATAGTATAAACTCCAGCTCGCAAAGTTGACACATCAAATTGCTCTTCTACATTCCGTAATTGGTGTAATACCACTCTATTAATTTGCAATTGACCACTTACATCAAAAAGTTTGTAATGCACCTCTTCCAGGTCTATATCAAACTTTACAAAGAATTTATCTTTGGTCGGGTTTGGATAAGACATTACACTTGTTGCATTTTCAAATTCAGTATTACTGAATGAAAAGAATGCAATACTATTTGAAGTAGACGAACAATTGTTAGCATTTGTCACGACAACATGATAGTTGCCATTTTGTTGTGCTACATGATTCTGTTGTGTTGCGCCAACAATAGGATTTCCATTCAAATACCATTGATTACCTAATGAAGAACTAGATGAAAGTACTCCTCCATTTATAGATATAATTGGAGTATTTGGTACCGCATTCACAGTTACCACCTTAGGCAAAGACCATGGACTAACAAAGCCTTGGCTATTTGCCACTCGCAAGCTATAGCTTCCAGAATTTGAAACAACTATGTTTTGAGTGTTCGCATTATTTGACCATTGATAACCTAAAAAACCCGTAGGTCCAGATAGTTGAATATTCTGTCCTTGACAAATAGCAATGCTTCCAGAAGGATTGATTACTGGCTGAGGTGGTATACTATTCAAAAGTGCTTTCAATCCTTCATGAGCATCAACTTTACCCCAACCCCAAGTATTATTTCCCGCAGTTGATATTTGGCCAGTATAAGAATCAGTCCAAGCATTGGTCTTCAAAAGATTTAATGCTTGTGCGGGTGTTAAATATGGGTATGCTTGCAACCAAAGTGCTAAAATACCTGAAACCATGGGGCTGGCCATCGAGGTGCCCGCTAACATTCCAAAGTACCAAGTATTGCTACCATTTGTTACCCCAGAAACAGTTCGAGCACTAGCAGAAGTATAGTTATTATCAAATCGACTTAAGGAGGATGCTAGAATATTCCCCGGGGCCGTGATGTCAGGTTTCACTCTATTGTCTGCGGTCGGTCCTTTGCTCGAAAATGGTGCTATGGCCCCAATTGCTGCATAAGATTGAGCAGTGTGAGAACTAGTACTAAGAGAAGTCCAAGTGTTTTTTGAAGTGTAAGCTCCAACTGAAATTACAGAACTACCAGTGCCCCCAATTTCCATAACAGTAGTACTTGTCGAACCATTTAACCATGGCGTCGGCTTTCCTGCGTTTGTAAATTGTGCACCACCTGTTGCCCACAAATGAGTTTGCCCAGATACTGCCCTAACTTCAATCATTGCCCAACGATAATTGTCATCTTGAGCAGTATGGTCAATTGAAACTTGTACATTCCTCTTGTTAGTTAACGGGTACAATGATGGCGCGATTGTCACATTACATATATCTGGAGAAAAGATGTCATCATCGTAAAGTGCAAAGTTGCTTGAAGCGATAGTTGAATTAGCTTGGATATATGGAGTCCAATCTTCAAATGTCGAGGTATTAGTGTTGTAAATATTGACGGCTACTTCATAATTTTCATTTGGATTCCCCCAAATATTAATTGTTGTGGTGCCGTTCGTTCCATTCGTCGAATTAGGGAATTGAACAAACGAATACATGGTATTATTAGTCAAAGTAAATGACTTTTCTAAATGCACCGGCTTTGTACCATCATTGCCAGCTGCGCCGACTAAAATTCGACCATTTCCAACAATTGCATTACAATACTGGTCAAATATTGACATTCCATCATGAGGTCCAAAATGAGAACCCAAACTCATATTGATAACGCACGGCTTGTTCACAGAACTTGCATAACTAAAAATATAAGCAATCCCATTGGCGATACCTGGAGTACTCATATTGGTCGAAACAAAGACCAATTCGCTCTGGGGTGCAACACCTGTAAATGTCGCATTAGCTCCACCTCCTGCTCCACCTGCTATTCCAGCCACATGAGTCCCATGTGATTCGTTAAGTTTGTCCTTTTGAGCAGCTAGAATCGCTGCCTCCGTAGTTAATTCACGTCCATATGTAAAGCCAGCTGGGGGTATTCCCACAGTTGCGTTTTGCTCCCAAACCCTTTTAACACGATAATTGCTTATTCCTGTTGCATCAAAAAAATTTGGATGAGTGTAATCAAATCCTTCATCAATTATTCCAATTACAACACCTGAACCTAAGTAAGCCTGCGTAAGCTGAAGTCCTTGATGCACCCAATTGACCCAAGTAGCCCCTCTGGCGGCATCCATTGACTGTTCAACTTTTTCAGCAACCTCAACATACACCACGCCTTCAACATCAACAAAACCCTTTAACTCTTTTAATGGTAAGCTAACTGTTAAAATCTTATACGTGCCCGATTTTACGACCGGCCCTTGAACCATAAACAAACTACTGTCAAAGTCATCCGTTACCAATAAAAAGGCATTAACGTATAGCTCCCCTTTATTATTATAATAGAGATTGAAATTATCAACAAATGCCGAATCATGTATGTTGACTTGTCCTCCTACCTTTTCAGCTTCTTCTAATTTCATGAGTAAAATTGCAGTCGAAGCCGACAATCCCTTGCTTGGCAATGTATACTGAGCAGTGGCGCCTACGCCTAACTTCAAAGAGATTGACTCAATATTTTCTTGAGCTAATAGCAGTGGATTCCAAAAAAGAACGAATGCTAACGAGAAATAAAGTTGTTTCATATTAAATAATATCGACATCTGATTCAATGTGCACTTGTCACTTTCTTCACCTTACTCAGTTTAAAATTTGCACACATATACTCTGTCAGGGCAAATTCACATCAGGGAAGCTCATCTCAGAATAAAATTTACGTATTGATTATCATTAACAAGGCGTCATAGCAGAATCGAAATGCAGTAAATACACTCAAAAGCTTTTAACAGCAACCGCTTTACGCAGCTGCGACTTATTTGTATAACCATTAGACCCATCTCTAAACTCAACATACCAAGCAGAACCGCTTGACGCTTCAGTTATTGACCAATAGCCCTTGGTGGAATCTAAACCACCTCGATTAACCAGGTGTAAGTTGGTATAAATAATTTGCATTTCACCAAGCCTGGGCAACCGCCACGTTCCGTTACTATCGGCGGCAACTATGGCATCATACCAATCAACGAGCCCCACATCAGTGGTGTCCACAATGAATCCGTGGCCATTGTCCACAAAAGCAATGATACCGCCATCTATAACATCGCCAACCTTTAAAGTGGTCGGTTCAATAATCTCATCGACACAACCGGTAGCCAAAAGAACCACAAAAGGCACTAGTAATTTCCACATTTCCTAAAAATACTCAAAAAATCATCATTTTAACTTACAAAATAATCTTTCCACTTTATCTTAATCACCAATTGGTTAGAATAGTAAAATTGACAATGACAATTCTTAATTCAACTTGCCGGTATGTATTCCCCCCGGTTGTAGTAACACCAAGTTAGAGATTCTATCCATTTCAATCATTTAATCTTTCGGGGGGAAAACACGTTCCTATTATTTACCTGTAATTTCTCTTTTTTTGGTCTCAATGAGTTCCATCGAAGCGCGACCTTTTCCCTTGACTACGGAATAACTTATTATTTTACCGCCTTTACTTTCAATCTCAACTTCATCCCAAATCATTTTAAAAATAGTGAAGGTCAACACAAAAGTGAGAACCACGACTAAAACAGAAAATAATAATAGTTGAAGCGTATTCCCCAATAAAAGTCCTAGAATAAAAATTAATGCAGCAAGCGACATCCCAACCATTAACACTTTTGGATTCCCTGCTGCCACTTGCTTATACGAAATAGACGCTATGTCTTCGAACAATACACTTTCAGTGGCCGTTTCAAAATGAATTCGAACTTTATTGTCATCAAATGAGACCTCACCCAATTTGAAAATCAGTTTTTTTGAATTGTCCATAAACTACCGTTAAATTAATAGTGGTTAAAAAGTTGTTACTACTACATGTGTAGTAAGTGCAATTTAGGGATTTCCCCCCTTTTTTGCTCAAGCCCTAAAGTCTACGAAACCAAATCAAATAGACGGCACACCAAAATGCACACCAACTAGTTCGCGATAACTTCCTTTAAGAAGAATTAGTCTTTTGGCAACAAGGAACTAATGGCCTGTAAATCATATTAATAGTTATTTCACGATATCAAATAATGCAATCCTCAGGTACACCACGTACCTTTGCACTCCTTTTTCGAATACTATTTGGCCATGAACGCAAACTGGACCGTCGACGCGGATTTGAACGCGCGCCTCACCCTCACTATCGAACGCAGCGAATACGCGGAAGCCGTTGAAAAGCAGCTTACCGACTACCGCAAGAAAGCGCGCATTCCGGGATTCCGCCCAGGAATGGCGCCGATGAACCTCATTCGCAAGCAGTTTGAAGGCCCCATCACCGCCGACGAGATTAACAAGCGCCTTCAAGACGAGCTCTACGCCTACCTGGAGCGCGAGAAAATTGACATTTTGGGCCAGCCGCTGCCGGTCGAAGGCAACGTGGACTTTACCGCCGAGAAAAACTCGTTTGCGTTCGAACTGGGCGTAGCGCCCAAGATTGAGCTCGAAGTGAGCGACAAGGTCAAGATTCCATTCTATGTGATGGAGCCCACCGACAAGGAACTCGACAAAGAGGTAGAAAACCTTCGCCAGCGCTACGGCGCCATGAGCGAGGTCGAGGCCGCCGGCGACGACGACCTGTTCTACGGCCACTTTGACGTGGTGACCAAAAAGGGCGAAGCAGTGGAAGGCGCAGCCCACAAGCACGGTCGCTTTGGCCTGAACGCGGTGAGCGGACGCAGCCTCAAGAAGGACCTCAAAGCGTTGGCCAAAGGCGACAGCCTCGTCCTTGACGTGAGCGACTTCGAAAAGGACTTCGACCTATACCAAGTACTTGGTTTTACGGCCGAAGAGCGCGCAGTGGCTACGGGCTACTTCCGCTTCAAGCTCGAGCAGATCTACCACATTGAGCCGGCTGCGCTGAACGCTGAGCTGTTTGACAAGCTCTTTGGCGAGGGCGTTGTGGCCGACGAGGCCGGACTCCGCGCGAAAATCCGCGAAGAATTGACCCAAATATACCAGCGCGACGCCGAGCAGCACTTCTTTAACCTGGCTAGCGACAAGCTCATGGAGACCAAGTTCAAGCTGCCCGCAACCTTCCTGAAGAAGTGGATGACCACGGCCGGTGAAAAGCCCCTCAACCCCGTTGAGGTAGAAGCCCAGTGGCCCCAGACCGAGAAGGCGATGCGCTGGCAGCTCATCGAGAGCAAGCTGGTCAAGGACCACCACATCCACGTGCACCGCGAAGAGCTTGTGGACTTTGTCACCGGCGAGGTGATTGCCCGCATGCGCCAGTTTGGCCGCGAACTCAGCACCGAAGAGGCCCAGCCCGTTGCGATGAACCTCCTCAAGGAGCGCGAGCAGGCCGAGCAGTACTCGGAACAGCTTTTGCAGCGTAAATTGATGCAGTTCGTGCTCGGTGCCTTCGGTAAGAAAGAAATCAAGGCTACCTACGCGGACTTCGTCAAAGAAGTGAACAAAACCCAGAAGTAATTGATCCCCATGGATTTCGGTAAAGAATTCAAGCGCTACGCGATGCTCGACAAGGGCATCAGCAGCATGCACCTCGAGCACTACGTCGACAACTCGCTGACTCCCTACATTATTGAGGAGCGCCAGCTCAACGTCGCCCAGATGGACGTGTTTTCGCGCCTGATGATGGACCGCATCATCTTTCTCGGAACCGGCATCAACGACCAGGTGGCGAACATCGTGCAGGCCCAGCTACTGTTCTTGGAATCGGCCGACGCTAAAAAAGACATTCAGATTTACATGAACAGCCCCGGCGGCAGCGTGTACGCTGGCCTCGGCATCTACGACACGATGCAGGTTGTGGCGCCCGACGTGGCGACCATTTGCACCGGTATGGCGGCCTCGATGGGCGCCGTGCTGCTCTGTGCCGGCGCCAAGGGCAAGCGTTCCGCGCTCAAGCACAGCCGCGTCATGATCCACCAGCCGATGGGCGGTGCGCAGGGCCAGGCGAGCGACATGGAAATCACGCTTCAAGAGATCCTCAAGCTCAAGAAGGAGCTTTACGACATCATTGCGAACCACTCCGGCCAGCCTTTTGACAAGGTCGAGCACGACTCCGACCGCGACTACTGGATGACGTCAGAGGAGGCCAAGGCCTACGGCATGATCGACGAGGTGTTGGTGAGTAAGCCCCGCGGCTAAACACACTCGTTTTCAATGACCGACGCCAATCAGTGTTCTTTTTGCGGACGCCCGTCGACCGAAGCCGGACTGCTGGTTTCAGGGCTCGACGCGCAGATCTGCGCCAACTGCATTGAGCAGGCGCACCACATTCTCGAAGAAG